>Ga0209612_1002082_pt1 | contig 15035 bp, 9 predicted proteins | sample BioC12SIPDNA_FD_185746 | JGI IMG/M metagenome (GOLD analysis project Ga0209612, IMG submission 185746) | Anaerobic biogas reactor microbial communites from Washington, USA - Biogas_R1_B C12 SIP DNA (SPAdes) (version 2) | ecosystem: Engineered > Bioreactor > Anaerobic > Unclassified | place...
TGGCTTGCCGCAAATAGTTCCTGCCGAAGCAAAAATTGTTCGCCTCATCTTTCGTCTCTACATGGAGGGCAAGACATTCTCGGCAATTGCCAAACATCTCGAACGGCATAACATTCCGTCACCTGCAGGTAAGAAAACGTGGCAAACGGCGGTGGTTCAGTCAATCCTGACCAACGAGAAATATAAAGGCCATGCCCTACTGCAAAAGACTTTCTGTGCAGACTTCCTCACGAAGAAAATGGTCAAGAACGAAGGACAGGTTCAACAGTATTATGTGGAAAACAGCCACCCCGCCATTATCGAACCTGATGAGTTCGATGCCGTTCAGCTTGAAATAGAGCGACGTAAGAACCTCGGCAGACCCACAAGCAGCACGAGTATATTTGCGTCCCGACTTATCTGTGCGGATTGTGGCGGTCGCTTCGGCAAGAAGGTCTGGGGCAGTTATAAGGGCGACAAGACCTACCGCAAAGAAGTTTGGCAGTGTAATGATAAATACAAACGGCTCGGAAACCCCGGAAAGGGATGCCAGACGCCACATATAACCGAGGAAGTGATCAAGGAAAGGTTTTTAGCCGCATTCAATCTACTAATGCATAACCGCGATGGGCTGATTGCGGACTGCCGACTTGCTCAAAATGTCCTTTGTGACACCACGGCAATCGATACAGAACTTGCCGAATTGTTCCGTGAAATTGAGGTTGTAACCGAACTATCCAGAAAGGCAATTTATGAAAATGCCCGATCGGCAGTAGACCAGAAGGAATGGGCGGAGCGTAACAACGCCTATCTCGAACGCCACCGTAAAGCTTCAGAGCAAGTCGACGAGTTGGAAGCGATCAAGCGAGAACGCCTTGGTAAGGGCAAAATCATCGAAGGCTTCATCAAAGACATTGAGAGCCGACCGTTTGCCATAGCCGAGTTCGACGAAAAACTGTGGCTTGCTGTAATCGACCAAGTGACGGTCGACCAAGATGCTGCAATGACATTCAGATTCAAAAACGGCTCGGAAGTCACAGCTTAACATTCAACTATTTACGGCTCGCCAATCGGCGGGCTGTTTTTTTTTCGTAATGAAACAACCGCTCCCCAAGTTATTGGGATAATTTTCAATCACCTTTTTGTAGCTTTTTAAGTTCTTCATCAACAATCTTGTTATCCAGACGTTCAAATAGAATTTGGGGTTCGGGAATAATAAATCCCTCATGTATAAACTGAGCTCTCCATTTGTTATCGAGGGAAAACCATGTTTTGATCTGAGATGAAGAAAATGGCAAAAACGGTTCAAGCAGCACAGCAAGATTGGCTATTATTTGCACACAATTATACAACGTGTTGTTACATGCAACAACGTCGGATTGTCTGGTTTCCCACGGCTTTTCGGTATCAAAGTATTTATTACCGAAGCGGACAAATTTGAACAGCATATCAAGAGCTTCTTTTAAATTTCCGGTTTCAATTAATTCGCCTACTCTCTGATAATGCGATTCTATCTTTTCTGCAATATTCTCATTCAGTGTACCTGCCGGAATGCTTGCCTCAAAATATTTATATATGAACGCCAGAGTCCTATTGACTAAATTGCCATACGCGCCAAGTAATTCCCCGTTATGACTATTGACAAATTCACGCCAAGAGAAATCAGTGTCACGCTTTTCCGGACCGTTTGTTATCATGAAATATCTTATAGAATCAGGATGATAGCGATCTACGATATCTTTAACCCAAATCGCCCAATTTTCGCTGGTAGAAATCTTGCGTCCTTCCAGTGTAAGGTATTCACTCGAAATAATATCATCGGGTAGTTTCCACACTTCACCATTTGCCAACATTAACGAAGGTAGAATAATTGTATGAAATGGAATGTTATCCTTGCCATGGACATAATAGTGTCTACTATTTTTACTCCATAGCTCCGCATAATCTTCACCACGTTCTGCAGCAACTGCTCTGCTCATTGAAAGATATCCCAGTACATTTTCAGCCCAGATATAAATTTTCTTGTTTTCATAGCCTGTCTTGGGAACATCAATTCCCCAATCCAAATCGCGTGTTACGGCTCTATCGCGAAGCCCCTCCTCAATATATCTTTTTGTAAAGGCGATTGCATTCTTTCGCCATGCAGGATGCTCCGCGAGATACGCGGTTAATTCTTTTTCAAGTTTAGAAATAGCAATATAAAGGTGCTTTGTTTTTTTGATAGTTGGAGGATTTCCACATATCGAACAGATCGGGTTAATCAGGCTTTCGGGTTCAAGTATAGCTCCACAAGAATCACATTGGTCACCGCGTGCTTTCAATCCACAAGTCGGACATTGTCCGACAACAAAACGGTCGGTCAGTATTTTTATACACGTTTCGCAGCATACCTGCGGAGCGTCCTTCTCATAGATATAATTTCCTTCGTACATCTTACTGTGAAAGTCTCTAACGAAAGTTTTATGCTCACTTGATGAAGTCTTGCCGTATCGGTCAAAACTAAAGCCTAACTTTTCGAAGCAATAGCAAAATTCATTATGATAATAATCGCTTATTTCCTGAGGTGTTTTATTCTCCTGTTTAGCACGAATTGTAACAGGTGTTCCAAAGCAATCGCTACCTGTGACAAAGTAGGTGCTATCGCCCTTGGCTCTATAATAACGTGCAATAATGTCAGCGGGTAAAAGTCCCGCCAGATGGCCGATATGCAAAGAACCATTAGCATAAGGCCATGCCATTCCTATTAATATTTTCATTTACAACAATCCTTTCAAATTTGTGATGGTAATTAGCTCAGAATCGCAAAAATGCTCTCCTCTCCGAAAACATAGTTTTCGGGGACGAGAGCATAGCTTCGTGATACCACCCCAAATTTATCCGCGTCTCACGGCGCGAACCTCATCAGCTGCCGGACAAGGAAAACCTGCCGATAGCTTAGCACTGTAACGGGTGCACACGTCGCAGCCTTAGGTGAAAACCCTCGGTGCGCAGCTCCAAGACCATGTTCTGCGATTACATAGCTTTACCCATTCTCAGCTTGTGGGTTCTCTGTAAAAGTGTAATAGCGTACTCTTCTCTTCATTGCCTTTATTTCAGTTGTTGTTTTATTTTAGCAGATATCAGGTGAAAAATCAAGAATAACCATGCGAATGGTGTGTTTACTGCCGTAACAGTATCTTTTAACGATTACAAGGCAAATCGTTAAAAGATGCACACCCCCAGAGGTCTAATCGTTAAAAATAAGCACTTGGCAGCCACAAGTTCGTGTCAAGTATCCTCCGAAAACGGCAACTCTAAAACACCAATTATTGCTACAAGGCAAAAATACAAAGCCCGAAAGCGGCTTAAATACGGCACTTTCGGGCAAAACAAACACCACCTATCCGACAAACATAGTTTATCAATAGATGGTGTTTGATTTGGTGGAGGCGGGGGGAGTCGAACCCCCGTCCGAAAGAAAGACCAGCTGAGTCTCTCCGAGCGCAGTTCGTGTTTTGAGTTTCGCTCAGCCGACGCCCTACGAACAGGCTTCTTCGAGCTATCCCCGATAAGTTTCCCCTTAAAGCCCCTCGAGAAAGAAGACTTCAGGGTACCCTAACTAAGTGACGCCCTGCACCAAGCCGTTAGGAAACCTGGCCGGACGAGCCGCATTAAGCGGCTAGTGCAAAATTATCTTCTGCAGTTACTTTAAGGTTTCGCCTTTTTATCGAGCTGGCGACAACTCGGCTCGCTACTCAACCCACCTTTTCCCCCGTCGAAACCATTACGCCCCCGTATAAATAGGGTAACTGCATAATCAGGAAATAATGAGTTATTATTCAGTTGTTATTTATGCTAACCGGGCTTGAACCCGGGCGTGCATCATATATACTACTATTTTGATATCAGTTTGTCACTGGATAAGACTAGTACAGTGATGGTGCAAGTGGGGACGGTTCTTTCTTGCACGTCTGCATATGCTTTGTTTATGAACATTTTTTGGAGACGTGCAAGGAAGAACCGTCCCCACTTGCACCCCTACGACCTTTCCTTTTCCTTTACCGCTCGGGCGATGGTGCGTTGGGCGTCGCGTGCTGCGATGTCTTCGCGCTTGTCGTAGAGCTTTTTACCAATGGCTACGGACAAATCAACTTTGGCACGGCCATCCTTGAAGTATATCTTCAAAGGTATCAAGGTTAGACCTTTTTCTTTCTGCAGTCCGGTTAGGCGGTTGATCTCTTTCCGGTGCAGGAGCAGCTTCTTCGGCCTTAAGGGGTCGTGGTTGAACTGATTGCCCTTTTCATAGGGACTGATATGGAAGTTCATCAGCCACACTTCCCCATCCCGAACGGTGGCATAGGCATCTTTTAAGTTGCCTTTACCGGCGCGCAGGGATTTGACTTCGGTGCCTACCAGAACCAGACCGGCTTCGAAGTTTTCTTTTATATGGTATTCATATCTAGCTTTGCGGTTTTCTATTACCGGTTTGATGCCGGTCTTCTTGTTGCCCATGGCTGCACCTCGTACTAACCACCAGTGTCCTTACAAGGGTTACAACCATTGATGACAATGGTTGTGCCACGTGGTCATTACTCGTTTGAGATTGCCACGCGCTGCGCGCTCGCAATGACACGTCCAGCGATAACACTTATGGAAAAGAAAACCCTCACCTCAGAGCTGCAATCCTTCCAAGGCCAGGGTTCGTTCTCCTTGTCCGTGTTCTATTATAACGCAGTAAACCGTGGGGCGTCAAGGAAGGCCGGATTTAAGGCTATTCCACTAATTCAAAATCGATTTTGGCATCTTCGACACTGACCCGCACCAGTTGTACCTGCACCTGGTCGCCCATGGCAAACTTGCGGCCAGTGTGGTTGCCGGTCAAGGTGTAGTTGCGCTCGTTGAACTCATAATAATCATCGGCAATACTGGAAATGTGCACCAGGCCTTCTACCGTATTTTCCAGAGCCACGAAGAAGCCAAAAGACTGTATGGAAGCAATACGCGCGGTAAAGACCTCTCCGAGGAACTGCTGCATATACTGGGCTTTCTTGATGTCAACCAGCTCGCGCTCGGCCTCCTCAGCTTTCATTTCCATCTGGGTGGCTTGTTCACCGATGGCGGACATTTTACCTTCCAGGCTCTTGCGTTTGCGATTGTTCATGATGCCATCCAAGGTGGCAGTTAACACCCGGTGCACTATCAGGTCGGGATAGCGCCGGATGGGACTGGTAAAATGGCTATATAGTTTGGAGGCCAAGCCGAAATGTCCCAGGGCCTGGGGCACATAGCGGGCATGTTTCATGGAACGCAGTAATATTAGGGATATAAGCTGTTCCTCGGGTTTACCCCGCACCTCATGAAGAATTTTCTGAAACACCCGGGGTTCCACTTTGCCTTCCCGAATTTTGTAACCGAAAACTCCCAAGACATGATTGAGTTTTAGCAAAGCTTCTTCATCGGGTTTTTCATGCACCCGATAAAGGGAGGGCATCTCCTGCCAATATAGGTGTTCTGCCACAACTTCGTTAGCTTTGATCATAAAGTCCTCGATTATCATTTCCCCGACGCCCTGTACGCGAGCTTTGATGTCGATCGGAAAGCCTTTCTCATCAACGATGACCTTGGTTTCCGGGAAATCGAAATCCAGGGCGCCCCGAGCCATGCGTTCCTGGCGCAGGATATCAGCCAGCTCTTTCATAAGGCGAAAATCTTCCACCAAGTCCTGATAGCGGCTGATCTGTTCCGGGTCATTGTCGACCAGGATCTTGTTTACATTGGTGTAGGTCATGCGCTCATTAGTATTGATGACCGACTTGAATAGGTCATAACTCATCACCCGCCCCTGCTGGTCAATGTCCATGAGGCAGGAAACTGCCAGGCGATCCACTTGCGGGTTAAGGCTGCAGATACCATTGGACAACTCTTTAGGCAGCATGGGCAGGACTTTATCCACCAGATAAACACTGGTTCCGCGAGCAAAGGCTTCTTTATCCAGACGTCCGTCTTCTTTCACATAGTGGGAAACATCAGCGATATGCACTCCCAAACGATAACCGTTAGGCAGACGCTCTATGGAAACAGCATCATCCAGGTCTTTGGCATCCTCGCCGTCAATAGTGACCATAGGCAGGCTACGCAAATCACGACGGCGGTCGATTTCTTCCGGTGAAACCGGAACGGCTACTTGGGCGGCTTCATCCAGAACACCGGGCGGGAAAAAGCTTCGCAAGCCGTGTTTTTTTATGATCACCTGTACATCCAAACCGGGTTCTCCTTTAGATCCCAGCACCTCAACTATCTTACCTTCCGGCCCTTTGTATTTGTCAGGCCAGGAAGTGATATTGACCAGAACCTTATCTCCGCTTTTCACTTTCAGTTTTTTAGGCAGCTTGACAAATATGGGATGCAGCTGACGAGGGTCATCAGGAACTACTTGAACCAGATTTTTGCCCCGTTCCAGGGTGCCCACCAACTCGTGACGGGCCCGGCTGATCACCCGAATGACCTCCCCTTCCGGGCGCTGATCAGCCACCGCCCGTTCCATAATGCGCACCAATACCTTATCTTCGTGCATGGCTCCATTGAGATTCTTGCCATAAACAAATATTTCCGGCTGTTCGGGCTCATCAGGCAGCAAAATTCCATAGCCACGTTGATTTAAGCGAATTACTCCCCGCACCAAGTTCATCATCTGCGGTAAACCATATTTATTTTTGCGGGTTTTGATTATCTCGCCCTCTTTTTCCAGTTTACCCAAAACCTTCATAAACCGGATCTCCTCATCGGGGCCGATTTCCCACAGCTCCCGTAGCTCCTGGTAAGACAGGGGGCGATAGGTTTTCTGGTGCATGTATTGGAGTACATCTTCTTTAGTTACCATCTGATCCTCCCAAAAGGACATTCTTTAAATAAAGTATATCCAGTTTTGCTTATACTCTACCATCCAAACCCAGTTCAGCGGCAATTTTTTTCATGCTCTCCAGGGCGATGGTGAGATACTCATCCAGTTCCAATCCCAGTTCGCTACAGGTAGCCATCTGTTCCCGGCTGGCCCCGCGGGCAAAGGCCTTTTCCTTGAAGCGTTTTTTAATTGATTTCAACTGCACTTCCCTTAAGTCTTTATCTGGCCGAACCAGAGCAGCAGCAGTGATGAATCCGCTCACCGGATCAGCGGCATACAGGGTTTTATCCAATAATGATTGGCGGGGAAGCCCATGTATCTCATTATGTACTTTTACTGCGTAGACGATGTCCTCTGGCAATCCCTCCTGCTGCAGGATCTCTGCACCTACCAGAGAATGGCGCTGGGGATCTTCCCCGGTAGCATCATAATCGATGTCATGCAGAAGGCCAGCCAGCCCATATTTGTCAACATCTTCTCCCAAACGTTCGGCCAGACCCCGCATAATGGCTTCCACTGCCAGGGAATGGCTGATATGATTCTCATTGCTTAGGTGCTGTTTTAACATCTGTAGTGCCTGTTCGCGATTCAAAGTATGACCTCCTTGTCCTTTTCGTGTCATTGCCCTTTTCAAGGTGGCGGAAACTGAAGTTTCCGCTACGGTTTAGGTATGGCGATCCCTCGTTGTGGCGGAAACTGAAGTTTCCGCTACTGTTTAGGTAAGAGGTATTTCCGCTACCGCTTAGAAAAGCATCACTCATGTGCCTGCAAAAATGTAATAACTCTGTCTGCTATAATTTCCAGTTCCGGCCCCATGGTAGAAATGTGCTCGGATCTTTCTAAACGCATAACATCCTGGGGTGCTTTGATGATATGCTGCGACAGCCATTCTAAACTGCGGGGATCAACTGATTCATCTTGCTGAGCTTGTATGATCAATATAGGTGTGGTCAGTTGGGCTATTTCCCCTTTGACTAACTCCCGCAGTTTTAGCATACTGCTTAAGGCCTTAAGCGGATAAACCTTATAGGCAAAACGATCTTTGCCCTGCAGATAGGCTCTGGTCTGCTTTGGTTTGGGGAAATGAGGAAACACCCACTGTAGCAGATGAGCCAGGACGATCAGCCGAAATCTACTTATTATGGGGGCGTTAATGGTGATTATGCTCTGCAGATAGGGTATGTGTACACCAGCATAAATGGCCAAAAGTCCACCCATAGAGAGCCCCACCACATCAACGCGGTCATGGCTGCTATGTAAATATTGAATCTCATCCTGTACCGTGTTAAACCAATCTGTCCAGGCAGTACGATTCAAAAAACGAGGATGTGATCCGTGTCCGGGCAGCAGTATGCCGCTGACCGTACAGTCAAGACGTTCATGCAATAATGCTGCTAAAGGATACATTTCCGAGGGTGAAGCCGTAAAACCATGAATAAATAAAATGGCCCTCCCCGATGTACCGGCACTATAAAAAGGCTCCGCTTGCGGATGAATATAGATCAGAGCTTCTCCCCCCCTCCGTTATAATCCCCTAAATATACGAAAAGCAGGAGGGAAACCTGACCCTCCTGCTCAAAAACCGGATCGAAGTGATTACATCAGCAATGGTGCCATAAACACCAGGGACACGATGGACATCAACTTGATCAAAATGTTCAAGGAGGGTCCCGCGGTGTCCTTACAAGGATCTCCCACAGTATCTCCTACTACACCGGCAGCATGGGCTTCACTACCCTTACCACCGAAATTACCTTCTTCAATATATTTCTTGGCATTATCCCAGGCACCACCGGCATTGGCCAGCAATATGGCCAGACAAACACCCGATACAATGGAACCAGCCAACATGCCTGCCAGGCCTTCCGCTCCGATCAACAGTCCGACCAATACGGGAGCAGCAATGGCCATAAGCCCGGGAACGATCATTTCGCGAATGGCAGATCTGGTACTAATATCAACGCAGTTAGCATAATCGGCTTTAGCCTTGCCTTCCATCAGACCAGGGATCTCTCTGAATTGACGGCGAACTTCTTCTACCATCTCACCAGCAGCTCTACCCACCGCTCCCATAGTAAGAGCACAGAACAGGAAGGGGAGCATGGCGCCAACCAGCAGTCCGATCATTACATAAGGATCCAAAACGTTTACCGTTTCTATCCCTACTACCTGAGAATAGGCGGTTAACAAGGCCAAGGCTGTAAGCGCTGCCGAACCAATGGCAAAACCTTTACCGATCGCAGCAGTGGTATTGCCCACTGAGTCCAGGGTATCAGTAGTTTCGCGAACTTCATGAGGTAGTCCAGCCATTTCCGCGATGCCACCGGCATTGTCAGCAATGGGCCCATAAGCATCGACCGCTACCACCATGCCGGTGGTGGCCAGCATACCAACGGCTGACAAAGCGATACCATAGATGCCCCCAGTAATATAAGCAACCACAATGGCGATACATATAACTAGAATTGGAATAGCCGTAGAGAGCATGCCTACACCTAAACCGGAGATAATAACGGTGGCTGGCCCTGTTTGGGCTGCACTGGCAATACCCTGTACCGGTTTGTATTCGGCCGCAGTGTAGTACTGAGTAACAAAGCCTATTATAGTTCCGGCTATCAGACCCGCTACCAATGCCCAGAATACATTGGACATATCCGCAGGCAGAATGTAGCGAACCGCAAAGTAAGCTACGATTATTAATACAATGGCCGAACTAATGGTTCCGGCATTGAGCGCCTTAAGAGGATTGGATTTCTCATCAGTGCGAACAAAGAAAGTCCCGATAATGGATGCCAGTATCCCACCAGCAGCAATAACCATCGGCAGAATTACAGGTCCAATACTCATACCGGAAGTGGTGTTTACCAGAACCACCCCCAGAGTCATAGCTGAAATAATAGATCCCACATAGGATTCGAACAGGTCGGCTCCCATGCCGGCCACGTCGCCCACGTTATCGCCAACATTGTCAGCAATAGTAGCCGGGTTACGGGGATCATCTTCGGGTATACCGGCTTCTACTTTACCCACCAGGTCAGCACCTACGTCAGCAGCCTTGGTATAGATACCTCCGCCCACACGGCCAAACAGGGCTATGGAACTTCCCCCTAGAGCAAAGCCATTAACTATACTGGGCTCCTTAAATATCAGATACAGAACGCCAAGGCCTAATAAGCCTAACCCGGTAACGGTCATACCCATGACTGCTCCACCGGAAAAGGCTATTCCTAGAGCCGCATTCTGAGAAGTACGAGCTGCATTGGCGGTACGTACATTGGCTTTAGTGGCTACCGACATTCCTATGTATCCTGCTAACGCCGAGCAAGCCCCACCAACCAAGAAACATATTGCCGTCTGCCAGGGGCTACTTTCGGCAGGCAGGAATATCCCTAAAACAAAGAATACAGCTACCACAAAAATAGCTATAGCTGTATATTGCCGGTTCAAAAAGGCCATCGCCCCTTCATGGATATGTCCGGCAATCTCCTGCATTACGCTGTTACCAGGATCAGCTTTCGATACTTTGCTGGCCAGATACACAGCAAAAAGCAGTGATAGAGCTCCACCTACTGGGGCAAACATCACGATATTTTCCATGTCTTTATCATCTCCTTATATTAGCACGTACAAATCAATAATCTCACCCACAACTGATTCCAAATGGCTACAGCAATGATAAAAGCAGCGTACTGATAATGAAAACTACAGCAATATAGCCAGTCATTTTCGAAAAGAGATCATCCAGGCCTTTCTTTTTACCAAATATGGCTTCACTGCCGCCAGCTATGCTGCCTGACAAGCCGGCGCTTTTTCCTGACTGTAAGAGTACTGTAGCAATTAAGGCAATTGTGCAGATGATTTGTACGATTAGCACTACGGTTTTTAGCACGTCATTCACCTCCGTTCCACCACATTCCTAAGAACCATCCTACATTTTAACATAGGAACTCATAGTAAAACAAGAAAGCAATCAGCTCAGATTATAGAATGCCTTTAACCCGCGGTAGCGCGCCATATTATCCAGCTCTTCCTCAATGCGCATAAGCTGATTATACTTGGCTACCCGGTCGGTACGCGCCGGGGCTCCGGTTTTGATCTGGCCGGCATTGGTGGCTACGGCAATATCTGCAATGGTCGAGTCTTCGGTTTCACCGGAACGATGGGAGATAACACAAGTATAGCCCGCCTCTTTGGCCATTTCTATAGTTTGCAGAGTTTCCGTCAGAGTACCGATCTGATTTACTTTTACCAAAACACTGTTGCACACCCCGGTTTCAATGCCTCGGCTAAGCCGCTCCGGATTGGTTACAAACAAGTCATCTCCTACCAACTGTACTCTGTGTCCCAGTTTATCGGTGAGTAGCTTCCAGCCTTCCCAATCATCCTCGGCCAAACCATCCTCCAGGGATATCAACGGATAAGTATCGGCCAGCTGGATATAGAAGTCTACCATCTCAGCAGAACTCAATTTCTGACCACTGCTCTCCAAATGATAGTACCCATCTTTATATAATTCGGTGGCTGCCACATCTAAAGCCAAGTATATATCTTTACCTGGTACATAGCCGGCTGCCTTTATAGCTTCCATAATGACATCCAAGGCGGCTTCATTGGAAGGAAGGTTGGGCGCGAATCCCCCTTCATCTCCCACCGAGGTAGCCAGCCCTTTTTGCCCCAAGACTTTTTTGAGGCGGTGATAAACTTCCACACCCATGCGAATGGCCTCCGCCACACTGTCCGCCCCTACCGGCACGATCATAAATTCCTGAATGTCCACGTTGTTATCGGCATGTTGGCCTCCATTGAGAATATTCATCATAGGCACTGGTAGCTCTCGGGCGTTTACCCCGCCTATATACTGGTAGAGGGGCAGATCCAGGTAGTTGGCGGCCGCCCGGGCCACTGCCAAAGATACTCCCAGTATACCGTTGGCTCCTAATTTGCCTTTGTTCGGAGTTCCATCCAGCTCGATCATCAGCTGATCGATCTCCACCTGACGGGTGGCATCCATACCGACCACCTCAGGAGCGATGATCTCGTTAACATTTTCCACTGCTTGGAGTACCCCTTTGCCCAAATATCTGGCCTGGTCTCCATCCCGCAGCTCCACAGCTTCATGAGCACCGGTAGAAGCCCCCGAAGGAACGATGGCTCGTCCCATGGTACCGTCTTCTAATACTACCTCTACTTCTACAGTGGGATTGCCTCTGGAATCCAAGACCTCCCGGGCAAATACATCGATAATCGCACTCATCCATTTTACTCCCTTCACCTTAGCATCGATCATGTATTTTAGTCTGCCTTGAGCTTTACACCTATAGATCCAATAAAGAACGACCGGTCATTTCTGGAGGTATATCGATCCCCAATAAATCGAGCAAAGTAGGGGCCACATCGCGCAAAGAACCATGGCTTCTCAGTTCACGGCCCCGATACTGTTCGGATATCAGGATAAACGGCACCAAATGGGTAGTATGGGCCGTTAGTGGGCCACCGGTGTAGGGGCAGACCATCATTTCGCAGTTGCCGTGATCGGCGGTCACCAATATATTGCCCTGCCGTTCCAAAACAGCCTGGACTACACGCTGCAGGCAGGTGTCCACCACACTGCAAGCTTCAACAGCAGCCTCCAGTATCCCAGTGTGCCCGACCATATCAGGGTTGGCATAGTTTATGATAATAACATCATAATAATCCCGCTGGATCTCACTGATGACCCGATCAGTCACCTCCACCGCGCTCATAGCCGGCTGCAAATTGTAGGTGGCTACCTGGGGAGAGGGTATCAGTACACGGTCTTCTCCCGGGTTGGGTTCCTCCACTCCGCCATTGAAAAAGAAGGTGACATGAGCGTATTTCTCTGTTTCCGCAATACGCAGCTGCTTAAGACCCTTCTGCGCCAAGACCTCGCCCAGAGTATTATTCAAGTTCTGGGGCGGAAAAGCTACCGGGACATTAATATCAGCATCATATTGGGTCATGCAGACAAAATGGATCTGGGGCCACTTGCTGCGCTCAAATCCCTTGAAGCTATCCTCCACCAGTGCCCGGGTCATCTGACGAGCTCGATCGGCCCGGAAATTGAAGAACACCATACTATCTCCATCTTCGATGGAGCCACGCGGGTGACCTTGTTCATCCACTATTACAATCGGTTCGATAAATTCATCAGTAACGCGGTTCTCGTAACTGCTCTCTATGGCGGCCAGGGCATTGGGGGCTTTTTTGCCCAACCCTAGAACCATAGCATCATAACTGGCCTGCACCCGCTCCCAACGCTGATCCCGATCCATGCCGTAAAAACGGCCGGAAATGGTGGCGAATTCACCCACCTGCAGTCTATTCATGGTTTCCTGCAGTTGCTGGATATATAGTTGGGCACTGCGGGGAGCCACATCACGCCCATCCAGATAAGCATGGACATATACTCGAGGGATCTGCTGACGATGGCATAACTCTAAAAGAGCTTCGATATGCTGCATATGACTGTGCACTCCGCCATCGGACAATAGCCCCATCAAATGAAGCGCGCCGTTATTTTTGCGGGCATGTTCTATAGCCGCCAAAAATACCGGATTGGTATAGAAGGAACCATCTTTTATAGCATTGCTTATGCGGGTTATCTCCTGAAAGACGGTGCGCCCGGAACCTATATTCAGGTGGCCCACTTCCGAATTACCCATCTGTCCCTGGGGCAATCCCACCTCATTTCCTGAACAGATCAGCTCTGTGTAGGGATAGGAGCTGGCCAGTTCATAATAATTACCGGGCTCACAGATGCTTATAGCGTTATCGGCAGACGGGGAACGTACCCCCCATCCATCTAGAATCATTAATACGGTTGGTTTTTTAGGCATCAGCAATAGACCTCGCAATAGCAGCGAAGGCATTGACATCAAGACTGGCGCCTCCGATCAAAGCACCATCAATATCTGGCTTCGCCATAAAGTCCGTTATGTTGTCCTCACGCACACTGCCCCCGTATAAAATGGGAATGTCCCCAGCCACAGCCTGACCTACCTGAGCAGCCAGGTAGTCTCGGATAAAACCGATCATTTCCTGGGCATCATCACTGGAAGCATTTACCCCCGTACCTATAGCCCAGATAGGCTCATAGGCTATCACCAGCCCCTCGGCATCCAATTCCAGATCAGTGAGACCCTGCTCCAGCTGTCTTCGAACCACTTCTTTGGCCAGTTGATCTTCTCTTTCCTGCAGAGTTTCCCCTACGCACAGGATAGGAATCAGTCCCGCCTGGAGAGCGGCTGCCATCTTGCGGTTTATGTCCCCATCGGTTTCTCCTATTATCTGGCGACGCTCGGAATGCCCAATAATAACATATTGGCAGCCCAGATCCCGTAGCATCCAGGGCGATATTTCACCGGTGTAGGCACCTTTTTCTTCCCAAAAGCAGTTTTGCCCGCCCCAGTGGATGGAAGTGCCGGAAAACTGTTCTGCCAACAGATCCAAAGCGGTATAGGGTGGACATACTATCACTTCTACCCCCGTCAACTCAGCTGCGACCTGGTTTAGCTGCTGGCAAAACTGCCCTGCCTCGCGGCGGGTTTTATACATTTTCCAATTGGCAATAGCCACTTTTTTACGCATAATTCAAACCTTTCACATTCCTATGGTAATACTTCGGCCCTTTCTGCTACAGCTACTCCAGGTAGGGTACGACCTTCCAGAAACTCCAGGGTAGCTCCTCCGCCGGTAGAAATATGAGTTATATCCTTTTCCAGCCCCAGATTCTGCACAGCGGCGGCTGAATCCCCTCCGCCGATAACGCTTACTGCCGGGGACTCGGCGATAGCTCGGGCTGCTTCCCAAGTCCCTTTGGCAAACTGTTCGTACTCATAGACTCCCAGGGGACCGTTCCATATGATGGTCCGAGCCGTCCGGATGGCGGCGCCGAAAATTTCAATAGTCTGTGGGCCGATGTCGACGATCATTTTATCATCCGGAATACTGTCTACCGGGTAGATTCCCCAAGCTGCATCGGCTGATATGGCGTCGGCAGCAACTACATCTATGGGCAGCAGAATCTTTACATCCCGTTCCCGAGCGGTTTGCAATAGTTGAGCCGCTTCCTCCAATCGATCAGCCTCATGCATGGATTTACCGATAGAATGGCCCTGAGCTTTTATAAAAGTGTTGCCCATTCCACCTGCTATCA
>Ga0209612_1002087_pt1 | contig 14996 bp, 13 predicted proteins | sample BioC12SIPDNA_FD_185746 | JGI IMG/M metagenome (GOLD analysis project Ga0209612, IMG submission 185746) | Anaerobic biogas reactor microbial communites from Washington, USA - Biogas_R1_B C12 SIP DNA (SPAdes) (version 2) | ecosystem: Engineered > Bioreactor > Anaerobic > Unclassified | place...
TGATCGTCAACCAGAGGGATGTCTCCCGACGGGCCGCGTACCTGCCATCCTGTCAGCTCCGCCACGGGCGGATTCGTCGAGCCGGAGCCGCGGCCCGCGAAAAGAGCGGACAGCAGGCATGCCAGGAACACCCGCTTCACGGCGCGCTCCTTTCGCCGGCCGCAAGCGCGTTGTGCGCGGGCGAAAGGGTGTAGGCCGCGGCCCCGCCGCCGGCCCCACCGGCCGTCGTCGTGAAGGCCCCCAGGAGCCGGTCGTCCGCGTCATGGACATAACGGATTTCCAAGACGCCGACCCCGGCGTTCTGCGTGGCGGGGTTCAGCCCGCGCAGGATCGCCTCGTCGTCGTCCATGCCGTCGCCGTTGGTGTCGCGCAAAAGCGGGGCGAGCCCGTACACGTACAGCCGCGCGAAGTCGCCGATGGCCAGCCCCGCGCTGTCCCACCGGTCCGGGCGGGTGCCGAGCACGAAAGTCTCCCTGCAGTCGGAAATGCCGTCGCCGTCACTGTCGGTGTCCGTGCGGGCCGCGAGGAAAAAGCCCATGCTTCCCAGATACGGGCCGCTCCAGGTGCCGAACGGGGCGGACGGCGTGAAGGTCGAACGGATCAGCCACAGATGGGTCGCGGCCGGTCCCAGCGCGGGGCGCGTGAGCAGATCCACCGGAATCCCGTCGGCCGGCGTGTACACGGACAGGCTGAGTTCATTGGAGGAGGCCTTCGCACCCGCGAAGGCCAACCGGTTCGTGTCCTCCGGCGCGGCCAGCGGCGGGCTTCCCGGCGGCGGGTTGTTGGTCGCCGCCGACATGATGGACGCAGCCAGCAGGGGCCAGTCATTGGACGAGATCAGCGTGAAGCCGAAGGCGAACCGGCTGCGGTCTCGGCTCTCGTACCACTCGTCGACCTCGGTGCCAGAGAGATACGAAGGTGGCCCGCTTTTGTACACGTCCCTGACCCATTGCCGCGGATCGAGCGCGGACGGTGCGCCGTTCGTCCGGAAAGAGGTTCCGTCCATGGCCGTGTAAAGCCAGACGCGCGAGACGTCCGTTGTCTCGGCGACCGCCATTTTCCACACAGGCACCCCGTAATGAAAGGTCGGCTGGAGACAGTTCGTTATCGATGCGAGACCGCACTCCGGAGAAAACGTGCGCCATCCTCCCCACAGCTCGACACGCGAGAACCAGTCGTTGATCTCGGACACCGTCCTCGGCGGATAGATAAAAGCGAAATGGGTCAGGCCCGCGTAGGCCTCGGCGACCATGCCGTCCAGATTTCCCCAAGTATCAATATTCGGCGGCGGGCGCATGACGCCCGCTTGTGCCGGGAAGAAGACATGAAGGAATGCGGCGTTCAGGAAAAGCCGGCGGAATGTTCTCAGGCTCAAGACCGCAGTCCGTGATGAAATTTCTGAAAAAGCGTGCCCATCGTTTTCCAAGATCAAGACTCCTTTAAATCACATTGCCGCCCCGTAGGACAGACCGACGGTACACCGTTACCACGATTGAGACGCATTATGCGGAGGGGGTGAAAAAGGGCGCTAAAGACCTGTCCCTTAAGGGCGCTAAAGACCTGTCCCTTTGTCCCCTCCTTTGTGCGTGGCAAAAGAAGGCACTAAAGACCTGTCCCTTTGTCCCCTCAGCACATTTGAACCGGCATCGATGTTCGGCGTTCACTTGGTGCGCGAGCCGGACGAACCGTGACCGATCCAGTTCTCGACCTTCAGGCCCGGAACCCGTTTGAACTCCTTCGTGTTGTTGGTGACCAGCGTGAAACCCTCCTGCAGTGCGTGAGCCGCGATCAGAAGGTCATAATTCCCGATGGGCGTTCCAACGCGCTGAAGATGCGACCTGATCGCACCGAATACGGGGGCTGCCGCGGCGGGGAAATCCAGCACCTCCAGAGGGCACAGGAATTCCGCGAGAACGCATTGATTCTCCTCGGGTCTTGAACTTTTGGCCACGCCGAACTGGAGTTCGCAATACGTGATGGCTGACACCCCCACGTCACCCACCCGCAAGGTTCTGAAACGGTCAAAGACTTCATGTGGGGAACGCTTGATAATGTAGATGCAGATGTTGGTGTCCAACAGGTAACGCATCAGTCAAGACTCTCCCGTTCTTGCTGTTCACCCTGGTCACGGTCAGCCATAAAGTCCGGCGAAAAACGCTTCGTGGCATCAAACATCGACCGCCACGGATCGTTTTTGGGCACGAGGACGACGCAGCTTCCAAGGTGCTGGATGAACACAGAGTCTCCTCCGAAACGGAACTCCTTGGGGAGCCGCACGGCCTGACTTTGGCCATTCATGAAAAGTTTTGCCGTTTTCATGAGACAGAAGTATAGATTGTTGAGTATATATGTCAAGTGCCGGATTCCGTTGCTGTAGACCGTACGAGATCGGCTCGGCTCAGAGATCCCATTCGCAAATAGCCATTGGCCGTTAGGGTCGGTGTCGGGTTTCCCTAATTCTTTGATAAGATCGCCGCGTTTGGTGCCGAGCCTGAAGCCCCGCCACCCCTCACCTTCAACGATCAGCTTTTTCAGCGCAACCCAATGTTGAGACGTGCTCCCGCAGCGCCTCTCGCCGCTGAAGGAGTCCAGCCGCTGAACATGCATGGGGGGGGGGCGGCTGGACGAGCAGACGCACGTGCCTCCCCTACTCCGGGCTTCCGTCGCATTCCGGTCCCGCGGCCTCCGCGCCGCGCGCGAATTTGGGATTGGCGCCCGCGATGACGAGGGCGACCTCGCCTTTGACCGGCTTGCCGTCGAAGAGCGGGATCAGTTCGGTGAGATACCCGCGGTGCACCCGCTCGTGCGCTTTGGTCAGCTCAATGCAGACGGCGGCCTCGCGGTCGCCCAACGCGTCGTGCGCGGCCTTGAGCGCGGCGCCGACGCGGAACGGCGACTCGAAACAGATCAGCGTGTGCGGCAGATCCCGCTCCTCCTCGAAGAAACGGCGCAGCGCGCCGGGCTTGCGCGGTGGGAACCCCTTGAAGGTGTAGCTCGACGTCGAGAGCCCGGACGAGAGCAGCGCGAGATCCACGGCCGAGGCGCCGGGCAGCACGTCGAACGGCACCTTCTCCTGCGCGGCGCGGCGGATGAGGCGGTAGCCGGGGTCGCTGATGCCGGGGTAACCGCCGTCGGAGCAGAGCGCGACGCTGCGGCCGGCGGCCACGGCCTGCAGAAGGCGTTCGGCGACGCGCTCCTCGTTGCCCTGCCGGTATGAGATCATCTCGGGCCGCGGGATGTTGAAGGCGCTGAGCAGCGCCCACGTGCGCCGCGTGTCCTCGCAGGCGATGAGGTCGGCGCCCTTCAGCGCCTCCAGCGCGCGCGGGCTCAAGTCCGCGAGGTTGCCGATGGGAGTCGCCACAACGTGGAGCATGATTGGAGTTCCTGAACGACGGCCCGTTTGAGCAGGTCGAGCCCGTAGCCGGTTCGGGCCGAAACCGGCAGGGCCTGCGGATAGTGTCCGGCGATGAGCGGCAGCGTGGTGGCCGCGGCTGCGGCACCCCTTACGGGCGCGGCGACCTCGGTGTCGCACTTGTTGAGCACCAGCAGGTGCGGCACGTGCTCCGCGCCGATCTCGCGCAGCGTGCGGAAACAGACGTCGATGTGGTCGGCCACGCGCGGGTAGGCGGCATCGACCACGACCAGCAGCAGATCGGCCTGGACCGCGACCTCGAGGGTGGAGCGGAAGGAGGCGACCAGCCCGTGCGGCAGGTTGCGGATGAAGCCGACGGTGTCGGTCAACAGCACCTCGCGGCCGGGGGCGAGCCAGACTTTGCGTGTCTTGGTGTCGAGCGTGGCGAAGAGGCGGTCGTCGACGTAGGCGCCCGCGCCGGCGAGCGCGTTGAGCAGCGTCGACTTGCCGGCGTTGGTGTAGCCCACCAGGCAGACGACCGGCCATTCGCGCTTGGCGCGGTCGCGCGCGGTCTGCCGGCTCTGGATCACCGCCAAGCGTTTCTTCAGCTCCGCGATACGCCGCCGCAGCGGCGCGTTGCGCAGGTTGAGGTGGCTCTCGCCGGGGCCGCGCACGTTGGCGCCGCCGCCGGTGAAGCGCTGCTGCGATTCGGTGACCGGGATGCGCGAGAGCAGGAACTGGGTTTGGGCCAGCTCGACCTGAAGCTGGGCCTCGGAAGAACGGGCGCGGCGCGCGAAGATCTGCAGGATCACCTCGGTGCGGTCCAGCACGCGCACGCCCAGCGCCTTGGCGAGGTTGTAGGCCTGAAAGGCGTTGAGCTCGTTGTCGACGATCACGGTGTTCGCGCCGGTCTCGGCGACCAGCGTCTTGAGGTCCTCGACCTTGCCGGAACCGATCAGGGTGCCGCCGTCGGGTTTGTCGCGGTGCTGGGTCAACTGGCCGGCGACCTCCAGTCCGGCGGTGTCGGCGAGACGTCCCAGTTCGAGCAGCGAGTCGGCGGCTTCCAGCGCGTCCATGCGGGCGTGCACAACCTGAACCAGAACGGCGCGCTCGACACGGGCTGTGTCATGCAGCTTCATTCGTTGCGAGGCGCCCAGTGGGCGAGCACGGCATCGGCAATGGCGCGGGACAGCTCTTTCGCGATGCGCGGGCCGGCATCCTGCATGCCGGTCAGCATGTCGCCGTGCGTGAGAAAGGTGGTGTTGGCCTTGACCGGCAGGCCGTCGATCAACAGCTTGCCGGTGCCGCGTTCAACCAGCGTGATCTCGGCCACGAGCGCGTAGCGGTACTCCGAAGTGCGCGAGCCGAAGTTACGGTCGTAGTTGAGCGACTGCAGGTCGGACTTGACCAGCTTGCCGAGCAGCTTGACCGAGGCGTCTTCCAGCGAGGCGATCTTGAAGGTGCCCTCGCGCTGGAATTCGCGCAGCACATACTGGGTGACGGTGGCGTCGATCTCGGGGAAGCCCGAGGCATTTTCGAAAACCGGCACCGCGATCGTGCGCAGCTCGTCGGGCACGGTGGAGCCGACCCGATACGAGGCGCAGCCTGCGGCCAGAAAAAGGGAGAGCGAACCGAGAGCCAGACGACCGGCAACCCACGTTTTCTTCGTTTCAGACATCATGACCTCCAACGGTTAACGTAACGGGGCCGCGCCCTGTTCGAGCTGCGTGAGGCGCTCGCGAACCTGCGCGGCGTGACGAGAGTCAGAGAACTCAGAGAGAAAACGGCGGTAGGCGGCCTTGGCGGCCTCGGCATTGCGCTGCTTGGTGTCGTAAAAGACCGCCTGCTGGTAGTTCTGCTCGATCAGCAGCGCGGTCAATTCATTCAGCCACGCCGTCATCTGCGCCTTCTGGGGATGGGTCGGCATGCGGGCGAGCGCGGCCTTGATGAAGGCGATCGCCTCGCGGCAGCGCGGCTCGTTGTAGCTGTGTTTGACGGCGAGCTCATGCCGGCACTGCGCGGCAAGATAGGCGGCGGTGACCGCCTGGGGCGCCTGCGGGAAGCGGTTGAGGAGGCCCTCGTAGACGGCGATCGCCTCTTGCAGCTCCTTTTCGGAAACCCGGATGCTGCCGATGACCAGCATGATCTCCGGTGCCTGCGCGCCGCGCGGGGCGTTGCGCACGATCTGCTCGAAACGCTCGCGGATCGCGTCCGTCCCGCTCAGGGACCAGCCGAACATGCTGGTGTTGTTGTGCAGCAGATGGTTGGCGATGCGGAACTGGCGGTCGAGCACTTCTTGGTACGGACAGTGCCCGGCGTAGTGGGTGATCAGGTACTGATACTCGTCGAACGCCTTCTCGAATTTCTGCTGCCGTTCCCGGAGTTGGGCCAGCGCATATTGGGCCTGGGCCGCCTCCGGGGCGGTCGGCCATTCGCGGATCAGCGCTTCATAGGCCTTGCGCGCGGCGCGGTCGCGCCCCAGCGCCTCATTCTTCTCCGCGATCTGGAGCTGGGCGGCCGGCGTTTCGGCGTCCACCGAAAACCAGAACGACTTTGTTTTCTGCAGGATGCGCGAGTCTTCATCAAGCGCATCGAACCCTTCGAAATGATCGGAGGCATAGCCTCGCGTCCCGCCCGGCCGCCCGGTCTGCGCCAAAGCCGCCAGAACAGACGTCATCGCGATGAGTGCCGCGAAGCCGATGGTTGTCACCTGTTTCTTCATGCCTCTTCCATTCCGGTCTGTGCCGCTGTGTCCATTCATCCTGCCCTGCGACGGAGCTTGATTCCCGTCCGCAACAGGATTAAAGTAATGCCGTCTTTTTTGGCTGGCGACAGGCGGACTGTCGCCGCACCTGAAGGAGCCCGATTCAGTTTTAAGCGTATCAAACCCCGAGGGACTGGAGAAGCATGAAAAAAGTTCTGATTCCGACCAAGCTGGACACCGTGGCCGCCGAGATCCTGAAGGCGCACGGCGGATACAACGTGGTGCAAGACGCGAAGACGCCCCTCGACGAACAGGTCAAGTCGCACCCCGACGCTTACGCCCTGATCGTGCGCAGCGAGAAGGTGCCGGCCGCAGTCATCGACGCGCTGCCGCAGCTCAAGGTGATCGTGCGCGCCGGCGCGGGTTTTGACACGATCGACACCAAACACGCCCGCAAAAAAGGCGTGGACGTGATGAACACGCCGGGCGCGAACGCCAACGGCGTCGCCGAAGAGGTGATCGCCATGATGCTGGCCGACGCGCGCCACATCGTGCAGGCCGACATCACGACGCGCGCCGGCGGCTGGGAGAAGAAGAACTACATGGGCCGCGAGATCACCGGCAAGACCGTGGGCATCGTCGGCCTTGGCAACATCGGGCGCCTGGTCGCCAAACGCCTCAAGGGCTTCGAGTGCCGCGTTCTGGGGTATGATCCCCTCATCAACAGCGACCGCCTGCGCGATCTCGGCATCGAGTCCGCGACGCTGGAGGAGATCTTCAGCCAGTGCGATTACGTCACGCTGCACATCCCGGGCGGCGAAAGCACGCGCGGCCTGGTCGGCCCCAAGCTGATCGGCCTCATGAAGAAGGGCGCCACCATCATCAACTGCGCCCGCTTCGGCATCGTCGATGAGGAGGCGCTGCGCGCGGTCAAGGCCGAGAAGGGACTGCGCTATCTGAACGACGTCTACCCCAAAGACGAGGCCGGTCCCAAGAGCATGACCGACATCGCCGACCTGATGCTGCCGCATCTCGGCGCCAACACCCAGGAAGCCAACTTCGTGGCGGCGCAGCGCGCGGCGCAGGAGCTGATCGACCTCGACGAGAAGGCCGACATGAGCTGCATCGTCAACCGCGACATCCCCGAGGGCCTTGAGCGCGCCTACTGCGAGCTGGCCTTCAACCTCGCCAGCCTCGTGCGGCAGATCTCCGGCACCCAGACGCCGATCAAGATGATCGAAACCAGCTTCTACGGCGACCTCGCGCCCTTCGGCAAATGGCTGACCGTCTCGATCCTCTCCGGCATCTGGAGCGAGTTCGACCGTTACAACGACTACAAGGCCGCGGTCAAGTTCCTCAAGGAGATGGGCATCGAGCTGGTCAACCGCGAGGCCGACACCGAGAAGGGCTACGGCTGCGCCATCACGATCGACCTCAAGGTCGAGCAGCCCGGCAAGAACCTCAAGAGCTTCAGCGTGCGCGGCACGGTCACCGAAGGCGTGCAGACGGTCTCGCGCATCGACGAGTTCGACCGCCTCTATTTCGAGCCGAGCGGCGCTACCCTCTTCTGCCTGTACGACGACCGGCCGGGCGTCATCGCCTCGATCAGCCGCAAGCTGGCCGACGCGGGCATCAACATCGAGGACATGCGCAACCCGCACAACGCCAAGACCCGCCGTTCGCTGGCGATCATCAAGCTCGACCAGCCGGTTTCGCAGGACCTGCTCCAGGTCATCAAGGCCGAGATCAACGCCCACTCCGCCCTGTGCACGGTGGTGTAGGAATCCATGGATGCTGATGCCATCATCGCCCGTTACGCCATGAAGCCGCATCCCGAGGGCGGGTTTTATGCGGAAACGTACCGGAGCGCGGGGTTGATCCCCGCCAGTGCGCTTCCGGGGTTCACGGGTGCGCGGGCGTATTGCACCGCCATCCTGTACCTGCTCCGCGAGGGGGAGTGCTCGGCCTTGCACCGGCTGCGGCAGGACGAAATCTGGCATTTTCACGCCGGCGGGCCTTTGCGCCTGGTCGCGCTCTCCCCGGACGGACACTGGACGGAGACGCGCATGGGGGCGTCCCCGCAGGAGACGGTGCAGTGGGTCGTGCCGGCGGGCTGTTGGTTCGGCGCACGCCCCGCACCCGGCTCAGGGTTCTGCCTCGTCGGCTGCACGGTCGCGCCCGGCTTCGATTTTGCCGATTTTGAGATCGCGGATCCCGCCGAACTGCGCGCGCGTCACCCCTCTCTGGAAAAGGAAATCCAAACGTTCACCACTCCAAAAGGAACCCAGTCATGAATGCTGAAAAAAAGAGTCTGATTGTTTCAATGGCCGCTGCGCTGCTCACCGCGTCGGTTTTCGCACAAGGCGTCGGCACCAGCGCGACCTTCAAGGGCCCCGTCGGCGTCCAGATCTATTCGCTGCGCAATCAGCTCAAGCAGGACGGGGCGAAGGCGCTCGATGTGCTCAAAGCCCTGAACGTCAAATACGTCGAGATCGGCATCGAGAGCCACTACGGCCTGACGCAGGAGCAGATGAAGCAGGCGCTGGACGAGCGCGGCCTGATCCCGATCGCCGCCCACGCCGGGCAGGGTTTCCTGCTCAACAAAACGGAGGAGGCCATTGCCGCCGCCCGCTATTTCGGCCTGAAGTATCTCGGCGTCGCCTGGGCCTCGCACCAGAAGCCGCTCGACGAGGCGCAGACCCTCAAGATCGCCGCCGACTTCAACGAGATCGGCAAACGGCTCAAGGCGGCGGGCATCCAGTTCTTCTACCACAACCACGGCTTTGAATTCCAGCCGTACAAGGACGGGACGCTGTTCGACCTGCTGATGGCGAAGACCGACCCCGACCTCGTCAAGTTTGAGATGGACGTGCTCTGGACGGTCTTCCCCGGCCAGGACCCGGTGAAGCTGCTCAAGAAATATCCCGACCGCTGGGTGCTGATGCACCTCAAGGACTTGAAGAAAGGCGTCGCCGGCAACCTCAGCGGCGGGACTGATCTGACGAACGACGTCGTGCTCGGCACCGGCCAGGCGGACTATCCCGCCATTCTGAAAGCCTGCCAGGAGATCGGCATCGCGTACTACTTCATCGAAGACGAAAGCCCGACCGTTCTGGAGCAGTTGCCCAAGAGCCTGAATTATCTGTCGCAGATCGAGCTGCGCTGAAACGGAACCCTCTTTGACATGACCGCCTCAACCGACCCCGTCTCCTGCGTCACCGCCACACTACCGCCCGAGACAGCAGGCGCGCTGTTTGAGATCATCGACAGCGACGGCTTCACGCCGACCTCCTGGCACGACGTGGAGAGCGGCGTCTGCCGCGTCTCGCTCTTTCCGGACGAGCCGGGCGGCGTGGCGCGCGCGCAGGCCGCGCTGCTCGCCGCCGCCGCGCTGCTCGGTGTGACGGTCGAGCCGGCGGTCACGGCCGTCACGCAGGCCGACTGGGCCGAGAGCTGGAAACGGTTCTTCCACGTCGAGAAGATCTCCGACCGCGTGGTGGTGCGTCCCTCTTGGGAACCTTACACGGCGCAGCCAGGCGAACGCGTGATCACGCTCGATCCCGGCCTGAGCTTCGGCACCGGCAAACACGCCACCACGCAGGCGTGCCTCCGCTTTCTGGACCGGCTGGCGGCGGAGGATGTCCGGCGCTCCGTTCTGGACATGGGGTGCGGCTCGGGCATTCTGGCGATCGGCGCGCGGCTGCTGGGCTTTGCCGACGTGCGCGGCTTCGACAATGATCCCGACTGCAGGCGCGTGTCGGAGGAGAACGCGGCGCTGAACGGGGTGTCGATCCCCTTCGCGCTGGACGACCTCGCGCACGCGCACCCGCCGGCCGACATCGTTGTGGCGAACATCCTCGCGCCGGTCCTGATCCAGTTCGCGCCGCAGGTCGCCGCTTCATTGGCCGCGGGGCCGCGCGCGCGCCTGGTGGTCTCGGGCATTCTGGACGAACAGTATGCCGCCGTGCGCGCGGCCTATGAAGCCCAAGGCCTGCGGCAGCTCGACACGCTGCTCATCGAGAACTGGCGCAGCGGACTCTTCACGGTCTAACCGTCTTATGACAACCTGGCTCTGGGTCAAACGAAGTCTGCGGCACTATCGCGCCCGGCACGGCGTCTTTGCGGCCATGGCCGCGCTGACGGCCGCTCTGCTGAGTTCAGCCCTGCTGACCGGCGAATCGCTGCAGGCCGGCCTTCAGGCTGGACTGCACGCCCGTCTCGGCGCCGCGCGCTCCGCCGTGCTGCTGGCTGAAGGGGTCTTCCCGGCGGACCTCGGACAGCGCCTGCCCCGTACGGAGGCCGCCCTGCTGCTGCGGGGCGAGCTGCTGACGGCTGGCGGTGAGGTGTGTGCGTCCGATGCGCAGGTCATCGGTCTGCGTGAGACGCTGCGCCGCGATCAAGAAACGGGGATCGCGGGATTCCAGACCGCACTGAACGGCCGTGCGCGCGACGTGTTGCGCGAGGCAGAAGGCGCGGTGCGTTTTGTGAAACCGGCGCTCCACGCGGCCGAACTCCCGCTCGGCCAGGTGAAGGAAGCGCGCCTTGTCCGCCGCAGCCTGACCCCTGTTCCGCCAGCGGCTCTGCGCCCGCTGAACGCCGCGCTGCTCCCCGCCGATTTCGCGTTGCGCCCGGCGTCGCTGCCGCCCGTGAACGTCTTCGCCCCGCTGGCCGAGTTGGCGAAAAGTGCGGGCGTGCCGGGCATGGCCAACCTGCTCCTCTCCGCGCTGCCGCCGCAGGAACTGGCGCGCGCGTTGGCGCAAGCGTTGACACCGGAGGCGTGCGGGCTGGCACTCGAAGAACAGAGGGCACAGGGCGGAGAACCGGTCACGGTGATCAAGAGCCGCCGCGTGTTTTTGCCGTCCGGTCTGCGGGAGGCGCTGGAGCAGGCGGGACTGAAGGTCAGTGCCGCGACCTATCATCTGGCGGATGAGTGTGCGGCGGGGGGGCGCAGCACGCCGTATGGTTTTGTGGCGGCGGTCACGCCGGACGGGGCGCTGGTGCCGCGCGACCTGCGCGACGACGAAACCGTGATCAATGCATGGCTGGCCGAGGCGCTGGGCGTCACCACCAACGCGAGCGTGACGGTGGCCTGGCGCCGTTTTGAAGCGGGCGGCCGGTTGGTCGAGACGCAGGGCCTTTTCCACGTGCGGGGCGTGATCCCGATGGCGGCGGCCGCGGAAGCGCGCCGCGCCATGCCCGTTTTCCCGGGACTTGAAGGCGTGGACAGTTGCGCCGCCTGGGATGTCGGCCTGCCGATGGAGGAGGAGCGGCTGAACGACGCCGCGAACGAGGCCTACTGGAAGGCTTGGCGCGAAACACCGAAACTGTTTTTCACGCACGCGGCCGGGAAGGCGGCCTTTGGCACCGTCTTCGGCGACGCCATGAGCCTGAGTGTGGCGGCGGACGCGGCGGCGGTGCGCGCGGTTCTCAGAACCATTCCGCCGGAGCGGCTCGGATTTCAGGTGCGTCCCGTCTGGGAGGAGGGGCTGGCCGCCGCGCGCGGCACCACCGATTTTCGCCTGCTCTTTGTCGGCATGGCCTTTATCGTGGTGGCCGCGTCATTGCTGCTGGTCTCGCTCTCGCTGGCGTTGGCGCTTGAGGCGCGCAAGAGCGAGATCGCCCTCTTCCGTGCGCTGGGTTGGAGCAGTGGGCGTGTGGCGCTGGCTTTGGCGGCAGAGTGGGGCGTGCCGCTTTGCGCGGGGACTGTGGCGGGAGGCTGCGGGGGGGCGCTGTTCGCCCGCGCGCTGGTGTGGAGCCTGGGCCGTTTCTGGCGCGATGCCTTCGCCGGCGCTGAACCGCTCTTCATCTTCTCCGCGCCGGTGGCAATGCTGGCTGCTGCGATCAGCATCGTGCTGACCCTGCTGGTCCTGCTGCACGTCACACGGCGTTATGCGGCGAGCTTGCCCACGGAGGTGTGGCAGACGCAGGGCGCTGCGGATGCCGTGCGCGTGCCGGACGGCGGCGCACCGCCGCGTCGCGTGTCTGCCGCGAGTGTCTGCGGCGGCGTGCTGGCGCTCGCGGCGCTTGCGGTCATGGTGTGGCGTCCAGAAGGGACGGCCGCGAACGGGGCGTTCTTCGGCGCCGGATTCTTGCTGATGGTGTCGATCCTGCTTTTCTTGGCCTCGCTGGGCGAGGCGTGGCGGCGCGCCGCAGCCGGACGGTCTGCCGTGCAGACGCCGGTGGCGGCCGGCGTGGCGCGGGCGCTGGCGGTACCGCGCCGCAGTGCGCCGGTGGTGATTCTGCTGGCGGTGGGGCTCTTCCTGTCGGTCGGGATTCTTGCGATGCGGCATGATCCTGCGGCCGGCAGCGAGCATCCGTGGTCCGGCAGCGGCGGCTTCCGCGCGATCGTCACCTCGGCCGTGGCGCAGGACCGCGCGCGCGGTCTGGATCTGGCGCGCGCGGCAAGCGGCGCGGAAGGCGTGGTGCCGGTACGCGTACGGGAGGGCGACGAGGCCGGATGCCTCAACATGAATGCGCCGCAAACGCCACGGTTGCTGGGTCTTGAGGCGCGCGTCATGGCGCGTGCGCGGGCCTTCGAGCCGCGCGAGGCGGGCGGTGTCTGGTCGCCGCTCGAACGGCTGCTGCCGGACGGCGCGATCCCGGCGCTGGCAGCCGACCGGGCGATGTTGCAGTACAGTCTCAAGGCCCGGGCCGGACTCACGGACGGCGCGGTCATGACTTACGCCGGGAGCGACGGCACGCCGTGGCGTGTGCGGATCGTGGGCGTGTTGCCGGTGCGCAGCGGGATTTTGCAAGGCGCGCTGCTCATAGACGAGCGTTTTTTCGTCCAGATGTTTCCCGAAGAGGGATATCGGATGTGGCTCTGTGACTATGCGCCTTATGCCTTGCGCGAGGCGGCGGACGCTGCCCGGCGTCCGGCAACCGGACAACGGTCGCAAGCCGCCGCGCTGCGTCACCCGGCGCCGGGGGTGACGGTTGAAACCGTGGAAGAGCGGCTTCGCGTGTTGGGCGCGATGGAGGCGAGTTATCTGGATCTGTTTCTGGTGTTGGGTGCGCTTGGGCTGCTGTTGGGCACGGCCGGGCTGTCGCTGGTGATCCTGCGCGGCGTGGACGAACGCCGCGGCGAGTTTGCCCTGCTGGCTGCGGTCGGTGTGGCGCGGCGGGCTGTGGTTCGCCTGCTGGCTGCGGAATACGGCCTGCTGGTTGCGGCAGGGCTGGTGTCCGGCATCCTGCCTGCCCTGGTGGCGATTCAGCCGGCGGCGCGTTCGCTGGGCGGCGCACTGCCGTGGGGGACGATGGCGGCTGTGATTGTGGTGCTGTTGCTCTGCGCCGCCGGCTGCGTCTGGGGTGCCGCATACGCCGCCGCGCGCCGGTTCGAGCCCGATGCATTGCGCGACCTGTAGGCTAAAACACCAGCAGCAGAACCGCCATGACGGGCAGGCACAGCAGCGTGCTGAGGACGATCGCCGAGCCTGCGAGTTCTTTATCCGCCCCCATCTGGTCGGCCATCACGTAAGAGGTGACCGCGCAGGGGCTGGCCAGAAAGAGCAGGGCGACCAAGAGCAGCTCGCGGTTGAAGCCTGCGGCGCGCGCCAACACGTAGCCGAAGGCAGGCATCAGCAGAAGCTTCAGCGCGGTGCCGGCCAGGGCCGGGCGAAAACTGGCACGCAGACGCGCGGGCGTCAGGCCGGCACCCAGTGCCAGCAGGGCGCACGGCAGGGCGGCGTGGCCCAGCGTGCTGACGGCATTCAAGAGCCCCCGCGGCAAGCGGACGCCGCTTTTCAGCGCCAGCACGCCGAGCAGGCAGCCGATGATCAGCGGGTTCCGCAGCACCGCGAACGCCGCGCGCAATCTTTGGTTTCCGCGCGCGGTGTCCGCCGCGTCCGAGGTGAGGATCACCACTGCCCAAAAGTTGTAGAACGGGATGGAGGGCGCGAGCGCGAACGTGGCGACCGCCGCCATCCGGCTGTTTTCCCCAAAGGCGTACAGAATCACCGGCAGGGCGGTGTAAGCGAGATTGCCGCGCATGGACGCCTGCATCAGCGCGCGCGCGGAGGCACCGGGGAGGCGCATGGCGCGGGCTGCCAGCCAGGCCGCTGCCGTCACGGCCACCGAGCAGGTGCAGAGCAGGATCCCGACTTTCAAGCCGTCGCCGCTGGCGGTCTGCGGCGCCTGCAGGATGGTGCAGAACAGCAGCGTGGGCAGGAGCACCCAGAAGCCCAGGCGGTTCAGATGCGCGAAAAAAAGATCCGGCAGGAAACCGAATTGACGCAGCGCCGCTCCCAGCAGCATCAGCAGGCAGACGGGCAGGATGGAGCTGAGGACGGCACCGCTCATGAAGTCACTTGCCCAGCAGGCCGCGCAAGGACTGAAGGCCCTGCCGGAGGGCCTGGGCGCCTTCGTCGCTGTTGCCCGCCGCCGCCTCTTTCTCGGCCTCGGCCTGCGCGTCCTGAAGCGCTTTGAGCGCTTCGGGCGGCAGGGTCATGCCTTGGGGCTGGCCGGCCGCTTGGCCGGCTGCGGCCGGCGCCTGCATGCCGCCGAAGAGACCGCCCATCATCACCTCCTGCATGTCCTTGGCCTTCGCGTAATCTTTGGGGATCGTAAAGAGCGCGGCGGGCTGCGGTCCGAAACGGTAGTTCTTGAACAGGATCACCGTCGTCATGGCCATCGGCTCGGCCCCTTGCTCCATCTTGATCTGGGCGTTCGCCGTCATCTTCACCGGCATGTTCTTCTGTTTGGGCGAGAAGAGGATGTCCATGACCTGCGTGCCCTGGTCAGGGATTTTGACAGTCAAACGGCGCTTCTTGCAGGCCACCCCCTCAAAGACCTCGCTGCCGGCGTCTTTCAACGTATAGTCCATGTCACCGCCAGCGTCCAGCTCGTCAGACGGCGTCACGCAGTATTTTTTCTTGTCCGGGAAGAGCGTGTAGCCCGTCGTCTTGCCGTTCTCGGTGAGTTGCAGCGACACCATTCTCATGT
>Ga0209612_1002093_pt1 | contig 14979 bp, 10 predicted proteins | sample BioC12SIPDNA_FD_185746 | JGI IMG/M metagenome (GOLD analysis project Ga0209612, IMG submission 185746) | Anaerobic biogas reactor microbial communites from Washington, USA - Biogas_R1_B C12 SIP DNA (SPAdes) (version 2) | ecosystem: Engineered > Bioreactor > Anaerobic > Unclassified | place...
TAAGGATAAATTATGTCTCAAGCTTTTTACCGCGTTTGGCGTCCCGCTCTTTGGGAAGAAGTTGTAGGTCAGGATCACATTGTGCAAACCCTGCGCAACGCGATTGCCACCGATCGGGTAGCCCACGCTTACCTCTTCAGCGGACCCAAGGGCACTGGCAAAACCTCAAGCGCCCGACTGCTGGCCAAAGCGGTCAACTGCCTTGACCCGGACAAGACCAAGCAACCCTGCAACAAGTGCGAGAATTGTCTGGCTGTCAATGAAGGCCGCTTTTTGGATTTGATCGAAATTGACGCGGCTTCCAACACCAGCGTGGACGATGTGCGCGAACTGCGCGATAAAATCAATTTCGCGCCCTCCCAGGGCAGTTTCAAGGTCTACATCATCGATGAAGTGCACATGCTCTCAACCTCGGCCTTCAACGCGTTGCTAAAAACCCTGGAAGAGCCGCCTTCTCACGTGATTTTCATCCTTTGTACGACTGAAATCCACAAAATTCCAGCTACCGTCCTTTCCAGATGTCAACGACACGAATTCAGGCGGATCTCGGTCCCGATCATCATCGAAAAACTTGGTGAATTGACAAAAAAAGAGAAAATCAAGATCGAGCCTGAAGCGCTCAGCTTGATAGCCCGCCAAGCGACTGGTTCTATGCGCGATGCGATTTCTCTGGTGGACCAACTTTCTTCCATATCCAAAAAGGTGACCTTAAAAATCGCCCAGGAAGTGCTCGGCACGGCAACCAACCAGTCCGTTATTGAGCTGGTTGATGCAATCCAGGCAGAAAACAGCGGCCGGGGGCTCAAAATTATCCACAAAGCGCTTGACGGAGGTACCGACGCGCGCCAATACGCCCGTCAAATCGTCGATTATCTGCGTGATTTGTTGATCATCAAGCTGCAGGCCGGCCAGGATCTTGAACTGACCCCTGAAGATCGCGAGAAAATGACCCAACAATCGGCAAATTTTGAAACCACAAAACTGATTGAAATCATCACTGCTTTTTCAGACGCATCCACTGATTTGAAAGCCAACTGGCACCCCGGCCTGGGGCTGGAACTCGCTTTGGCAGCTTCCATGTTCCGGACGCAGCCAACAGCAGCAGCCCAAGCCGAAGCTCCGGTAAACTCCCCATCCAAACTTGATTCAAAAACTGAAAACGGTGTCAAAGGAGTGGATGCAAAAAAGGTGGAACGCGTGAAAAAAGAAAGCGAACCCGTCGAAGAAACCTCAACATTTGCTCCAGGCACCCCCTTGACACTTGAGCTGGCGCTCTCGCAGTGGGATCGGATCAAAAGAGCTGTCGGTTCCAAAAACCGGATTACTGCCGCGGTAGTCAATTCTGGTAAATTGATCAAAGCCAGTGGTGATACTATCGTGCTCAACTTTGACAGTGAGATCCTGCGGGAACGCATCATGGAAGAAAAAGCCAGCAAACTGGTCAATTTCATGCTGAGCAAGGTTTTTGGTCAGGATATCCGGCTTATATGTACGGTTGGAGATCAAAAAGTCAATCTGGACACCAAAGAGAAAAATAAGGAAATCGACCTGGTCGATTACGCAATCAACGAACTGAACGGAGAACTGCTTGAAAGTGATCCGACCCAGGCAGGAAAGGAATAAAAAATGGCTAAAGGTTATCGCGGACCCTCTGGAGGGGGCAAAGGTCAAAGCAATATGATGTCTCAACTCGCCAAACTGCAAGAACAAATGGCGGAAACACAGGCTGAACTGGCCGATGAAACCATTACCGAAAGCGTTGGCGGGGGAGCAGTCTCTGTCACCATGAGCGGAGATCAAGTCTGTAAAGGCGTCAGCATCGCCCCTGATCTGCTGGAAGACGCTGATGCTGAAATGCTGCAGGATTTGGTACTGACTGCCGTCAACAAGGCTCTGGAAAGCTCCCGTAAACTCTCAGACGACAAAATGGCTCCCTTTACTAACATGCTTTCCGGTTTCGGAATGGGTCGCTGAAAATGCGCTCCATTCCCGATCCAGTCCAGAATTTGATCGACGCGTTTTCACGGCTGCCAGGCATTGGCCCAAAATCTGCTTCGCGCCTGGCTTTTTTTCTGCTGAAAGCACCTGAAACACTCTCGCTCGATCTGGCTGAGGCGATTGAAGCGCTCAAAAAGGACACTTCCCAGTGCAAGCAGTGTTTCAATATCACGCTGGCTGGGGAAGACCTGTGCGAAATATGTTCCTCCCCAAATCGAAGCGATGAGATCATATGCGTGGTAGAAGAACCTCTGGACGTTTTAGCGATTGAGAGGACTGGCTCCTACCAGGGTAAGTATCACGTATTGATGGGTGTGCTCTCCCCTATCGAAGGCATCGGACCTGACCAAATCAATATTTTCCCCTTGCTGGAGCGTTTGAACAAGGGCGAGACCAAAGAAGTTATCATCGCCACCAACCCTTCCATGGAAGGGGACGCGACTGCTCTCTATCTAAAGCAGCGTATTGCCCACCTGGGGATAAAGGTCACCCGCCTGGCACGAGGCTTGCCTGTGGGTGGGGATATCGAGTACGCTGATCAAAACACATTGCAGCGCGCTTTGTCTTATCGACAAACAATGGATTAAAAATTCAAGCTACACAAATCCGTCCAAAATATAACTTAATTCTTTTGTAGGCCAGAATGAGACCGCCCTATATTCTTGGTCTCATTTTCACCTGACACGGACTGACTCCGGCAAGACCAGCTGACTACGCAAACGTTGGTGGTGCTATTCGTGTTATTCAAGCAAACCTTTGGCAAAGTGACGAAAAACCACCATTTAGTCCTACAAGAACGCGAGAACCCAATTTTTTTCTCGAAATTCTGAAATTACTTATCAAATTTTCAAGTTTTGGGTTTAAAATAAAATCAACATTTTAGTGGACTAATAACCATTAATACTAAAAAAATCAAAATGGAGGCAATTATGAAGGAAACTGATGTTTTAGTTCTAGGCGGTTTGTCTGGTATCACTGCTGGAATCAGCTGCAGGCGGCATTACCCTGATAAGAAAGTGGTTGTTGTGCGCAAGGAAGGGACGATCTTGATCCCGTGCGGTATTCCTTATATCTACGGTACTGTTGGTGGTCCTCAGTTTAACGTCATCCCCGATGGATTACTTGAGAACAACCAAATTGAGTTGATCAAGGATGAAGCGGTCGATGTAGACCGTGAAAACAAAATCGTAACCTTAAAAGATGGTGAACCGATCAAATATGAAAAACTCGTATTTGCGACTGGTTCCATGCCAATCGTGCCTCCAATTCCTGGCATCGACAAGAAAAATGTCTACGCAATTTGGAAAGATTTTGATTATCTCTCCAAAGTATATGATGAAATGATCAACGTCAAGGATTTAGTCATTATCGGCGGTGGATTTATCGGCGTTGAATTTGCGGATGAATGCCGCAAAGGCCGCGATATCAATGTCACCATCCTGGAAGCCCTACCCCAGTGTCTGCAAATGGCTTTAGATGATGAATTCTGTGCTGAAGCCCAGGAAAAACTGAGTGAAACTGGTGTCAAAGTTCTGACCAACAGTAAAGCGCAGACCATTCTTGGTAACGATAAGGTAAGCGGTGTCCTCCTGGCGGATGGTACCGAGATCAAAGCCGATATGGTAATTCTTGGAATTGGTGCCAAACCAAATGCGGAATTGGCAAAACAAAGCGGCATCGAGCTCGGTTTTAACGGAACTATCAGGGTTGACGCTCACATGCGCACTTATACCGATCCTGATGTTTACGCTTGCGGTGACTGCGCTGAAAAGCACTCCTTCTTTACCGGCAGACCCGTTAATACCATGCTGGCTTCCATCGCCACAGCTGAAGCTCGAATTGCCGGAGCGAACCTCTACTCGCCAGTGCACAGCAACTGCGGTGCCATCAGCGTTTTCTCAACCATAGTTAATGGACGCGCTTTTGCGGTAGCCGGTCTGACCGAACGCCAGGCAAAGCAACTTGGCATGAATGTGGTCGTAGGCAAAGCCGAATCACCTGACACTCATCCAGGCGGCATGCCCAACTCGACTCTCACCAAGGTGAAACTGGTTTTTGGGAAGGAAAACGGCGTTTTGTTAGGTGGTTCAATCTCTGGTGGCAAATCCGTAGGTGAAATGATCAATGTCCTCAGCGCCTGCATTATGCACCACATGACTGCTGATGAAATGGTTATGTTCCAGATGGGCACCCACCCCGCCTTAACCTCCTCACCTATTGCATACCCGATCGTTAATGCCGCTTGCAAAGCAGTGATGTATTTACATCAATAAAAGCATGCATTTTGCTTAGTAGGCACAAATAATTTACATAAGGAATGCTACAAAAATTTTGTAGCATTCCTTTTTGTTAATCAAACTCAAGAACTTAATTTTCCTAAATCTTCTTCGGAGCATACCCCTTCCTGCTAGTATAATGGGCGTAACTAACAATTATTAACATTTGAATTGGAAAGGTGGCTGCTGATAAGGAAAATTTTAGGATAACTGACTGGAAAGCTTGGATACTATTGTCATTAATAAAAGGAGAGTAATGGCTGAAGAAAAAAACTCAGGCGATCTGAAAGCGTTATATAAGAGTCTTTCCTGGCAATTATTGGAAGTGACCGAAAACGCGGCCATGGCTGCCGCGAGAGCTGCTGGACATGGGGATAAAAATTTGGCTGACGCGGCAGCTGTGGATGCCATGAGGGAAGCTTTGAATCGCATCCCGGGAATATCAAGTGAAATAAAAATTGGAGAGGGGGAACGGGACGACGCGCCCATGCTTTTTATTGGCGAAAAATTGGGAAAAGGCAATCTGAACATCGACATCGCCGTTGACCCCCTGGAAAACACCAACGCAACCGCTAACCTGAATTCAGGCGCGGTCTGTGTTCTGGCTGCGGCTCCCCGCGGTGGGCTGACCCAAGCTTCGGATACGTACATGGATAAGCTCTGTGTAGGCAAAGATGCTGCTGATTACGTGGATATCCGCCTTTCACCAGAAGAAAATGTCAATCGCCTTGCCAAGGCACTCAAACGGCGGGACAAAGCTGAACTCACCATAACGGTTTTGGACCGACCCCGAAACGAGGAATTGATCTCCAGGCTGCGCTCAACTGGAGCGCGAGTGAGGTTGATCATGGACGGAGACCTGATGCCCTGCGTGTTCAGCTGCTTCAAGGGCGTTGGCGTGCATGCTGTCATGGGTATCGGAGCAGCTCCGGAAGGTGTTATAGCGGCTGCCGCGGTAAAGTTGCTGGGAGGGAAGATGCAGGCCATCTTCAAGCCCAAAAATGAAGCCGACAAAGAACGCTTGCTCAACATGGGCGTGAGACTTGGCGAGGTTTACACCCAGGATGACCTTGCTCCGGCTGATGATTTGGTTTTCTGCGCCACGGCGGTCACACCCATCATGACCACTTCAAAAGCCGTTTTGGAAGGCGTTAGCTTCTTCCCGGGCGGGGCCAAAACCAGCAGCCTGGTAATCACGCGTGGATTTATGAACTTTGTCCCCACCACACACGTTTTGGATCGGGAAGTCTTTGACGAAGAAAGAAGCGAATTTCGATTATATTGATCTTTGCTGAGTTTTAACAATCTGCAGATGGGTGCGCCCGGTCATGAGACCAGCGCAATCAGAACTATCGGCGGAGTGGCGGGCAAAAACGCCATTCCGCCTTTCGTTTAATTCTTTCGTAGGCCGGAATGAGGCCACCTTATACCCTCTTACCAACGCAAACCTGGCGCGGACTTACTCCAGCATAAGCTCCAAACCATAAGAGCCTTGGTTAAAACATCACATTGTTTCAAGAATTATTCCGGGAACCTACCGGGGTTTCTGGTTGAAAAATTGAACTGAAACAATTATTTTTGGTCTGACCTGGGATTGATGGCATCTATCAGCCCATCTCCAAGCAAATTCCATCCAATGCCAAACAGGATCAAGGCAACAGTAACTGGGAGGAAAACCCACCAGTACGTAATTATCCCCTTGGGAGAGTAAATCCAATCTCGACCTGAAAGCAAAGCTGAAGCCCAGGGAGTGGAATGCCCTAATCCAATAAATGAAAAAGTGGTCTGCAGCACAACCAACGCCCCGACATCCTTGGCAGCCATAACCAACACCGGCGCGATCGCGTTAGGAATCAGATGGCGGAAGACCACACGGTAATTTTTGACTCCGGAGACTTGTGCCGCCAGTACATATTCAACCTGCTTAAGTCGCATCACCGAAGCATTCATCACACGAGCATAAGGTACCCATAAAAACAGGGCAAAAGTGACAGCTGCGGGGTTAAGCTTCAATAATGGGTTAAGAAGTGGATAGAAATCTTTTAAATATCCCCATTTTTCCAGGTAATCCAGAGGAAAACCGGCAAAATCCGATGTACTTACCAGGTTAACAAGCATCGAGTTGCTAAGTTGATTGAAAAAAACCACTCCCGCAATAACAGGAAATGCCAGGAAAATATCGCTGGTCCACATTAATAGAGAGTTCGAGGTCCCACCCAAAAAGGCAGCAAGCGTTCCTATTAATGTCCCAACAAAGAAAATTACCAAAGTCACCCCGACACCAAATTTGAGAGCATCGCGAGTTCCCCAGATAAGTGCGTCATAAACACTGGACTGGTCTGGTAAGGTACCCAAAGGCATTCCAGGACCAGGTGGCTGGGGTACGCGTACATAGGTTTGAACAACCTTATCTTGCCCTTCAGGATCCATTGGAGAAAGCAATGGAGCAAAAAGCGCGGTTAATACGAAGGCTGTGACGATGATCAAACCAAGCCAGTTCTGCCAGTGCGATAAAAATTTTCTGGTGATGCCCATTTAGAAATTCTCCCTCAAGCGAGGATCCACAACAGCTTTAAGTAGATCCAACAGGGTCGTCAGGGCTAAAACAAGAACGGTACTGTAAATCGCGAAACCCATCGCGCTGGGCGCGTCCGGGATGAAGGCCAGGCTCTTCACGCCGACCGTGGAAAGACCCGGGTAATTGAAGATAATTTCTACGACAAAAACATTCGTCATCAAGGAAGCCGCCGTGAGCATGGTGTGGGTCAGAGCCGGTGCTGCAGCGTTCCCCAAGGCGTAACGCCAGGATAGGGTCCACTCGCGTAAACCCATAGCTCTTCCGGCAGTGATGTAATCCTTTTGGCTTTCTTCGATAATCGAGGCCCTTGTGATCCGCCCAAGAATAGCCCATTGAGCAAACACCAATGTAAGCACAGGCATAGCCAGATGGCGAAATGCATCCAGCGAAAGTTTTGGATTTTTATTTAACAAGCCATCAATTGTCAGAAAACCAGTATAGGATTTAAAATTTTCAGCCGCGATCAACGGCGCAAAGGCGGTACCCAGGCGTCCAGGAGCAAACCAACGCAGAGTAATATAGAAAACCACGATCATGATGATCGCTAAAATCATCGGTGTTAAGGATGTGGCTACAAAAGCGGTTGATCTGAATAATCGATCAAATATGCCTTTTTTCCTGGTGCCCGCTAAAACCCCACTAAGAACTCCCAAAGGAAAGTAGATCAACATGGCATAAAATGTGAGTTCCAACGTTGCAGGAAGGCGGCGAAGCAGACCTACAAAAACATCTTCCTGTAAATTGGGGCTGTAACCCCAATTCCCTCGTAGCAGGTTGCCTGCCCAATAGGCATATTGCACAGGGAAAGGATCATCGAGGTGATACTTCTCGATCATATCCTGAAGCAGCTCCGCGTACATCTCCTCTGTCATGCGTGGGGAAGTTCTTTTAGGCATGTAAAGGGAAGCAAGTGTTTCCGGTGGGGTAAGCATGACCGTGGCGTAGAGGGCTGCTGTAATTAGAATCAGGGTAATTACAGAACGAAAGAGTGAGAAGGAGATTCTACGCAAAATCGACATGGCAGGATAATTTGTAATTCTATCACTGTAATGGGCTCACAAAGAAAGCAGAGCAAAGAAGGCCATGGATGAAGCAGGAGGTTTTTTCCGGGGAATAACCATAAAACCAGGACAAGGGAGTTGTTGTCAGGGAACTGATGTTTCGAGATCGAGGACTACTTTGAGTTTTGTTGGTTGACCAAACTAATCGTAAAATCGAAGACCGTCCTTATCACACGAAGGGTTTTGTCTGGCGTTATCAAGTATAATTTTTAAGTTAAATCAAACCAAGTTTGGAGTTTTGTTATGGTTCTAAGCGGAAATCAGGTTCGTCAATCTTTCCTCGACTTTTTTGCCCAGCGGGGGCACACAATCGTCCCGAGCGCATCGCTTGTGCCGGGCGGCGACAGCACCCTGCTTTTCACCAATGCCGGCATGGTGCAGTTCAAAGACGTCTTTCTGGGCACGGAAACCCGCCCTTATACCCGGGCGGTCGATTCGCAAAAATGCCTGCGTGTCTCCGGTAAACACAACGATCTTGATACCGTTGGGCGCGACAACACTCACCATACTTTTTTCGAAATGTTGGGCAACTGGTCGTTTGGGGACTATTACAAACAAGAAGCCATCAGCTGGAGCTGGGAATTGCTGACCAAGGAATGGGGGCTTGACCCCAGGCGTCTCTACGCCAGCTATTTTGTGGATGACCAGGGCGATTTGCCCGCGGATGAAGAAGCCCGGGATGTTTGGCTGGCTCAACCAGGATTCATCCCTGAACATCTGGTTCAGGGTGGACGCAAAGACAACTTCTGGGAAATGGCTGAGACTGGACCTTGTGGTCCCTGCACGGAAATCCACTACGACTTCGGACCTGAATTCTGCAATTTGAAAGATATCCCCGGTCATCACTGCGAAGTCAATGGCGACTGCAGCCGCATCGTGGAGATCTGGAACAACGTTTTTATCCAATATAACCGCACCTCCCCAACGGACTTCCAAGCCCTGCCCAAGCGCCACGTCGATACCGGTATGGGCTTCGAGCGTATTGTCTCGATTATCCAGGGAGTCAATGGCAACTACGAAACAGATTTGCTTAAACCACTATTGGATGAGACCCAACGCCTGGCCGGTCAGACCGACCAGGAACGCAAGGACAACCTGACCCCCTATCGGGTAATTGCCGATCATGTGCGCGCGGCCGCTTTCCTGATCGCGGACGGGGTCATCCCCGGCAATATCGGACGCAATTACGTCTGCCGCATGATCATCCGCCGGGCTGCCCGTTTTGCCCGCAAAATCAACCTGACAAAACCCTTTATGGCAAAAGTGGCCCGGATAGTGATCAATGATTATCAGCAAGCCTATCCGGAATTACTGGCCAACCAGCAATTGATTGCTGAAACCCTGACGGCTGAAGAGGTACGCTTTGCCGAAACGCTGGATAGTGGTTTTGCTCAATTGCAAGAGTATATTGAAGAACTTGAAGCCGATAACAAGAGCACTTTGGACGGCAAGCGCGCATTTGATCTTTACGCGACCCTGGGTTTCCCAGTTGAAATCACGCGCGACATCCTGGCAGAATCTGATCTGAAGGTTGACGAAGCAGGCTTTTTCGAGGCAATGGAAGCCCATCGGCTGGCTTCGGGTAAAGGTTCCGCTTTTGCTGAAATCCAGAATCTGAACACCGAACTCTACCAAAACCAAATTGCCAAACTGCAGCAGAATGGTTTGCTTGAAGCCGACGGCGTAATTCACGACCCCTACTCTTCCATGCAAACCCATACCAAGGTTTTAAGCATCATCCAGGACGGCAAAGCGCTTGATTCGGCAAAAGAAGGCGACCAGGTCGAAATCCTGGTAGCCAAAACGCCCCTTTACCTTGAATCCGGCGGTCAGGTGGCGGATACAGGCAAAATCAGTTCCGACCCTGCTGGTCTTTGGGAAGTTCGGGTGGATGCAGTTTCGCGCCCGGCTGCCGGGGCAATTGTCCACAAGGGCAAAGTTCTCTTTGGCAATCCAAAAGTAGATGATCTGGCTGTTGTTAAAGTAGATGAAGAGCCGCGCCGTTCGACTATGCGCAATCACACCGGTACCCATTTGCTTCACGCTGCTTTGCGAAAAGTGTTGGGTGAGAAATTACATCAGGCCGGATCTTATGTTGATCCGGAACGCATGCGTTTTGACTTCAACTATCCCCAGGCGGTTTCAAAAGTTGATCTACTAAAAATCGAAGCGCTGGTTAACCAGATGATCGCTGACGAATATCCCGTTCTAAAGACGACCAAAACCCTGGACCAGGCCAAAGCTGAAGGCGCAATCGCGCTCTTTGGGGAGAAATACGGTTCCACAGTCCGGACAATCGAAGTTGCAGATGAGCGTGGAAGGATTTCCTATGAGCTCTGCGGTGGCACCCATGTGGACAACACCGCCCAAATTGGTTCGTTTTACATCATCTCGGAGTCTTCTGTGGCTGCCGGCGTACGGCGCATCGAAGCGGTAACCGGACTGGCAGCCTATCGCTTTGCGCGTGAACGGCTCAATCACTTAAATGCGGTCTCTGCCTTCTTGCAGACCAATCCCGCTGAAGCTTTGGGCAAGGTCGAAGCGCTTGAAACTGACTTGAAACATACCCGTTCTGAGCTGGAACAGCTGCGCACGGAAGTGGCGAATCAGGCCTTTAGACAGAAATTGGACTCAGTCATGGAAGTTGCCGGTGTACCGGTGCTCAGCGCCATCATTGCAAATGCTGACATTGACGCCTTGCGCTCTCTGGCGGACCAGTTCCGCCAAAAACACCCCAGTGGCGTGGTCGTTTTAGGTACTGTTACTAATGAAAAACCGATCCTGATCGCTGCTGTTACTCCAGACTTGATTGCCCGAGGGCTCAAAGCCGGAGAGCTGATCAAAAGGGCAGCTCAGGTGGTTGGCGGCGGTGGCGGTGGCCGACCGGATATGGCTCAGGCAGGTGGCAAGGATCCGTCAAAATTGGCTGAAGCACTTGACCAGGTGGCCGCCTATATCAATGAAAATTTGAAGTAGGGTTCATGCCTGATTCAGTCACACCCATCCGTCAGCAGTATTTGGATATCAAAAAGCAATATCCGAACGCGATCGTGTTCTTTCGGCTGGGTGATTTCTATGAGACCTTTGATGATGACGCGCGCACAGCCGCTGAAGTGCTTGACATCGTCCTGACTTCACGGCCGGTTGCCAAAGGCATACGGGTGCCCATGGCCGGCATCCCTTATCATGCGGTCGACAATTATCTTGGACGCCTGATTGAAAAAGGCTACCACGTTGCCATCTGTGAACAAGTGGGAGAGCAGCCTGATAAAGGGATTTTCCCGCGCGAGGTCATCCGGGTGGTCACACCAGGAACCTTGGTCGAGCCCAATCTGCTGCCCAGCGGCAAAAACAATTACCTGGCGTGTTTTTTTCAGCAAGATAATAAGGCTGGCTTAGCCTATGTTGACATCAGCACGGGCGAACTGGCTGCCACTGAGCTTTCGGAAACCAACGTTCAGGTACAGCTTTTGGCTGAATTGGAGCGCATCGGTCCGGCAGAAGTGCTGGTTTCAGACGCTTTAGATGAAAAACAAAAACTTGACTTCAACCTGACCCGCATCCCCAACTGGTATTTTGAACCCGGGCGGGCCCAGGAGCTGATAAAAAGCCAGTTCAACCTTACTGATCTTGAAGGGCTGGGGCTCAAACCCTATCCTTTGGCAGTGAGAGCTACAGGCGCGCTGTTGAAATTCCTGCAGGAAACCCAAAAAGGATCGCAGAAGCTGGAACTGAGCTTCAGCACCTACAGCCTAGCGGATTTCATGGTGCTGGACGCGGAAACGAGGCGCAATTTAGAGCTGACTGAAACCCTGAGGGAGAACAAAACCGAGGGTTCTTTGTTGGGAGTCCTGGATAAAACCCACACAGCCATAGGCAAACGCTTGCTGCGCTCCTGGGTGAACAAGCCTCTGCTGGATGTATCCATGATAGAGCAACGCCTTGAGGCAGTTACTTACTTCTTTGAGAGAGGAGTGGAGCGCCAGCAAATTGCTGAGCTGCTTACGCAGTTGCATGACATCGAAAGACTGGTCAATCGCATCAATTCCGGCAATGCCCGCCCCAACGATCTGCTTGCCCTGCGGGAAGATTTGACCGTCCTGCCGCAGCTTTTGCCATTATTGGACCAGGAACACCCGGCTCTCCAGCCTCTTCTTGCAACCTGGCAAGGCTTTGAGCCTGAGTTGGAACTTTTGAATGCCGCCATCAGCGACGACCCACCGGCCACGCTGAACAATGTCGGCCTGATCCGTGAGGGTTTCTCGAAGGAATTGGATCAAGTCGTTTCTTCCTCCAAACACGCCCGGGATTGGATCAATTCGCTTGAATCTTCCGAACGCCAGCGAACTGGTCTCAAGACCTTGCGCGTGGGTTTCAATAAGGTTTTTGGCTACTACATTGAGATTTCACGCGGGCTGGCTGACAAAGCCCCGGAGGAATACATCCGCAAGCAAACTCTGGTCAATAGTGAGCGCTATATCACACCTGAGCTAAAAGAATATGAATCCCTGGTACTCAACGCTGAAACCCAGATCCATGAAATTGAATTGAAAGTTTTCAAACAGGTCTGCGCTCAATTAGGCAAGTCCAGCCAAAATCTGCTCGACCTTGCCCGCGAACTGGCGCAGATGGATTGTCTGCTTTCCCTGGCGGAAGTGGCGGCGTTGAACAATTATGTGCGCCCAAAATTGACTGAAGAAAAAGGGATCATGATTTTGGAAGGCCGCCACCCGGTTGTTGAGCGCATCACCAGCCAGAAGCGCTATATCGCCAACGACACGATTTTTGAGCCAGGCGAGATTATTCGTTTGATCACCGGCCCAAACATGAGCGGCAAGTCAACCTTCCTGCGCCAGGTGGTGCTAATTGTCCTGATGGCTCAAATTGGCAGTTTTGTGCCGGCAGAAAAGGCCGAAATTGGCATCGTGGACCGGGTTTTTACCCGCATTGGCGCTCAGGATGCCATCCATCAAGGGCAATCGACCTTTATGGTGGAAATGCTCGAAACTGCCAACATACTCAACAACGCCACCCCCCGCAGCCTGCTCATCCTGGATGAAATTGGTCGGGGTACCAGCACCTATGATGGGTTATCGATTGCCTGGTCGATCATCGAACACTTGCACAGCCACCCCAAGCTCAAACCCTACACGCTTTTCGCGACCCACTACCACGAACTCACCGAATTAGCCGATTTGTACCCGGGTGTGCGCAACTATAACGTTGCTGTTTCTGAGGCTGATGATCAGGTCATCTTTCTGCACAAAATCGTTCCCGGTGCGGCAGACCGCTCTTACGGCATCCATGTAGCTCAAATGGCTGGCTTACCCAGCTCGGTAATATCGCGTGCCAATGAAATTTTAAAGCAACTGGAAGCCACCTCCGGCACAACTTTGCCAGAATTAAAAGAAGAAAAAGAACAACTGCGCTTGTTCCCGGAAAACAATCCCCTTAAGGACGCCTTCAAGAACTTAGACCTGGAAGCGCTGACCCCGATCCAGGCACTCAACAAACTGTACGAGTGGAAACAGTCCTTCTTCCGCGAAGAAAATTAGATTTGGTTTTTGTTTTATTGAAATGAGTTAGTCCAACCAATCCGGATGACCATTTAAGAAGGATTTTCCGTCCATTGGTTTCTTGCCTTCGGGCTGCAGTGAATCCAAAACCAGCAAGCCCTCGCCTGTCCCCAAGGCTGGCAGACCATTGACCAGATAATGTCCGCCAGATTCACACTCAAAGGTGGGGTGAGCGTGCGCTTCAAGGATCTTTATGCGCTTATCCTGCCAATCAAACACGGCTCCTGGCCAGGGTTGGTAGGCATGGATCTGATTGAGCAGCTTTTGGGCCGGCAAGTGCAGGTCAAGGATGCTATCCTTTTTGCTGAGTTTTGGAGCAAAACTTTTCCTGGAATCATCCTGATGAATCGCAGCCAGGCTTCCTCGCAAATAAGCCGGCAGAACCTCGATCAGCGTGCGCGCTCCAAGGTAAGCCAATTGGTTTGAGAGTTCCGCGGCGGTCGTGCCGGGTCGGATTGGGACACGTCTTTGAGCCAAAATATTGCCGGTGTCCATGCCCTCGTCCATTTGCATGATGGTCACACCGGTCTGCTCATCGCCATTGGCAATAGCTGCCTGGATGGGTGATGCTCCCCGCCAGAGCGGCAAAAGCGAGGCGTGTACGTTCAGACAGCCTTTGTCTGGCATCTCCAGGACCGCTTTGGGCAAAATTTGTCCAAAAGCTGCCACTACGATCAAATCGGGTTTCCATTTGGCCAATTCGGTCACTGCTGAGAGTTTCCGAAGTGATTCGGGTTGAAAAACAGGCAGCTTCAACTCCTGCGCCAACATTTTGACAGCGCATGGCTGAGGCTTCCTGCCCCGCCCGGATGGCCTATCAGGCTGAGTGACAACACCCACAACATTGTAGTTGAGGTGCAGCTCTTCCAGTGTTGGCAGAGCAAATTCGGGCGAACCCATGAAGACGATTCGAGGAGACATGGGAAAATTTTATCACAGCCGTGAACCGAAAAAGCTCAAAACAGAATTATTTGATAAACGAATTTTCTTGAATTTAATAAAGTGTCTTCCTTGAAAAGTGAAGTTTCGGGTACTTTTGCCCCACAAAACTTATCCTGACCAGATACCAATCTTCTGAAATGTCAGCGCTGATTTATCCAAAGCCTTCCAGCATGGTTTATAATTGAACTAAGAAGTGAAAGTGAGGTTTTGTTATGACTGATCACATTGATTACACTAATCCTGATCCGGTTATCATCGATTCGAACGATACTGGTTCAACAGAAACAAAATACAATCCCCAGCCCAGCCTTGACCCTTCTGAGGAAGGCACGTTGGCCATGTTCGCTCACCTGGGAGTCTTCCTGAATCTTTTTACGGGTTTGTTGGGCATCCTGCCGCCTCTGATCATTTATATGGCCTACAAAGACCGTTCTAAATACGTGGCTTATCAAAGCCTGCAAGCTTTGGTTTTCCAAGGGATTTTCTTTGTTGGCGCTGGTGTTTTAGCGGGGATCACCTGGGCGCTCTCAGCCGCGCTGAGCATTGTC
>Ga0209612_1002098_pt1 | contig 14940 bp, 16 predicted proteins | sample BioC12SIPDNA_FD_185746 | JGI IMG/M metagenome (GOLD analysis project Ga0209612, IMG submission 185746) | Anaerobic biogas reactor microbial communites from Washington, USA - Biogas_R1_B C12 SIP DNA (SPAdes) (version 2) | ecosystem: Engineered > Bioreactor > Anaerobic > Unclassified | place...
GTAGGGGCCGGGCTCACCCCGGCCCCTCCCACACCACCGGACATGCGGGCCCGCATCCGGCGGTTCGCCGAGCATCCCGAAGCTGACGGTAGGGACCGAGAAATCCAGCCAGACCTTGGCTCTGCCAGTATGATGTCGGAAGGGCGCGGGCGAGGATGGGGGAACCGGCGATGCGCCAGCAGCCCCGGCCGGAACCCGCCCATTGTCGAGCCTGCCCGGCGGGGATGTCGCGGGCGACCAGGCCGCGGTAGCGGCCACGCGGTCTCTTCCATTCTTTCCAGCGGACCTGCCGAAGTCTCCGGCGAAGCCACTCGTCGAGTTCCTCGAAAATCGAAGGGGTGTCGGCCAGCGCGAAATAGGCCGTCCAGCCCCGCGAGAAACGGTTAAGGGCGGCTATCCGCACCGTCATCGAGACCCGCCAATTGCGCTTGGTCAGGCGGCGAAGACGCATCTTCGCGGCCGCCCTTGCTTTTGGGTCGAGTCTCACCTTGACCTCTCCGTCTCTCAGAAAGAAGCCGAAGCCGAGGAAGGGGCGGGCGGTGGCAGGGGCCACTGCACTCTTGGCCTCGTTCACCTTGAGCTTCAGCCGCTTCTCGACGAATGCCGTGGTGCTCTCCATCACTCGCTTTGCGGCCCGCTTGCTTTGCATATAGATCATGAGGTCGTCGGCATAGCGGACAAACCGGTGACCTCGACAGGCGAGTTCCTGATCGAGATCATCGAGCATGACGTTGGCCAGCAGCGGCGAGAGCGGCGAGCCCTGGGGTGTGCCTTCCTCTTGGACCACCTTGACGCCGTCCTGCATGACCCCGGCATTGAGATAGGCACGCAGGAGCTTGAGCACCTGCTTGTCGTCTATCCGTCTTGCCAGGCGGGCCATGAGGGCGTCATGGTTCACCCGATCGAAGAAGGCTTCCAGGTCCAGATCGACCACCCAGACATGACCGCCTGAGATGGCTTCCTGGGCCGCTCTGACCGCTTGATGAGCGGAGCGGCCGGGGCGAAAGCCGTAGCTTCGGTCGGAGAAGTGGGGTCGAACACCGGGGTGAGCACCTGCAGCAGGGCCTGCTGGATGAGACGGTCAAGGACCGTCGGCACCCCGAGACCGCGCACCTTGCCCCCGGGCTTGGGGATGAACACCCGGCGGACCGGTTGGGGTCGGTAGGTGCCTGCGAGAAGACGGGCGCGGACCTCGGGCCAGTGAGCATGAAGGAAGGGACGTAGGTCCTCGATCCTCATACCGTCCGGGCCGGGGGCTCCGGCGTTCGCCTCCACGCGCTTAAGCGCCCGGGCCAGGTTCTCGCGCGAGAGAAAGATCTCGAAGAGAATGGCCGGGGCGGGGTGAGGGTCGGCGCTCTGCGCCGTTGGGAGGAAGCTCCGCTCTTTGCGAGGGCCATCGGGCTTCACCCTACTCCCCTTCACAAAGGCCCCGTCTTCGGGGTTGGCTGCCGTCATCGCTTCCTCCACAAGTACGTCAAGGGACCCTCGCTCGTGCGTTTGGCCCTTCCCGGCTCGTCTTTCTCCCCGCCGGTACTATGGCCTCTGCTGACTTCTCCTTGGTGAGCAAGAGGCGTTGCCGCCCGTGCCGTCCACTCCCACCCGATGAACATGATGATCGGGCATCTATCGGACTCCAAGGAGACCTCCCTGGATAAGAACGACCGCTTTCCCCCTACCGCCGCCGCATCTACCTGACGCCCTCTTGGTGATGACGGGCTTCGCCGTCCTTTGCCGGCTCACCCAGGTCGCCTCGCCTCTTATGCGGTTCGTGTTCCTCGGTGCAGGGTTTTGCCTTCCGGCTTCCTTCCGACCCCGTCTCGCGACGACGCCGTTGCCTTTGGCTAGAGGTTGGCACCACCTCCTCCCTCAGGGGACTTTCACCCGTGAGCTGTCGTCCATGCCAGGCGTACAAAGTAAAGCCCCGCTTGTGACGGGGCTTCGTGATGGTAGCGGGGGCAGGATTTGAACCTGCGACCTTCGGGTTATGAGCCCGACGAGCTACCGGACTGCTCCACCCCGCGCCGCTTGAATGACGCAGTATATCATACAGCCAGCAGGGTTCAGAGCGCAGAACGACCTCGCCGCGCCAAACGGACAGAACCCGAGAATCGAGAGCCACAACAGAGGCCGGCCAGTAGAAATCCGTCCGGGCAGCGAAGACCCGCTCTTAGAAAGGACTCACGTATTCCGCCGGCCGCTTCGCCGCCCAATCTGAGTCCTTCGTTGCACCACATCCTCCGCCTGTCGCGGTAGAATCTCTCTCGGACCGTGGCTCCTCGGGGGGTTCTGTCGGATTGGGCCTTGCCCGATTGGGTTCGGTGGCAAGTCGTGTTTCGGGAGGTCGCCGGAGGCATGTGTAACGCGTCTGACGCCGAACAGACATATTGATGGTGAAAATGCGCAAGTGTTCGTGCCGAAGTGCCGATAACTGGACGAGGGAGCAACCGAAGGATCGTATGTGCATTGATGCTTCATAACGGGATCAGCATTAGAGGTATACCTCCCGCCGTCCTTCGCGGCCCGCGTGGCCGCGCCTCCAGCATTCCTCGCCTCGCACATCTTTGTGATGCTTCGGGCGCGGCTTGGCGCGCCCTCGGTGTGGCCTGCTTCATCGTCCTCTGCGGGACGATCCTGCTCTGCCTCAACCCCAGTCCGGCGCTCGGCGTCCCCGCTGACCTCGGTGCTATAGAGCTGCATGGAGATGCAAAGACGCAGGTCAACGATCTCACTGCCCAAGCCGGGAGCGTCCAGGAGGAGATAGACGCGCTCGATCTGGAGCTGGAAAGAAGTTCTGAAGCCTATAACCGACTGCAGCTCAAACTGGACGAGATCAATGTGGGCATGGCTACCCTTCGTCGGGAGCTCGAGGAGGCCCAGTCGGACCACGCCTATCGGGTCAAGAAGCTCGAGGACCGGGTCTGCGCCCTCTATAAAGCGGGTGGACGCGGTGATGAGCTCCTGCAACTGCTGATCTCGGCCAACGGCATCGACGACCTCATCAACCGCATCCGGGTGGCCAGCACGCTGGCCGACCAGGACCGGCGCATTGTTGAGAAGCTGATGAACAGTACCGGCAGACTCAATGCCGTTCTTGCCGAGTTCGACAAGGCCAAGCGCGAACAGCTGTCCTTACGCCGTCAGATCGACGGACAACGCGCGCAGATACGGGCCACGCTGGCTGAACGCGAGGCTACCCTGGCCGGCATCGATGCTGAGATCCGCGCGGTGATTGAAGCCGAGCGTGCACGTCAAGAGGCCGAACAAGAACAGCTCCGGACGGCTCTGACGGAGGTCCTGAACGGCGGTCAGATCTACGATGGCCTGCTGCCCCAGACCGAGAATGAGCTCATCAACCAGCTCCTGGAGACCGCCGCCTACTACATGGGCATCCCCTACGTCTGGGCAGGCGACCGGCCGTCCACGGGCTTCGATTGCTCCGGATATACCGCCTACGTCTACGCGCAGCACGGAGTGGCGCTGCCTCACTACTCAGGGTTCCAAGCTCAGCTGGGCATGAGCATACAACCCGAGGAGATCATGCCGGGAGACCTTCTGGCCTTTGGCATACCGGTGCACCACGTGGGGATCTACATCGGTGAGGGTTTCTTCATCCACGCTCCCCGCACGGGCGATGTCATCAGAATCTCGCACCTGGATGAGAGGACCAACCTGTCCGCCATCCGCCGTTTCGAGCTTCAACCTAGGACCGGAGCGCCCGCCGTCTGGTAGAGTGAGCGTATGACGCTCGCTACCATCATCATGATCGTCCTCATCTGTGTGGGTTGTGCGCTACTCCTGGCCGGACTTGCCGTCGCTGGGATCAGTGCGTGGCGAATGGTCAAGGCCGCCCGCAAAGCAGGGATCAACTCGAAGAGCGACCTGGAAGAAGTCACGCGGCGCATCAAGGACCTCGGACCCCGGTTGCAGGAGATGCAGGAGAGACAGGAAGCCGTGGCCGAAAGGCTGCAAAGCCTTTCGGCCACGGTCAACAACCTGAAGTACCTCAGAGACGAGATCGATCGGTCGACCGGCTACCTGTTCAAGCTCAAATCCTAGACCGGTACCTAGACCGGTAGCTCTGGGGCGCCGGACCGTCTGGACGGCTACGTCAGACTGCCTGCACCTCGACAACCTCCGGGATTTGCTCCTTTAACACCCGCTCGACACCCATGCGCAGCGTCAACTGCGACATCGGACAGCTACCGCAGGCGCCCACCAGCTTCACCTTGACGATACCGGCGGCCTCGTCCACGTCGACCAATTCGACGTTGCCACCGTCGTTCTGTAGAGCCGGCCGGATGAGATCTAGTGCCTTTTCAACGCGGTCTTTCACGTGCTTCTCCTGTCTTGCTACTGGACTTCAGACCTTCACGATGCTGGCTATGCCCTGGCCGCCACCGATGCACATGGTGGCCAGACCATACGTGCCACCCTCCTGCTTGAGAGCGGAGATGAGGGTCGCAAGGATGCGGGCGCCCGACGCTCCGATGGGATGTCCCAGAGCGATGGCGCCGCCGTAGAGATTGACCTTGCTCATATCGAGACCCAGTTCTTGAGCCACAGCACCAGCCTGGGCCGCGAAGGCTTCGTTGGCCTCGATGACATCCATCTGATCGAGCGTCATGCCCGACTTCTCAAGGATCTTCTTCGTGGCGTAGTAAGGACCCATACCCATGTAAGCGGGGTCGAGCGCTGCGGACGCATGAGCCACCAGAGTAGCCAGCGGCTTGATACCCTTCTTCTCCGCCCATTCACTCGAGGCCACCACGAAGGCTCCGGCCGCATCGTTGATGCCGGAAGCGTTGCCGGCGGTCACCGTGCCGTCCTTCTTGAAAGCGGGCTTCAGCTTGGCCAACGCCTCGAGAGTAGTCCCCTCGCGAGGATGCTCGTCGGTATCGAAGATGAGCGGATCGCCCTTACGTTGCGGGATCTCCACCGGGACGATCTCGGCCTTGAATTTGCCGGCTTTGATGGCGGCGATGGCCTTAGTCTGGCTCTCGTAGCCGATCTGGTCCTGCACCTCACGGGTGATGCCGTACTTCTCGGCAACGTTTTCAGCCGTGATGCCCATGTGATAGTTGTTCATGGCACACCAGAGACCATCCAGGATCATCTCGTCCTGAAGGACACCGTCTCCCATGCGGTAACCCTGGCGGGCGTTCGGGACCAGGTAAGGCGCGATACTCATGTTCTCCATGCCGCCGGCCACTATGACATCCGCGTCGCCGGCCTTGATGGCAAGCGCAGCCTGGTGTACCGACTTCATGCCCGAGCCGCACACATGGTTGAGAGTCCATGCGGGGACATCATCGGGCACACCGGCGGCCAACGCAGCCTGGCGGGCCGGGCCCTGGCCCTGACCGCCCGTAAGCACGTTGCCCATGATGACTTCTTCAACCTCAGACGGTTCGATACCGGCCCTCTTGATGGCCTCGGCAATCGCAATCGACCCCAGCTTCCACGCTGGAATGTCGGCCAGAGTACCGAGGTAGCGGCCCACGGGGGTGCGCGCCATGCTGATAATTAGAACATCTCGAGACAAGGGGGATCTCCTTTCCTACTTTGCACGGGCATGTCGGTCACAACGATGGCCCCCCGGCATCTGCGCGATCCGACACAGCCCACTACCATAAACGCTGCAAACAGAAGATACCATTATGCGCGTTCATTATCCCCCTGCGCGACGCTACAAATCCTCCGGATGGGGCCCTGCCCAAGGTCTCGGCCCGGCCAGAGCCCGAGATATGGTGATGCCGTTGTCATTAAGCAGTTCAACAATCTCGGCGGTCATGGGCCAGAACTCCTGCTCCCGCTCGCTCCCCACGGCACCATCGCGAGAGACGAAGTGCACAGTCAGACGCAGTTCACCATCCACATCATCCGCAAGGAGTTGATAGCCCTGTGCGAGCCAAGCAGCCAGCTTGTTCTCATATTCGCGGAGCATTGTCGGATCCATGGAGCCTCCTTTCGCGACCAACCGATCGGAGGGACCTGTCCGCCGGGGTCGCTTAATCTCTACGGGTCCGTCGTCCCCTGTCTCCTTCTAACCGTTTCGGCCCACCGGCAAACCACCACGCCCCACTCATTCTTCGACCGGATCCCGCGGCCGCCAGCCCGCGCTGAACAGGAAGAAGAGCGCGGACGTTCTTCCCAGATGCGCGAAAGTCCGAGCCAGTTCCTCAGCGGTCGCGTCCAGGTCTTCGCCGGCTCCCAGCGCAACCAGATGATCATGGAACGAGGGCTGCTGCGCCGTCTGGTCTAGGAAAATGTGCGCGTTCTGTATGACCGCCTCGATCTTGCGCCGGTTGCGTATGACCGCGGGATCGCCCAGGAGCCGCACCACATCCGCTTCGTCCATCTGTTTGACGGCGGCAGGATCGAAACCATGGAAGGCCGACCTCATATCCTTCCAACGAGCCTCCACCACTTTGGGTCCCAGTCCGGCTGAGAAGACGGCCCGAGCCAGAAGCGCGAAGTACTCCTGATTGGACTGCGGGAACTCCCCCGCCCTCTGCATCCACACCTGTTTCTCGAACATCTTCCCTCCTCACCGTCGCGTCTCAGCCGGCATCAAGGACCGCTGTTGCGATGGTAGACGGGCAGGCGCGCAGGCCCCTACAACAGAGGTTGAATCTTGGCGGCCGGCCTATCGCGGGCGGCTCCCGCCAAACGACGGCCGGCGGCCTAGGCGCGGTCCCTCACATCCAGCTCGCGTAACCCGTTCCCCGGGACGAGCTCGACGACCCGGTCCGCCAGACGGATTGCCTCTGCTTGGTCGTGAGTGACATAGAGTACGGTCGGCTTCCGCTCTCGGATGATACTGGTGAGGATTTGCATGAGCGACCCCTTCAGAGCCGCGTCCACATTGCTGAACGGCTCATCCATGAGCAGGATCCGGGGCTCGACCGCAAAAGCCCGCGCGATCGAAACACGCTGCGCCATCCCCCCACTCAACTCGGCAGGGTGGTAGTGCTCGAAACCCCCCAGCTCCACCCGCCGTAGCCAATGAGCCGCTATCTCCCGGGCTTCGGCCTTGATCCTCCCTCGGGCGCGCAGCGGCGCCGCCACGTTGTCCACGGCGGTGCGCCAGGGGAGCAGCCGCGGTTCCTGGAACACATACCCCACCACCCCTTCAGCCACCCTCACTGAGCCCTTGTCTGGAGTCAAGATGCCGGTCACCAGTTTCAGGATGGTAGTCTTCCCGGAGCCCGAAGGACCCACCATCCCCACCATCTGGCCGGTCGCGATGTGGAAAGAGAGGCCGCTCAAGACTTCGAGCGAGTCGAAGGACTTGCTCACCTCCTCGAAAACGATCATCCTCCCGCCTTCCTCCAGCGCATGATCCGCCTCCTGACCGGGCGCAACACGCCGAACTCGATGACCGCCATCAGGGCAAGGAGCACCACGATCCAAGCGAATAACTCCGGGGTCTCGAGATAGGCCATGGCCCGGGAGAAGGCGTGACCGATCCCGTTCATGGCTCCCAGGACCTCTCCCAATACCACCGCCCGCACGGCGACGCCCGTGGCCAGCGTCAGACCCGCCAGTACCGGAGACGCGATCCCCGGCAGGTAGACCTCTGTGAGAAGCAGGCGCCGGGAGAAATGATAGACCTGCCCCATCTCCGTGAGCCGCCGGTCGACGGCCTGCACCCCGGAGACGGTGTTCACGTACATGGTCGGAAACACGATGACCGCTACCAAGAAGATCACCGCCAGATCGCCCAGTCCGAACCACAGCATGGCGAGCACGGCGATGATGACCGCAGGGACGGTCATGGATACCCAGCGCAGCGGCTCGAGGAACGATCGGAGCTGCCGGTGAACGCCGGCCACGATGCCGAGCAGCCACCCGACCGCCGCTCCCATGGCCAGTCCGATCACCAGGCGCTTCAGGGTGATCAGCAGCTCGACCCAGAGCTTGCTGCCCCACGCCAGTCCGGCAAGAGCTTTCGCCGTATCCGCCGGAGACGCCATCACCGCCGGGCTGACCACGAAGGACAGCAGTTGCCATGCAACCAGCATGGCGAGCACTCCCGCGACGACGTAGGCAGCCCGGGCACGCCGGACCATCCCACTTCGCCGGCCGGCACCGGCTTCCGAAGCAGCGACAACCCCCCGGAAGCCGACGCCCCCCTCCGGCGCGCCGTCTGCTTCTGTCCCTTTATGGGGTGTAGTAGAACCCATCGTCGGGCAGCTGGCCTCCGATGACCTGGGGCGACAGTTCCGAGAGCGCGGTGTAGAAGGCTTCCAAATTGGTACGCGCCTCCGTGGCCGGAGTGTAGTTCCACGTGATGCTCTTGAGCGACGCTGTCATGACCGGTGCTTTCAGGCCCAGTTGTGGGAGGTCGGTCTCTACCAGTTGGCCCGCCTCCGTGGGGTTGGCCAGCATCCATTCGACCGCCGCTTCATACTCCCGCTCGAAGACCGCTAGAACGGCGGGCCGGTCCATCACTCTCCCCGTGGCCACGGTCCCCGCGATGGTGCTGAGCGCCGAACCGCCCGTCGCGCGTTCCCAGGCTTGGTCGAACGGGAAAGCCCTGTAGAGCGGCTTCTCCGCGGTCTCGGTCTGCAGCAATGCCGACGTGGCCAGGGCTTCACTGAGTACGGCGTTTTCCACCTTGCCGGTCAACAATAGCTGGGCCGCCTGGGTGGGTTCTCCCACGTACTGCAGATCGAAGTCCTTCTCCGGATCGAGCCCTTCTTTCATGGCGATGTACTGGAACATGACATCGGGCACGCTGCCCTGGAGCGAGGCCACCAGCGACTGTCCCTTGATGTCGGAGAAGTCGGCCACGTCGGCGCCCGTGGTTATCAGGTAAGTGATGTTCCAAACCGATATGTTGAGCAGGCGCAGCTTCAAATCCTTGTTGTAGAAGATGGCCGCGGTATTCGACGGCATGGTGACGAAATCACCCTGCTCCCCCGCCACCATAGCCTTCAACTGGTCGGCGTTCTGCCAGATGGCCAGCTCCGTCTCCTCGGCAACCTCAGTCAGCCTGTTGTTGATGGCCAGGTAGGCCAGGGGAATGGCCATCGGCCCGGCTGGAGCGACCAGGGTGAGCTTGTCCATCTTGGTGAAGGGCGCCGTGGACGGGGTGACGTTTGTGGCCTCGCCCGGATAGATGGTTTCGGTCACCTCCGTGGCAGAGGTAGTCGTGGCAGCAGTTGAAGGTGCCGTTGTATTCTGCTCGCCGACGGTGGTGTCGACCTCTGTCTCGGACGACGCACAGCCTGCCCCCCACACCAGCCCGGCGGCCACCAGAAATGTTACCGCGATACGTCCCGCTCCTCTCAACCGGCCGCTGTTTCCCATGACAGCCCGGTCTAAACGCAGCGACCCCGATTTTCCCGCGATCCGTCCTTGAACTTGTCTTCTCACCACGACTCCCTGTTACTGCTCAAAATCCATCCGCTGAACGTTCACTCCCTCAAGTGCACGAAGCTCCCCGTAGAACTGTTCCGTCTCCGGACCGAACACATCCACCAGCACCAGGCCGCTCGGCGAGCAACTCGCGGTGTCCGCATCGTGGATACCCAGGCGGGTGCGGATGCTGCAGCCGTACTTGCTGAGCACGGCCTGCACTGCCGGCACCTTCTCGATGCGGTCGGACACGTGTATGCCGAAAATGGTGTGTTTCATGGCTACAACTCCTCTCATCCTGCATGAGCGTACCGGTCCCGGCGCGGCTCCGCTGCACGATTCATATATACCGTCATTGTACATTGACGTGGCGGGCCTGTAGGAGTAAATTGTGAAATGCGTAACGGCGTTATCTCCGTAACGATATCCGGGTAGCAATCGCGGCACGATAGAGGACGGTGAGGCGGTGCGATCTGCCCCACACACATACGATGGGGACAGTTTTGTGTGCCGGGACACGGGGGAGCGGGACCGTGGCGTCGACTGACAAAACGGTCATCTCGCGTAAGACGGTGGGGAGGCTCAGTCTCTACCGTCGCCTTCTCGATAACCTGAAGAGATCAGGCACCACCAACATCTACTCTCATCAACTCGCCCATCTCGCGGGGGTGAGCGCCACCCAGGTCCGCAGAGACTTCATGGTCATCGGATACTCGGGGAGCCCCAACCGCGGCTACCAGGTGGACACCTGTCTCGCCAGCATCGAGAGCCTGCTCGATGGGACCATCCCTCAAGACGTCGCTCTGGTAGGTCTGGGAAGGCTGGGGCGTTCTCTGCTCGCCCATTTCGCCGGCCGGCGCCCCCTGCTTAGGATCGCGGCCGGCTTCGACACCAATCCGGCCCTCGTCGGGACCACGATAGAAGGCTGTCCGGCGTACAGCATCGACGACTTGGAGCGGGTGGTATCGGAGCAGGGCATACGCATCGCCATCCTGGCCGTGCCTCCGGAGGCGGCGCAGACGGTTGCCGAATCCCTTGTGCGGGCGGGCGTACGCAGCCTTGTCGATTTCACCGCCATCCCCCTGCAGGTCCCCGACGATGTGTTCGTCGACCACATGGACATCACTTCCGCCTTGGAGTCGGCCGCCTTCTTCGCCCGTCAGGAGGAGGATGCTAAGGACACCGAGAACGGTATGGAGAACGGGGTCGAATCGGAGATGTATCCCATCAGCCCCATTATCCAGACCATCGACTCGCTCTTGGCAGGAGCCGACATGAAACTGGAAGACCTCGCTCAGCAGATCGGGGCACGGATTCTTACGCCGGGCTCGTCCGAAGGCACAGAGATCACCAGGATCTATGCCGGCGACAGAGTGAGCGACCTGCTGAACGAGGCTTCAGACAAGACCCTTCTGGTCACCAATCTGGCCAATCCGCAGATGGTGCGGGTGGCGGAGTTGATGGAAGTCCCCGGGATCTGCTTCGTCGACGGGGTAGATCCTGGTGCTGAGATCATCGAGCTCGCCGCTGAGAACGGCACTCTGCTCATGGTCTCGCCCGTGGGCGTCTTCGAGACCTGCGGCCTCATCTACCAGTCTCTGAAGAGCACGAAAAGCGACACACGGAGTTAACGACCCTACGCCTATTCATGGAATTCGTCTCATACGACATAGCGAGTAACGACTTCCGCCGGGCGGGCGCGGCATCGCGCTCCATCAAGGAACATCTCAAGCGCATAGGCGCGGAGGCCGAGGCCATCCGGCGCACCATGATCGCGGCCTACGAGGCTGAGATGAACGTGGTGATACATTCGGTGGGAGGGCGCCTGGAGGCTTCGCTGAGCGAATCCCAGATCGACGTCAACGTGGTGGACGACGGCCCCGGCATCCCCGATGTGGAGCAGGCTATGGTGGAGGGCTTCTCCACAGCCAGCGCCGAAGCCCGGGCCCTCGGCTTCGGTGCGGGCATGGGACTGCCGAACATCCGGCGCAACAGTGACCGCCTGCGCATCACCTCCCGTGTCGACGAAGGCACCCGCGTGAGCTTCACCGTCTACCTGAAGCCTGAGAACCTCTCCGGGCCCAGGCTCATATCCGTTTATGCATCGCCCGACCGGTGCCGGGACTGCAAGGCCTGTCTGACCGCCTGCCCCACACAAGCGATGCGGGTAAGACACGGCCGGCCCAGCATCCTCGAACACCTGTGCGTAGACTGCGGCGAATGCATCGCCGCCTGCAGCACCCGGGCGCTCACCGTGCGCGAAGAGATTCCGTCACTGGACGACCTGCCGGCCAAGGAGGAGATGCTGCTGGTGGTGCCTCCGGCCCTGCTGGCCGGCTGCGGCCCCGACTACCCGCCGGAACAGGTCCTGGCCGCGCTGCGCGACCTCGGTTTCGCCGACGTCATCACCTCGGCTCCTTACGAGGAGGCTCTTCGCAAGGCGTCCTTGGAGACGGCGTGCGCCGGCGAGATTATCGGAGCCGACTCCCCCGGCCGCACCCGCTTCCGGCCCGTGATCGTGCCGTCTTGCCCGGCCGTGGTCAATCTCATCGAGTTACGGTTCCCGTCGCTGGTTCCTCACCTCGCCGCGCTCGACTCGCCTTGGGAGGCCGTCCAGGCCACTCACGTCGACCGGCCGGTCGCTTACGTGGTCTCGTGTCCCAGTCAGCGCTCCGCACTCCTCGCCCATGCCCAGACTGCGAACAACCGCGACGGCACCCCCGGGGAGACATCCACACCCGGAGAGGCCGGAGCCGGACCGCAGGCCGAATACCTGACACCTGAAGTGCTCCGCCAGGCCGTCATGATGAAGTTGGCGGGCAAGACGAACGACGCCCACTCGTCGGCTCGGTCGGAAGCAACCGCTACCCTTTCCGAGGTCGCCACCAGCGCCACGGATCGGGGTGCAGCGAACTCCGCCACGCCGACCCCTACCGCAGACACCGGCCGGATACTCACCGTCACCGGGATGGATCATGTGATGGCAGTCCTGGAAGAAGTGGAGAACGGCCTTCTCAACGATGTGGACGTCATCGAACCCTACTCCTGCGAAGGGGGCTGCTTCGGTTCCCCGCTGCTGTCCGAAGACCACCACGTCGCATCCCACCGCTGGGAGCGGGGGCGAGCAGCGGTCGAAGCGGCCGTGACGGCTGGCCAGGCTTCCCCCATAACGGCCGTCGTGCGCCGGAGGCCTTTCGTCTCCCGGCCGGGGATAAGACTCGACCCTGACATGAGTCGCGCCATCCAGAAACTCGGGCAGCTGCAGGCCGTCATCCGCGATCTCCCGGGTAGGGACTGCGGGGCCTGCGGCGCTCCCACCTGTGCGGCTTTGGCCGAAGATGTGGTGATGGGTCGAGCCGAGGTGGGGCTCTGCCCTTATATAGTCACCCCAGCCGTCACCCCAGAGGGTGGCAAGGAGGTCCGAGACTGATGAGACTGGAAGAGTTCGCTCAGGTTTTGGATCTTGAAGAGTTGACCCCTGCCGTGGACATCCGCGCGAACGGCGACGCGACTGAGGGCGACGCGTCCGAGAGCGGTCTCGACATCACTCAGGGGTACGCCTCGGATCTGCTCAGCGATGTCCTCGCCAATGCGCCCGCGGGCGGAGTGCTGGTTACGTTGCAGGTGCACCTCAACGTGATCGCGGTGGCCAGTCACGCGGGACTGAAGGCGGTGATCTTCTCCTGTGGACGGCGCCCGGAGGATGACGTGGTGGAACGGGCCTCCGGAGAGGGTCTGCGCCTCTTCGTCTCGCCGGCCGATACGTTCGAGATCGTCGGCCGTCTGTATGAACTCGGTTTGAGAGGAACCACCGCGTGATATCTGTTAGGCTCGGAACAGAAGGACACCATGCTTGAGCGAACGGCCAACAGTCATGGAGCCCCGTATCAAGAAGTACCGTGCCGATCTGCATATCCATTCGGCGCTGTCTCCTTGCGCGTCGGACGAGATGACGCCGCCTGCCATCGTGAACGCAGCCTTGGGAGCCGGACTTGACATGATCGCCGTCTCCGATCACAACAGCGCGGGGAACGTGGCGGCCGTCCAAGAGGCTGCGCGTATCGCCGGAGAGACTCTGGCGGTCCTTCCAGGCATGGAGATAACGTCCGCCGAGGAGGTACACGTACTCGCGCTGTTCCCCGATGTGGAGACCGCCGAGTCGGTAGCCCGCCATCTCCGCACCCTCCTTCCCGTCGCTGAGGGCAACTACTACTCCTTCTTCGGCGATCAACCCCTGTTGGACGCGGAAGGCCGCACCGTCGGGACCGAGACGGCGGCTCTGGCCGCCGCCACCACTCTGGATCTAGATGAAGTGGTTGAGCTGGTGCACAACGCAGGCGGAATCGCCATAGCCGCCCACGTGGACCGCAAGGCGTTCAGCGTCTACTCACAACTCGGTCTGTTCCCAACCGACGCCGGTTTTGACGGCATTGAGGTCTCGCGCCACTTCACCTCGGAATCCCCGCGTCTGGAGGAGTTCGCAGCCCTAGGTTTGCCCCTCACCAGTTCGTCCGACGCCCACTTCCTTGAGGATATCGGGGCGGCCGTCGCCGAGCTGCGGATGACGGAACCTACCTTCTCCGAGCTGGTGCTCGCCCTTGCGGGGTCTGGAGATCGGAGCGTGGCCCGTGCATGACCTGTCTCTCTACCTGCTTGAGGTGCTCGAGAACTCTGTGCGGGCGGACGCGAAGAGTGTGGACATCGGCTTGGTGATGGACGAGGCCACGGACACGCTGCGTCTGACCGTGGACGACGACGGCCACGGTTTGTCGACTACACCCGAGCAGACACTCAGTCCCTTCTACACCACCAAACCGGGCAAGAAGACCGGCCTGGGATTGAGTCTGTTGCAGGCGGACGCGCAGGCGGCCGGCGGCAGTCTCACCATAGGGCCCTCGCCCACTCTCGGAGGGGTCCGGGTGGAGGCCGTAATGGAACTGAACCACGTAGACCGTCCGCCGGTTGGTGACGTGGCTACTACCGTGATCGTCACAGCGGCCACCAATCCCGGCATTAACTTCACCGTCAGTCTGGGAGGCGATCAGTTCGACCCGCCTCTGCGACACGCGCCTCCCGGTGTGGCGGCCGGCCGGCTTGCGTCACGACGTGCGGGCGATGAGGCGGTCGATCGAGCGTCACAAACGAACACCGAGCAGGGAGTTGCCAGTATGACCGAAGACGTAGACAAGACCAACACAACCTCCTCGGCCTGCTGCTGTGAAGAAGCATCCGAGGAGGAACTCCTCGAGCGGATCGACGAGGTCATCGAATCGTACAAAGACCGGCCGGGCGCCCTCATCCCGGTCCTCCAGTTGGCACAAGGGATCTACGGTTACCTGCCGGACCAGCTTCTGCAGCACATCGCCGACAAGATGCGGAGGCCGTACAGCGAGGTCGCCGGCGTGGTCGGCTTCTACTCGTTCTTTTCCCGGGTACCCCGAGGTCGCAACGTAGTCCGGGTGTGTCTGGGCACGGCCTGCTACGTGCGCGGCGGCCTTGCAGTCCTGGAATCGCTTAGGAAAGAGCTGGGCATCGATGTGGGCGAGACGACTGAGGATCGCGAGTTCTCTCTCGAGG
>Ga0209612_1002116_pt1 | contig 14863 bp, 16 predicted proteins | sample BioC12SIPDNA_FD_185746 | JGI IMG/M metagenome (GOLD analysis project Ga0209612, IMG submission 185746) | Anaerobic biogas reactor microbial communites from Washington, USA - Biogas_R1_B C12 SIP DNA (SPAdes) (version 2) | ecosystem: Engineered > Bioreactor > Anaerobic > Unclassified | place...
GTGGCGCTGGACCGACCGTGGCTCAAGAATGCGTCTGGATCTCGATCTGGAAACTGCGCCCGTTCGCGTTCTTATCCAGCTCACAATTAGCAACCACCAGAACGAACTCGGCCCTGTCGGCAATCGGCGTAGGCCACTGAGCGGTCAGCGGACGAAACTTTTCTGGTTCTGGTGAGGCAGTCTCTTCCAGAGGCAATTTCGCTCCGATCTGTTGACCGAAAGGCCCGACTTGGAGCAGAAATGCCTTCAAAGCTCCTGTGCCGTCATTCGAGCCGCTTGCCAACTCTTCGGTCACGGTCACTCGCAAACCGCTCACGGGGCGCGTCACGAAGATCCGGTAGTACTTGCATGCCAGATGGTCCAGGCCATCGCCGCCGGGCAGCACGGCCGTCGTCGGCGACTTCAGTTCAAAAGACCAACTCACAGCGCGGCCGCCGTAACGGACCGCAACTTCCGGCAAGATGGTTTTCGTGAAGTACGCGTCGACGCAATATCCGGCCCCGAACACGTCGTCCACATGCGGATCCACGGACGAGAAAGGCGGACTGCCCAGGGCCCGCTGGATGCCGGCAAAGGGGTCTTCGCGGGAGTCCTTCTTCCGTTGCGTCCACAGCCGAGAAAGAAATTCCACACCGTACCGTTGGACCAGGTACTGCATGAAAAAACCCGCCTCGTACCGGCCGTCATCGGCGTCCAACGGGCGCTCCGGTCTAGCGGCCCACCAGCGAGCATATCGCAGACGGTCCCCAATTTCAGGAAACGTGAATTGTTCGAGGAACATTGCGGTCGCTTCGTCTAGCCAAGTCCAGCTCTTTTCGAGGAGCCAGCTGTAACAGCGGAAGTTAAAGGCGTGCGTCGCCTCGTGGACTGCTTCGACCGTTGCGCGGTTCAGGGCCGCGTCCCAGGTTGGCTCATTCGGCTGACTGAGCAGGACGACGAACGGATGGCGGCGATCCTTGTCAAGGAGCGTGATCGGCGTCTTATACCACGGTACCACCTCGCTCGGTTCGCAGACCAGTACTTCGATGGGCTCGTCGGGCGCTTCCCAGCCCGCGGCGCGTAACGTCCGAGTCGCGCGGTCCAGTCCCTCGGCGTAGCAGTCGATGAGGGTGGTGCCGACTACTCCGTGGACGCCTAATCCCCGCCCCGACAGGGGGTCGCGGGCGCCGAAACGAATCGCAAAGTCACCGGCGCGACGGCCATCTGGCAGCAGGTTGGCGATATCGTAGAATCCGGGCATAGGAACGCCTCCGGTTGGAAAGCGTGAGAAGTGTTTAACGCAGGCCGATGCGGACGTGTGCCAAGTCCGATTCCTCGACCACGAGCCTGTCGCGAACGCGCTTCTTGAAGCGATCGTCCAAGTATTTCCAATTGGCCTGCAAGTCGAGGCACAGTTCATCCAGATCGGAAGCCAATTGCAGGTCCGAGCCGCGCGACATTCCGCTGCTTCCGCGGCCTCCCGCATCCGCCGGCGAGACGCCGAACCAACGCTCAAACTCTTTTTCCAGCCGAGGAGATTCTACCTTGGACCGAATCAAGCCGATGACGTCGTGATGCCAGTCGCCCTCCTTGACCACCATCCCCGGAACGAGACTTCCCGCACTGTCCTCCCGCTGCCGGCGCATGAGATCGCGTGCGGGGTCCTCCTTGGCGTAGGCGGTGATGTAGACGAAGAAACAGCGTTCCATGCTGCGTTTAACCAACGGCCAAATTGTCTCGTCGAATTCGGGATTCTCCCCCACCGCTTCCGGGATCTTCAAATCTTGCACGATGCAGTGGTACTGCTTGCCTGCACGCTGCATCCGTTCGATATGTGCCCTAGCCTCGGTCGCGGTGCCCGCCGTGTCGACGACCGCTCGTGGAAACTCCTGCGCGAGCCGCTTGCTGAACATCGTTCGCGTTGGCTCGTCATCTTCGATCAGCAACATGTTCATGCACATCGTTATTCCGTCTCCTTCTGCAGGACCAAACGCTCCAACGGCAGCCGAATCACGAAGCAGGCACCTTGGCCGGGGGTTCCGACCTCCTGAAGATCGCCGTGGTGTGCGGCCACTACCTTGCGGACAAAGCAAAGCCCCAAGCCGGTGCCTGGCAATTTGTTCGGGTGTCGGCTGAAGAAATTCTCAAAGATCCGCTCCTTGAATTCTGTTGGCACGCCCGGCCCGTTGTCGCAGTATTCGACGACGGCAACCAGATCTCCGGTGTCTGTCTGGATGCACTTGACAGTTACATCCACTTCGAGTTTCGTCATCTTATTGAAGCAAGTCATCGAGTTGGTGGCCAGTTCTGTGAAGACGCGATCCAGCATCGTTGCATTGGCGAGCAGGAAGAGCGGCTCTGGCGGATCGACGACGGCGATCGAGGTATTCGGCAGGGCCGCCCTGAGGCTCCCGCGGATGAGCGGGGCAAGTTCGACCTGTTGCAGGTTCGCCCGGATCACTTGTTCAACGGGAGCCAGCCGATCGCGGGTCTCGTCGATCAGCCGCGAGATCGATTGACACAAGTGCTGGAACTTCATGGTGACCTCGTTCAATTCCGTACGTAGTTGGCCTTCGGGCAGCGCCTCGGCGATCCGTTTGAATTCGTCGTGGAACAACGGCATCGAGCCCAACCGCGTGCGGATGTGGTGAGCCGTATCGCGGATCGCGTTTTCCGCGGCTTGCTCGATCCAGCGTTGCTTGTCCGCAAACTCCCGCTCCCGCAACTCACAGGCTTCCAGCAAACCCGTGATCATCTCGCAAAGGAGCTTGATGAACTCGAAGCTCTCGGGCGGGAAGTTTTTCGGGCACTGCAGCGTGATCTTGCCAACAATCTTGGACCGGGTGCGAAGCGGAAAGTCGATCCAGACGTCCCCCACGTGCTTGTCCAGGCCGGACGGGCAACGGCTGCAGATCACGTTACGGGCCTCCAATCCCAACTCGGTGACATGGACAATTCCGTCGGTCAAATCGTCACGACGGCAAAACACCAAAGGTTGCCGCTCGTCGACCGCCAGGTACGCCTCCCCCGGCTCCGTTCGCGGCGGCAGCCGGATGTCGCCGCCGTCGAATCGTTTCTTGAGTCCTTCGTCCATCTGCCCAAAGCAGCGGTTGCTGACAAACTGGCCTCTTCCGTCGGGAGTGGCGTACCGGTAGAGTCTCCCCCAGGTATGTCCCAGAACCCGCATGGCTTGCAGCGTCACGTCGCAAATCGAATCGACGTCCGTCGCCTTCTGCACCAACTCCAGCGCAGCGAACACGCGGGCGAGAAAGGTGATGTCTTCGATGTGGCACAGCACGGCGATCATCTCTTTCCGCCAGTCCCGCACGACTTGCGTCAGACTCACCACGCGATGGTCAAGCTCGTGCTCGCGATAACGTCGGTGCCGCACGATCCGTGTGTCTTGCTGAAGCGACTTCTGCGCATCGGCGAGGCACTCGCAGCCGACTTCGAGAGGTTGCGGCAACGGCGGTTCGTATTCCGGCCTTGTCGCGTCCTCCCGATCGTGCCAGTCGGCACGCACGGGAAAGTACTTCGTTGCCGGGAAGTTCGCGTAGCGAAGCCGCAGGCGCCGGTCCAGGATGACGATCGGCTCTGGCAGTTTGTCCAGCGCCGACTGCAGCATTTGAATCCGCTGACTCTGTTCGATGGCGATGGCCAGTTCTTTCCCGAAGCGTTCGAGGTCGGTGATTTCGTCCGGGGTTGGGACCGCCCCGTCAGCCCGCTCCACATGCACCGTGCCGATGGGCTGGTTGTTGTGATTCAAGAGGGGAACGACGGCCATGGCCCGAATTCCGGCTGCGTCCACGATCTTCTTGTTGGTGAGCGGGTGAATCGTGGCGTCGGGGATGACGCACGACTGCGTGTGCTTCACCACCCACGGCTGCACGTCCTGCTGGGAATCCGCCAGTAGCCATTTCGTCTTGGAGGCAATCTCTGCGGCGGTCGGATCCGCGTCGTCGGGAACGCCTTCGACGTACGTTTCCGTAGGATCGATTAGAGAAAACAGCACTCGCCGGTAGCCCCCGTCGCGCAACTTCCTGGCAGCCACTTGAATCGTTTGCCCCGCATTGACGATCGTCGTCCCCAGCGAGGCGAAAATATCGCTCACGATCTGACTGTACCGGTCGCGCACGGCCAAACGCTCCCGGTCCCGTTCCATCTGAACGGCCCGCTCGAAAGCGATCAAGAAATGCTCCAGCAGCCGCTTGGCGAGTTCCTGACGGCTGACGGATCCTGCAAGCGTCCCGATCGCATCGCTGACAATAACCGCGCGTGGTTCGTCGTCACGGCGCCGGGCGATGGCCGCGGCCAGCACCTGTTGGCCGGCGATCGGGTCCAACTGCAGCAGCCGACTCTCACCGGTTCTCGCTGCCGTCAGGATCGCGGCTGCCAGGTCTGGTGATACGTCCTGCGCCAAACCGTAGGTTTGTTCGCGGTCCCACTTCTCCCGATGGGTCCAAAACGTCACCGCTTTGAAGCCCAGGACGTACAGGCATCCTTGCTGGAACAGGTCCAGCACCTTCTCGGAATTCCGTGTCGCCGCGGCGTGCAAGGATGTATGCAGGCTCTGAACGATCGCCTCCGTATCTCCGACGTCGTCCAGCGAAGCCGGGCGAATTCTTTTCGCGGGATCGATGGCCCGATAGTAGTCGAAGGCACGCTCCCAGTTCCCGCGCGAGGCGAACAGGTCGCCGAATCGCTGTTCGGTGTAATAACGATCCACGAGCGACTTGACGAGCGGGCAAGCGAAGCGGAGCCGGCCTTCGGCTCGCACGGCAACTCCCGCCAGTTCCAGGGGTTCGGGAGCGTGACGTTCCACCGGCAATTCGCCGTCTCGCTTCAGTCTCTCCAGCGCGGCCCAGCAATGCGGCCTGCGGGCGACGGCTTCTGTCAAGTAGCGTGCATGGCCCGGCCCGTAGGAAGCCAAAACGTGCGAGACGACAATGTCGTCGGGTACCGCCGTCAGGTCAATCGGCTCCGGCTCCCGCATGAAACGGTGCCCCCACCAATCGAAGGCCGCCCACAGGAACATGCGGAGAAAGTAGAGGTTTCCGCCGGTCCGTTGATACAGAGCGGCCATGGTCTCGTCGTTCCGGCTGGATTCCGCGAGCTGCCAACTGCGCGTATAGCGATGGAAAAACGGGCCGAAGACGTCCGGCGCGAAACCCTGGATGACGAATTGGTTGGCGCAGTTGAATTGCGAATCCGGTCCGTAGACCAAGCGAGTCAAGTCGGCTTCCCCGGTCAGAATGACCCGCAGGCACGGCTTGCCCGCCGAAGAGTCCTTTACCCGGTTGCGGATTTCGCGCAGCAACCGCTGCGCCCGTTGCTGCGGGAGCGCGTCCACATTGGCGGCGAACAGAATGGGGGCCTGCTTCCCGGTTTCCCGCCTCAGCCAATCGATCACCATATCGATATCAGGGGCCAGCAGTTGCAGGCGATTGGCTTCCGCATGCGTAGCGTTGTTCTGATCGTCGAAGGACTCCAGGCCCGGCTCGAAGAACCTGACGTAGCCGATCGGACTACTGCCCCGTTCCAAGAGACGCTCCACCAATCGCGCCAAGACGTACTTCTTGCCCACGCACCGCGGCCCCAACAAAACGATGCTATCGCCCGTCTCCAGCAATTCGACGAAGCGGTGCAGCAGTTCGTCGCTGACTTGCGTGTACTGGAACGAGATCATGCGAGCCCCCCTTACGATTCCAACAGGCCAACCTCTTTGGCGAATCGCGGGATGGCCTCGTTGGCCAGCCGGAACGCCTCGCGGTCCCAATTCAGGATGTTCTGGATATACAGTTCGAGGCAGATTCCCGTCGCCTGACGCGTGCCGATCCCGCCCGCCAACTGAGCCACGTCGTTGACGGTAAAGCTGGGCTTGCCGGAACGCAACATCCGCACCACGAGTGCTTGCCGCTCCGGCGTCAGCTCGAACACGGGTCCCAGGACCATCAGGCGAAACTCGCCCGACTCCAACTCGGCGAGGTGCTTGGGCTTCACCTCGCTCCAATCGTGCTCGATGGCCAACTCGGCGAGCCGCTGGCAGTACAACTGGAGCAGATGGGGGAGGTTGCCGCTCATGCGTTGGATGTGATTCACGATCAAGTTCAGATGGGCGTCGCTCAACGTGATGCCCAGATCCGCCAACGGAAGGACGATCAGGTCATGAGCCGATTTCGTGTCCAGCGGCTGCGGACGTATCAACTTGACGCGTCCGCCGAGCGCTGAATTCGGAGACAACATCAGATCCAACAGCTTCTTGCGGCCGCAGAGGATCAGCCGCGTCTGGTCTCCCTTGGCCTCGTGTCCCAGGAGTTCCAACGCGGGACTGTCACAGATGCGGTCGACCTCGTCCAGTAACAACTCCAACCGGCCGCCGAGACGCAGACTAGCTTTCAAGATGAACTTGGGCAGATCCTGCCAGCTCAGTTCATGGCTCGCCTTGCCGGGGTCGATCGCGGTAGCGATGTGCCGGGCCACGCCGTCGGGCGTAAGGTCCATCAGGTTGAAGAAATCGACGGTGAACATCCGGCTGATTCGCGGGTCCCGCCGCCGGATCAAGTCCCAGCGGTGCTGCAGCAACAGGGACGACTTGCCGATCTGCCCCGGTCCGGCGATTGCGAAACTGTGCGCGGTGTCGTCCCGCAACTGGTCCAGTTCCCGCTGCCGGCCAAAGAACGTGTTGTTTGGCGCAGGACGCGTAATGTTGTACGGATTGAGCCGGCGGCGGCCGATCTGCAGCCACAAGGTCTGGCGAAAGTCCGTTCCGGGACGGTCGCTGTCGAGCATCCGCCGCAGATCGCTCGGACCGAACACCGCCGCCCATTGCTTGGGAAACGTGTCGTCCGCCAGAATTCGGGTTGTCGCGGCGGCGCAGAACACCAGGGGAATCTGCAGTGTGCCGGAGTGCTCGGCGAAAAACCTTCGCAGTTCCTGACCCGCCTGAACTCCGCCGCCGATGAGCAGGCAGGGAACGTCGGAGCCCATGCCGCGAAGATGAACGCCGGAAAGGTCCAACTTGAAGCGGATCGCGTGCTCCGATTTGGCCGAAATCTCGGCTCCGCTTTCAGCCGCCGTGAGACTCCGCGCGATCGCCCGGACTAGCCCGCTGGCCCCTTCAACAGCGCTGGCGGACCACGTCTGGCTCAAGTTGGCGATCAGCCCGGCAGTCGAAGTAGGATTAGCCATCGGTCAAGCACCTGCGGAAAACGCTTCCTCGGCGGCGGCAAGACGCGCCCGGCGGTCGGCGTCCCAGCGCAACAGGCGGTCCCTCAGCAGGCCGTCCACCTGGTCCTCCCGCCAACCCGACAGTTCGTCGCCCCGCGCGCGGGCGTAGAAGACACTCAGCAACTCGGGATCGGCTTGCACCGCGTGGGTCAGCCGCAGCGCGACCAGCGCCTCCCGCGTCCCCAGACACAGTCTGTGGGCCAGCGCCGACCAGCGGGCCGCAAAACCGGGGCTGTCCGGCGGCGATTCCCGCAGACCGGCGCCGGCCAGCGCGCCATCCAACACGGCAACCGCGCCTCCCGCCAGACTCTGCAACAACTCCAACACGGGCAGGGGCTGAAACCCGGCTTCCTCCCGGCGTTGCCGCAACTGGGCAATCGACCAAGCCTGCCTGCCCGCCTGCTGGCAGCAAGCCCGGAAAGCCGGGTCCTGGGACACGGCGGGCATGGCGGGCAAGCCTTCGGGCGCGCCCTCGAACGCCGTTTCGACCGTCCGACGCAGCCACTGCTCCAGATCGGCCGGCGGTGAGGCCGCGGCTCCCTGATCGTGGCGGTTCGAAATCTCTGCCGGTCTGAATTCCTTCATGATTTCGCCTCATCTAACGAGCGCCGGGGCGCTCCGAAATAGCGTTCGATGTCCGGGTGATCGGCCAAGTAAACGTGCAGTCTTCGCAGGGCGCGATGATGCGCCACGCGACACGCATCTTCCGTGATTCCTAGCTCGGCAGCGATCGCTGCAAAGGAAGAGTGGGAGTCCAGGTATCGCATCCTGACCAACGAGCGGTCCCGTTCCGAGAGCAACCACAAGGCTTCGGCGAGCGTTTCGGCCAACACCGCGCCGTGGCTGGGGGCCGCCTCAACCAAGTCGTCCGTCAGCGAAACCATTTCGGGGCGTCCTTTTCCCGAACGATGCTTCCTCAACCAGTCCACCAGCATTCGCCGGACCAGGGTCCAAACCCATCGTGGGAAGCTGCCTGGTCCTTGCGACGTGAACCGCTTGACTTTCAATGCGGTATCCGTCACACAACTCAACGCGAGATCCTCTGCGACCGATTGCGGAAGCCCTTTGCCCCGGAAAAAAGCCTCAAAACGGGGACCAAAGAACCCGGCAAAGTCCTCAAAGGCGGCTTCGTCAAGCTGTTGCATCCGCTGGGCGAGGTCATCCAAGAAAACGTCGTCAAGATCGTCGTTCACGCTGACCTCCAATACAGCTAACGCGCTAACTGCGGAAAACGTTACACCGGAAGTTGCAATTTATTATCCAGGATACCCGTGTCCCCGCAACTCGTTCTGCACTCCAGACGCAACGGATTGCCGCCGTCATGTGCCCCCGACACGTAGCACCGTAGTTGCGCATTTCGACCGGGAGTAGCCGAATTCGTGAGAATTCGGCGGCGGCCGTCGTTGGGCCCGGCGAAATCGCTCGCTTTCTCACGAATTCCGCTACCCCGACTTGGAAGATGCATGGCGGCCGTTTGCGGCCTACGCCGGCGCAAGTATCATGGAAGAGGCGGCCGATCTCCTCACATCCGGTTTCGCTGTGCGAGAAGTGCCATGGGACCTGCGTCATCCGAATTTGGCGGCGGTGCCGGTTGGAGAGGGCGGACTGGCGGCCGGAGCCCGCGCGCGGGCCGGCGGAAGAGGAAGTCGGCTGGATGGCAGCGCCGGTTGGTTTTCGAACCGCTGGAGCCCCGGCGTGTGTTGAACGGGGAGGCGCCGCACGGACTGTATCCCGACGAGGTGTTTCCGGCCGTCGACAGCTACGCCGATTTGGTCGCCGCCGATCTGAACCACGACGGGGCGCTGGACCTCGTCACGGCAGGGGGCGGCACGGGCGGCTCGTCGATTTCGATTTCGCTCGGCCGCGGCGACGGCACCTTTGACGCCCCGACCAAGCACAACGTCGGCTCGGCTCCAGAAACGCTGGCGATCGGCGATCTGAACGGCGACACCCATCCCGACGTCGTGGTCGCCAATTATCTGTCCAAGTCGATCTCCGTCTTGCTGGGCCGCGGCGACGGGACGCTGGCCGCGCCGGTCGCCTACGCTACGGGGGGCAAGCCGCGGAGTCTGGCCGTCGCCGATCTGGACCGCGACGGGACGGCCGACGTTGTCGTGGCCAGCGCCGAGGCAAGTTCCGGCTCGTACTACCGTCTGTCCGTGTTTCGCGGCCTGGGCGGCGGGGCGTTGGGAACTCCAACCGATTACGCCTTGCTCCGCAGTCCGACCGGGTTGGCGGCGGCCGACGTGAACGGGGACTTGTATCCCGACATCGTGCTCACGCAGTACCTGGATGACGACAACTCAGCCCTGGCCGTACTGCTGAACCAGGGCAACGGGGCGCTGGGCGCCGCGGCGGAGACCGTCGTGCCGGGCTGGCTGTCCGCCGTCGCCGTGGGCGATCTGAATGCCGACGGCGATGCGGACCTGGTCCTGGGCAATGTCCGAGACCAGACGCTGGGCGTGCGGCTGGGGCTCGGCGACGGCACGTTTCCCGCGCAAGTCAGCTATCGCACGGGACTGAACGCCGCCGGGGGCCTGCACGGGCAACGATTGGTGCTGGCAGATCTGAACGCAGACAGCAAGCTCGACCTGGTCGTCGCCACGGAGCAGGAGAACGCCGTCGCGGTGTTTCTCGGACGCGGCGACGGCAGTCTCGCGCCGTTTGTCCAGTACCCTCAAGGCCAGTTCACCTCGGCGGTCGCCGTGGGCGACTTCAACGGGGACGGACTACCGGACATCGTGACGCAGTGGAATCGGGATGTCTCGGTGCTGCTCAACCGTGGCGACGGGACGTTTGCCGACGGAGACGCCTCTGCCACGGCCATGGAGTGCGCTCCGGTGCTGCGGCCGACTTCAACGGGGACGGCGTGCCGGACATGGCGGCGGCGCACAAGTACGACGCAGCGCTCGAGCTGTTCCTTGGGCGGGGTGATGGGACTTTCGCCAGTGCCGCCGTCCAACCGCTGATGGCCAGCCGGGCGATCGCCGCGGGAGACCTGAATGGCGACGGCCACACCGACCTGCTGGCGACCGAGGGGCGGGGCGTGGTCGTGTTCCTGGGCAACGGCGACGGCACGTTCCGCCGCGGGGCCGATCACCTGGGCTGGCACGCCGTCGATCATCTGGGCCTGGGAGACGTCAACGCGGACGGCCGGCTCGACGCCGTGGTCGCCCACGACGGCTGGACGCCCACCAGCTCCGATTCCGCGCTGAGCGTCCTGCTTGGGCAAGGCGACGGGACGTTTTGCTCTGGTTACGGTGGGGGTTGGGCGCGGATCACCGGGGGGCTGACGCCGCCCCGCTCGCCAGGCGAGCCCTGGGCGTTAGCCCAGGGGTGGGCTTACCGCACCGCCATCGGCGTGCGCAGCCGCCGGGCGAACTCCGCGGGTGTGAGTTCTTCAGTCACGTAGGACGCCGCCGACTTCGGCTTGCCGTCCACCCTTTGCTCCGTCGCCGGGATCCAATTCCCGGCCGCGGTCACCAGGGCCTTGCGGTCCTCGATCAGCACTTTGCGGGCGTCGACCGATTTGCACACCAGCAACTGCTTGCTGAACGTCTCCGACACGTGCATCGGATTGGCCTTGTCCAGCCCGGCCGCTCATCAGGCGTTCCTGGGCTTGCAGGATCTGGCGGATCTTGGCCAGCGTCGCCTTGATGTCCATCTTGTCATCATCGAAGGCCGCGATGACCATCGACCGGAAGGCCGCCTTCATCTGGTCCTCGGGTTTGCCGCCGCCGCCGCTGTCCGCGGGGGCCGCCGGCACGATTCCGACCGAATTTGTTGTTCGTCGCCAGCCCCAGGTCGCAGCCCCTGGCGGCGTCGATCATCAGGGCCAGCGGCCGTTTGTGTTCCGGAAATCGGTCCATGTTCGTCTTTCGTTTAACCGCGACCCAACGGGGAGCGCGGAACCAACGAAAAAACCCGCTGAAGCGCAGTCCCTCCACGGTGGGAAGGAAAAGGCTTCAGCGGGTTCGTTCGAGTTTGGTTCCCGCGTTTCAATCTGCCCCATGCTACGATGGGGAAATCACACCTCAGTGACGCTCTGCACGCGTCGGATTCGCTGAATCACTCCGGATTGAAAGTCGAGTTCCAGGGCAAAACGACCGTGGGCTTTGGCTTGTTCCGCCTCTTGGATCAACAGCGCCAAGAGCGTCAAAGCCCGTTCGGTCAGCCGGCCACTTCGGTTTGTCCGGTCGCAGTCGGCCTCGTCCAGGACCTCGGAGACTTCTTCCAACATACAGATTCATCCGAGTTTATCAACTCAGATCTACGCACAACGCCACTCGGCCCGAGAACCTGACCGCCAGCCGCTATTCACCCGATGGCGGCTTTTTTGTTTCTTGCTTGGGAATGAACTGTGCCATTCGAACGGCCCAAATCTGTTTGATCAGATCCCGCATATACCAAGTCCGAAAGACGCTGATTCCATCAACAACCAGGCACGGCTCACGTAGGCTACGAATCGTCTCAATGTCGCGATCACGAATTGCCCGTTCTTCTTGCCGTAACTGACTCGCTGCAGATCGATTGCCACGTACATCACGGAGTCTTTGATAAAGGCGTTTCTCCAGGTTACGCAACTGTATCCTCGTCGGTTTCATCCTCGTCACCTCCGTATTTCTCATCCAGCAGTTCCATCGCCTTTGACGGGCCTTTCTCGAACATCATCCCGCCGTCCCCTGGATACGGAGTGCGATGATTTACCGTCCCGTACCACAACGACTCTGGTACTCCGGACGGAAATGCGGCACAAGTTCCAGCCTCCAGGTCCAACAAATGCCGGCAGATAAGACAAGCAGATCTTGGTAGATTCCTTGTCATCGTTGTTCCCTCCAGTATCGAAATCTCTGCTTGGCCGCAACGGATTCCCAAATCTCGTGCAAAATCCCTGAGATGGTTTCAGGATCAACATCTTCGTCAAGGTCTGGGATTTCCTTCCTCAATAGCCTGAAGAAATCGCGTCGAATCTTTCCGCCTCGCGTTTCACGTCGTTTCTCGGAAACTTCAAGATGTTCGATATTCTACACCGCAACCGGACTGATTACACGCGACTCTTTTTCTCCGCGGGTAACCGCCCCCTGAACATCGTCTGGTGAGAAGCTGGTGTCATATCGATGATTGTGAATCGTTGTCGCCCCAAGCATCTTTTTGGCTTGTTCATCAGTGAAATGGATTTCGTCTTCCAGCCCACGAACGACATCGATAACGACTCCATCCTCCACGATCACGGATCGATTGGACGCCGGCCTCGACTGGTCGTCCTTCCGGTTTGGGCAGATCGCGTTTGGCGAGCGCGTCGTCGACGCGTCCGGCTCGCCGACGTTCCACTTCGAGGCCGACACGACCGTCTCGTACGACGACTACCCTGTCCGCGTCGTCGCGGACTTCAACCCGCAGACCGGGCTGGTCACCTGGCAGATCTCGTCCTACGACCCGCTGACCGGCCAGGCTCCGCGCAGCCCGCTGGCCGGTTTCCTGCCCCCCAACGACGAGCAGCACCGCGGCGAGGGATTCGTGACGTACACGATTCGGCCGCAGGCCGCCCTGGCGACCGGCGTGGAGATCCGCAATGAAGCCTCGATCGTGTTCGACATCAACCCGGCCATCGTCACCAACGAGACGGTCCATACGATCGACGCCGCCGCGCCCCGCAGCCAAGTGGCCGACCTGCCGTCACAACTCAACGCGACTTCGATTTCTGTGGCTTGGTCCGGGGACGACGAGAACGGGGCCGGCTCGGGAATCGCCGGCTACGACGTGTACGTCGCGACCGACGGCGGCCCGTACGAGCGCTGGCTGGCGAACACGGCGGCGACGAGCGGCCAGTACCCGGGCTTGCCGGGGCACGAGTACGCCTTCTACAGCGTGGCCACCGACCTGGTGGGACATACCGAGGCCGCTCCTGCGCAGCCCGACGCGGAAACCACGCGGCCCTCGGTCAGGATGATCGATGCGGCCTCGATGAGCTAGTGCCGTTTCCAGCATCTAAGTTCGGCCTCCGCCGACTCCGCGTCGGCGGGGCAGCGATTGGCCGCTAGACACGAGCTCGCACGGCCAGTTCTCGCTCCCCGCCGACCTCGTGTCGGTGGAAGCCATGACGGAATCGGGACAGCCCCGCAATCACTGCTTCCACCGACACGGGGTCGGTGGAAGCGAATCGCTCGTTCCTCGTTCGTTGATCGCGGTTGGGTGCGTCAGTCGGCGGCGGCTTGCCAGACTTGGGCGAGCAGGTCGGCGTAGGGGGCGGGGACTTCGGCGGCGGGGCGGGGTTCGTGGGCGGCCAGGGCGCGCAGGTGGGTGGTGAGCCACGGGTCGTTTTGGTCGAGCTGGTCCAGCAGCGCGGCGGGGTCGTCGGCGCCGGCGGCGCGCAGGGCGTCGGCCAGCGGCACCTGCTGGGCGCGGGCGGCTAGGGCCAGTTGCAGCAGGGCGACCAGCATCTTCGGATCCAGGCCCGCGCGGCCGGCACGCTGCTGGGCTTCGGCATGCGCCGCTTCCTTGCGGCGGCGGTACTCGGCCGCCGCAGTCGCATCGCCGCGGGCGGCGGCGATTTTTTCGAGGAGCAGGAGCGTCTGCCAAGTGTGCGGGTCGTTCAGTTGCGTCCAGATGGCCAGGGCCTGCTGGGCGTGGTGTTCGGCTTCGTCCAGCAGCGCCGTGGCACCGGCATCCGGCCGGGGTGCGGCGTCCACAGGCTGGAAGCCTATGCCACACTCGGCGGCCAGCCGCAGGTCGTCCGCCAGGTTGTTGTGGCTGATGGCGATGCTGGCCGGCTGGCCCAACTGCTGCTTCAGGGCCAGCGACTCGCGATTTTCGGCGATGGCTTGGCTCAAGAGCCGCCGGCGCGTGTCGGGGTCGGCGGCGGCTTGAGCCTGGTCGGACAGCAGAATCGCCCGGTTGCTGCGGGCGGCGGCTTGGCCTTGGACCGAGCCGAGCCGCTGGGCCAGTTCCAGCGACCGTTCGTACCAGGACAGGGCCGCCTGCGGATTGCCACGCAGTCGTTCGACCTCGCCCAGCGAGTTCAGCACTTGCATCTGGCCCTGGTCGTCGCTGGCACGCTGGAACGCGGCCAGGCCTTTGCGGAGCGAGTCGGCCGCCTCGTCGAGCCGGTTGCGGTCCGCGGCCAGATTGCCCAGCGACTGCCAGAGTATCCCGGCCAGTTCGTCGTCGCCCGCGGCTTCGGAGGCCGCCAACGCTTGCCGATACCGCTGCTCGGCCTCGGCCTGGCGGCCCATGGCGTCCAGGATCTGGGCGATGCGGCCTTCGCTGCGGGCCACGGCGGATTGGTCGTTTCGCTGACGGTTTAGCGTCAGGCCGTCTTCGGCGGCTTGCAGGGCCTGGTCGAAGCGGCCCAGCGCCATGAACGCGTTGGCCAGATCGCCGAGCGTCGCCGCGCGGTTGGTGGTGTTGGTCTCGCCAGCGGCCTCCAGTTCGGCGAACAGCTCGACGGCCTGCTGCAGCGGCTGGATCGCGTCGGCGGGGCGGCTGGCGATGCCGTAGTGTACTCGACCGAGCGTCATCAGCGTGTTGGCTCGCTGGAAACGCGTGTCCCAACTGCTAACCTGAAGTTCCCTTTTTGGTCATAGCCCTAGTTCTTGTGCAACCGCACGGAATCAGGGCTTTTTTTGTGCGCGGGAGAGAAATTCTGGTGCCGAAATGT
>Ga0209612_1002128_pt1 | contig 14804 bp, 7 predicted proteins | sample BioC12SIPDNA_FD_185746 | JGI IMG/M metagenome (GOLD analysis project Ga0209612, IMG submission 185746) | Anaerobic biogas reactor microbial communites from Washington, USA - Biogas_R1_B C12 SIP DNA (SPAdes) (version 2) | ecosystem: Engineered > Bioreactor > Anaerobic > Unclassified | place...
GCGGCGGGGACGGTCATACCAGCGCTCGGCGGCCGGATCGTCCAGAATCCTCTCCTCGACGGGGTCCCAGTGAATCGGCCGACCCAGACGTTCGGCGATGCCGCTGAGATGGCAGATCGTCGCGGTGCGGTGGCCGATTTCGGCCGGGCAGATCGGCTGCTTGCGCGTTCGAATGCAGTCGATCCAGTTGCTGTCGTGGTTGTTCGAATCGTACAGGTGAATCTCGCTCGCAAGCAGCGGGGTCTGGGCCAGTTCGACCGGCTTGGTGTCGAGCCTGCCGCCGCGACTGACCATCACTTCACCTTCGGTGCCGATGAACTGGATCATGTGGCCGCCCCAGACGGGATGGTCGCGCAGGACCTTCGTGCCATCGGCATAATAGTGGGTCTGATATTTGTGGTCGCCCCAGCCCTTCGGGATGAACTTGACCGGGCCGGAATCGTCCATGCCCAGCGCCCACTGGATGATGTCGAAGTGGTGAGCGCCCCAGTCGCCGTTCTTGCGGGAGCCGTATTCCCAGAAGCGCCGCCATCCGCCGCCGTAATCGCCCTTGACGCGTTCGGCGTTGTACGGGAACCAGGGGGTCGGGCCGAGCCATCGGTCGTAGTCGAAGCCTTCGGGGATCGGCTGAGCCGGCAGCGTGGTTGGCGGGGCAAACGAGCCGAGGCTCGTATAGATGGTGTGCACCTTGCCGATCCACCCGTTGCGAACGATCTCGGAGGCCTTACGGAAGGCCCATTCGGAACGCTGCTGGGAGCCGACCTGGAAGATCGTGCCGTACTGCTTGCAGGCGTCGCTCATCAGCCGGCCTTCGCGGATCGTCAGCGTCATCGGCTTCTGGCAATACACATCCTTGCCCGATTTGATGGCCGCCAACGAGCACATCGCGTGCCAGTGGTCCGGCGTCACCACAAAGACCGCATCGATGTCCGGGCGGGCACAGAGCTTTTCGTATTCAAGGTAGGCCTCGCAGCCTTTGTAGGCGCCGTCGGCCGCCTGGTTGGCGTAGGCCCTCTCGACCTGGCTCTTGGCGCCGTCCCGTCTGCGCTGGTCCACATCGCAGACCGCCAGCACCTGCACATCACTACGTCCGAGCATGCCGTGCAGATGGCCACCCATCATCAGGCCCATGCCGATCATCCCCATCGTGATGCGGTTGCTCGGCGCTGCGGCGCCAAAGACCGTCGAGGGCACCACGCTGGGAAACGCCACGGCCGCACCGACGGCCGCCACTCCCTTGAACATGAAATCCCGACGGCTCAAAGAGGACGTCTTCTTCATCGGTTGTTTCTCCTTTTGCTTCTCTGCATTCGTTCTCAGTTATCCCGTCGTTTCGACGTGCGTTGCCCTTGCCGACAGGAGTGAGCCATGGTTCGCTCCGGCGTACCGGGTCGCATTGCCCTGGATCGAGGCCTGCACGAATGCACTATAAAGGATATCCGAGTCAATTGCCACCGGCCGTCCGATGATTTCGGGGTTCAACGGACGGCACGTCGAACAGTCCGATTGTGAACCTCAATCCTCAGGCAGATCGTGGAAATCGAGGGCAATAATCGCCCGATGAAGTTCGTTCTTGGTACCGAACCTTCCCGCAAGTTGGGCGGTATATCGGTGCATCTGGGTAGAGACTCTATCCACCCCGTGTTTGGACGCAGCCCGTCGGCGTGGGGACTCTGTCAACAGGATACGAGCCGAAAAGGAGCGCAGGATGAAGCAGATCGTCACAACCATGGTCGTTCTATCTTGTTTTCTCAGCGTCGTTTGTGCCCATGCCGTCGCGGCGACGGGCGTTGAATACTGGCCGACGTGGCGCGGGCCGAATCTGGACGGCATCGCATTGAAGGGCAATCCCCCTGTCACGTGGAGCGAATCGGAGAACGTCAAGTGGAAGATCGATCTGCCCGGAGAGGGAACCTCCTCCCCCATCATCTGGGGCGACAGGATGTTCTTCCAGACCGCCGTGGATACAGGACAGGCCGGTCCAGCCCCCGCCGCCCCGGCGCAGAGCCGCGGAGGCAGAGGGCCCGGACGGGGACGCGCCCCGACGACCCTCCACGCATTCGACCTCGTCTGCCTCGACCGGACCACGGGCAAGCTGCTGTGGCAGAAGACGGCCACAAAGGCCGTCCCCCATGAGGGCCACCATCAGGACCACGGGTTCGCTTCGTACTCACCCGTTACCGACGGCAAGCATATCTGGGCCAGCTTCGGCTCGCGGGGGCTCTACTGCTTCGATATGGACGGCAACCTCAAGTGGTCGCAGGATCTGATCCCGATGACGATCCGAGGCGGCTTTGGCGAGGGCAGCTCGCCGGCACTCGCGGGCGACGCGGTGGTCGCGGTGTGCGACCATGAGGGGGATTCAGCGATCTTCGCCTTCCACAAGGAAACGGGCCAACTGCTCTGGCGCAAAGATCGGGACGAAGCGAGTTCATGGGCCACCCCTATGCCCGTTCAGGTCGACGGCAAGCTCCAGGTCATCGTCAATGCGACCAACTTCGTCCGCAGCTACGATGCCAAAACCGGCCAGATCATCTGGCAATGTACGGGCCAGACGGGCAACGTGATCCCGACGCCCGTCCTCGGATTCGGCAAGGTCTTCTGCACCAGCGGCTTCCGGGGCAGTATGCTCCAGGCCATCCAACTCGGGCGAACGGGCGACCTGAGCGGTTCGGACGCCATCGCCTGGCAGGTAGACAGCGGCACCCCCTACGTTCCCTCCCCCATCCTCCACGACGGACGCATCTATGTCTTTGCGGTCAACGACGCCATACTGTCATGCTATGACGCCCGGACAGGAGAACCCCACTACACCCGGCAGCGGCTTGAAGGGATCAGAGGCGTGTACGCATCGCCGGTAGCGGTGGCCGACCGCATCTATTTCATCGGTCGAAACGGCGCGTCCATCGTCATCAAGAGCGCCGACACGCTCGAGATCCTGGCCACCAACGTGCTGGACGACGGCTTCGACGCCTCTCCGGCTATTGTCGGGGACGCGCTGTATCTCAAAGGGCGCAAACATCTCTACTGCCTGACGACCCCATAACCCGGCGCCCCACGCCACAATATGCCACCTGAACCAGGCTCCATGCCCCCCGCAACATCAGACGGGGGTACGATGAAACACGCGCACCCCCGGACCCTGCGAGGCTTGGTGCAAATGGCTCCAGGTCGGCTCTCCTGCGAGGGCTTCCGCAGATCGCGGCCGGGCTCTCTTGGGCACTGACACGGGAACGGTTCGGTTATAGGCCCATCCCCGAACCCGCCTGTAGAATTCGAAAAGAAACCCTGCCCCCCTTGCTCTTTTATCTCAAACACCCTATAGTTATCCACAGAACTCAACATAGGAGTCCTGCGTATTTTTATATGGCTCTGTAGAGTGGCAATTGGCACTTCCATATTTCCAAAATTGCCCTGGTGCCCGATAATATGGAGAGCAATCGAACAGGGAGCCAGGGGCAGCTTAGCCGGACCGACGGACGTTCTCCCCTCTCTCCGACCGCTGCCCCAGACCCACCCTGCTCGCAGATTCAGCCAGCTTGAACCTGCGTTCCGTCCGCAACACGCGAGACGGTGCTGCCTCGTCGCAGAAGCGGAAGATCGCGAAAAAAGCGTTACGAATCACCTCTCCGCTGGCACTAATCTGTGTAAGTCATATGTCCGACATTCAGAGTCAGAAGAGAATTCGCAGTGGAATGTCTAATTTTAGAGAGGATTCCTAAGATGGACGGCTTGAGAGAATCGCGTTTGAGAAACGTCGTGGCCTTCGTGGCGGGCCTGTGCCTGGTGGCTTCTGTGGCCTGCGGGGCCCCGATGAGTCTGAGCAATGGCGTTCCGGTCACGGGGATTTCCGGGGCGGCCGGCAGCGAGCAGTTCTACGCGATCGTCGTACCCTCGGGGCAGGACGATCTGGTGATCAGCATCTCCGGGGGCACCGGCGACTGCGATCTCTACGTGCGCAAGGACACCGAGCCGACGACCACGACCTACGACTACCGGCCCTACAAGGTGGGCAACAACGAGACGGTCACCGTGGCCAATCCGGCGGCCGGAACGTGGTTCGTCATGCTGCGGGGCTACACCGCCTACTCGGGCCTGACCCTTGTGGCCAGTCATTCGGCCAGCGTCTCGGTCGTGACCTTGACCAATGGCGTGGCCCTGACCGGCCTGAGCGATGCGACCGGGGGCCAGAAGTTCTACAAGATCGACGTGCCCAGCGGACAGACCAAGTTGGAGATCGCGATCTCCGGGGGCACCGGCGACTGCGATCTGTACGTCAAGCGGGGCGCACTGCCGACCACGGCCGATTACGACTATCGACCGTTCCTGTTCGGCAACAACGAGACCGTCACCGTCAACAACCCGACGGCCGGAACGTGGTACATCATGCTGCGGGCCTACAACGCATATTCCGGCCTGACGCTGCTGGCCAGCCACGCCGGAGGCGTCGGATCGGTCCTGACCAACGGCGTTCCGGTGACGGGCATTTCCGGAGCGCAGGCCAGCGAGAGAGTCTATCGCATCGACGTTCCGGCCGGGCAGACCAATCTCGAGATCAAGATCTCTGGCGGTACCGGCGATTGCGATCTGTATGTCAAGTTCGGCGCCCAGCCGACGGTCGGCAGTTATGACTATCGGCCATTCCTCTCCGGCAACGACGAGACCGTCTCGATCAACAGTCCCACCGCCGGCACATGGTATGTCATGCTTCGCGGATACAGCGCGTATTCAGGCGTAACGCTGGTGGCCACCTATGGGGAAGTCTTCATCCTCGAAGACGGTGTTCCGGTCACCGGCGTTTCCGGCGCCCTCGGCAGCGAAAGGGTGTATAAGATCGACGTCCCATCCGGCCAGTCCGTCCTGGAGATCACAATCGCTGGCGGCACCGGCAACTGCGATCTCTACGTTCGATGGGGCGCCAAGCCCACGACGTCAAGCTGGGATTACCGACCGTATCTGACAGGCAACAACGAGACGGTGACCATCAACAATCCCCAGAGCGGAACCTGGTACGTCATGCTGCGAGGCCGGACGGCTTATAGCGGCGTAACGGTCAAGGCCGACTACTGGTTCATTGGGACAGTGACCCTCCTGGACAACGGTGTGCCCGTCACCGGGATCTCCGGCGCCCAGGGCAGCGAGAGATTGTATCGCATCATCGTGCCCAGCGGCCAGGCAACTCTGCAGTTCTCCATCTCGGGCGGCACAGGCGACGCCGACCTGTACGTCAAGAGAGACTCGGTGCCGACGACGACCGAGTACGACTACCGTCCCTTCCTGATCGGCAACAACGAAACCGTTGCGATCAACAACCCGACCGGCGGCAACTGGCTGATCATGATCCGAGGCTACCAGGCCTATGCGAACGTCACGCTCGTGGCCACCTTCAGCGGCGGCACCATTCCCGATCCTGATCCCGTAACGGCACTGAGCAATGGCGTTCCGGTAACGGGATTAGCCGGAGCGACCGGCAGCCAGGTCTACTACAAGATCGACGTGCCGGCCGGACAGGCCAGTTTGGAAATCGCCACCTCCGGCGGCACCGGCGACCTGGACCTGTACGTCCGCCGGGGTGACAAACCCACGACAACCGAGTGGGACCACCGTCCGTACCTGATCGGCAACAACGAAACGGTGACGATCAACAGCCCGACGGCCGGCACCTACTTCATCATGCTCCGAGGCTATCAGGCCTATACGGGTGTGACCCTCGTCGCAACCTATCTGCCCGTGGAAGATCCCGTGGTCACCCTCAGCAACGACGTCCCGGTCTCGGGTCTGTCCGGTGCGGCGGGCAGCGAGAAGTTCTACAAGATCACCGTCCCGGCCGGACAGGATTTCCTGAACATCTCGATCTCCGGCGGCACCGGCGACTGCGACCTCTACGTCAAGAGAGGCGCCAAGCCCACCACGACGAGTTGGGACTACCGGCCGTACCTGATCGGCAACAACGAGAGCGTCGAAATCGCCAATCCAACGGCGGCCACATGGTACATCATGCTCCGGGCGTACCAAGCCTATTCGAATGTAACACTGGTCGCCACCTACGGAACGACCAAGGTCGGCAACGACTTCACCGCCGACCCGGACTGCGCGGCCCTGTGGCGTTTCGAGTCTGGTCAGTTGCTTGTCGACTCGATCGGTTCGAACACACTGGGCACCTCCGGCACACCCACCGCGAACGCCGCGGACTACAAAGAAGGCGAGGCATCGGGGGATACACAGAACGGCTACTTCCGCATCGATGACGCGGATCTGGATCCGGGCTTCCCGCTCAAGAGCGGCGTCGCCACCCCCCAGTTCTCCGTGGCGTTCTGGATGAACGCCCGTACCGGCTCCACCCAGCACACGGGAGCTGCCATGTTCGCCAAGGGGGCGGAAACGGGCCCCTATGCCTACTCCTTCGCCGTCGGACTTTATGAGTCGGCCGGCGCCGGAACGGGTGCCATTATCCTCAACGTCGGAACCAGCGATGGCACCAACCGCTACGGGTATGATCTAGGTCTGCCCAGAGCCATCCAGAGAGACCAGTGGTATCACGTCGCCGTCACTTACGAGCAAGTGAACCCGACGTCCGGAACGCTCAAGCTGTACGTCTACGACCCCAGCGATGACACAATCATGACGTCGACCAAGGCCTCGGCGAATGTACCAGTCTTCAATGGCCCGTTGGCCCTGGGTAGATTCCGCTGGAATACCTCGCGTTTCGATGGCCTGCTGGACGAGGTCGTCGTCTTCAAGGATGTGCTGACCGCGACGGAGGTCAACCAGATTCGTCAGGGAACCTATGGGAAACCGTAGGACGCATTGGACCATAAAAACCCGTTGACTTGTTGTGATGTTATCGATCGGCCCGCCCTTCCTTCAGGCGGGCCGATCCGGCTTGAACTTGCGGAGTTGATATGACGCGTCGAAAGAGCACGCCGACATTCGAGGGCAAGCAGGCACAGATCAAGAGCTTCGTCAAATCGGAGTGGCCGCTGTTCTTCTATCCGGCCCTCGTGGTGGCCGCCATCGTTCTGCTGCAGATGGTCGATCGATCCATCCGGGAGGACCTGACCGTTGTGCAGGAGCAGCAGTCGCCACATGCAGCGGAAACAACACCTGCCATCGAGCAGAACCATCGGCAGGTGTCTGAGACGGCGATTGAGGGCTTCGAGTCGGCATTGCCCGGCGATGCCATTTCGCCGGTATCCGGCGAGGTGACGGCACCGGACGGCGATCCGCAGACGGATCGGCTCCGGATGATCGAGGCCCTCCGCCAGCGAGCCGCGTCGGCAACGGGCGACAGCCTTGCCTTGGGCGGCGAGGCTCAGGAACCGCAAGGAGTCAACGGCCTCCTGACGGGCCTGCGTGAGGCGGTCCGAACCCAGGACCACTCTCGAATCAAACAGGCGATGAACGATCTGGTCGCGCTCGGGGATGAGGCCGTTGGACCGCTTGTCGATCTGGTCGCCAGTGGAACGGACGAGACCGCTCTGTGGGCCGCCGAGGCATTGGCCCGAATCGGCACGCCGACGGCCACCGCTGCCCTTCTCGACACACTGTCGCAGATGAAGGACGGCCCCTACAAAGAGCAGATCGCCAAGACCGCGTCCAACATCACCAACCACGACAGTTGGCCGCTGTTGCTGGATACTCTCCAAGACGCGAAGGACGCGACGGTTCAGCGCGCCGCCGCTACCTCCCTGTCGAAGATGGCGGACACCCCCGTCCTGGACGAGATCATTGCGCGTTACGATGCCGCCCTGACCGAAGAGGATGCAGCCCGTCTGGCGCAGTTGGTGAGCCATATCAGTTCGCCCAGCGCCAACGCCTCTCTGCGCACTCTGGCCGACAGCGTCTCCTCCGCTGCATCGGATCGCCTGCAGCAAGCGGCCATCGACGCGCTGGCCAACGTCGCCGATGCCCAATCCGTCAGCTTTCTGCTGAACAAACTCGAAGCGGCAGCGCCGGGCGACGGCAGCAGTCTTTTTAACACCATCACGAGCATCAGTTCGCCGCAAGCCCACTCCGCACTCATGTACGCCGCGGCCGGAAGCAAAGATGTCTCCGCAGAACAGGGAAGAACCGCTGCCATCTATGCCCTGGAGAACTACCCCAGCGTCGAGACATGCGTCTTGCTCGAACAGATCATCGCCAGAGAAGACAACGCCGCCGTCATCACGGCGGCCTTGAGGACGCTGGAGAACATCCAGAAGGCCGTGCCATCAGCCGTTGAGAAGGCCACCTCGAAGGCGGACGCGGGCACGCTGCTCTCCGTGGACCCGCTCCAGAAGTAGACACCCGATCGGTGCGGAGCAGGACCGTTGGGCTCACTGCCGGCGGAAGGCGGCAGCGTGCGGCGATCATCCTGTGCCATTTGCCTTCTCGACCCCGATATGCTATAATACTGCCGCTGAATGGGCCTTTCGGGCCGGCGAGATGCGGCGGATCGGCCTGCGATGCATCTTGTCCAGAGTCGGTAGGAGAGCAGGGCATATGGTGGTTTCCTCACGAGCACCGTTGGTGTTTCTCGCTTCTGTGGTTCTTCTCTGGAGTCTCGCACCGGCTTGGGGCGGCTCTGGCGACCCGGCAGAAGCGACGCTGGTCATCAGTGAGTTCGTCGCATCCAACAGCCGAGGTCTTCGCGATCAGACCGGTCAGTATCCGGACTGGATCGAGATCCAGAACATGTCCAGCCAGACCGTGAACCTCGACGGCTGGTGCCTCACCGACAACCTGGACAATCCGACGAAATGGAAGTTCCCGGCCGTGGAACTGACTCCTGGCGGGTTCCTTCTGGTCTTCGCATCCGGCAAGAACGAACGCGATCCGGCCGAGGAGCTGCACACGAACTTCGCCCTGTCCGCCGGGGGGGAATCGGTGGCGCTGGTCGGGCCGGATGAGACGATTGTCCACGCCTATCCCGACTATCCCCCGCAATTCGCAGACATCTCGTATGGCATGAGTTCCCCGGAAGCGAACCTTCAGACTCAGACAATCCTCGTGGCGGAGGGCGCTGATGCCAGAGCGATGATCCCGACCAACGGATCGCTGGGTTCGGCCTGGACACTCGTGGGATTCGATGACGCTTCCTGGCTTCGCGGGACAACCGGCGTGGGGTTTGACTATCCCGGCTTCGTGGGCCTTGACGTGACCGCAATGCGAGGAGTCAACACCAGCGTCTATATTCGCATTCCGTTCAACGTCGAGGCCGACGCGCCTGTGACTCGGTTGACCCTGCGTATGAAGTATGAGGACGGATTCGTCGCCTATCTGAATGGGCACGAGGTCGCCCGGGCCAACGCCCCCGCGGGGACTGAGCCGGCCTGGAACGCATCGGCTACAGCGAACCGTCCCGACAGCGAGGCCGTCGAGTTCGCAGATTTCGACATCTCGGCGCAGGCCCACCGACTCGTTGCGGGCGACAATATCCTGGCCCTTCATGTCCTCAACATAGACCTCATCAGTTCCGATCTCCTGGCCCTGCCCGAACTGGTTGCCGTCCGCGTTCACGCCGTGGATCTGTCTGACGTCTTCGAGGGCTATCTCCTGCAACCGACGCCGGGGGCGCCCAACCAGGGAGCCCTGGCCCAGATCGGCCCGGCCATTCGAGACGTAACAGAGAATCCCCCGCCCCCCGATCCAGACGAAGACCTGGTGATCACCGCCCAAATCAGTCAAACCCGCGCACCGGTGCTCGGCGTCCAGTTGGAATGGGTGATCGGTCTCGATCCGGACAGGAGATTCATGGCCACCGATATCGTGGACATGGTAGATGATGGAACCGACGCTGACGCCGTCGCGGGGGACGGGGTCTATACGGCGGTGATCCCATCACAATTCTACCTGGCGGGTGACGTGGTTCGCTGGTCCGTCAGCGCGATCGACGCCGCCGGCCAGATCTCGCGGGCCCCGCTGTTCCTGCGGCCCAACGATTCCCCCCAGTACTACGGGACCGTCGTGCGCAACCCTGCGATCCAGACATCGCTGCCCGTGCTCTACTGGTTTTCGGAGCAGCCCGCTCGAACACACACGCGAGCCGGAGGTCGGGCATCCGTGTTCTTCGATGGACAGTTCTACGACAACGTGTTCGTCCGCGAACGCGGCGCCTACACGACAAACGGTTCGCAGAAGTTTGTCTTCAACCGAGGGCACAAGTTCCGCTTCTCGCCCGAGCACGCACGCGTCCGCGAATTCAACCTGAACAGCAACGGCTCGGACTCCAGCTATCTGCGGCAGCCCCTGGCCTTCGAGACGATGCGGAAGGCCGGCAGTCCGGCCTCCATCTCGTTCCTGATGCTGTCGGTCCTCAACGGCAGCGTCGATCGCGTGGGCATCTTCATCGAGCAGGTGGATGAGGAATTTCTCGAACGCAACGGACTGGACCCGGCCGGAGCGCTGTATAAGTTCGTACAACGATCGTCGTCGGCCCCGGTGTTCAACGACATCAGTTCGGGCATCGAGAAGAAGACACGCCAAAACGAGGGGTTGGACGACGTCGCTGCCATCGTGGCGGGGCTGAACGCCTCGTCGGAACAAAGGCGAAAAGCATTCGTCTTCGACCACTTCAACCTGCCGCAGATGATGTGCTATCTGGCCGCCCGATGTCTGCTCCAGGACACCGACGACATTCGCAAGAACTTCTACTTCTATCGCGACACCAATGGGACCGGCGAATGGTCGATCTTCCCGTGGGACAAGGACTGGACCTTCGGCGTCGTCGGTGACGGCGGAGTCTACACCACGCACCCGTTCCTCGGCGCCGACTCGCACCCGAAGGCCGGCGGCTCGCAGTGGAGCGTGTATCTGAGCGTGATGTATCGCCTGCCTGAGACGCAGGAGATGTTCTTGCGGCGGCTGAGGACAGTCATGGACGAACAGCTTCAGGCCCCCGGCACACCTGCCAATCAACTGCTCTTCGAGAAGCGGATCAACGAAATGCTCGCCCAGGGGCAAGGGTACCTTTCCGGGTCTGTCACCTCATTGCGCGGCTATTTCCCGCCCCGCCGCAGCCAGTTGTATGTCGATCACAGCATCCACAACACCACGAACCCGCCCGCGGGAGGCGCAGCGGGGATCCCGGATTCTCAGCCGGACGATGTATCCATCCTCTTCGGGGATTACGACTACAACCCGATCTCCGGCAACCAGGACGAAGAGTACATCGAGCTGGTCAATCCCAACACCTACGCCGTGGATATCTCCGGCTGGAAGCTGGCCGGAGGAATCGAGCACGAATTCGCCCCCGGCACGGTCATCATCTCCGGCGGTCGGCTGTATGTCTCGCCGAACGTGCGGGCCTTCCGACAGCGACTCGTCCCTCCGACCGGCGGCCAAGGGCTGTTCGTGCAGGGCAACTACAAGGGCCATCTGTCCAGTTGGGGCGAGACCTTGAACCTGCTGGACCGGTATGAACGCATCGTCGATACCCTGACCTATGAGGGCGAGCCGAGCGACCAGCAGCGGTATCTGCGCGTCACCGAGATCATGTACCATCCGGCCGCAAACGGACCATTCGACAAGGACGAATACGAATTTATCGAACTGAAGAACATCGGCCCGGCCCCGCTGCCTCTGGCGGGGGCCAAGCTGACCGATGGCATCTACTACGCCTTCGCCGACAACTCTCCGATGCGGCTGGAATCGGACGCCTGCATCGTGATCGTCAAGAACCGCGAGGCCTTCGCCGACCGCTACGGCGACGGCATTCCGCTCGCCCCCGGCGTCTACACCGGCAGCCTGAGCAACAGCGGCGAGACGATCAAGCTCGAAGACCGCACCAACAGCACGATTCTCGAATTCGAGTACGACGACCGCTGGCACAAAGAGACCGACGGCGAGGGCTATTCGCTGACCATCCAGGTCCCCGCCAATCCCGACCGCGGTAGCTGGGGCACTCCCACCGCCTGGCGACCGAGCGACGAGCCGGATGGCTCGCCAGGCCAATGAGGCCGGGCCGAATCAGGGCTCGGAGTCGTCGAGTCCAGCCATGTCGTCGAAGTCGTCATCCTCGTCGGTTCGGGAAGGCGACTGAATCTCCGCGATGATCTCGCGGGCGTCTTCGGCATGACAAGCGGAGACAAGGATGCGCGGGACCATGCCGTCGATACAGTAGGCGGCCGAGACGTTCTCATTGGCGATCTGCACCGGGATGCCGGCGTCCTCCAGATGTGCCTTGATCAGATAGGCCAGCGTGATATCGCTGGCGGCGTAGACTTCCACCAACCTGTCCATGCGTCCACCTCCCAATGGTTCTGCGGCCAACCTGTCTTGACACCATGGTACCGGTGCAGGCAAGCCGTGACAATCCCCGAGGAGGATGGTATCATGCGGGCTACAATTCGAAATCGCGGCGTAGAATGAGCAGGAGCCCATAAGAATGCGCGCAAGAGCAGTGAAATCGATGGCAGTTCTCCTCGGATTGCTGGTTCTGTCGGCTCCGGCCCGCGCGGCCCGGATCGTTGTGGGACCGTATCTCCAGGCCCCATCCGAGACGTCGATGACCGTCATGTGGGTCACCGACGTCAATGCCGTCAGTTGGGTCGAATACGGCACGGGCGAATCGCTCGACCAGAGGGCCCATCGCAGCCGGCATGGACTGATCGACGCCGACCAGACAATTCATATGGTGACGATCGAAGGGCTCGCGCCCAACCGGGAGTATCGCTATCGGGTCTGCTCCAAAGAGATCGTTACATTCAAGCCCTATGAAGTCACATACGGCCAGACGGTCACCAGCGATACGTATACCTTCACCACGCTCGACGGCAGGAAGGACAGCATCTCGTTCATCGTTCTGAACGACATCCACGAGCGAAATGAAGTCCTCATCTCGCTGACGAGGCTCGCACAATCGCAGCCCTTCGAACTCGTCTTCCTCAACGGCGACATCCTCGGTCACATCGAGGACGAGCAGCAGATCATCGACCACGTGCTGGCGCCGTGCACGGAGCTGTTCGCCAAACAGATCCCGTTCGTCTACGTGCGGGGCAATCACGAGACCCGTGGCAAGTTCGCCCGCCGGCTCCCGGACTATATCGCCCTGCCCGACGGTCACTACTACCACTCGTTCGACCACGGCCCGGTACGCTTCGTCGTCATGGATGGCGGCGAGGACAAACGCGATACCGACAAGGAATACAGCGGACTGGTCGATTTCGACCGCTATCGGGCTGTGCAGCGGAAGTGGCTGGAAGCTGAGATTCGGTCGGAGGCGTTCCGCAACGCGCCGTTTCGCGTGGTCGTGGTCCACATGCCGCCGCAGCCGTCGGAGCGATGGCACGGCCCCGACGACATGTACCAGACGTGGCGACCGCTGTACAACGATGGCAAGGTCGACCTGGTCATCTCCGGGCACACGCACCACTATGAGATTCGGCCGCCGGTCGAGGGAGTGTGTGAGTATCCGACGATCATCGGAGGCGCTCCACAGAAGGGCGCGGCGACCGTCATCCGCGTGGATGCAACCGCCGACCACCTCCGCGTCACAATGACGCGGGACGACGACCAGATCGTCGGCACATATGCCATCGACAAGGTCAAGGCTGACTCGGCTGCGGCCCTCTGACCGACTCGATTTCGGCGCGAAGCGTTTCGATCTCCCGACGTAGCCGGGCGTTCTCACTCATCACAGCGGCCATAACGCTGCCGACCTGTCGGGCGATGCCGTCCTGGAAATCCTTCTCGAGGGCCTCGATCCGGTTCTGACAGGCCGCCAGTTGCACCTCTCGTTGCCCGATTTCGTCGGCGTAGCGGGCCTTGATGTGCTCTTTCTCTGTCTCGCAGTCGGCCAGTTGCTTGCGGAGTTGTACGCTCTCAGCGGCGATGAGCCGGGCCTGCTTCGCCTCCGGGGTCGTTTCCTGTCCGCAGCCCGATCCGAAACCCAGCAGCAGTCCAACAACGACAGCAACAGCCAACATCCTGTGTTCCATCGGTTTCACGGCAACGGTCTTCATTTTCACGTTCCTTACCCGATCTACTCGAACAGCGGCGCCAATCCCGCCTTACGGACGGCGTCGATCTGCTTGGGATCAGTCCAGACCGCCATCTCCAGCGCCTTGCGGCACACACAGTCCTCACAGACCAGCGGCGTCTGGACGGTCAGCATCGCCTCGATCAGCCGCAGGCAGTTGTCGGTGGCTGTCTGGAGATTCGAGATGATCTCCTCGATTAACGTCTGCTTGCCCTTGGCTGGATCGTGCGGCCGCCAGCAGTCGTAATCGCTGGCCAGGGCCACGAGGGCGTAGCACATCTGCGCCTCGCGGGCGAGTTTCGCCTCCGGCATGGCGGTCATGCCGATCAGGTCGCCGCCCCAGGCGCGGTGCATCTTCGATTCGGCGCGGGTCGAAAACTGCGGCCCCTCCATGCATACGTACGTCCCCTGGGGGTGAATCCGGACGCCGGTCGGTCCGGCGACATCCAACAGTGTTGCGCGAAGCCGGCTGCATGTCGGGTCGGCCATCTCGCAGTGCACGGCCCCATAGCCGCCGAAGAACGTGCCCGTGCGCCGAAACGTCTTGTCGATGAACTGGTCGACCACAACGAGGTCGCCCGGCGCGATCTCTTCGCGAAGCGAGCCGACGGCCCCGCTGGCGATCACGGCACGGGCCCCCAGTTGCTTGAGGGCGAAGATGTTGGCCGCAAAGGGCACGTCGCTGGGCCCGTACCGATGTCCCGGCCCGTGCCGGTTGATGAACGCGACCCGCCTGTGGCCAAGCGTTCCCACGACGATGGGCCCGCTGGGCGCGCCGAACGGCGTCTGCACCTCGCGCTGTTCCACGTGCTCCAGCTTCGCCGCCAGCACATCCGCCAACCCCGTG
>Ga0209612_1002131_pt1 | contig 14799 bp, 9 predicted proteins | sample BioC12SIPDNA_FD_185746 | JGI IMG/M metagenome (GOLD analysis project Ga0209612, IMG submission 185746) | Anaerobic biogas reactor microbial communites from Washington, USA - Biogas_R1_B C12 SIP DNA (SPAdes) (version 2) | ecosystem: Engineered > Bioreactor > Anaerobic > Unclassified | place...
CCAGGTCGGTCGGCGGGTCGGTCCGCACCCACTGGGCTTCGTACGACCGGCCGTCCGGGAACAGCACGCGAACCTTGTCCGCTCCCTGCACCACGTGGTTGTTGGTCAGGATGTAGCCGTCCGAGCCGATTACCACGCCGCTGCCCAACCCGCCGCCGGGACGCTGACGCGGACGCCGACGCGGCGAGTCGGGATCGCGGAAAAACGGCCCGAAGAACCGCTCGAAATCCTCATCCGGGAACATCCGCGGACGCTCGCGGCTCGGCGTCGGCTCTTCCTGCGCCGCCGCCACCGACTCGATGTGCACCACCGACTGGCTGATCTTCTTGGCCACCGCGTTGAACACCCGGCTGATCCGCTCCGCCGCCGCCAGATCCTCCTCGGCGATCTCCAGGACCGGACGGGTGGTCGGGCTTCCCTGTTCTACCTGGGCCAACCCCGAAAGCGGCCCCAGGTTCCAGTAGAAGACCAGCAGCACCGCAAACGCAAAACCCAGTCCGAATCCCAACAGAGTCGATCTGCTCAGCTTCATGACCCAGCCTCCCTTAGTATCATGCAGAATTACTGAAGTAGCCTCGCTCATTGTGGGGTGTTGCCCCCCACAGGCTTTCCTATTATCCCAGACGCATTCCACCCTGCCAACTGTTTTTTAGGCCCTCGATCGGCTCGCACAGGAGCTGTCGGCCGCTGGCATCCACCATCCGCACCTGCGGCGAGTCCGTCACCACCCCCAGCCGACAGACCGGAATCCGCGCCGCCACCCGCAGGAACTCCCGCTCGTGCGCCGGGGCCACTTCGACCACCAGCCGGGTCGGCGACTCGCTGAAGATCAGCTCATCGATCCGCTCGATCTTCGACCGCTCAGCCAGCTCCGCAAGCGCCACGTCCAGCCCCCATCCGCCGGCAAACGCCATCTCCGCCAGCGCCACCGCCAACCCGCCCTCCGAACAGTCGTGGCAGCTTCGCACCAGGCCCCGTTCGATCAGCCGGTGCATGTTCTTATAGATGAGCCGCGCCTCCTTGAAGTCCACTTTCGGCACCGAATTGCCCAGGTGACCCAGGATCGACCAGTAGTGCGACCCGCCCAACTCGGCTTTGGTCCGACCAATGAGATATATCACATTGCCCGGACGCTTGAGGTCCATCGTCACGCACCGGTGGATGTCGTTGACCAGCGCCATCGCACTGATCAGCAGCGTCCCCGGAATGGCGATCCGCTCGCCGCTTTCCGTGATGAACTCGTTGTTCAGCGAGTCCTTGCCCGAGACGAACGGCGCTCCCAGCGCCTTGGCCGCCGCATAGCAGCCCTGGGCCGTCCTCACGAAAGACCCCATCTTCTCCGGATCCTCGCAACTGCCCCAACAGAAGTTATCCAAAATCGCGCAGCGGCTCGGATCGCCACCGACCGCCACCACGTTGCGGATCGCCTCGTCGATGCAGCACGCCGCCATCCAGTACGGGTCGACCTCGCCGTAGTTCGGGTTGATCCCGCAGCCGATGGCCAACCCCTTGGACGAGGACAGGATCGGCTGGATCACCGCCGCGTCGCCCGGCCCTTCGTTGGTCACGCCCACCAGGGGTTTGACCACCGAACCGCCCTGGACCTCGTGGTCGTACTGGCGGATCACCCACTGCTTACTCGCGATGTTCAGGTGTCCCAACAGGTTATGGAGCATCCGCCCGCAATCCGGGCAATCGCCCTGGGGCTCGGAGTGCTGTTTGGGCTGCCAGCGGGCCTGCTTGACCGTCTTGGGATCGCCCTCGTGCAGGAACTCCATCTCCAACTCGCCGACCGCTGTGCCCTGATAGCGGAGGATCAGCTTCCGGTCGCTGCGGAACTCGCCGATCGCGGTCGCCTCGACGTCCTCAGCGTCGCAGATCGCCTTGAGTTGCGGCCACTGGGCCGGCGGAACCGCCAGCACCATCCGCTCCTGGGCCTCGCTGATCCAGATCTCGTCGTACCGGAGCCCCTCGTACTTCAGCGGCACCTTATCGAGGTCGATCTCGGCCCCGATCTCCGCCCCCATCTCGCCCACCGCGCTCGAGAGGCCGCCGGCGCCGCAGTCGGTGATGGCGCTATAGAGCGTGCCGCTTGGCCAGTCGCGGGCCTGGAGGATCACGTCCGTCACCTTCTTTTCCGTGATGGCGTTGCCGATCTGGACAGCGTGCGAGAACTCCTGGTCCGATCGGTCGGTCAGCTCGCCCGAGCTGAACGTGGCTCCGTGAATGCCGTCGCGCCCCGTCCGTCCGCCCACCACGACCACCAGGTCGCCCGGTTTGGCGGCTTTGAAGCACTTGTCCCTGGGGATCAGGCCGATGTTGCCGCAGTAGACCAGCGGGTTGCCCAGGAACCGGTCGTCGAACCAGATCGCCCCGTTGACGGTGGGGATGCCCATCCGGTTGCCGTAGTCGCGGACGCCCGAGACCACGCCCTTGAGCACCTTCCGCGGGTGCAGCACGCCGGCGGGCAGATCCTTGAGCTCGTAATCCGGCCTGGCAAAACAGAATACATCCGTATTGGCCACCGGCTTGGCCCCCAGCCCCGCCCCCAGCGGATCGCGGATCACCCCGCCGATCCCCGTCGACGCCCCGCCGTAGGGCTCGATCGCCGAGGGATGGTTGTGGGTCTCGACCTTGAAGCACACGCCGTACGTCTCATCGAACTCGATGATGCCCGCGTTGTCCTTGAACACGCTGATGCACCACGGGCGGTTCAACTCCTTGGTCGCCCTAAAAACCGTCGATTTCAACAGATTCTTGATCTTCCGGCGGCCTTCGGGCCCCTGATAGTCCACATCGCTACGGAAGGTCTTGTGGCCGCAGTGCTCGGACCAGGTCTGGGCGACCATTTCGATTTCGACGTCGGTGGCCTCCCGGCCGATCCGACGATAGTACTCCTGGATCGTCCGCATCTCGGTCAGGTTCAGGAACAGGTCCGAAGCCTTCGAGAGCTCCATCAGGCCCTTCTCGTCCAGGTCGCGGATCGGCACGTGGCGGACCTGGAAACGGTGATCGGGCACCTCCACCGCCGGCTGAGCCCCGGTCGAACCGAAGACGACCTGCTCGATGCAGTCGTTGGCGATGATCCGCGAGGCGATCAGGGCCTTCTGCTCCTGGTTAAGATTCCCCTCAAAAAAGTACATCCGCGCCGTCCGCACGTCGGCGGCCTCGATGCCGAGCTGGCGGATCGCCTGCTGCGTCGAAAGGGCCACCGGGTCCATAACTCCAGGCTTGGGGCTAACTTCCATCACCACCCGGCCGTCGGCCTCGCCGGCAAAGCCCGGCGAATCGCACCAGATCTCCACCCGCTCGTGGACCGCGTCGGCCAGCAGGCGGGTCGCCAGTCCTTCGATCCGCTCGCGAGGCGCGTCGGAAGTGATCAGAAAGACCCGCCGGTGCTCGACGTTCCTGACGCCGCTGATGCCGAAATCGGCCAGCTCGTGCAAAACGCCCTGGGCGTGGGGGTCGCCCGATCCGCCCAGACGCGATACTTCAATCCGCCAAACGTTCATTCGTGACTCCGATGCTCCTGTGTGGTAGTGCTCTGGGTGGTCGGCCCGTGGGCCGCCCGCCCGACCCTCTCCATGCCGCGCCCGATGAATTCCACGAAGTCCTCCTTGTCCATCGCGCCCACGTGGCGGGCCACCGGGTGCAGATGGCCGTCATGCACCGCCGCCAGCACGCCCGACGGCGGGCCGGGGATGCCGAAGTTCTCCGCCAACTCCGCGTTCGCGTCCAGGTCGATCCGGGCCACCACGACCTGCTGGAGGACCTGGCGCACCTCCGGATCGATCAAGACCTCCCGCTCGAACTCGGTGCAGTACACGCACCAGTCCGCGTAAAACTCCATGTAAATCGGCTTGCCCTCAGCCGACGCCTGTTCGACCGCCTGCTCGAGGGCCATGCCCGGCCCCAGCACGCTCTGCGCCGTCGGCGCGGACCACCGGACGACCAGCAGGATCGCCGCTGCGCCCACGATCACCGTTAGCGCCGTCAGCATCAGGTTTCGCGTCGAACCGCTTTGTTCCGTCATCGCTCGATACCTCCTCCCAATCGCCACTATCTATTACCCGAAAGGCCGCTCCGGTTCAATGAGCCTCAGACACTAATTCTAGCTCCGCGCGAACCCAAAGCGCCCGCTGTCGGATGCAGGACGAGAAATGGGCGACCGTCACGCCGGCGCGTACGCGTTCGGCGTGGGCCAGCCGACGCGGGCGATCCAGACGCTGCCGTTGCCGCCGCGGTCGGTGGGTTTGTAGCCGGCGCGGAGCCAGAGGAACTCAGCGTCCGTCACCCATGACTCCGACGGGCTGATCGGTCCGGCCCCGAAGTTGCCCAGCATCAATCCGCGATTCGGGATCAGCACGCGCTCCGTCGCGCGGATCACGCACAGACGCTCGACGTCCACCCGCGCCATGAACAACGGAGCCCGCGAACGCGGGATATCGTCGTTGTCCGCCCCGCTTCGCGTGTAGCAGAGAAACAGGCCCTCCGGATGGGCCAGCCAGTGCTGCTGCGTGTTGACGCTGCCCAAGGGCGTCCCGTCGTCGAACGTCCACGGCGCGATCCTCGCGAAGTTCAATCCGTCGTCGCTGACGCCCACGTACCCGTTGACGTCCACCTCGCCGCGCAGCGTCAGGTAATACCGGCCGCGATAGCGGACGAGCGAACTCTCGGTGAACCCAGCCGCCTCGTCGCGGACGATCTCGTTGCCGCACCGCCGATAGCTCAACGTCCGTCCGTCGAACCCGCATTCGAGCACCACCACGCCGTACCCCTTGCCCGGCCGGCCGGCCGGAACCGGATAGTACACCGGCGCCAGCACCGTCCCATCCTCGCGCTCCACCCACTGGCACGCTCCGCTGGCCGCCAGGTCGAAAATCCCGCCCTTCGGAAGCGCCAGGTCGTGGATCGGACTCCACGCGTCGGCCGCCGCGTCATAGACCGCGTAGCACGTTCGGATACGCCCCGGCTTGTCGTTGGCGTGCGAGCCGTCCGCCGCGTACGACGTTTTGGTCCCGATCGCCAGCACCGTCCGCGCCGCCGCGTGCCAGCCGGGCGTCACGTCGTGAAACGACGAATGGATGCCCGGCTCGTCCTCGCTCGCCGCCAGGGCCGCCGGCTCGAACGGTCCGGCCCAACTGCGCCCCAGGTCGTCGCTGGTCATGTACCACAGGCCGGAGTAATGATCGTCCGCGTCCATGTGGCGGCTTAGCACCATCACCACCCGCGGTTGCCCGTCGCGACCCGCGCCGGGAATCGCCGCCGCCCGCGGATGAAACCAGCAGAACGCCTCGTTGACCTCCTCAAGAGGAATCTCACGGGTGATTTTGACGTCCATAGCAGCCTTTCGATAACTCGCACAACAGCATCCGCACCGCCGGAAACTATAGTGACCGGCCTTCAATTGAGCAAGCATCGACGGAATCCTCGAGAACCAGCCGGCGGCGCGCAACAAAAAGTCCGGCGCGCCCCGTGCCTTTCAACGCGGGACTCACCGGACGGCTCTGATCCTGAATTCGCCGACCGCCGGCGCGACGCGCCCCGATCGCCAGTTCCCGTTCGCTACGGCGCGGCGCGCCCGCCGAACAGCCCAAGAATGAGCAGGACGACGAACACCACCAAAAAGATGAAGAACAGGATCTTGGCGATCCCCGCAGCGGCGCCGGCCACCCCGGTAAACCCCAGGGCCGCGGCGATCAACGCGATCACCAGGAATAAAATGGTCCAACCTAACAAACCCATGATCCGCTCCTTTCTGCGATCCTCCGACCGAACGCCGTTGCTTGTTTCGCCGTCCGATCGCCCCGTGTTCGCAACGCTTGTCTTCGTATGCCAATTCGCTCGGCCAGCATCACTCTTCATTCGGCGAAACGCCGGCCAGGCCGCGCTTCCGCCGATTACGATCACGCTACTTGTTGGCATCCTTCTGAGGATGCTGCTTCTGGGCCTCACGCTGGGCCTGGCGCTCTCTGGCCGGCACGGCCCGCAGATCCTCGGTCGTCCACTTCGGTTCGCCCGTCGGGCTGCGCAACTCAAGCGTCTGATCGCCCTTCTGAATCTGGCCCGCCATCAGGACCGAGCGCCCGTTGACCTTCGTGGACGAGCCCTTGACCGTCACGCGGTCGCCGTAATAGAACTCGATCCCCTGGCGGTGCGCGTAGGCCTCCGGACCGGCGTACACCGTCACGGTGCCGCCGTCGGTGGTCTTGACCCGCAGCCGCAGGCCGGGCAGCGCGTTGGTGTCCGGCCGGAACGTCCCGACGCTCTGGATCGTCCCGCGAATCGTCTGGATCTGCTCCGGATCGAAGTTCTCGTTGTACGTGCTGCCGGGCAGCCACGGTTCGCTGCTCAGCGTCCCGTCGCCCTCCACGTACCCGAACACCTGCCAGTACGGCTCCTGGTCAAAGTGGCTGTGGATCCGCCGCGCGTACGCCGGGTTCGACAGGTCCGGCGCGTCGCCCTCGTTGTACGCGATCGACTTCAGCGAGTTCTTGGTCACGTCCAGGCGGAACGTGTCCAGCCGCGGACGCGCCTCCAGGGCGCTCCACGGCGCCGCGGCCAGCTCCTCGCCGATCCCCAGGATGCCGCCCCACGAGAGGATCGCATACACCAACCGGCCCTCGTGCATGTCGATCACCACGTTCTCCACGTCGCCGAGCGAGACGCCCTCGAGGTTCTTGACCTCCGTGCCGATGACCTTGCTCAACCGGCGAAACTCCATCTTGTCCTTGGCCACGGTCGTCCGCTGACCCGGCTGGTCGGCGGTTTCAGCCTCGGCGCTCACGTCGCCGTTGGTCGGCTGATTCTCGCGGTACTGCTGCGACTCCTCCTGGTAGAACTGGTGCACGCCTTGGCTCCACCGCGGATCGCCCATGTTCGGCCAGTTATCCTTGTTAAATCCGGGCGCCGCCTTGAGGCGATCCTTCTCGACGTCCAGCACCATCGCGTCGTTGGCCGCCGACATCGTCAGGGCCGACCACGGAATGGCGAAGTACTTGTCGCCGATCCCGAGGAACCCGCCGCGGGCCAGCACCGCGTACGATACGCGATCCTCGTTGGCGCTGAGCACCAGGTCGTCAATTCGGCCCAGATCCTCACCGGCCGGATTCTGCACCTTCAGGCCGATCAGGTGCGACGCCTTCTGAAGCAGCGGCTGAAACTCCCCTTGTCGCTCCGGCTGATCCGACTGCGCCTGCTGCTGGCCGACCACCGGAACCGCGACGAGCGTGAACAGCGCGCCGCCTACCAGAAATAGACTTGTCCAAAACCATCGTGTGCGATCCATAGCTGAACCTCCTATTGGCTCAGGCGACGAGTTGCCTGTGCAGCGGACGATCACCCAATCGCCACCTTGCCCCCGGAACTGCAGACAACTCCATCAACCCCCTAGGTTTCTACCCAAGTATAGAGCCACCACCGACCACCCACAATCGGGACAGGCCATGAATCTCCCATCAGGGAAACGGCGGATGCCGCGCCACCCGCACCCAGGCGGCATCGGTCCGATCCGCCGCCGCGCCATGCCACAAACGCTGGAGTCCCAACCCGCTGAACCCAACACCTTTCCTGCCTGACGGTAAATTGATGGTGCCGCCCCCAGCCGCGTCGCAAGCCTTGACTCGCCTCAACCCGTCGGCGCACCGGCCCGAAACCGGCGCAACACAGAGGGCACGACGAAACGATCGCTCGCTTCGCCGGGCCCAATCCCCTTGCCGGCCATCGTGATGCCGGCCTGTTGCCCACACTGTCAGCAGTTCCAGATCACGCGTCGGACCAGGCTACTCCTTGTGCTCCTGCTTCTGCTGTCTGTCCTGATCCTTTTGCTTCTCCTGATCCTGCTGGCCCTGTTGCCCCTGGCCCTGCTGTTGCATCTGCTCGAGCTGGCTGGCATCCCACTGGGGCTGGCCCTGCTCATCGCGCAACTGCAGCGTCTGGTCGTCCTTCTGGACCTGCGTGGCCATGATGATGGACTGGCCCTCATGCTGCGCGGTCGCGCCCTGGATCTGGACCTGATCGCCCTGGTTGAACGAGAGCCCCTTCTGCTGGACGAAGGCCACCGGCCCCAGATGGACCATCTGGGTCTGGCCCTCCTGCGCCTGGACCAGCAGCATCAGCCCCGGCATCGCGCCGGCCTCCGGCTGGAACATCCCGACCTGCTGGACCGTGCCCTGGACGCTCTGGACCTGGTCGGCCTTGAACTGCTGGTTGTACTGGCTCTCAGCCTTCCAGGCATCGACCGCACCGCCTGGCCGGCCCTGCCCTTGCTTCTGTTGCTGTCTCTGGCGGTCCTGCTGACGCTGCTGGGCGCCCTGCGGCTGGCCTTCCTGCGCGCTCTGGCGGAACTCGCCGCCGCGCTGCATGCGCTGCTGCTCCATCTGCTGGAGCTGGTTGGCGTCCCACTGCGGCTGACCCTGCTCGTTGCGCAACTGCAGCGTCTGGTCCCCCTTCTTGAGCTGCGAGGCGAGCACCACGTTCTGACCGTCGATCTTGGCCTGCGACCCGGTGATGGTCACCTCGTCGCCGTAATGGAAGTTCAGGCCCTTCTGGCTCGCGTAGGCCCGCGGACCGGCGTGCACGATCATGCTCTTGCCGTCCTGGGTTTTGACCCGCAGACGCAGTCCCGCCGTCGAGCCCGACTCCGGATGGAACGTCCCGACGCTCTGGATCGTCCCCTGCATCGTCTGGACCTGGTCGGCCTTGAACTGCTGGTTGTACTGGCTGTCGGCCTTCCACGCCTCGATCGACCCGGCCTGTTCCCGCCCGGGCACGTACCCGTAGACCTGCCAGTACGGCTCCTGATCGAACTGCTGGTAGAGGTTCATCACGTAGCTGCGGTCGAACTCCGGATACTCACCGCCCTCCAGCTTGGCGGCCTCGAGCATCTTCTGATCCGCGTCGATCCGCGCCACCTCCTGGCGCGGCCGGATCGTCACCGAACTCCACGGCACCGCCGACATGTCCTCGCCGATGCCAAGGACGCCGCCGTACGAGATGATCGCGGCCACCAGGTGCCCGCTGTTCGTGTCGATCATTACGTTCTCGATCTCGCCGAGATCCTCAGCCTGGCGGCCCTGGACCTCCGTCCCGATCAACTGCGAAAGCCGGCGGGTCCAGAAGTACTCGCCCTGGCCCTCAGCCCCGCCGCGGCCCGACGCGCTCTGGCCCGTCTCCCCGCCACGGCCCCAGCCGTCGGTCTCGCCTTCCTCTTCAATGATGAGCACGTCCGTCTCGCCATTGTCCCCGCCGGTCAACGCCTCACCGCTCCGTCGGCCGCGCTCCATGCCGCTCTCCCCAGCCTCGCCGACGTCCTCCGCCCCGCGACCGACGTCTTCGGCTCCGCGCTCCGCGGCACGGCCGACGTCCTGAGCCCCGCGGCCGATGTCCTCGGCTCCGCGCTCCGCCGCCCGGCCGACGTCCTGAGCCCCGCGGCCGATGTCCTCGGCCCCGCGCTCCGCCGCCCGGCCAACGTCTTCAGCCCCACGCTCGATCGCGCCCTGGTCCGTCCGGCCGCGCTGCTCCATGCCACGCTGACCCGAACGCTGCTGGCCCTGGCGGGTCTGCGACGAGTAGAACTGCCCCACCTCGCTGCGCCAACGCGGGTTGCCCATGTCCGGCCAGTTGTCCTCGTTGAAGCCGGGCGCCTGCTCCAACTGCTCCTTGGAGATCGACAGAGTCACGTGATCCGCGCCCTTCTGAATCTGCACCGCCGAGAACGGAACCGCAAACAGCTTCTCGCCCATCCCAAGCAATCCCCCGCGCGAGAGCACCAGGTACGAAACCTGGTTGCGGTCCGGCGTCAGCACCAGATCCTCCACCGATCCCAGTTCCTCGCCCTGGTCGTTCTTGACCGTCATGCCGATCAGCTCATTGGACCCCTGAACCGCCAGCGAGGTCGGCCCCTGCTGGCCCTGTTGCTGCTGGCCGCGCTGCTGCGCGCCCTCCTGGCCTTGTTGGCCCGGCTGGCCCTGTTGCTGCATTCCTTGCTGACCCTGCTGGCCTTGCTGCTCCTGCGCGCCGACCGGCGTGCCGATCATCACCACAAGAAGCGCCGCCAGCGCCGCACATGCACACACCTGACACCACTTAGAAAGACTCATCCCTTGTCTCCTTTCAAGTGGAAGGTAGGTGGCGCCTCAGCCGACGGTCACGCGACCGCCATATGCAAGCACTGGAGACGCCTTCGTTACCCCCTTGCGTTTATCCACTCAATATAGAGGGCCCCTAAACCGTTCACAATCGGGGCACAGGATGATTCCCGTATCAGGCCCTTCCCTTACGCCTCAGAAGCTCCCAAACACAACACCGCAACCTCATCCCGCAAGGCATTCACAGCCGAATGGCCGCGACGGGGATGAGGAGGAAAGGAAATGGAATGGATGGCATGTCCGACAGAAGCGGGCAAGACCACGTGAAAGCACAAATAATCAGAAAAACGACCGGACGTGGTCCTAGCGGCGGTCGACGCCGGCGGAAAACTCCTCACTCGCCGTCTGGTCGGAGAGCTTCTCCAGGTGGGCCTTCCACGAGACATCGAGGCGGTCGATCGGCCCGAACGCCGCCACGATCTCCCGGCGGATCGCCGCCCGGTCCCTCCGCCCCGGCTCCAGCTTCGAAAGCGCCGCTAGATAACGCCGCAACTCCTCGCGCCGATCCGAAAACAAAAACCGGAACACCGACCACGCCTGGGCGTAAATCTCCCGCGTCGCCGACGGATCCGACGCCGGCAACCGCGTGAGGGTCAGGAAATCCTCCAGCGGCATCAGCCGGCCGCCCCGATACGCCTCGATCAGACAGCGGCGGCGCACCGGATTGTCCTCCCGAAGTCCCGTTCCGCCCGTCGCCTCCCGCTCGAAGCTCGTGGCCAGCCCCTCCGATACCCACATCGGGTACATCACGCCCCGTTTCTGTATCCCGCTGTTGAACGCCAACTGGTGCGACAACTCGTGCGTCGCCCGGCTCTCGTCCACCGCGATCGAATCCTCCGCCGCGACCTGCTCGCCCCCCTCGCTCTCCGTGACCGGATACAGGTCGCTGTTGCCCCGCGACGCCTTGAGGGCCAAAGACGCCTCCACGCCGCCCTCGCGAAGAGTACTGCCCTTGCCCGGTCGCACCAGGGCCACACGGTTCGTCCTCGCTGAGTAGTAGCCGTCCGACCACGACATGTCCATCCGGTCCGCCCGACGGGCGTAGTCGTCGAAGTCCCCGTAGCTGACAAAGCACACCCACGTCAGCCGCCCCTCAATCGGCTTGGGGTCGAACCCCGCCTCCCGAAACGTCCGGTAGAACTCCTCGTGAGTCTCCTCCAGCACCCGACCCATCGCCAACGCCCACGCGTGGTCCGTCGCGTAGATCAACGCGAAGTGCCTCGTCGGATGCATGAAGAACCGCGGCCCGAACTGCTCCACCAGGTCCCGGCACTCCGCCGCCTCGGTCACCGGAACCATCCGCGAACCCGCCTGCGCAATGCCCGTCCACAGCGGAACGCCAAGGAAAAGCTGGCCGAACAGCCATAGGCCAAGGGCGAGGCCGGTCAATCGTCCTGAACCATCCATCTGCGCTGCTGTCGTCCTGTCGGGAAACCGAACGCTTCTTCTGCCGCAAAAGTCCATTGTACATACAATCGGCTTATACTGTCAACCACTTAAATCAGTTATTCTTAAGCAGTTACACTAAGCCGACACCGTGGTTCTGACGCAGCCCACAGCCGACGCCAGCTCACGACTAGATGTTATCGGACCTTCCCGCGGCACTCCTTGAGCTTTTTACCGCTCCCGCATGGGCAGGCGGCGTTGCGGCCGCCGGGAGCGGCCGGCTGGGGCGGCGAGGGACGCGCAATCCGCGCCGCCACCCGCGCCGCCGTCCGCGCGAACCATTCGTAGGTATGGTTATAGAATATCTGATAGGATGGACAAAGGTAAGCCTTGCTGCTGAACGTGCCGCCGGCCCGCTCGCGGTCCTTCAGGCACCCGCCGTGGCAGAGGCTCAGAAACCGGCACGCATCGCACTCCCGGGGCCAGACGCCTTTGGCCGCCGCGAACGCCGTTGCCCCGGCCGCCGCCGCCAGCTCCGGCAGGTCCGACTCCCCGATGTTGCCGATCCGCATGTCAGGCCGGACAAAAAAATCGCACGGAAATACGTCGCCGTTATGCTCGACCACCAGATAGTGGTCGCACCGTTTGTCCATGATGCAGTTACCCGCCGGCGCCCCCGCCAGCCGGCTCAGCACCGACTCAAAGAGCCGCACGTACACCTTGCCCGGCCCGCCCTCCTCAACCCACGCGTCGAACACCTCGCACATGAACCGCCCGTAGCCCTCCGGCGTCGGAGCAAATCCCGCGGTCGACCGTGCTCGTCCGTCTCCACCGCGGGGATGAACTGGAGAAAATCGAATCCCTGATCGCGAAGCCAGCGGTACACCTCGCGGCCGCGGCCTTCGTTGGCCCGGTTGACCACCGACAGAATGTTGAACTCCACCCCCGCCGTCCGAAGCGCGCCGACCGCCCGCATCACCCGCGCGTGCGTCCCGCCGCCGCGGTACACATCGTGCAGCGCCGCCGGACCATCCAGCGAAACGCCCACCAGGAACTTGTACCGGACCAGGAAGGCCGCCCACGCCTCGTCGATCAACAGCCCGTTGGTCTGCAGCGCGTTGGCCACCGACTGGCCCGACCGCCCGAACTGCATCTGAAAGTTCACCGCCTGCTGAAACCACTCCAACCCCATCAGCGTCGGCTCGCCGCCCTGCCAGCAAAACTGCGAGACCGGCAATCCAAGCCGCAGCATCTTCCGCGTCACCGTCCGCAACACGTCCACCGTCATCCGGTGCGGCCCGCCCGCGAACTGCTCCGCCGCCACCGCATAGAAACAATACGCACACCGGGCGTTGCAGTCCGGCCCAGCGGGTTTGATCAGCAGCGAAAAATTCGGCGAAATCATCCGCGACTCCTTAACCCCCATTCCATCCGCAACGTCGCCAGGAGAGCCAACGACCGTCACTCCGCCGCCCGCGACGCCGGCCCCGTCGTCGGCCGCTCCACCTGGACGATCTTCGTCTCCGGCGCCGCCAGAATCACCCGGCCCAACGACAGCAGCTTCGCCTCGTCGAGCTTCTCAAACCGCGTGCGCTCCAGCTCGCCGATGACGATGTACTGAACGTCGTATTGATCCAGCAATTCCGCCGTCCGAACCGCGTCATCGGATTGATAAATCTCCGCCACGTCCGCCGACCGCTGCCGAACCACGCCATAGTCGTCGCGCCACAGCCACTCGTGCACCTGCCAACCCAGCACCGTCGGCAGACCCGTCGCCATCGAAATCCGCCCGTGATCGGTGTAGCTCTCCCCGTCCGACTCCAACACCACCGGCCGGCCTTCCATCGACTCATTGAGCCAGCGGATCGCGATCGCGTCGCTCGGATGCGCCTTCCGCATGAACCGCAACCCGTCAAGCCCCTTGTACTCCTCCACCGAAGGAACCGAGTAATACCCATCCACCGCGCGGCCCACGTACAGCATCGCCGGCGACAGCGCCCCGACCATCACAACCGCCAACGCCCCACGCAGGATCCGCGACCGCGGCGCAGCCGCCACCCGCACCGCGATATACGCCATGCACAGCGAGAACATGATGAACGCCTGATACGTCAGCTTGAACATCGTGTTGGCCCGATGGTGCGTCTTAAAGTAGATGTCCCGAACGAACACCACCTCGGGAACGATCACCAGACCGATCGCGCAAACCGCCAGCACCGCCACGTACAGGTCAGCCGCCGCCATCCGCCTCGGCCGAAGCGCCCGCCGCGCCGCCAGAAAAACCAGAAACACCCCAGCGAACAACACCGGCTGGCCCCACAGCACCAGCAGTTGCCGCACCGGGCTCCGCGACATCACCCAATCCACGCCATGCGCGAAACTCTCGAAATTCAGAATGAACGGCGAAGCCGCCGCCAGGCAGATCGCCACCACGCCCAGCGTGTGCACGATCGTCTCCGTCAGCCAGCCGTGCACCGTCCGCGCGGTCAGCATCGCCCCAGCCGCGAACACCGCCGCCGTCACCGTCAGGTACACCGCCACGTCCCACAGGTTCGTCATGTACATGACCGCCGACAGAAACCCGATCGCCGCGATCAGCGGCGCCGCCGTCGGCCGCGGACTCGCCATGTCCGGCGCGTCCCGCTCCTCCCGCTTGTGGCCCAGGTACGCCAGCAGACACGCCAGCAGCGCCAATACAAACGGAATGTCCAGCACGTGCCCGTGCAGGTCCGAGACCACAAACGAATACGACGGAAACTCGTGGATCGTCCGATCCTCGCTCCCCTCGAAGTGGCCGATGTATCGCGTCGCGTTCGGATACCAGTAGGGCGTCACGGACCCCTCATGAATCCCGTGCCGCTGGGCGAACGGCAGCGCGTACGCGAACACGAACGCGTGCAGATTGCCGCCGAACGTCAGCAGCGCCGCCGCCAGCAATCCGCCCGCCACCGCCGCACTCCGCCGCGACCGCGACAGGTGCAGCAGCGTTGAGCCGAGCGAGAACGCGCCAACCGCGCTCAGCGCCGCCAGCGTCGCGATCATCAGGTTATACCCCACCGCCGCCGGCACCCCCGAAAGCCGGATCAGCAGCGCAGTCAGAAAATGCCCGAAGTAGTAATAGTTGATCGCCTTGCCCGCAAACCACATGTCCGCCGGCGGCATCCACTCGGCCCGCAGCGCCGAATTGACGAACCCAAAATCCATGAACTTCTCCAGCCCATGAATATCCGGCTGCAGACTCCGCACAAACGACCAGCCGACCAAC
>Ga0209612_1002141_pt1 | contig 14743 bp, 14 predicted proteins | sample BioC12SIPDNA_FD_185746 | JGI IMG/M metagenome (GOLD analysis project Ga0209612, IMG submission 185746) | Anaerobic biogas reactor microbial communites from Washington, USA - Biogas_R1_B C12 SIP DNA (SPAdes) (version 2) | ecosystem: Engineered > Bioreactor > Anaerobic > Unclassified | place...
TAAATCTGATCGCCGTATGCCATGCAGGTTTTCATGTGCGCGGACATAGGTGTCAGTTATATGTCTATGGTACGATTACTTAAATCAGATGGCACTTTGAACACAAGGTTTTTCAAAGCGGAAATCCAAAAGTGCATCCAGGCATGGTTTTGATTTTAATTTCTTCTGCTTAATATCATATCTACGATAAAAACCGCTCCGCTCCGGTAATCCCTGTGACTCTATCCGTGCCGGCTCAGGCACCGGAGGCAGAGAGGAACGTAAGGATTTCTGACTTTGATAGACCGGAAATAGCCACGGTCTTTGAGGTGGATGTGTGCCCGGAGATGATGCTCACGTCTGCACGGGATACGCCGAACGTCTCTGCAATAAGATCGATAACGGCGCGGTTTGCCTTCCCGTCGACAGCCGGGGCCGCTACCTGGCAGCGGATACTCTTCCGCCACTCGTTGTAACCTGCCGGAAACGAGGTCTTTTTGGCGCCTGCCGTAACGTCAAGCAGGATGGTGACACCGCTTCCGGTTTCAGTGACAGCATCGGCGTAGGGTTCCATACTGGGTTCTCCTGAAGAAGTGTCGCCCGACACTAACGAACGGTGATCACAGGCGGCTTGTGCCGGTCCTCACCCGATCGTACCCTATATGCCGGGCGTGCCTGTCGCGCACCTGGGTTGTCCCGCGGATCATATCCGGGCGTCCCGCCAGGTGATCACCCGGGGACCTATAAGATGCGCTGTATCGGCTATATATTATTTATATCCAGGTGATAAAAATCCTTGCCCGGGATACCATGCCGGTTGCGGTTCATAATATTCCCGACGGGAGTAGGCACGCCTGCCCCGGACGACCACCTCCTCCGGGAAGACCGCATTGAGCCCCTCAAACGGCGACCAGCCGCACTTTGCGTGGAGCCGGGAGGCGTCGATGCGGGTCACTTCGTCAGGGTAGAGGGCAAAATCCGCCCGGTCGCCCGGCTCAAACCCCGCCCGAGGGATGCCGAGGATGGCGGCGGGCCTCCAGGACGTCTTCTCCATAACCGAGGCGAGAGTTATCCGGCGATTCCGGACCGCTGCCACGAGAAGCGGCACCATCGTCTCGACCCCGGGGACACCGGAGGGAGCGATCTGGAACGGCAGGGCCTTCTCGCGGAGCGTGTGCGGGGCATGGTCCGAAGCGATGACATCGATCCTATCCCAGCAGGACCAGAGGCCGCGCCTGGTCTGCTCGTCCCTGAGCGGGGGGTTCATGCGGGCCCGGGTATCGTCATCCTCGAACATCCCGCGCGAGAGGAAGAGGTGGTGCGGTGTCACCTCCACCGTGCCGCGTGCGGCCTCGATTGAGGCGGCGGTGCTCATGTGGCAGAAGTGGAGCCGCATGCCTCGGGGGGCGAGGGCTGATGCGGCCTGCACGGCGCGCGCCTCCCCAGCGCCGGAGCGTGCGTTATCGTGAGCGGTGAGCGTTGCAGGGGCCGGACCCGAAACCTCCTCGGCGTGGACCGTGGCAAGTCCCCCGAGAGCATGGATGCGGGCAAACAGCCCCCTGAGGGTCTCCGGTTCGAGTCCTTCGCCGTAACTCGACGGTGCGGCGAAGGTCTCCCCGAACGCCATCGCGCCGGCGTTCCACATCCCCTCGAGATCGGCGCCGGGCACGACGCCGGCATTCACCGCAAACCCGCAGACTGCATGCCCCTCAGCCTCACGAATACGGGCCCGGAGGAGTTCGGGCGTGGTGAGGGGGGGGACGGTGTTCGGCTGGTCGACCACGACCGTCACCCCGCCGGCGACCGCGCTCATCGTGCCCGTCCGCCAGTCCTCTTTCTCTGCCTGCACCCCTCCCCGCATATGGACGTGCATGTCGACCGCCCCCGGGAGACAGGTGAATCGGCTGCAGTCAATCGTCTCGTCGGCACGCACCGGTGCGCCGACGTGCCGGACGAAACCCCCGGCAATGACGATATCAGCGCGCCGACCCGTCGGGAGCGTCACGTTCCTGAGCACCAGGTCAGCAGTCATCTGCGGCACGCCTCCAGGTCGTCCCGGGTCGCGTGGTGCACCTCGACCATGTAGGCGGGGCGGTAGCGCGTCTTTGATTCACGGAGCCCGGGCACGCCCATGTCACATTCCCGGTTGATGTAGCGGTAGCGGTTCAGGAGCGCTGCTGCCGTCCCGGTCGTGATGACCTGGTAGATCCCCTGGTAGGTCTCGGGGAGCGCCTTCTCGAAGTGAACGACCGCCATATCTTCATTGACCGGTCCGACAACCGATATCGCCCCAATGGTACCTTCAATCCGGACAATCCATCCCATAAGCCCGATATCAAAGAAGTGGTTCACGGCAAACAGGATGGCATCCTTTTCGTAAGCAAGGATGGGCACGGAGTCACAGTCCCGCCACTCACACCAGATGACCAGGAATTCCCAGACTTCATCGATATTCTCCCTGGTGATCTCCTCGACCGTATACTCATGCTCCCTCCCGAAACGGTTGACCTGGCGCCGGATAGTGGCATAGTCCCTCCCGTGGAGACCGGCAAGGTCTTCGGTCCGGTAGATGTAGTCAAAGTAGTCCCGGTCCGCGTGCAGGGGCAGGTCAGGGTAGAGCTCGCGGATCCACGCCTCACTCCCCGGGTCCAGTACCAGCAGGGGAGACGGCCCCCCCTCCCTGACCGCGAGATCGATGACTTCAGCGACCAGATCCGGGTTCCTGGGCCCGATGGGAGGCCGAAACGACGTCACGCCGTTGATGGTGCTGGAGAGGATAATTGTGCCTTCCGCTTCGCAGAAGCGGTAGTCGGCATAGTGGTTCCAGCAGACCATATTCGCAAACGTGTTGTCGCTGTGCACCTGGGGGTACTGCCGGTAATGCCGCAAAAAGAGGTCACGATCGTCCAGGCTCACGGGTTTGAAGTCAGAGAATCTCAAGCATGCTCACCTCTCTTCCGGGTACCACCGCATGGGGATGTGCCCCTCCATTCTCCGGAACCCAAGCGGGGTATAGAACGCCTCGGTTCCGGGCTCGGCAACAAGGGCAACCCAGGTGACACCTGCAGATTTACAGTAATCCAGCAGTGTTGATAAGATCATCGTTCCGATGCCACGGCCCCGGTAGCCAGGGAGGACGACCAGGTCTTGGATGTAGGCGTCCGAGACCCCGTCTGAGATTACCCTGCCCATGCCGACCGCTCTGCCGGTGGCGGAGTCGATGGCGACGGCGAAGGCAAAACTCCCGGCGATGAGGGCGCCAAGCCCTGTCGGATCCCATATCTCGTTCCACCAGCCTCCCGCACGGTAGAGATCGGCGATCATCTCTACATCCCAGATATCCACCAGTCGCACCTCGATGCCAGTCTTCTCCACCATTCCCTCGTACCTCCCTATAATACCGTATAACTGTGGTAGTGGAGCATTTCACCTTATCGTGCGGGTCGGTGCAGAACGCCACCTCACGCGAAGCGTGCTATGAGCCGAAGGCTCATAGATGAGCATGAAAAACGGCGATGGTCGGCCCGTATAGGTCATAGCCGTCTCTTCGAGGGGACGCTCTCCAGACACGGAGGGGTTTTTCATACCAGCCTTGACGCCCATGAGATTACTATTGCCTGCACCTTCCCTTCGCGCTCTTCGCGGCTCCGCGTGAGTTGATGGGATGCCACGTGGAATATTAGATGCAATGATCCAGTAGTAATGTATCAGCAGGGATCGGGGAGAGTGTAAAAAATGGTGTGGTTATCCCACCAGCAGACACGCGGGACCGGGTCGCCGATCGGCGGTTCAATGAACCGCTCTCCGCCGATGGCAGTCCGCATGGTCACGTGAGAACCTTCGATGACTTCGCCGACAATCGCCGCATCCCGCCCGTAGGGGTGCGAGCGGAGCGCCGCAAGGATGGCCTCTGCATCGTCGGGTGCGACTCCCATGACGACCTTCCCTTCGTTTGCTACCTCGAGAGGATCGATGCCGAGCATGCCGGCGGCGCTCTGGACGCTCTTCCGGAAGGGGAGAGCCTCTTCCTCGATGACGACGCCCACCCGGCTCTTTTTCGCCATCTCGTTGATGGCGTTGGCAAACCCGCCCCGGGTCGGGTCTTTCATGGCATGGATGTCCCCGGTCGCGAGCGCACCCTCGACGAGCGTCCAGAGAGGAGCGACGTCGGAGTGGATCTGGCCGCCGAAGTCGAACCCCTCGCGGTGAGCCATGATGGCGATTCCGTGGTCGCCGATGGTGCCGCTGACGATGATCGCGTCGCCGGGCACAAGCCCGTTGTCTCGCACCACCCGCTCGGCGACACCGATCCCGGCGGTGTTGATGATGATGGCGTCAAGCGCCCCCCGCTCGAGCACCTTGGTATCGCCGGTAACGAGGCTTGCCCCGCACTCGTCGAGCGCGGCATCCATCGATGCAACGATCCGCTCGAGATCGGCGACATCGAAGCCTTCGGGGATGACCATGCCGCAGGAGAGCGCGACCGGCCGGCCGCCCATCATGGCAAGGTCGTTGATGGTCCCGCAGACGGCGATTCGCCCGATATCCCCACCGGGGAAGAAGATCGGCGAGACGACATGGTTATCGGTCGTAAAAACGATATTCTGGCCGTTGAGCGGGATGACCGCTCCGTCGTCGAGCGACTCAAGCCCGATTCCGCCGGCGTTGTTGTGCCTGAGGTTGGTGATGACGCGCAGGAGCTCGCCCATCACTTCGCCGCCGGCACCATGCATGAGGTTAACTTTCATACTTCGTCCACTTCTATCTCTATGTTTGTGACTACGATCTCCATTCCTGCAACAATTTCCGGGAGTTTCCCGCACCGTGGGCAGACGAACCGCTCGCTTCCCTCGTAGCCGCAGGAACAGCGGGTGCGCGCCTCGATATCCCGGCACGAGAGCCGGGCGCCTGAGAAGAGCGGGTCGTCCTCGATGATGATATTGAAGAGGAATTCCACCTGCTCCGGGTTCACCATCGCCATTTTGCCGACATCCACAGAGACGCACTTCACCTCTTTTGCGCTGTTCTCGAGCGCTGCGCGGCGGGCGGTCGCGTAGATGTCGTAGGCGATGCTGTACTCGTGCATTACTCCTCCATCATCGCGGCGTGGACCTGCCTGAAGACCTCACGGGTCTCAAGCCCCTCCTCTCTGCTGAGACGCTGAATGGCAAACCCGACGTGGACGAGCACGAACTCCCCGACGCTCACGTCCACGAGGTCGAGCCTGACCTCCTGCTTCAGGTCTCCAAAGTCAACGACCCCGATATTGCCATCCTTTATCTCCAGCACCTCAGCGGGCATTGCGATACACATTCTCTTCCTCTCCTGTTATTTTGTCCGGACGTCAAAAAAGGTTGACCATGCTGCACAGGAGAACCCGGCGATGGCCCCTTTCGGCTGGATTGCGCCCCCCGGATTCCCGTATTCTAATAATATAATTCAGACTGGAAGCGTAAAAAAGTATGTTAACTTCCGGCTCCTCTCCCGGAGGACCGGATACCGGGGTGCGCAGGTCCCGGCCCCCCGGCTACCCTCTCTTCCGAAACACCGCTTCGATCTCGGCCCGGGGGAGATCCCTGCCCCTGATCCGCATCTGCCAGCGGTGCGTCCGGACCGAGACGGGGGCGAGCGGTGCGAAGAGTACTGCCACCTCAGTCTCGGTGAAGTAGTGAGTGATGATGCCGCCCCCTCTGCGGAATGTCTGCGGCTCTGTCTCCGCTCCCTTTCCGGCACGCATATCCTCAACAGAGAATGCGCGGAAGAAGACCGCTCCCCCGGGCCTGAGCACCCGGCAGATCGCGGATGCCACGCTCTTCCGGCCCGTTTCGGGAAGGTGGCCGGCGACGTGGACCAGGAAGACTGCGTCGAAGACCTCCCTGCGGAACGGCAGGCACGCTGCATCGGCGACAACGAGGGCGGCTGTCGTGGTTCCCGGGCGCCGCCGGGCGAGGCTGACGGCACGGGGGGAGATATCGACCGCGGTCACGCTCCAGGGCTGCCTGATGAGTGCGGCGAGGGTCTTCCCGTTCCCGCACCCGAGTTCCAGGACGGCGGCACCTGCCGGGAGGTCGGGGAGCGGCGGCGGTGCACCACCCCAGAGGTCTCCTCTCCTCCGGTAATCCTCGTCCCAGGCAGATTTGTGTGTGTTCACGGATCTCAGGTCGGTGCCGCCGGTGGATAAGGGTTCGTGCCATCCGGTCCACACAGGGTTTTGAGCAAGATATCGAAGCGGGCGCCTCTCCTAATATTGCTGTAATAGGAGTATAATCAGGGGAGCGCCCTGGAGAACCCCCATCCGAGAAAGATACTTATCTAGAGGAACCACATTACCACTGTGGATCTTCAGGATGCTGTTGTAATGATGCTGGCTCTGGTCGTCTTTACTGCGATCCTGTTCAGCCCTTCCCCGACGCCGCTGGACGCTGCCGGTTCACCGGACCCCGGGCCCCCACAGCCGGCCCCTGTCCAGAACCTCTCCTCTGTCCTCGCCGGGGCCGGGGAGCGGTTCCTTGACGGCCAGCCCCTGAATGTCGCCCCTGTGCCGGTACAGGAAGGGTCAGACGACCCTGTTGTCCCTGATGAAAATACGACCTCGCCGGGTGAGAACAGCACGGCAATCGTACCTGATTACGATGACGACGAACTGGTCGGCCTGGTCGAAAACAGCAGCGTTTCGCTCATGTTGCTCTCCTTGCAGAGCACCAGTGCCCTCTACTCCTGGGACGAAAAGTCAGTGAAGGAGAACGCTGCATCGCTTCAGGCGTTCGCAAAGACGGTTCTCAGGGACGCAGAGAAACTGGAGGTCTCAGAGTTTCAGGAACCTGTGAAGGCCGCGTTCACCTCCTCTCTCAAGTCGTATGTGGCAGCCGGCGAGACGTTGCAGGGGAATGACCCCCTCAACAGTACAAAGGTGGATACGGCTCTCGGAGAGATCCAGTGGGGATCGATCCATCTTCGTGAGGCATTTGAGGGTCTGGACCATCCAGTGCTGCATGTACCGCAGGAGGTTGTCGAGGTCAATTTCTCCGGATCCAGATCGCACACCGGGTCCGGCACCGGCGAAGAACTGGCGCTCCTGCAACGGTACCTCTATGAGGACCGGAATCGTGCAAATGATATCTCCTTGATGTTAGCGGCGGCAAGAGAGATCGGTGCGTACTATCAGTTCAACGGGAGTGGAGAGGTGGTTGCGGCGGATCCTGGAAGAATGTTCCTGCTGGTTGAGGTGAAGGCTACAAACCTGGGCCATAAAGGAGATAACAGGGTATACAGAATCCGGACCCCGGATATCAGTGCATTCACCCTTCATTGTCGCGACAACACCTATTCTCCAATAAAACTTGCGCCCCGGACGTCGCTCGGCGAGCCGTACGGTGCGGCGACGCTGGACCGTTACGAGAAGAAGGTGGGATACATAATCTTCGATGTCCCGGAAGCGCTCGCTATTGATGAATGCTATGTTCAGGTGGATCTTGGTGGAGGGGAATCTCCTGTCTGGGCACTCGGAAAGACACTTTAAGAGCCGTGCAATAATGACGTAAGCGCAATCTGGAGATATAGAGTTGTCCCATTCGCCCTTGAAATTCAGATGAGGCAGAGCGGAAAACTGAGAGACTGCATGGATGAAAACAGCCTTTTCCCCGCCTCACCCCATGCGGTGGACCATGGGGGCTAACTGCCACCGGGGAGAAGACGATGGCCTCCTTCGTGAAAGGACGCTCTGGGCATCAAGCCGGTGGCGAGGTCTCCTCACCCACCGATGAGCGCGGGGGAGTTCACCCGTAACAAATATCCATATGGTGCATTATACTCTTACCAGTGGCAGCGAGAAGTTCTCACGCGGTGGTACTGCTTGTAGCCGGCTGTATCGGGGCAATCCTGCTCGTGCACTTCCTTTTCCCGGGAGCGTTCGCGGCAGTCTCTCCTTATCATCCGGCAAACGGATCCGGCACCGACCGGGCTCTGGAGATAGGTGACCTTTCCGGGGATGCACCCCCTCTCGGGGTCGGGGCAGAAAACAGCACAGTGCTCCTTCTCGAACCGATGAATGACGACGAGAGGCTGGAGGCGCTGATCGCCAGTACGAGCGTTCCGCTCCTGGAACTCTCAGTGGGACAGATTTATTCCGCGCATATCCGTGACGATGCCGCGCTCCGTGACCGGGCAGCCGATATCCGTTCTCTTGCAGGCAGTCTCCGTGCCGATGCTTTAGCGCTTGAAGTGTCGCCAGAAGTGACGTCTGTCCGGTCAGATTTTATTGCGGCGCTTGATGAGTTCATCGCAGCCGGCACCCTGCTTGAGGTGAGCGTCCCCCTGAACCGGAGTGTGTTGGATGAGGCACTGGGCCACCAGATTCTTGGCGCTGAACACCTCTCCGATGCCCTACAGGACTGCAAATCCCCTCCCGCAGGCAGCCCGGATATTGAACCGGTTTCGATGAACCTTATGGCGGATCCGATTCCTGCATTCCCTGACGCCCTGCAGATCGGTGAGCGGTTCTGTTACGATGATGCCGGCGGGGCAAACTCCGGCTCACTGATCGTCAGCCAGGTCAGGACGCTGCAATCGTTCCATACCGCCGGTCTGAAACCAGAGAAGTACGCCGCAAAGCCCGGGGAATCCTTCCTGCTGGTCACCATAAAGGCAACCCACCTCGGCCATAAGGGGGACGGCACGAACTATCGTCTCCAGAGTCCCCGGGAGAACGCCTTCACCCTCCACTACCTTGGAGAGACCTACCGCCCGATAGCGTCGCCCGGGCCGACCAACCAGGGCGGATCCTACTCAGGGGGCGCTCTCGGCCGGCACGAGTCTATAAGCGGGTACCTCTTCTTCGAGGTACCGGAGGACTTTGACCCGTCCCATGCCTACCTTGAGGCAAGCGTCGGTGGGTCCAGGCCGGTCTGGCATCTCGCAGGGGGAGGGGCGGCGTGATCTTTGTATGGCGGCAGGCTCACACGTCCCCCCGCCGCACGAACCGGAGCGACGCCGAGTTCATGCAGTAGCGCTTATAGTTCGGCGGCGGCCCATCGTCAAACACATGGCCCAGGTGGGCGTCGCACCGCCTGCAGAGCACCTCGGTCCGGGTCATGGAGAACCGGGTGTCAATATCTCTCCTGATATTCAGGTCTGAGACCGGTTTTGTGAAACTCGGCCAGCCTGTGCCTGACTCAAACTTTGTTTCCGAGGAGAAGAGGTGGTTGCCGCAGCATACGCAGACATACAGACCGTCCTCCCTGCAGTCCAGGTACTTCCCGGTGAAGGCCGGTTCCGTGCCCCCCCGTCTGGCAACAGAGAACTGCTCCGGCGTCAGCTGCCGCTGCCACTCCTCGTCGGATTTGACGACCTTAGGAACCTCTTCCACCTCTCCGGATATGGCGTTGCAGATCCTCACGACCTTGAGTGGTCCTGGAGTATCTCCGCTCATCAGCAACTCCTCCCGGCACCCCTATCTGCGAATCATATATAACCGTTCCTGTCCAGTGATCCAGAGCCTGCGATTCCTGCTCCCGTATCGCCTCCGGGGCCGGACACGCTTCCGGATCTGTTATATAGCCTCCGGTCGATGAACCATCATGCAGAAGGTGTCGCTGAAGAAGAGTTATGTGAGTCCTCTGCTCCTCGCCTGTCTCATCGGTTTTGCTCTCGCGTCAGGTTGCACCGAGACCCCGGAGGTACCGGCCCCGACACCGGAGGCGACACCACCCGCTCACACTACCCACTCACCAGCAGGGCCGCAACCATCGTTCTCGGCCACCGTCACCGCGCTGAAGAAGCATTTCCGCACCGATATGTCCTGTTACTGGGTTGCGACGGGGATGGTGACCAACACCGGCGATGCGCCCGGGAGGAATGTAGTCATCCGTTTCATGCTCATCGACGACGAGACCGGCATGATCCGGTCGACCGAGACTACGCTGGTTCCCCGGTTCCAGGCAGGCGAGACGACGATATTCACCGTCGATCCGCTCCCCGGCGACTGCGATCGGCAGTACCATGCCGAGATTGAGGTTATGTATGATATCCCGTAAGCAGGAACCGGTGCGCGCATTGAAACAGTTGTATAACGTTATCTAGAAGGTGATTACGTGAAGATACTTGGAATTAACGGAAGTCCCCGCGGTTCGCGGAGCCAGACGCTTCGACTTGTTCAGGCCGTCCTCGATGGGGCCGGGAGCGCCGGCGCCGATGTCGAACTCGTGGATGTCTGCAAACTCGATATCGAGTACTGCAACGGTTGCACGGTCTGCTACGAGCGGGGGGAGTGTGTCAAAGAAGACGACTTTGCTGAGCTGTACCAGAAGATGCTTGAAAGCGACGGGATTGTGCTTGGCTCGCCCAACTACATCAACTCCGTCACCGCCCAGGTAAAGACCATGCTCGACCGGATGGCGGATGCCATCCACTGCCAGATGTTTATTGGGAAGTACGGGTGCGCCGTCGCCACGGCAGGGGGGTCCGGGGCCGATGAGGTCGTGGCCTACCTCAATGGCGTTCTCCAGACCCTTGGCGCGAACACTGTTGGCGGTGTCGGCGTGGTTCTCGGGGGAGACCCGGAGGCGATCGTGCCTGCGGAGGGGAGGGCCTACGAACTCGGCAGGAAACTCGTACGAGCTATCGAGAATAAAGAGACCTACCCGGAACAGGAGAGACTCCACGCCGAGATGCTCGAACGGATGCGGGCCCTAGTCATGGCGAACAAGGACCGCTGGCACCACGAGTACGAGCACTGGAAGGCGACCGGGCGGATATCTGAGTAGGACATCCCGCCCCGCTCACCGGCGGATCTCGTCGATGATCCGCTGCAACCCCTCCCTGACCTCAGGCAGCGCCTCTGCAGCCGCCTCCGTGAGCGCCGGGATTGCTGAATCCCCCATATCGACCAGAGCCCGCTCAGCCCGCTTTCTGACCACGACGACGTCGTCCCGGAGCGCCCCGATGAGAGGGGCGACGGCCTCTCCTCCTCCTATCCGGGCAATAACTTTGACGGCATTCGCCCGCATCTCGATGGAGGGGTCGGATAGTGCTTCTGTGAGTACAGGGAGCGCGTCCTCGCCGACCCGTTCCACCTCAGCCCACCGGTCCAGTGCCATGAGATAGAGCGCCAGTTCTTCTCCGGTCCGCGGTTCCCAGCCTGCCGCTTCCAGCGCTTCGGCAGCCCCGGTCCGGAACTCTTCATCCCCGGAGCGGAGCGCGCTGACCAGGTGACCCTGCACCGTGCCCCGGGGATCCTTCAGGGCCTCGAGTGCGGCGTACCGGACCCGGTCATCCACATCGCTTAAGCCCCTGACCAGGGGTTCGATGGCACGTCTATCCCCGATATATCCAAGCGAGCGGGCGGCGGCAACCTTGACCTCCTCATCCCTATCCTGCATTGCCAGGGTCAGCGGCTCTATCGCCTGCCTGCTCCCCATGTAGCCAAGCGCCTCAGCCACGGTCGCCCGGACCTCACTATCAGGTTCCCGGTGCAGGGATTCGATCAGGGCCTCGATTGCCTGCTCGTTCCCGATCTTACCCAGGTTGCGGGCAGCGACGAGCCTGACGAACCGATCAGTGTCGTTGAGTGCGTCCATGAGCGGCGCTACCGCGGTCGTGCGCATCTCCCCGAGGATACTGGCGGCGGCGGCCTGGATCTCCGGGTCTTCGCCCCTGAGTGCGCGGATGAGGCCGTCTACGGCAGGGCGTCCCATCATGATAAGGCGTGTAGCGGCGCCGAGCTGTGCGTTCCAGGTCTTCTCCTTAAGCGCCGCGATGAGCGTATCGATCTCCTGCTTGCCGGACTGCTCAAACGCCTTCTTATCCTCCCGCCGGGTCGATCTCTTCTTCTTCGGGCCCCGCTCTTCCTCCTGGACCTGGCTGCCGAGCGCTCTCCGCCAGACATCTATCACCTGCCGTTTCCTGAGAGCGGCCGCTGCTTTTGCCCTTACATCCTCATCCTCATCTTCCAGAGCATAGAGCAGCGCTTCACCTGCCTGCTTATCCGGAATCTCCCAGAGAGCATCAATCGCGGCAAGGCGCATCTCTCTCCCTCCCTTCCTCAATACCAGGAAGAGGGGGTCAACCGCCAGAGACCCAAACTCCCCCAGCGCACGGGCGACTCCCCACCTGACCTCAGGTGCCGCATCTCCCAGGTGCTCGATGAGGACTGGGACCGACTCGCCGGCGCCGATGAGCCCTATCGCCTTCGCCGCCATAACCCGGACGACCGGCACCGGATCGTCCAGCGCCTCTTCGAGCGGCCCGAGGGCGTTGCGCCCGAAGGTCGCGACGGCATCGACTGCGGCGACCCGAACACCGTAGTACCTGTCCCCGAAGAGTTTTATGAGCGGCTCGATTGAGCGGCGGTCGCTGATACGTCCAAGCGCGCGGGCAGCGGCGATACGCACATCCTCCCTGGCATCGTCGAAGAGTTGGATCAGCGCTTCAACGGCATCCTCGTCCCCGATCTCACCGAGTCCGTCAGCAGCGGCAATACGGACCCCATGGTGGGGGTCATTGAGCGCCCCGATGAGATACCTGACCCCCTCCTTCCCCATGCCCTGCAACGCGGCAATCGCCGCCATCCTGACACTCGCATCGCTGCTCCTGAGCGCTTCAAGGCATCGTTCCAGGGCCGTCTTCTCCAGGACCGGTTCTGTGGACTCAGGTGGCCCATCCCGGGTGAGCTCCGGGATTTCGAGTTCCTGCGGCACCTCGCTCTCCTTCCCGGAACCAGGCTCTTCCTCGTGCTCCTGCTCTGCGGTTTCATCTATACCGGCAATTGCCTGCTCAAAATCGAGCGGTATCAGCTGCTCCAGCGGGACCGTCGATCCCATGGGGGCCGGCGCCTGCCTGAGCCGGGCCTTGACCTGTGCCCACGCATCTTCCGCCCTCCGGCTCTCCCTGAGCAGATCTTCGAGATTCATGGCTTCTCCGGAAACGCTCTCCGCCTGCTGTGCCGGTCCCTCCTGGCTCCCGGCAGCCGGCGCCTCCTCTTCTGCGGGTGGCGGAGAACGTTTCCGGGTCTGCCTGCTGCGAGCATAGTCAGGCCGCCCAAACCGGTTCTCGAAGCGCTTCTGGATGGCAAGCCCCTCGTTGAGTTCCCGTTTGTACCGGGAGGAATCTTCCTGCACCGGCAGGTTCCGGGCCGTTTCCCCCTGGCGCCGCCGGATGTACGCGATCGCATTCCGCGCCCTCTGTTGCCGTGCAGGGTCCGCCGACCCGGCTTCCAGGTTTAGGGCATCGAGTGCAGGCTGCCCCAGCTGCTGCAGCGCTTCGCTCGCGCCGATGCGGACACCTGAGTACTCGATCTCGAGGGCCCGGATGAGCGATGGGATAGCCACTCTCCCCATGTGGATAAGCTCGTTCCACTGCTCTTTTGCTATCAGGTATTCTGCTCGCTGCAGGTCGCTCTGCGGTCTCCAGCCCAGCCGGTCGAGCGCCCACGCTGCCTCCATTCGGACCTGATGCGAGGAATTATTGAGGGCTTCGACCAGCACGGGCTTCGCCCGGCCATCACCCATCTCCCCGAGCGCCTCAACAGCACGGACGCAGACATCAACCTTCGGATCCCTCACCGCCCTGATGAGTGCCGGGAGGGCCCGGGAGTCGTGAATCTTCCCGAGCGCCCGTGCCGACTCGCTCCGTATCCCGGCATCCTCGTTAGCGAGGGCCTTGATGAGGATGGGGACGGCTGCTCCCTGGAGTTTTGCAAGTTCCGCCCAGTCTTCCAGGAGATAGTAGAACTCGACCTTCTCCTGAAGATCGTCCGGCGCCCACCTGAGCCTGGCGAGCGCGGCGGCAGCCTCTTTCCTGACTGAAGGGTTGCCGTCATGAAGCGCTTCCGAGAGAGGCGGGACCACCTTCCTACCCATTCCCTGGAGGGCGATCACGGCGGCACGCCTGATCGCCGGGCGTTCATGGTACAGAGCGGGCAGCAGCGCCTCAAACATCTCATCGCCTCTTTGCGCTATTGCACCGGTGATGGATGCCTGCAGGGCGGGGCTTGCCCTGAGAACCAGGGCGAGGAGCAGGGGGATGGCAGAGGTCCCGGCAGAGGCAAGCGCCTCTGCCATCCGGGTCCGTGACGTGGGGCCGGTATTCTCCAGCGCGCCGAGAAGGTCCGGGAGAGCAGGAACACCGAGCGTGCAGAGAGCCCTCGCTGCATCGGCGCGGATGGCGGGGTCTTCTCCGCCCAGGGCCCTGATCAGGCCGGGGTAATCCTTCTCCTGCTCTAACTTCCTGATACTTGTTCGAAACCTGTCGAAGAATGCCATATCTCCTGATCCATAGAAAACATGCCGGGTGCGCTGTTCAAACAAATCCCTGCTGATTTGCATGAAAATTTCTATTCACAGAGCCAATAAATGTTCCATTCCGCGCCCGGCAGCGTGCTGTGGTCTTGATCGCTGCTAGTACACCGATTCCAAATGAACAGACCATATCTGGCCTTCATCCCACCCCCCACGGAGCGCTCCCATCCGTCCCCCCACCCCGCCCGCCCATTCGGCGCTCCTCTCCCGCCCCCGGTAGGGGCGGGGGCAGTGTCCGGGCGTATATCCGGTGGAAAGCCATCCTCAGGGATGCAAACACCCGGAAAGCGTGAAACGAGATCGATACCCCCTCCATTGAGAGTGCCGGTAATTGAGAATCGATGTACTAGTGCTCGTTGTCACCTAATTTTCTAAGATCACTGGGTAGAGGCGCTTGAGTCTTACCCTCGCATCCTCCGTGGTGAACTGCCAGTCAACGCCCTTCTGTGCTTGGTTGCGTTTCCGGTTCCAGG
>Ga0209612_1002142_pt1 | contig 14741 bp, 10 predicted proteins | sample BioC12SIPDNA_FD_185746 | JGI IMG/M metagenome (GOLD analysis project Ga0209612, IMG submission 185746) | Anaerobic biogas reactor microbial communites from Washington, USA - Biogas_R1_B C12 SIP DNA (SPAdes) (version 2) | ecosystem: Engineered > Bioreactor > Anaerobic > Unclassified | place...
TGGAACTTGATGTCTTCGAGGACATCGTCCTTGACCTTGATGGTGATGCGCATCATGTCGCCGCACTGGGGGTTGCCGACCTCGCCGATGCCGTCGGCGTCGTCGATGACACCCATGTTGCGAGGATTGCGGAAGTGCTCCATCACCAGTTCTGAGTACATTTCAGTTGCCTTTCTTACAGGGGCAGTTGGCGCACCAGATGGGGGACATCTCGCGGAGCCTGGCCACGATGGGCGGAAAGACCTCCATGAAGCGGTCGATGTCCTCGGCGGTCGTTGCGCGGCCCAGTGTGACGCGTAGTGACCCATGTGCGTGCTCCGCCGGGATACCCAAAGCGCGCAGCACGTGACTCGGCTCCAGCGAACCGGTCGTGCAGGCGGAACCAGACGACACGCAGATGCCCTGCATATCGAGCATGAGGATCATGGACTCGCCCTCGATGCCGTCCAGCCGCACATTGAGGTTGTTGGGGAGCCGGTGGACGGGATCGCCGTTGAGATGGACCGCCTCGATGTTCTCCTGCAGAGCCGTCCACAGCCGGTCTCTGAGCGCTCCCTCACGCAACGCGTCTTCGTTCATGCGGTCCTTCGCCAGCTCGAGGGCCTTTGCCATACCCACGATGCCGGGGACGTTGTGCGTCCCGGCCCGTTGCCCCTTCTCCTGCCCGCCCCCATGCAGGAGCGGAGAGATGCGGGCCCGCTTGCGCAGGTACATCAGCCCGACCCCCTTGGGGCCGTAGAACTTGTGGGCGCTCATGGAGAGCATGTCCACGCCCAGTTCTGTGACGTCCAGCGGCAGCTTGCCGGCCGTCTGCACCGCGTCGACGTGAAAGAGGACCCCCGCCTCCCGGGTGATCTTGCCGATCTCGGCAATGGGCTCAATAGTGCCGACCTCGTTATTGGCGTGCATGATGGACACGAGCACGGTGTCGGGCCGGATGGCCTTGCGGACATCCTCGGGGTCCACCAGTCCACCGCTGTCGACCGGCACTTTCGTGACCTCATATCCATGCTTCTCGAGAAACTCCATGCTCTCGAGGACCGCGTGGTGCTCGATCACAGAAGTGATGAGGTGGCGCCCCTTCTTCTGTTGAGCATCGGCGGTACCCAGGATGGCCCAGTTGTCGGATTCTGTGCCCCCGCTGGTGAAGTAGATCTCGTCGGGCTGCGCTCCGATGGTCTGAGCGATGGATTCCCGCGACTTCTGGACCACATCGGCGGCCGTGAGACCCAGGCTATAGACGGTGGACGGATTGCCGAACCCCTCTGTGTACCAGGGGAGCATAGCGGCGATCACTTCGGGATCTGCCGGAGTGGTAGAAGCGTGGTCAAGGTAGACAGCTCGTGCCATGGGAACCTTCCTAGAACCGCTCACGCTGGGGAGACACGGGACAGCCGGATTGCTCAGTCGGCCTTGGTGTCTGCTTCCCCTTCGTCCGGCAGAGCCAGATACACGGCCCAATCGGGGCACATGTATTCACACATCCTGCAAGACGTGCAGGCCTCGGGATCGGCGAGATAGGGAGTACCGTCACTGTGGATCCCGATGCATTGCTTGGGGCAGAAATGGCTGCAGATGCCGCAGCGCTTGCAACGCGACAGCGTGAAAACGGGCAACTTCTTCTTTGTAGCGCTCTTGGTTGTCACCCGCCAATTGTATACCAGTCGCCGGAATGACGACGATTTCGAACCGACAGCCGGGGCACTCCGTAAAGAGCCAGCCCGGTCCGCACCCAGCCGTGGCGCTTCCGCAGTCTCTTGACCAGTTCGCGGCGCAGAGATTCGGACTTTTGCAGGTCGGCTTGGCTTGCCTCCCGGCCCCCGAAGACCACCGCTTCGACGCGGTCGGCGAATCCGGGATCGGGTTCCAACCGCACGTGGTTCTTGGCGGTTTCCAGCAGTTCATCGAGAGTGTGCGCCGGTGTCACAGGAGCTCCGTAGTCCGACAGCTCCGTCCGGATGAGGCCGACAGACGCCCGCAGACGTTCGTGCAGCGAACCACGATGGAGCCGTCTGCGACGCCACATCCCCCGCGCGACGGGCCAGCCCACCGCCACGACCAAGACCCCCACCACCCACGGGAGCCAAGTGGCCCTCTTCAGCCAGCTACCGCTGGTAGTCCCCTCGGTCTCGCCTTGCTCCCCGCCCTCGTCGGGGAAGTTCTCCCGCGGAGGCTCGGTGATCACGGTGCCCGGGCCGGAAGAGCCGCCTTCTGCGAACGGGTCGACGAAGCCCGGCGAAGTGGAAGAACCTGCGTCGGCAGGCAGGTTCCGTCCCGGCGTGGGGTCGAAGGCCACCCAACCGACTGTGGGGAAATAGGCTTCCACCCAGGCGTGGGCATTGTTTCTGCTCACGACGTAGATGCCGGGGTCCGCCGGCTCGCCGGTCGTGAAACCCACCGCCACCCGGGACGGGACGCCGTTGTACCTCAGAAGCAGGGCCATGGCGCCTGCAAAGTGCTGGCAGTAGCCGGAACGGGTATCGAACAGGAAGGCTGCGTAGGGTGAGGAGTAGTCGCTGGCCGGCGGCTGGAGAGTATAGGTGTAGGAATTCCGCAGGTGCCTCTCCAGGCGGAGCGCTATCTGGTAGGGGTCGGTGGCGTCGCCGACGACGCGCTCGTTGAGAGAGTAGAGACCCAGCCATTCGCGGTCGCTCATGCTGCCGCCGGACAGTGTCTCCCGCCAGGCCTGTTCGCCGTCTTCGCCCGGCAGGTCGGAGCGGCTCCTGAAGGGGAGTGTCAGGTAGCCGCTCAGTGAGTTTGGATAATCGCTGCCCAGACCCACCAGGTCTGTGGGGTCGAGGTCGGGGACCACCGCGGTGAGTGAATAGATGAGCGAGGGTCCCAAAGCGGCGCTGACTCGGAGCGAGCGCATGCTGTTCATGAAGAGAGCGACACTCCGATCGAAGGTGAGGACCCGTGGGTCGCCACCGGCAAACAAGTAGTAGGTCGACACCGATTGGATGGCGAACGTCTCGGTGGCGGTCTTTCCGGGCGGTGCGATCTCCGCGGTGGGCATCTCATAGACGTACGAATCTCCCCGCTGCTCTGCCACGACCCGCCTGCTGAACGCCTGCGAGGTGACCCAGGCGCTGCCGGTGAACTGGTCGAGGGCGTTCGCCCTCCAGTATGACGGCAACGACGACTCCACCGTCATGACCACCGCGTTCTTGGCCGGGTCGAGCAGGTCGGGGTAATTCTGAAGCCAGTTGAAGGTGTAGACGGGCTCGTTGTCGCCGAAGGGGTCCCACGCACGCCAGTCCTGCCAGGGGGTCGCCACCACCGAGGGGGTGGTGACCAACAGCAGGAGTGCGAGGGCGCCGGCGACCACACCCACCACGCCGCCCGCCACGATCTCGCGGACGCGCCAGCCGGGGCGTCTGATGCCTCTGGAGAGCACCAAGAGGCAGGCTGCCAGCACGACGAAGAGAAGGGCCGGCCACAGAGAGCGCTCGACGGTATCGACCGTCAGGCCGAAACCGGCCACGACGAGGAGCACCACGACCGCGGCGAGTGGCCGGTGCAGACTCAGACCCACGAAGCCGGCGGCGGCCACCAACCAGTAAAGCGTGAAGGCGAACAACAGTTGGACCTGCGGGGATTCCGAGATTGGGAGGGGAAAGAAGGAGCTCTGATAGAAGAGCGTGCCCTCATACAACTGGTCTACGTAGAAATGGTACTGGCCGGCGATGCCCTCGACCGCCTCAGGCACGGGCGCGATGGTGCGGAGGAGGAGGTAGCAACCCACGGGGACAAGCACGATCGCGAGGGGCCACAGCTTCCGATAGATGAGCCCCGGAGCGGCACACGCCGCGGCGATGAAGACGGTGCGGGAGAGCGTGGTCGCCATTGAAGGCTCGACGACCCGGTCGAGCGCCAAGGCCGCGACGAGGGCCAGGCCCACGAAGCAGGCGAAGTAGAGGATCCTGGGCACTGCTCTCATGGCGTCCTCACAAGGCGGCCGATCTGGCGCCGTGGCCGGCGCGCCACAGCGACAGGTGGCGGACCAGGTCGTCCCCGCGATTCAGGGTGAGGCTGGGTATGCCCGCCGAAGACAGCGAAAGTAGGAGGGCCCGGGCCTCGGCGGAGAGGGCAGACGTCTTGTGCCGGGCGTCCGGCGGATCTCCGGCGCCCTTGTCGGGAAGGAAGGGCAGCAGAGTGGAGACCTCGTCTGCGGACTCAGCGCTGAAGGAGCCACCCACGACGTAGCAGAACGATAGTCTCACCCCGTCTTCACGGAGCCGGACCAGCGCCCGGACCAGCCGCTCATGCAGTGAGATACCGACCACCGTCACGCTCTGTGTGCGCAGGAGGTGTGGACCGTCGGTGCGTAGGTGCCGCAGGCCGCTGTCAAGCGGTATCGGAGCATCCGGGCGTATCTCGGCTAGGGCCTGTAGGAGGGCCCGGCGCCCACTACCATCGGCTGTGAGCTGTATCTGTCTCCAGTTGCGCTCGTGGCAGAGCAGCGTGACTCCGCGGCCGGACCGCAGGACGAAATCGCCGATACTGCCGGCGGCTCGCACCGCCAGTTCGAAGTTGTCGTCGGGCGGTTCTCCCACCAGTTCGCGCGCGGTACCGTCGACCAGCAGTGTGACGTCGGCGCCGGCCGGCTCCTCCATCTCGCGGAGCATCAAGACGCCGGTCTTGGCCGTACTCTTCCAGTCGATGCGGCTGAGGGGCTCGCCCGGTTGGTGGGGCCGCACGCCCTTGAACTCAGAAGCGCCGAAGGTGTGGATGCCCCTGTTGCCGCTCCAATCGTGCTTCAGACCCAGTTCGGGGTAGAGCGCACATGAATCGAGGTCCGCGATGTGCGGGAACACCGTCACCGCGAGGGGAGTGGTCTTCTTGTGCGCCACCCGTGTGACACCCAGATGGTCTTCCGTGACGGCCTCCACGGCGGGGAGTAGGTACACACCACGCTTCACCCTGGCCGTGCGGGTGCTCAATAACCGCTCGCCGCGCGGGACCAGGCCGTCGATCTGCAGCTCGATATCGTCTTTGGTCATACCTGCCAACGGACTACGGAGCGTGAGCTCCGGAGCGGGCAAGAACGATTCATTCTTGAGAACGAACGAGGCCTCCGGCTCGTCACCGGCCACGGGGTGCTCCGGAGTGAAGGTCCGGGTGACTTTCACTCGTCTGCTGGTGGTCACCACAGACAGCCAGGAGATCACGACAGCCGCCAGGAAGGCGAAGGCGAACAGGTACAGCTCCCAGGTACCGAGCACTCGCCCCGCCAGGTAGGTCGCGAGGGCGAGACCGAGAAGGGCGTAGCCGCGGACCGTAGGGCGAGGCATGGGCTACCCGCCGCTCTGCGGCACCGGCACCGTCTCGAGCAGTCTGGTCACCACGGACTCGGCGCTTACTCCGTGCACTTTCGCATCGGGTGAGAGCATGATGCGGTGAGCGAGGCAGCGCACGGCAAGGTCCTTGATGTCTTTGGGGACGACGAAGTCCCGGCCGCGCAACAGAGCCAAGGCCTTGGCTGCTCTCACCAGAGCCACGCCGGCCCGTGGGCTGGCCCCCAGATAGACATCGCGCTGCTCGCGTGAGGCCGCCAAGATGTCGACCACGTAGCGACGCAGAGCCGGGGCTACCCGCACCCGAACGACGGCCTGTGTCATGGCGAGCACGTCGCTCCCGTTCACGACCGGGCGGAGTTCGGCCAGAGGGTTATGAGACGTCTGCTCGTGGATTATCGACTCCTCCGCCTCCGCCGACGGGTATCCCAGGCTGAGGCGCATCATGAAACGGTCGAGCTGGGCTTCGGGGAGCGGATAGGTGCCTTCGTACTCGATGGGGTTCTGAGTGGCGATGACCATGAAAGGTGGATCGATGGAATGAGTGAAGTTGTCGATAGTGGCCTGGCGCTCTTCCATGCATTCGAGCAGGCTCGACTGGGTCTTGGGCGAGGCGCGGTTGATCTCGTCGGCGAGCACGATGTTGGCGAAGATGGGTCCGGGCCGGAAATCGAACTCCCCGTTCTTCTGATTGAAGACGCTGACGCCGGTGATGTCGCTGGGGAGCAGATCGGGTGTGAACTGGACCCGGGAGAAACGGCAATCGATGGAGCGGGCGAGGGATTTGGCCAACAATGTCTTACCGACTCCGGGGAAGTCTTCGACTATGACGTGCCCGCCGGCAAGAAGTGCCACCACGCAGGCGCGGATGACCTCGTCTTTGCCCAGGATCACCGAACCTACACTCGCTGCGATACGAGCGGCCTTGTGGCCGACCTCCTGCATCTCTTCGTCCTGAAGGACCGGCGCGGCCTGTGCGGGTGCCTCAGTAGCCTCGGCGACTGAGCCCGGCTCCATGGGGCCGTAGATCCTGTCGGGCATCATCCCTCCCCTGTTGCTGGACGGGCTTTGTTATCCGCAGATTGTACTCCGCACGGCGGACACGCAGACCTCTCGCGGCCCGAGACCCGTCACGAAAGGGACTCATCCACGGTTGGCGGGGTTCCCACCGGCGCGCCGGGCGCGTGGCCGCCTCTATTGAGGCCCGGCTACCGCCGCCTCCACCAACGCTTTGAGGTCGCCCTCGGGGCGCCATACCTGGGCGCCGCGGGCGATCATGCCCTGGTCCAGATAGAGGGCGAACGTGAGAGTCTCACGACTGGGGAGGACGAAGGTGATGGTGGAGTCGGCCGCCTTGGCGCCCAGGGCCTCGGCTGCGTCGTCGTTGCCGATCTCGTCGGACTCCAGGATGGCTTCACTCAACGCCTTGGTGGCGGGCAGGTCGGAACTGATGCCGTAACTCGTGAGCGTACCGGCGTCGTTGGGCAGGAAGACGCTGACGAAGGCAGCATCCTCGATGAGATCGAGTTGCGTCTCGGCGGGTAGTTCGACGAGATCGTAGGGGGATGCGACCTCAGAAGCACCTGCAGTCGCGCCATCCTTAGACGCACGGTCTGCCTCGTCGTCGCCCCGGCCTGCCAAGAGGATGGCTGCGACGACGACCGCCATGACGACTATCAGAGCTGCCGCGGTGACAAACACCCACTTCATCGCGACGCTACGTGCGAAGAATCCCTGCTCTCCATTGCTTTCGGCCGGCATGACGACTCCTTGGGCTGATGACGTCCCAAGAACGCTTGGGCTGGTCCTAAGAGTACCGCGTCGGGGGGACGGTACGCCAGACGTTGAGACGTTCGCTGGTCGACGCGGGGCACAGCCCCGTCGCGCCTTGAAGTTTTCCCTGCATACCACTAGACTCTGCGAGCACAAAGGCGATGACGGGAACGAGTAGGCACTGCTCTTCGCTTCGAGCGAGCCGGGGACGGTGGGAGCCCGGTAGGAATCAGTGTCCGAATATCATCCCCGAGCCGCCAGCCGAACGGTGAGCGATTCGTGCCGCGTAACGCACGATTCGCCGGACCCAAGTAGACCTGGCCGGGTCCTTCCCGTGATAGAAGGGGGACGTGAATGCCGCCCGCCGGCGCCGCGCACGCGCGACGGCCGGGGGTGTGAGGGCAGCAGCGTCCGCTGAGAGGGTGGCGTGGGCGCGCCGAAAACGGCGCCAACGCGTCTCCAAGTAGGGTGGTACCGCGGGTGACGTCCCGTCCCTACGCGCTCCGGCTTCGCGACTATCGCTCGCGGAGCAGGCGCCCCGGCCCCGGCCGGCAGGCGCGGCGCGGGGCGGGGCGTTTTTGTTTGCAGGGCCACGATGGCTGGGGGCGGCGCGGAGCGCCGCAGAAGCCGGCCAAGAGCGCCGGCATTGGGCCGGCACCGACAGGAGGAGCGCATGGCAGGCCAGTATCGATCGGTGGACACAGGACAGAGCTTCCCCGCCCTGGAGGAGCGGATCCTTGGCTGGTGGAAAGAGCGCTCCATTTTTGAAAAGAGCCTCGAACTGCGCGCCGGCAATCCGGAGTGGGTGTTCTACGAAGGCCCGCCCACGGCCAACGGCCGGCCCGGCATCCACCACGTGCTGGCCCGGGTGTTCAAAGACCTCTACCCGCGCTACAAGACCATGCAGGGATACCACGTGGGCCGCAAGGCCGGCTGGGACTGCCATGGGCTGCCCGTCGAACTGGAGATCGAGAAGCGCCTCGGCATCGAGCACAAGGAGCAGATCGAAGCCTACGGCGTGGCCGAGTTCAACAAGCAGTGCCGCGAGTCGGTGACCGCCTACGTGGACGACTGGAACCGCATGACCGAGCGCATCGGCATGTGGCTCGACCTCAGCGACCCCTACATGACCATGACCGACGGCTACATCGAGTCGGTGTGGTGGATCTTGTCGGAGTTTGCTAAACAGGGCCTGCTATATGAAGGCTACAAAGTGGTGCCGTATTGCCCGCGGTGCGGCACGGCGCTCTCATCGCACGAGGTGGCCTCGGGCTACCAGATGGTGACCGACCCCTCGATCTTCGTACGCTTCCCGCTGTGCGCGCCGAAGCTGCCGCACGATCTCGCGGCGCAGGAGTTGGCGCCGGACGGACGGCCTGTCAGCCTGTTGGTGTGGACCACCACGCCCTGGACGCTCATCTCCAACGTGGCGGCGGCGGTGGGCGCCGACATCCAGTATGCCCGCGCCCGGCTGGGCGAGGAGCATCTCATCCTGGCCGCCGACCTGGTCGCTGCCGTTCTCGGGCCTGAGGCCGTCGTGGAGGAGACCTTCTCCGGCTCCGACCTGGTGGGCCGCCACTACCGCGCGCCCTACGACTTCGTGCAGCCGGACAAGCCGGCCTGGCGCGTCATCGCCGCCGACTTCGTGGCCACCGACGAGGGGACAGGCATCGTTCACATAGCGCCGGCCTTCGGCGCCGACGACATGGCCGTGGGCCAGGCCAACGACCTGCCTGTCATCATGCCCGTGGACGCCGAGGCCCGTTTCACGGCGGAGGTCACGCCCTGGGTCGGGGTGTTCGTCAAAGACGCCGACGCCGGCATCATGGACGAGCTCGAATCGCGTGGCCTGCTTTACGCCCGCCAGCCTTACGAGCACAACTATCCGTTCTGCTGGCGCTGCGACACGCCGCTCATCTACTACGCGAAGTCGTCGTGGTATGTGCGCACCACCGCTCGCAAGGACGAGGTGCTGGCCGCCAACGAGGAGGTCACCTGGTATCCCGACCACCTCAAGCACGGCCGCTTCGGTAAGTGGCTGGAGAACAACATCGACTGGTCGCTCTCCCGCGACCGCTACTGGGGCACGCCGCTCCCGGCCTGGCGCTGCCCGAACGGTCACGACACCATCGTCGGCTCCAAGGCCCAGCTGGGCGAGCTGGCGGGGCGCGATCTCTCGGGGCTGGAACTGCACCGTCCCTATGTGGACGAGGTCACCTTCCCCTGCCCGCAGTGCGGCGCCGAGGCCACCCGCGTGTCGTCGGTGATCGACGCTTGGTTCGATTCCGGCTCCATGCCGGTGGCTCAGTGGCACTACCCCTTCGAGAACCAGGTGACGTTCGAGAAGCGTTTCCCGGCCGATTTCATCTGCGAGGCCATCGACCAGACCCGGGGCTGGTTCTACAGCCTGCTCGCCATCAGCGCGCTTCTCAAGGGCCACTCCTGCTACCGCAACGTGCTGTGCTTGGGTCACATCCTCGACAACGAGGGCCGCAAGATGTCGAAGCGGCTGGGCAACGTGGTCGACCCGTGGAGCATCCTCGACAAGCAGGGCGCCGACGCTCTGCGCTGGTACCTGTTCACGGTCAGTTCGCCCTGGTTCGCACGCCGGTTTGGTCCGGAGAACGTGGACGAGGTAGTGCGCAAGTTCATACTCACCCTGTGGAACACCTACTCGTTCTACACGCTCTACGCCAACATCGACGGCTTCGACCCGGACGAACACAGCGCGTTGGGGGCGGAGCATGAGGCGCCCGACGCCGACGGCGCCCTTCCGGTGGCCGAGCGGAGCCTCATGGACCAGTGGATCCTGGGTGACCTGCACATCCTCGTCAAGAAGGTCACGGCCGAGCTCGAAGGCTACGACGCCTTCGCCGCCGGCCGGGCCATCGCCGAGTTCGTGGACGAACTCTCCAACTGGTACGTGCGCCGCAGCCGCCGCCGCTTCTGGAAGAGCGAGGCCGACGCCGACAAGATCGCCGCCTACCTCACCCTGAACGAGTGCCTGGTGACCCTCAGTAAGCTGCTCGCGCCTTTCACGCCGTTCCTGGCAGAGGAGCTCTATCAGAATCTGGTGGCCGAACGCTCGCCGGAAGAGGCGGAATCGGTGCATCTGGTGGATTGGCCCGTGGCCGACGAGGCCCTCATCGACGAGGACCTGTCGTTCCGCATGGCCGTCGCGCGGCAGGTCGTGAACCTGGGGCGCGCGGCGCGCAACGCGACGCAGATCAAGACCCGTCAGCCGGTGGCCAAGGCCGTGGTGGCCTGCAAAGAGCGCGAGCGCGCCGCGGTTGAGAGTCTGGCCGCTGTGGTCTCCGAGGAGTTGAACGTCAAGGCCATCGAGTACGTGACTTCGGCGAGCGACTTGGTCAGCTACGTGATCAAGCCCAACTACCGGACCTTGGGGCCCAAGTTCGGCAAGAACATGCCGGCCGTCGCGGCGGCCGTGGCGGCACTGCCCGCTGACGAGACCGGCGACCGCATCGCGACCGGGCGGTCGGTCATGGTGACCGTGAGCGACGCCGACGGCGCCGCGGCGCACGAATACGAGTTCGCCCCCGACGATTTCGTGGTGGAGACCCACCAGCGCGAGGGCTATCAGGTGGAGCGCGAGGGCGGGGTGGCCGTGGCCATATCGACCGTGCTCACCCCCGAGCTTCAGAGCGAAGGGCTGGCCCGGGAGCTGGTTCATCACATCCAGAACACCCGCAAAGCGGCGGATTTCGAGATCGACGACCGCATCCACCTGTGGGTGAGTGGCCCGGCCGAGATCGCCGAGATGCTGGCCGTTCACGGCGACTGGGTCAAGAAAGAGACCCTGGCGGTGAGCCTGGAGGTGAGCGACGCGGCCGCGCCCGGCGAAGCCTCGGCGCAGGCCGGCGCCTACCGCGAGGAGCTCAAGGTCAATGGGCTGCCCGTGACGGTCGAGGTCGCCAAAGCGTAGCGCAGGCACACAGACCGTGACGCAGGCGTCTACTTCACGATGAGGTAGACGCCTGTCTTCTCCACCCCTCTGGAACTCTCCCAGCCCACTCGAGCTCTCCACAGCATGAATAGCTGAGCGGGACTCAGCTCCGAGAGAGACATTGCCTCGACCGCCCGAGCTGTGATCCCGTCCTCTACGATGCGGGTGTTGCTGTTCCCCATCCTCTCCGAGAGTTCCAGCACCGTCTCGTTCGGGTCGACCGCTGATTTGTCCAGGATCAGCATAAGGCCCTCCCCTTCCTCGCGTATCGTCGAGGTCTCCTGGGCCAGACGTTCAATCCCGACCGAGGACAGAGAGTCGATCAAGTCGTATGCCGGGGGTGGTACGAACGAGCCCTCCGGCAAGATGGATGTCGGGGTCACGTCGACGGGGTAAGCACATGCATTGATGGTGATGGTCCCGCTGTCCGGTGGCCGCGCGGTGGTGATGAACATCAAGGTGCCATCTGCGGACACAGTCTGCGCGTTCAGCGAGCGTAGCGAGCCGTCGGCCCTCCACCAGGCGTCGAAGTTGGTCAGCGCCGCCCTGGAGGGGTCGACCTCGAGCTCGGCGACCGCATGCTTCCACACCTTCATCAGATCGACATCGTCGGCGGGGAGGACCCACGAGATGCCTCGTCCATCCGCACCGGCGCCGCGAACGACAAGAAGGACCACAAGCAGGGCTGCCACGATAGCGCCCGCGAGGCAAAGCCAATGCCGCACACAGAGTCTGGAGAACACTCAGACCCCCCCGTAGTAGATCGGCCGGATACGTAGGCCACGGCACCATAGAGGTCTTTCCGCAGAAGCTTAGCATTGTGCGCACAATGTGCGCACAATGCAGAGGTGCGAGAGGTTCCACTGCTAGCGAGAGGTTCGCCTGCGAGAGTGTGGGAGTTGCGGGCCGGCGCTGGCTTCAGGGCGCTGCCCGCGGCGCCGGCCCGCGGCGCCGGCCTGCCGCGTGCGGCGCTACCAGGCGATGGGCGCCTCGGCCACCGAGAGGTCGTAGCGTGTGAGCGCCTCGCTCTCAAGGTCCACCGTCCACAGGTCGCCGAGGGCCCAGTTGCGGAAGGCGACACGCGTGCCGTCCGGCGAGAAGACCGGGTAGGTGGGCGTCAGACCTCGCGTCGCGACGATTTCCGTGCAGTTCCGGCCGTCGGCGTCGAAGACCCAGACGGCGGTTTCACCCTGGAACTCGCGGGAGCCGATCAGGCAGACCTTGCTTCCGTCGGGAGAGAAGGCGGGAGTGTAGGCCGTTTCAAGCCCGAGGGCGGCGTCGATGTCCTTGCCATTCTGCGTCCGTAGCGTCACCTCGGTGGGCACCTGCCATGGGCCGATGTAGACCATCGTAGACGCGTCCGGTGAAACGGCGAAGTCTCCACCGAAGCTCCTACCCAGCGGCGGATCGATGGGAAGAAGCTCGGAGTCGTGTGGCCGGGCGGTCAGGAGGGTGATCTGATCGGGATCCTGCGACATCATGGTCAGCCAGATCTGGTCATTGGTCTCGTCGTACCGGATGCGGTTCATCAGCGGAGGCGCGAAGTAGCGAAACAACTCCAGCGGCTCTCCAGGTCCGGACGCGGGGTGGGCCATGATCGCGGCCTGTCCGGTGCCGCTCCAGGGCTCTACCGTCCCGTCGTCGCTGGATCCAGACCCCGGCGAAGCATTTCCGACGAATACCTCGAACGGCTCGCCGGAGCCGCTCGGCGTAACGAGAACGATGCCGGCACCGTGTAGCAGCCAAGTCCGTCTCGAGGAGTAAGAGACTCCATGCGAGCCTTCCCACAACTGATACTGTTCGTTGGGCCTCCACACAGTCTCGACCAGCCCTTCTCTGACGCGGCAGATCTCCGCTCGCCAAGTCGCGAACGCGAGGCCGTCCAACTGCGCGCCGACGGGGCGCGGCTTGCCGGTGTCGCTGCCGACCTTCTCCTGAACGGTCGAAACAGGGAGGAGCACCAGCGCTTCAGGCATTTCCATGTGGAGGCTCCCCGATCCTGATGTGGACTCGTTCAGCCATTGTCGGCCCAAGCTCAGACCGAAGGCGGGGAAGAGTGCCGAAAGTGACGCAGCATCATCAACGCGGTCGACTCGGCCGCCGGAGAGGCTGAGGGTGGTGGGAAGTGAGGCGTCCACGCCCCAGACCGCGGTGAGCTGCTGGATTTCATTGATGGGCGTCGTCCCAAGAGAGCTCAGACTCCACAAGACCCGGTCGAGCCGAGCGGTGGGCCCGAAGGCCTGCACTGCTGTCTCCATCAGCCCGACGCTGTCGAGGGCGGCGAGCACGTGGTCGACGCTGGGTGTCATGGCGTCTGCGGCCGGCCCCCAACTCATGGAGCCGTAGGCGCTCGAGCCGCCATGAGCCACGGCCGCACCGGTGAACGTCACGTGGTCGCTCTTCGGGTCCAGGGCCGGACCGCCCACGTATGCAGACAGGTCGACCGTCCGCCCGTCGGGTGTGGAGGCGCTGAGGTAGAAGCTCTCGAGAAGACCGTCTTGGTCCCACGAGATCTGGATGCTGTCAAGCCGGGCGCCGCGTGGAGCGACGTCCAGAGTGGCAGCTGCCTCGCGCCAGATCTGGACGAACTCGAGCTCAGAGACCGAACGCGGTTGCCTTGTCAAGAAGTCGGGGTAGAAGGCCTCCAACCCCGGCGCAACGGAAGAGCCGCCGCTGTTTTCGGCCGGCTCCGCGGGGTCGCCGATCACGAGGATGGACTCTGGTCCGTCGCCCAGGTGCACCGCCGCCTGCCAGGTGCCTATGCTCACTCCGGCCGCGAGCACCACTGCGGCGAGCGCGATGGCTATCCTCCGTACGGCCGGCCGGCGCCGCGCACGCTTGCCCGCGCCGGCAAGTCGTACGTCAAGGGTCGACACGAAGCCTTCCACGTCCACTCGGCGTCTGTTGGCTCGGTAGAGACTCCTTATGTCTACATCATCCTGGGGCGTGTGCGCGGCCGTATCCTTCATGCTCACCGTCTGGCCTCCAAGACTTCCTTCAGGGTGCGCCGGGCCCGGTTGAGATGGCTGTTCACCGCGCCCTCCGATATCCCCATGATCTGCGAGATCTCATGGATCGACATGTCGGCCTGGTAGAAGAGAGCCGCCGCCACTCGCTGCCGGGTGGGGAGTTGCCGCAGCATGGCCAGGAAGTTCTCTGCCGGCTCCCAACTCCCCGCGCTGGCCTGCCTGGGGGCCGCTGCGGCCAGGCGCCGGAAGAGCTTTGCCCCTCGGGCCAGCCGGCGCCGGTAGTCCCTACAGCGGTTGACAGCGACCCGGTAGACCCAGGCCTCCGGCTCTATTGAGCCTCCCACCTCGTGCCAGTGGAGATAGAGCTGTACGTAGGCGTCTTGGGCCGCATCGGCCGCCAGCTCGCGGTCGAGCCTCTTCGACCGCGCTGAGCATGGTCCGCTCACCGGCGGGTGGTTCCATCTCGTTGGCCAATGCCCCGGTGGTCGTGTCTTTCTCCCCCCAAGAGGTGACGCCGGCGCCTGTTGTCCTGACACAGTCTATCTACGCCGGCAGGGACCCGCCAGCTTTACTTCGCAGCTCGGTTGCTCGGACCGCTCTTGTCCCCGGGCACCGCGGGATGCTTGAAGGTCGGTTGAGGGTCAGATAGTCTCTCGTCGTGGAGGGGCGCAGACGATGAAGGCACTGCATGACAGGCGAGGGGCAGGAACAGAGAAGACCGTGGCTCGGAGACCGCCG
>Ga0209612_1002143_pt1 | contig 14733 bp, 8 predicted proteins | sample BioC12SIPDNA_FD_185746 | JGI IMG/M metagenome (GOLD analysis project Ga0209612, IMG submission 185746) | Anaerobic biogas reactor microbial communites from Washington, USA - Biogas_R1_B C12 SIP DNA (SPAdes) (version 2) | ecosystem: Engineered > Bioreactor > Anaerobic > Unclassified | place...
TTCTCCCTGACGTGCTTCCCCCCATGGTCCGCTGGCCGGGGATTGTCGGGGGAAGGCTGTTTTCATCCGTGCAGCATGAGTTTTTCACACCCCTTCGCGTGAAGGCCTCCTCCATCTCCGCACCCCGGGACCCGCCTTCCCTGGCCTACTCCCCTGGAATTCTGGTATTACGCCCCCGGCGATATGAAATCTGACCAAACATCCTGGCCGGGCCTGGGAACAAAGAGGCAGGTATAAACCATATGATGCTATATTTACAAAGGGCAGGCCGGACTCTGTAGCAGACGCCGTTCCATCTCCTGTAGATTGAAATACCAAAACCAACAAGAGGATATGCAAAATGGAAGAGCCTGATTATCGCAACGACCCAAACAAGTACCAGAAATTCAAGAAAGTTGACGGCGCCACCTACCAGCGGGTCAACCAGTTCCTGCGCAAACACACCCACATCACCGCCCGCGAGTGGGCGATCGCACGTCTCTGCGCGGACTTTCGGACCACCAGCGGCTCGGAGATGACGTTCATCGGCGAAAACCTCCCTGACCTCTGCCCGTTCATGGTCGACACCTACACACCGCAGGCAGTCAACCAGGCGAGGAGTTCGTTCAAGAAGAAGGTGAAGAAGGCGGGGGCCACATTCTTCTACGGCGCCATGTGCGGCTTCTTCACCGCCGAAGAACTCGACGAGATCCTCTTTGAGGCGAGCGAAGTCGCCCGGTTCCTGCTGGAGGTCGAAGGCACAAGCCTGACCATCGACGACGAGATCGAGATCGAGGACCGGATCACCGAGGTGATGCGGGGCGTGGCCGAGGCTGCGTCGGTCGTCCTGAAGACCAGGCCCGGCCAGGAGGGAAGTGAGGACCCATGAAGATCATCCAGATAGTAGGCCGTTCAAACTCCGGAAAGACCACATTCATAAAGCGCCTGATCCCGGCGCTCTCAGCGCACGGGACCGTCGGCGTGGTCAAGCATCTGGGGCACCACGGCTTTGCGCTCGAGCCCGGAAAGGATACCACCATATTCTATGAATCGCATGCCGCTATATCCGGCGGCGTCGACGACGACAAGTCGGTCATCGTCAGGCGCGAGAACGACCTCGACTCCACTCTGGAGGTCCTCTGCAACGCCGGGATCGACTATGCTATACTTGAGGGGTTCAAGTCGCGGCTGTTTCCAAGGATCGTGATAGGCGACCTCGAGAGTGAGAACGTCGTCCTCCGCAACCCCTCGGTCGACGATGTGATCGCCGCGCTCCCGGAGTTTGAGGATTACTACACTGTTGAGGGGCTGGTCAGGGAACTGAAGCGCGAGTACGGCGTCTCGCATGCCGGGGCCGTCCTCACGTTCAACGGAATCGTCAGGGAATGGACCGGCACCGAACGGACCGAGTACCTGGAGTTCGACGAGACCGTCGATGCCCTGACGGAGAGCCTCAGGCGGGAGATCGAGGCTGTCCCCGGGATCATCGGCGCACGGTTCCACCACCGGAAAGGCCGGCTCTATGCCGGGGAGGATATAACCTATGTTGCTATACTCGCAGAGCACAGAGAGGAGGCGTTCGCTGCAGCCGGCAGGGCGATCGACCGGCTGAAGCGGGAACTGCACGACGTGGAGAAGTGACTGATATGGGAAACAAAAAACAGATGTTTGGAACGAACGGCGTCCGCGGCGTGGTCGGGGAGATGATGACGCCGACCCTCGTCCTCAAGATCGGCGCCGCGCTCGGATCGATGCGGAACGGCACCATCGCCGTCGGCAGGGACACAAGGACGTCCGGTGAAGCCCTGGCCCACGCCCTCAAGGCCGGGCTCCTGATGACCGGGTGCGACGTGGTGGACATGGGCATCCTCCCCACACCGGCCCTGCAGTACATCATAAAGACCGATGACCGGTTCGCCGGCGGCGCGATGATCACCGCGTCCCACAACCCGCCTGAGTACAACGGCGTCAAGATCATCGAGGCCGACGGCACCGAGATGGCTGACGATGAGATCATCAGGCTCGAAGACCGGTTCTTCGCCGGCGAGTTCGACGCGGCCGCCTGGGACGGCGTCGGCACAGAGACCGCCGCACCCGACCGGCTCCGGGAGTATATCCGGGCGGTCGTGGGACACTTCCCGGCAGGCATCGGCAAGGACATGACCGTCGTCGTCGACCCCGGTTCCGGTCCCGCGGCCCTCACCACACCCGTCATCCTCGAGAGGATGGGCTGCCGGGTCCATACCATCAACGCCCGGCTCGACGGCACCTTCCCGGGCCGGATGCCTGAACCGACCCCCGAAGGGCTGCAGCCTCTCTCGGAGATGGTCATCGCCACAGGCGCCGACTTCGGGGTGGCGCACGACGGCGACGCCGACCGGGCGGTCTTTGTTGATAACAAAGGACGCTATATAGAAGAGAACTATGAGTTCGGCCTGATCGAGGACTACGTCTGCAGCAGGAACCGCGGCGGGCTCGTCGTCACCCCGGTCGCCACCTCCCGGCTGATCCGGGACATTGCCGGGAAGCACGGGTGCACCGTTGACTACACCCCTGTAGGGAGCATCTACGTCGCAAGGCGGATGATCGAGCTCATCGGGCAGGGGAAGAACGTCTCCTTCGGCGGCGAAGGAAACGGCGGCCTGATCTATTCCGATCACCAGTTCTGCCGGGACGGGGGCATGACCGCCGCAATGATGGTAGCGGTTCTTGCAAGCCATAATGGGAGAGACCTCTCCGCTATCATCGACGAACTCCCGGTCTACCACCTGGTCAAGGAGAAGTATCACGCCCCTGACCCGGCCGCGCTGGTCCGTGCCGTCGAGGAAGCGCTCCCGGAAGAGACCATCGAGAAGATCGACGGTATCAAGATCATCAGGGACGACGCCTGGGCCCTGGTGCGGGCGTCGGGCACGGAACCGATGATCAGGATTATGGTCGAGTCAAAGGACCCGGGCGTCGCAGATACCATGTACCGGGAGATCATGCAGGTGGTCAGGCAGGCCTGATCCTTCTCGCTTGCACAGTGAAGCCAACCCCACATTAAGTGTTCTATTCACGGTGATGCGAAGGACACTTACCTTCCCCCATATTTCACGCATTTGCGAGGATCTCTCGAAATTCCATCAAAGTACGCTCTTGTGGGGAGGGAGCAACCTATATATACGATGATCGATATGCATGATACAGAACCTGCTGGAGAGCGGTGATCAAAATGAACGGAAAGCCACAGATGAAACAGAAGATATCCTCCGCCATCTCTTCCGGTGATCCGCGTGAGGTTGAGAAGATTGTTTTAGACATCTCAGAGACGCGGACGCGAAAAGAGAAAAAATCCCTCTATGAGCAGATGAACGCAGCCCTGGTAAAGGCGGCGTTCGAGGAGAACCAGCCGGAACTCTTAAGCCAGCTCGTCGAACCGCCAAAAGAAGAAGTTTTTGGCCTTGCAAGACGCGTTGCCGGGCTCTACCGCGAGAATAAAGATGAAGCGTGGTTCTCCGCAATATTTACCCTGGTCGGCAAACTCGACCGCAAGAGCCACCAGTCCGATATCCTCGCCGAGGTATCCTGTGACCTGGTCCAGGCCGGGGTCGACACCGGGGACATCCACTTTATCGAGAAAGGAGAGGAAGCCTTCGACCAGATCAGCATCCGTAAATACCGCTCGGCAATCCTCTCTGATATCATCCCGCTCTTCATCCAGTACGGGCAGAAATACCAGAACGTCGATATCATGCATCACGCTCTCCAGGCGCTCTCCGAGATCGGCGATATATCAAAACAGTCACAGCTCCATGCTGATGTGGCCCGGGCGATCGCCGCCTCCGGCATCGGGGCAGGCGACATCCACCTGGTGGTCAGCGGTATTTTAAGCGCCACCGAGATCAACCAGAAGATCCGGCGCACCAACTCGATCGCCGACATCGCGGACGCCGCCTGGAAATCTCCGCTGAAGAAGGAGATCTCCGATATCGAGCAGATCATAGACTCCCTCTCCGGGGTCCCGGAAGAACGGATCACCGAGGTCCTTGCGATCCTGACCGAGCACCTCCTCGATCGCCAGCGGGACAAGAAACAGGTCTACACCAAACTGCTCAGGCTCGACGACGAGAAACCCTGGGCGGGCCAGACCCTTGTCCTCGAACTCCTGAAGAAGGCGGAGCGTAGCGGGGAGCGCTGGTACCTGGAGAAGGCGTTTGAGTTCAACGCCCGGAGCACGGTGGAGACCCAGCTCCCCATCGAGGAGATCGTCCTCTCCGGCATCGCAGTCGTCGAGAAGAGCGGCAACCCGACCATCCTCCTCGATATCACGCCGCTGATCGACGAATCCTGCGACGCTGCGAAGGCGGCCCAGCTCTACCGGCAGATCACTGACGCACTCTCCCGGATGGGTGACTTCTACCATGCAATTGAGGTCATGAAGAAGGCCAGCACCACCGCTCAGAGGATCAATGCCCCGTTTTTCGATACCAGTGTCCGCCTGATCAAGGAAGGTATCCGGCGTGACGAGACCGGACTCGTCCGCGAGAACATCCTTGCCGCACTGGAGATCGATATCGCTGACTCGCTGGTACACCAGGCGGTGACCGACTTCTGCAGGGAGTACGACTTTGACGAAGTCGTCGGGCACATTCCAGCGATAAAGGAACTTGCCGGGTCGCACCAGGCACAGGATACCCTGCTCTTTGAGTGCAACACCATCCTGATCGAGCGCGGTTTCGTCCGCGAGAAAGACCCGTCCGGCCTCGTGAGCCTGGTTAGCGAGATCGAGGACCAGACCCTGCGCGAGCAGGCCATCTCGGCGATCGTCGTCGAGATGGCACGGATCGGCGTCGCCCGGAAAGACCGGGACCTCCTCCGGCGTGCGACCGCGCTCACCTGCGAGATCATGGACCAGCAGGCGCGGGCCGAGGCACTGGGCGGCATCGTGGACCAGGCGGCCGTGCTCGCTGTGGAGGACGGTGACCTTGACCTCCTCCATGGTATGCGGGTCCTCTCCGCGTCCCTGCTGGAACCGGATTACTGCCTCTTTGCGATGGGCAAGGTGATCCACGGCCTGATCATGTACGGGATCGAGCAGCTCTCGCTCCGGGCACTCGACGAGGCGACCCAGATCCTCTCCCAGATCACCGATCCGTCGCTGCAGCGGCAGCTCGTGGACCCCCTCATCGAAGGCTACATCCGCGTCGGAAGCCTGCAGGCGGCAGACCAGCTCTCCCGCGGCGGGGCCCGGATCTTCGAAGGCATGATGGAACCCTTCGAGATCGCGCTCGACCTCCTCAAGACCAGCACCCCGCGCGAGGAGATCTCGATCAAGATAGCAAGTTACGTCGACATCATGCTCGAGTACACGCAGGTCTACGCAAGCCCGATCTTTGCTGTCCCGATGGCTCTCCTCTCTCTGGAGATCGAGGGCGAGTACGAGCGGACCGCCATGATCCAGCGGATCCTCACCTTCTTCACCGAGTACGTCAGGGAGTTTGACTCGGCCGACCCCTACGAGGTGATGGCCTACCTGCTGGAAGGGATCGAGGGAGCGACGGCGGCACCGCAGGTGCTTGAACTGATGTACCGCCTCTTCGAGCACACCGGTGATGTCTACGCCCGGTATTCAGGTATGTACCGGATCGTGAGCGCCTACTCGGCTCTCGAAAACGTTGAGCGGGCCGAGGAGATCATCAGGAGGCTGCATGAGACCATCGGCACCATCACCGACCCGTCCATCCACGCGATCATGCTCTCCGACCTTGCGGGGCTCATGGCCGGGATCGACCACGCTGAGGCCAGGACCTACCTCGACGAGGCCCAGGAGATGCTTGAGTTCGTCGACCCGGACCGGGAGGCGTTCGTCAGGAAGAACCTGATCTACGCCGCAAGGAACCTCAGTGCGGTCAACCGGCAGGAGAAGGATGTCGATTGGGCGGTTGAGCAGGTCGGCAGGATCGAGGACCCCGTGGAGTACGTGGACGCCCTGGCGGCGGTCTTTGACATGATCAGCGAGCCTGCTCAGAGGAAGGAGATCCTCTCGGCCATGTGCCATACCGTGGTGAGCATCCCCTCCCCCTACATCCGGCTCTCGATGCTCTTTGATGTGGCGCGGTTCGCTGAGACCTACGGCGACGAAGAGGAGATCGATGAACTACTGAAGGGTATGGAGAGGACGGCCGGAAGCATCCAGATCCCGTTCATCACCGCCATGACGCGGCAGCGCATGGCCCGGATGCTCTTCTCGTTCTACCGGAAGACCGGGAAGCCGGCCGTCCAGCAGCGGGCTATCGATGTCGTCTCCACCATCGATGATGATCGGATCCGCTACAGCATGATGGTCCAGCTCGAGCAGGCGATGCCCCAGTCCTGGATGAATACGGTCTTTGGCAGGATCCTCAACTGCCGCGAGAAGATCCGGCGCGGCGAGTATACCACAAAGGATATGGTCGCGCTCGACCGGACCATCAGGGCGGCACCTGACCGGGCAAAACGGGCGATCTACTACACCGAGCTCTTCCTCATCGCCAGGAACGCGGGGCAGCATGAACTTGCGGACCGGATGCTCCTCTGCGCGCTCGACGAGGCGCGGATCATCAGACCGCTCTCCCGGCGGGCCTTCGTGCTCGGGGATATGGCGTGTCGGATATACGCGGAGCGTTACGATGATCGGTCCAGGGAGATCCTTGATATGGCCGTAAGCGAGGCCCTCAACATCCGCGACACAGCGGTCCGGGACGAGGTATACGACGAACTGGATATGTCCATACGGGTCGTCCAGGAGCACTGGCTGTGAAGACGATCGAGATCAGGATCTCAGGAAGGGTGCAGGGTGTCGGGTTTCGTGCATGCGTAAGGAAGATCGCCACCGACCTCGGCATCGGCGGCGAGGTCATGAACCTCCCTGACGGGAAGGTGCTCATCACCGCAACCGGCGAACCCGTCGTCCTGGATAAGTTCGCGTCCATGCTCTACGGGTGCCCCCGGGTTATTATCAGGGATCTCTCCCTGCAGGAGATCCCCCTTGTCCGCTTCCCCGAGTTCACGATCCAGCGGGGCGCCTACCAGTACAGCACGTGAAACTCGGCGTTCGTAAGAAGTGCATCCCGCAGGATCTGCACCTGTGTATCGATGCGGGACTGGTCGATAGAGTCACGGAACTCCTGCACGAGCCGGGTTGAGAGGTTTGCGTCAAGGTAACATCTCTTTTCGCTGCATTCGTAATCTTCCTCCGAGATCTCCTCGCTGGCAAACCTGATGACGGTGTGGTCCACCATCACCGCCTTCTGCGGTTCGATGAGGTCGTAGACAAGGCTCCCGGCTCCCTCGTGGAGCATGCCGAGGTCGGGGTCGAGATGGGCGCCGACCAGGGAGACGCAGCAGTTGCCGTAGAGCATCGCGTAGCCGAGCGAGAACATGGCGTTGACCGGGTCGCGGTAAGGGCGGTTCGTCCGGCGCCGGAACCCGAGTTCCGGCGGGAGCGTGCGGGAGAGGATCTCGTAGTACATATCGCCGGTCAGGCGGGAGAGTCTCCGCAGTCCCTCCATGGTGACCGAGACCGCGAGTTCCTCCCGGGCCTGGTAGAGGAAATCAAGTTCCCCGGTGTAGAAGATATCCTGCCCGGTGCAGTCACAGAGTTCCTCGAGGAGGAGGAGTTTCGACTGCAGGCCTGCTGTTGCGAGCGGCTGGGCGAACCGGTGGGGGGCGGCGTGTTCCTGGGCGGTGCGCACCCCGCTCTCCGGCCGGTAGCCGTAGGGGTAGAGGTAGCCGACGGGCGTGCCGTCGATATCAAAGAAGGTGATGACAGCGCCGGCTTTGAGGAGGTTTGTCACTGCCGAGGTGTGCAGGGTATGGCCGCCGATGACCAGGAGGTGCTTCACCGCCTGGAGCGGGTAACGCCGGGTGGTGCTCCCGTGCGCGATGACCAGTTCCTGTGTCGTCGCCTTGATATGCCCCCCGTAGCCGAAGACGGGGAGCCAGGGTTGCGTCGCTGTCATCCTATCACTCTGGAAAGGAGTAGTGGGCGCCTTTTGGTGATGAATGCATCGATTGGGCCGGATACGGAGAGGTTTCCGTGGGGGTAGGTAGGGAGAGGACCGCGGGTTCACTTACCTGCGGTTTAAGCCCGCGGGAGTTACCCGACCACCCTCTTTGGGTTAGCGTCCGGGCCGATGGCTGTGGCACTCCGATACGACGCGCGCCTGATTTCCCGTAGGTGTTTTTCTGGGCGGATTGCCTGCAAGCGCATCGACCTGTGATATATACGCCGCGTCGTGAGCGCCATTGACCGGGATCCCGATCGGCCTGCATTCATCAGTCCCGCCTGTGGCCGCGTTTGGCCACATGGGGGGGTTCTTATGAGATAAGTATAAAGTTAATCTGAAAAAGTTAAGTTAACCTTACCAACTAAATGCAACCTTTATCTATACTTATAGCGCTATTTTTAAATGTTCGTTAGGTCAGCGGACTGCTGAGAAAGAGTATGAAGAAAAACCAGGTGATTATATGAGTTATTTGGGAAAAAAGATTCAGTATGTCCTGTTCATACTGATGGTATGCTTGCTGCTGGTACCGCCGGCAGCGGCGGAGACACTCGATAATGCGGGTGTGAACCAGACAGGGAGCTTCGTAGATGATACGGTTCTCCCTGAAGCGACTTCTTCTGTAACTCTCTCGGAAGAGGTGACTGCGACACCTACAGAGGTGCCTCCTGCAACAGCAACCGATGAGGTGGCAGCAGAACCAACAGAAGAGGTGGTTGTGGCATCTGTGGAAGATCCGGCTGAATCATCGGTGCAGACTCTGGTGCAGGCCACAGAGCCGGTGATACTCTTTAACGGCACAGTCGCACTGACGGACGGTACGTTTGAGTGCACGGCCTACGAGTCCGGTACCGCCTACACCGTCCAGAACAAGACCCCACTCGGGGCCCTCCAGGCGGTGGCGGAACGCAAGGGCTTCACGTATGAGGTTACCGATAAGCGATGGACCGAAGATGAGGTCCTCCTGCTCGACAATGTCGGCGAATTCTCAAGAGGCACCTCCAAGTGGGTCTGCTACGTCAACGGCATCAAGAAGGATGGGTACAAGAACCATGATGCCGGCCTCAACGTCATAGCGCTTGCTGACGGTGATGAGATCATCTTCTGCTACGGCGCCAGCCCGACGCCGGAGGATGCAACTGCGCTGATCAAGATCACCGTGGGTGTTGAGGACTCAGAAGAGCCACCCGTGGAGCCCACCGGCTGGACCATCACGCTCAAGGGCGCGTTGACCGATACCGTCAACCAGGATTTCTTTGAGAGGGGTATCACCCACGGGCATACCGCCACCTACACCGATGATAACGGTGAGTGGAAGGGCATGCCCCTCTGGTATCTCGTCGGCCTCGTCGACGATGACCAGGGGCACGGCTCCGGGACATTCAACGAAGCCCTCGCCGAGAAGGGCTACTCGATCAAGGTCACCGGTAGCGACGGCTACGGGGTCAACTTTGACAGTGCAAGCGTCTCAATGAACGACAATATCATCGTCGCAAACACCCTCAACGGCACTCCGCTCCCGGAGACTATCGGCGAGAAGAACAAAGTCTGCTGGCCACTCCGAATGGTCGGCTCTGACGTGAGCGCCGGCCAGTTGGTCGGCGGCGTCGCCACGATCGAACTCGTCGGCCTCCCCGAGCCCTCCGAAGGGTGGGAGATAACACTCGCGGGCGCGTTCAACCGGACGGTCTCGCAGGCAGAGTTCGAGGAATGGGTCAACTGTCACGGTAAGAGGTATACCGACTCCAAAGACCGAGTCTGGACCGGGATGCCGCTCTGGTACCTCGTCGGCGCCGTTGACGACATAGATTCAGGCAGCCACTGGAAATTCAACGACGCGCGGGTGGACGAGGGGTACACCGTGCGGGTGACCGCGGGTGACGGGTTCAACGCCACCTTCGAGATCGCCGACATCGCCCGGAACGACTCGTTCATCGTTGCAAATAAACTGAACGCAACAGCGCTTACCGCAGATAACGGCGGGCCGCTGAAGTTTGTCGGCCCCGGTCTCTCCGGGAAACAGCAGGTCGGCGGCATCGCATCGATTGTCCTCGAGGGGCTGCCGGGCGAGAGCACCGAATCTGAGTGGACGCTCTCCCTCGAGGGGCCGAAGGTTACGGATCTCTTCACGAAGGAGGAGTTTGAGGACTGCGAAGCGTGCAGTCACCACACAGTGACCTATGACGATGGGGTCAGCACCTGGACCGGCGTCACGTTAAAGACTCTCTGCGGCTGGGTTGACGACGATGTCATGCACGGCTCCGGGGCGTTCAACACCGCCCTTGCCCAGGCAGGCTACACAGTGATCGTCTCCTCGGGTGGAGAGAGCCCCTACAGCAAGGAGTTCTCCAGCGAGGATATCCTGGCAAACCCGGAGAACTACATCGTCGCAAGCAAGGTCAACGGCACGGCGATCACCGGGGACAAGGTCTACCCGCTCCGCCTCGTCGGCAAGGGTGCAACCGGGAGCCTGAGCGTCGGGAACATCCAGAGGATCCAACTCGTCGACTTCCAGAAACCGACAGAGCCCCCGGCCATCCGGATCGTCAGGTACGCCTCCGACGGCAAAACAGTCGTGAACGAGACGAAGAAGACCTGCGAGTGGATGGAGAAGAACCTGAAGGTCTACGGCGAGCCGGACGGCATCCGGCTCAAGTTCCAGGGTCCCACGTTCAAGCCTGACGACCTCTGGAACCCGGCCAAAGACATTAACCTCAATAAAGTCGACGAGGTCGTGAAAGGAACCGCAGTCAGGGATCTCTGTGACCTTGTGGGAGGGGTCCCCGAGGGAGGAGAAGTCAAGCTCCTCGCACCCGATGGTTTCGAGACTAAACTCAACTACACCAACCTCTACACCCCGCTTGAGCGGCAGGGAGAGGCAATCATCGCCTGGTGGAACGAGCGGCAGGGCTACGTGCCCGACTACAGCGACGGCCCACGCAACTTCTTCACTACTCCTGGCGGCGTCTTCGGCGCCGAAGACATGCGGACGTGCCTTGCTGAAGACTACTGGCACTACTACTGGGCCGACGGTATCCAGTACCCCTCGGCAGCCGGCGTATCCACAAAATACATCGCGACCATCGCGATCTACCCAGGCACGCGGGAGGACTGGAGCCTTACCCTGACCGGCGCCATCACCGATACCATGAGCAGATCCTACTTTGAGTCGGCCAAGGCCTGCGCCATGGCAGGCAGCCACAGCGCAACCTGGACCGATGGTGAGGGGCAGGTCTGGTCGGGGATGCCGCTCTGGGTCCTCTGTGGCTGGGTTGACGATGCCAACAAACACGATTACGGAACAAACCCCTTCAATGACGACCTTGCGGACGCGGGTTATGAGATCACCGTCATCGACTACGGTCCGGACGGCGTGAAAGGCACCGATGATGACTTCTCCACCACGTTCAACAGTTCGTTTGTCAAGCGGAACAACAATATCATCGTCGCCGATGAGATCGACGGTGCACCGCTGCCGAATGACGGAAAAACCTGGCCGCTGAAACTCGTCGGCTCCGCCCTGACCTCGAACAAGCAGAGAGTCGGGAGCATCGATGAGGTTGTGCTGACCGGGGTGCCGGTCGTTGCCGACGCGACGATCTCCCTTGAGCAGGGCTGGAACTTTGTCTCGGTACCCAGGGTGCTCTCTGCCGGAAACGACAATGCTACAATCTTTGCTAACGTCAACCGGGAGAAGCACAGCATCTGGCAGTATGATGCCGCGATAAAGGACTGGAAGAGAGTGACGGAGACCGACCCGATTCTCCCGCTTGAGGGTTACTGGATCTACTCTGCCGGCAACGTGGAAGTTCCACTCCAGTTTGACACCGGCGTGATCAGGACTCCTCCAGCAAAGGCGCTTGCAAAAGGCTGGAACGCTATCGGGTTCAGCGACACCGAACCGGCCACGGCACGCGACACCCTCCTCTCGCTTGGAGATGCGTGGACGCAGGTGATCGGGCATGACGCCAGCACACAGCGGTACGAGACATCCATCATACGGGGCGGGTCGGGCAACCACGCTGACACGCAGGAGATGCTGCCGATGAAGGGCTACTGGGTCTACCTGCGCGGTGAGAGCGAACTCGCCGCTATCGGGGCATGATGGAGCGGATCCATGGATATCAGGTATATCATATCCCTCCTCATTCTCCTCTCTCTTGCCTGCACAGCAGCCGCCCTGCCGGTGCTCCCCGATGAATTTGCCGGCAGCGTCACGCTCGACGGGAAACCCGCACCCGCGGGAACCGTCATCACCGCCAGGATCGACTGGAACGAACGCGGCTCCACAGTCACCGCAAAGGCCGGGGAGTATGGCCCCCTGGATTCTCCGGGAGTCCTCGCGGTCAGGGCGACTGAAGAGGATCTCCGGCGCTCTGGTTCCCCGATCATAACCTTCTGGGTGAACGGCCACAAGGCCGATCAGGAGGTCGCGTTTACCGGGGGAGCAACCCGGCGGCTCGACCTCTCGGCTGTCACCGGAGGGGAGGACGATCAGGTGCCGGTAGCGTCCGGCAGGAATTCGTTCGGAATCGAGGGTGTCGGCATCACGGACACCGACGGGGGGCAGCAGGTCGTCATCGATAACAGGACCGTTCAGGGCGGCATCACCACCAACGAGACCGCCATTACTCTGAGCAATGTGGACGGGTGGGAGGAAGTGGTCATCTTCACCAGGGAAAGACCTGCTGGAGATATGCAGCTCGCCGGCACCATCGAGAGCGTCCATGCCCGAAGCAGTCCGATCAACACCGGATCTGCCTGGGCACAGGTCGACCTTGAGATGAGCAGGCACCCCGGCTCAACCGCTCAACTCGATACGACAATCTATCAGAACCCCAAAACCGACGAACAGGAGGCATTCGAAACCGTTGTTTACCAGATGACGGGCAAGAACATCAACAGCTTTGCCTATGTCCTGAACGTACAGAAGACCAACGTCGCAAACGAAGGGGATGGTGGCATCATCAGGGCCGCAACGATCAGGATGGCGGCCAGCCCCGAATGGGTTACCAGCATGGGCGGCGTGGATAACGTCGTCATCCTGCGGCGGGCCGACGATGGTACAACGACTGGACTGGAAACGCACTGCCTCAAAGAACGCGATGCTGCCGGGAACTACATCTTTGAGGCCGTATCCCCGGGCGGCCTCTCAGCATTCGCGCTGGTTGCTACAAAAGCCCCGAGCAGCAGTACAGGAGGCGGTGGCGGGTCCGGCACCACGTCTGGCGGAGGGTCCTCCAAAGACCCGGGATCGCAGTTCACCTATGACCCCAGTGCCCCCGAGGTGCATACCGGGCGCGTATCCCTTACCACATCACCGACCGGGGTGGTGCTTGAGTCCGTGACGGTCAGGACTGCTGATGAGGCCTGTGCCGTGGCGATACGGGAAGGCACCACCGCGCGCGACGCGGACGGCAACCCGCTCGGCGAGGTGACCACTACGAGGATTGCCCCAGCCGACGTTCCGGCGGCTCCGCCGGGAACGACGGTCGCTATTGCGCTCTCGTGCGGCCCTGCGGGCGCCACCTTCGACCCGCCGGCCGTCCTCACCTACGCCCTCTCCGGGGAAGAGTGGGCGAAGATCGACAAGGGTGCCACACCGAAAGTGATGTGGTACAACCCTGAGACCGGGAAGTGGCAGGATGTTCCCGCAACGGTGGACCCCGCCACACGGACGGTCACTGCAGAGGTATCGCACTTCAGCATCTATGCTCTGGCATGGGCCGTCTCAGGGACGACAGCACCAGAAACACAGGACACTCCGACCCCTGAGCAGGAACCGGCCGGGGAACCCGGGGCTGCGTTCCCGACCTGGGCGCTGGCTCTTGTCGTGGTACTGGTCGCCGCACTTGCAGCATTCCTCGTTATGAGGAAGAAGTAACCAACACCCCTTTTTCGGACATTCAAGAGTAAAACCATGGTATCAACGCACATACGAGGCTCCATTCCGCACCTGGTTGCCCTCTCGCTCTGCCTCCTGCTGGCACTGGCGGCCCCGGTTGCCGCATCCCCAACGACCGAGCTCCACATCAAAAAGATCGCAGCCGATGGAGTTAGCGTCATAGACGAGAAGACGGTCGATTACCGCTGGCTTGAGGCAAACCTCCCGATCCAGGGAGACGGCAAAACCCACTACTATCATCAGGGCCCGGTCTTTGAAGGAGATCCCTGGAATCCCGAGGAGGACACAAACATCAAAGATAAGGATATGGGCGCGGTGAAAGGAACCGACCTCAAAGACATCTGCGAACTCGTCGGCGGGATGGGCGAGGAGGATATCGTCATGCTCCGGGCGGCAGACGGGATGACAAAGAGGTTCCCCTACAAAAACGTCTACGAGCCGGAACCCCGGCAGGGGCCGATGGTCATCACCTGGTACCACGCTGAAGACGGGTATGTTCCTGATTATCGCAGCGGAATGAGGCTGGTCTTCTTTGCAGACACATCGACCAACCAGAACGGCACCCATGTCTTCGGTGTCTGGGATATGCACGAGTGTTTCGACCCCGAATACTGGTACTTCTACAATGGTGAGTATCCAACCACCACAGGTCTCTCCGTGCAGTTTATCAGCGAAGTCATCATCGAGAGCGAAGAAGAGGCCACCGGGAGCATCCGAGTAGATTCAACACCCTCCGGGGCCGCCATCATCATCGACGGCGACGAGACCGGTGACGTGACCCCCTGCACCATCTCCGGGATTGAGGTCGGCAGCCATTCTGTC
>Ga0209612_1002146_pt1 | contig 14724 bp, 15 predicted proteins | sample BioC12SIPDNA_FD_185746 | JGI IMG/M metagenome (GOLD analysis project Ga0209612, IMG submission 185746) | Anaerobic biogas reactor microbial communites from Washington, USA - Biogas_R1_B C12 SIP DNA (SPAdes) (version 2) | ecosystem: Engineered > Bioreactor > Anaerobic > Unclassified | place...
CCGGTAGCTCGGACACCCCGGCAGGTACCAGGAAGGAGAGCTCAGGTGCCGGTGGACTCGCGGCGAATCGGCGACCGTTGTCGCTTCGTGCGATGGACGTCATCCACAGGTTGCTGCTCACTCCGCGCATCTGCTCCCCACCCCACACGTCGAACTCCACCGAGACTTCCCCCACAGGCACGAGCACGTCCCCCACTGTTCGATAGGCAAGGTACTCGTTGACCGCGCCGGGAAACCGCGTCCGGGTGGTCCCCGGCAACAGGATTCTGGTATTGGGAGAAGAGATCGATATAAGCGGCAGGCAGTAGCCGTCAATCCGCTCTGATTGACTCTGGAGACGCCAGTGCCATAACGAAAGAGCCGCGCCGAGCACGATCACGGCCGCGACGACGAGCGCTCCGGCCAGCAGCAGTATCCGCCGGGTGCTCCGGCGCTTGGCGGTCTTAAGGAACGTGGCCTCGTCCAGGGTGGGCACATCAGCAGCAGCACCGTCCGGGTCTGGTGCCCTAATTCCGGTGGCGTCAGTCATCTTGGGGCCTTCCTTTCTCGAGGTGCGCGCGCAGGCGTTTGCGAGCTCTGAAGAGACTCACCTTGGTGGCGTTCACGGAGCGACCCAGCGCGGCGGCGGTTTCTTCGACGGTTTGGCTCTCCAGATACTTGAGTTCGAGCAGACGACGATCGGCCGCGGGAAGGAGCGACAGCAAGCGCCGTAGCTCCTCCTGGTCGCCCACAGCCACGACACGAGCGAGCGGATCGTTGGCGGAATCCATCGGCTCAGGCGCATTGACGATAGGTACGGTGTGGCCTTGCCTTCGCACCCAGTCGACGTGTTTGTTGTGGGCCACTGTTCGCACCCAGCCATGCAGCTTGCCGGCATCGATACCATCCAGATGCTGATAGGTGACGAGAAGCGTCTCCTGAGCGAGGTCTTCAGCGTCGGGGGGTGATAGTCCGCGTCCGCGCAGGTACCGGTAGGCCAGCGCGTACAACTCCTGCCACACACCGCCTCCCTCCTCGTGCGGTTGACCATAGGCGCGAACCATCCGACACGTGCCGTTTCACGACACATAACGCATGAAGCACCCCGAAGGGGTACACGTGCGGCGTGCTGCCCGGCGCCATACTACGCCCAAGTGAGGGTCCAATCAGGTTGCCTGGAGCATGGGTCCGCGCCTTCTGGCCGCCTGTGGCGATCACACTACCAGCCGAGAGTCAGGCAACGCTCTTTGTTTGGCGCTTGGGCCTTGGAGCCGTTCACTGAAGCCTCTGCCTGCGCATTCCAGGCCTTGATCCTGAAGAAGTCCGCCTCATCGCTGACTTGTCAACAGAGAACGTGAAAGAGGCTGTAAACCAGCTGCATTTCGAGACATGTTGGACTGGACTGCTCACCCAGAAGACGTGCGTATGGACCGCCAGCGCCAGGCTCTGGTGCCTAATCTCGATTATCGCCCCCGGGTCGCGATTATCTGTAGCTCACTGCCAGGAGGCCAGCCATTCGCTGGTCGAGGACTGAATTCTTCCCGTCGAGGACCTTGTTCCCAACCACACCTTGACCGGGTGGTCGCCTTGCTTCACGCAGAAGCGGACTGCTGCCTTTACCGACTCTCCGGGCTGAAGCCTCACGAGATCCAAGACCTCGTGTCCGGCTAGCGTCTTTGCCGGACCGCCGAACCCCCCCGTGCTGCCGCTGCTGTTTCCGTCCAGGCCGAACTGCGCAGCCGCGCAGGTGAGCGGCTCACTACCGGTGTTGGTGATCGTCACCAGGCTGTAGACCAGCACGAATCCGGAGGGTGCACCCGTTTCATCAGGCGCCTCGACCGGTTGCTCGACCTTGATCGTCCGTCCGTCGAGAACGGCCTCTTGGCCCCAACTGAGCCTTGGACCCACGTTGCCCATGATCGTCGTCGTGGAAGAGAGCGGGGGATCATCGGTGGTGGGAGCCACTACGTAGGTCGTCCTTGTTGTCTCCAGGCCGGGCAGCTGGGAGGTCTCGTCGCTAGGGTGCGTGAGTCTCTGCAAGGTCGCGACCCAGTCGGCGTAGTCCATGGTCGCGATGTGCACCTCGTCGACTTCGGGGCGGTCGCGCAGCTGATCGGCCAGGGATGCGGCCTGCGTGTAGTCGGTCAGCCAGATTTCCAGGCCCGCGGGCAAAGGATTCTCCTGCAAACCTTCGAGGATCTCGGGACTGTCAGCGAAGTCGTCCTTGAGTCTCTGGAGCGCGTCGTCTTTGCTGACGAACTCAAGCATCCTTACGCCCGACATGGCCGAGATCTCGGTTCGCAGAGGGACGGCGTCGCCGGCGCTATCGTGGAGGTATGCGGTGACATCGGGCCTGAGCAGCGATTGCTCCAGATAGTCCAGCATCAGTAGGGGGTCTGAAGGGATTATGCCCTGCGCCGCCTCCGACGGCCAGTCGAAGATCACCTCTCCGGAGACCACGCCTTGGCGAATGCGTTCGATCTCCGCCCACAGCTCGGCTTTTGCCCCCGTTAGGGTATCGGCCGAGGATCCAACCGGACCCGAAGATCCCCGGCCCGCGGCCCCCGGACTCAAAGTGGCATCGGTGAAGACGATGACCGGTTGTGGGCCACGCAAGAAGCCGAGTCCGGTGACAAGCCCGGCCGAAACACCGGCCAGCACCACGACAACGGCCACGCCGATGACCAGCGGGCGAAGACGCCGACCGCGCTTCGGGCCCGGCTTCTTCTTAGCGCATTTCTCCCCCAGCTCCCGGCAGAACGCACTGGTATCGACTCCGGGCGCAAGCTTGCGGATGGCGTCCCTCAGCTCAGGGTCGCTTGCCGGCTGGTTCATGATGTCCCTCCATACTTGATCGCAGTGCTTCACGGGCTCGAAAGAGGTGACGGTCGACTGTGCCCCGGGAAACGCCCATGACCCGGGCCACTTCCTCGGTGGACATATCCGCCAGGTAGTAAAGAGTGGCGGCGGTGCGCTGCCGACGGGGAAGAGTGCCGAAGACAAGAGCCAGTTCGGTGTGGGCCAGCCGGGGCTCAACCCACATGCCGGTGCCGGTGCTCTTCAGCCGCTCTGTCACTCGCGCAGCGCGGGCGACGATCCGGCGGTAGTCACTACACCGGTTAAGCGCCACCCGATAGAGCCAGGCGACCGGATCGCGCAGGTCGTCCACGCTGTCCCAGCGTAGGTAGAGCTTGAGGAACGCATCCTGGGCCGAGTCCCAGGCCAGTTCTGGGTCCCGGGAGATGAGGGAGAGGCTCTGTACCAGTCTAGTGCAGTGCTCCTGGACGAAGCTATCGAAGCTTCCATTTGCGCCGGTCGTAGGGACACCTCCATCGTGTCTTTGCCTCCTCGACCATGTGCCGAGGGCGAGCGGCATTCACGCCGCCGAAAACCACTCTCTACTATGGAGACGTCTGGAGGGTACCTTCTTCTTGACACGGTTTGCAGGAATGGGACAGGCCGGGCGGAACGTTCCGGCGGCAGCCTGCGATGTCGCCGAGGTCTGAACTCGGCCTCGCTGGATTAGGCAATTCTCCGCCGTGTGGGGACCCGGCTCTTGCGGCCGCCTACTGAACGGCGCTGAGGAATTGCTTGAAGCCTTCCACTCTTGCGCCGCGTGCGATCACTATCAAACGATGGTGCTTCCTTCTGCGCTGCCCGCAAGCCACTTAAATCTTGGTGGCGCTTTGTCCAGCGTCCTGCGCGCGCGTCGTCAGCATTCAATCCTGGTCTAGGGCGTAGATGCACGCAACAGCCTCTCGGCCTCCCGCAGAAAGTCCGTGTCCTCGGCCATGAGGACTTCAGGGTTGGCTCGTGCTGACGTACTCTCTGCTCGGGTCATGGTGCGCTCCCTCTCGTAGGGGTGACTGAGCATTATCTGCAATGACCTTATCTTGTCCTTCGTCCGTGAGCTGTTGCACACAAGTCAGCACACTACCGCGCCCGGGTCACACCCCAATCGCACATCCCCCTACCGCGTATGCGATTGGCCAAGACTTGAGTAGTATATTCTAGTGATCATGAGTGGCACGCGAGCCTTCACAATCACCGAGCTCGAGCGGGAAACGGGTGTCCCTCGCAGCACGATCTACTACTACGTGCGAGAGGGGCTGTTGCCTGCTGCGCAAAAAGCTGCGGCCAGCCGAGCGGTTTATTCTCAAGCTCACGTCGATCTCGTGAACGAGATAACGCGGCTGAAGGCCCAGGGTTGGCCGCTCAGAGTAATCCGAGGGCGTTTGATACCTCAACTTGAGTTGGCGCGCGCTCTTGAGGTGGACCTCGTCGCCGAGCAGAACGAGAGAGTCCGTCAGGCCATTCTGAATGTGGCCGCCCATCTGTTCGCCAGGAAGGGGTATAAGCGCACCCGGGTGGCGGAGATAATCAAAGACGCAGGTGTCACCTGGCCGGTATTCTACGGTCACTTCTCTTCAAAGCAGGAGCTGTTCGTAGAGTCCTTTGGCGTCTTCGTGGGTTGGATGCGCCGCTTTCTCGAAGGTCAGTTGTTGGATGAACCCGATGCCGGGGCCCGGGATCTCGCTCGCGTCCGAGGCTTCTTGGGCGTGCGGGCTCTCAGTCCTGATCTTACGTCATTGGTGCGCTCTGAAGCTCTGCATGGGGGTGGTGAGATGCGCCAGGTCGCGATCAATTCGTACAAGGCTCTGACTGAGAACACGCTTGCGGACTTGACCCGACTGCGAGAAGCACACGGCCGCAAACTCAAGGCCTCCGACGAACTGATCGCTTTCGGTCTGCTCGGCGGGATCGAAAACATGGTGATGAGATTGTCCTGGGACGACTGCTACTCCACGAGGGACTTGCTGTGGACCACACTCTCCGTCTTCCTGGCGGTCGAGGCGTTGTATAGCGGGCGCCTGGACTTGAGTCAGGAGTTGGCCCGATACTCCGATTTGATCGAGCGTCTCTGTGAGGCACCGCCACCCGTTCCTCCGCCGGTGGCGGGCTAGGAGAAGTCGAACTTCCGGTCTGCGGTCTGATTTCGTAGATACCACTGACTGCAACTCCGATGCTGTACCGCCGTCCTGTAATCACTCGGTTTGACAGAACCGCTTTGGTACTCTAGGATTATGAGTTAAGAATCCGTAAGCTATAGTCAGTACGTCAGGATTCATTGCGGGCACACTAAATCGTGTTGTGCTGACAGTAGCTCTTCATTGGGAGGTACGTGATGCCCATCAAACTCATGGCGGCTTCTCGTCGCCGGCCCGGTCTCACGAGAGCGGAATACTTCCGCTATATCGAGCACTACCACGGGACCGTCGCGCGTCTGGAGCGGTCTACGATTGACCGCTACATTCAGAACCATGTGATCGATGGCGCCTTTGGACTCATCTCTGACACCAGCCACAAGAACGCCACGACGGATCGTGAAGGCGTCGTCGAACTGTACTTCAGCGAGTTCCGAGACATGATCGAATCTCTTGAACCTCAAGGCGTGGAGCAATCCCGCGCCAGCCAGGACGGCAAGTTCTTCGCCGATGAACCGACGAACATTATCGTCATGGCTGAGGAGACAGAGCTACCCGTGGTTAATCCGCGCCCCAGATTCAATCCGGGCCTGGGCGAGCCCGGCTGCGGCGCGGTCAAAGTCATGCACTACATTATGCGAAAGCCGGAGGTATTCCCGAACGACTACCACAGACTGTGGCGCCAAGCGCATGACGAAGCCATGGCCAAGTCCCCCTATGCCCAAGAGATGTTCCGGAAGATTGTCTTGAGCAGGCGCTCACGAGTGAACGACAACGACGCCGCGGCTCGCGCTCACTTCCGCATGGTCGATCCACCGGTGTACGACATGGTGGTGTCGATCACTTTGGACAGCATGGAACAGGTGGGGGCCTTCAGGCAGTACCTGGAGGCTATGCTGGAGAGCCCCCTTGACTTCGCGGACTGGTCACAGTCGTTCTTCCTCTATGTCAGGCCGGTGCGCATCATCGATGACGCCATGCCGAAAGACTGACACTGCCTCTCTCTATTCAGTGGAAGGGATTACGATGACTCAGGATATGACCAAGCCGGAGTGGAGGGCCCAGAAGACCTACACTCAGAACCGCGAGGACAGCAAGGCCAAAGCTACGCTGCCACCGCTCACGCCCGAAGAAGAAGCCCGGCCTTTTGCCAAGTACTACCACGAGCCTATTAGGCAGCCTGATCCTGCCCACTACGCCGCGATGGACAAGCCTATCGACCCAGCGTTCGCCTTCGGCCCCGAGGAGATAAACCGCCTGTTGGACGTGGAGGCGTTGCGAAACGGCGTCGAGGTGGGTTGGTGCGTAATGCCGGATGGGTCGGGCTACATAGCCAACACCATCCTCTACCCAGGAGTCTCCGCTGAGATGATCGACTGGTGGTTCGCCTGGCACCCGTTGGAGGATCTGCGCTATCGGATTTGGTATCCACCGCAGCATGCTGGAATCATGCTGAGCCCGATCGACCGCAGTCGAATTCTCGATCCCCAAGTGCCCATGCGGGAGAAGAACTGGGGTGTCGTGCACTATGTGACCGAGAACTGCAACTGCGGCATGGAGAATGTCGATATCGGGTTCATGTCGCCCGAGGATATGGGCTTCGACATGGAGCGATTCGCCGAGGTGGCGGCAGCGTTCGCCGGTGGCTGCGGTTGGGCGGTAGCGGTCGACAAGTCCGATCAATCGGTCACCGCGCCGGCCATCATGTGTCATATGTTCTATGAAGAACCAGGTGGTCTACGGCATCGAACCCGTTTCTGGCAGGGATACCGCTTCAACGAAAAGGGCGATCCGGAGCTATGTCTGCCCAGGGGAGTATCGGTGCCGGTGGAAGCGGTCCAAGGACTTGCGCGCCACAACGTCAAGGAGTTCTCGCGCTTCGGTGATCTGCTTCCGCGCGTATTCGGGGAATTGGGTCCCAGCCTGCACTGCTAGCAGACGGGATGAGAGGCCCAGCACCCACGGGGTACGGTCAGGGCCCCAAGGCAATCGGGCTCAAAGAAGGAGGCTGACCATTCTAGACTCAACCACGTTCGCTGAGAGTCCCAGTCAAAGTCAAGTGAGGCGTGAAGAAAGTGAGGGGATACGGAAGATGAGAAGGATACTGATTCTCGGTCTGCTCGTCCTTTGTGTGTTGGCACTGCCGTTGGTGGCGGCATGCGGCGGCGGGGAAGAAACCGAGACCACGGCCGAGCCTACCGAGACCACGGCGGCTCCCACCGAGACCACGGCGGCGACGGGAGAGACAATCAAACTCACATGGGCTGAGATGAATCCTCCGAATATTCCGACAGCCGTAGGAACTCAGGCCTATGCCGATCACATCGTGGAGGCTTCCGGCGGCAGAGTGGAGATCGATGTCCATGGGGGCGGATCGCTGTATGGCAATACGGAAGTCTTCGATGGTGTCAGAATGGGGGGTGCCGATGCCGGATCGTATGTTATTGAATCGGGCGACGGCTTCCATTACAACATTCTGTTTAACCTGCCGTTCATCAACTATCCCGGCATGAAGGAAGCGGTAGAGATCTACTGGACCCTCTACGAGGAGTTCCCGCAGTTCGAGCAGGAGTTCACGGATCTGGGTCTGGCGTATACCGCGCATTACCAGAATCCGCCGGTTCATCTCCATTTCCACGAGGCCAACAAAGTGGTCAGAACACCCGAGGATATCAAGGGTATGTCGCTTCTCGCCCTAGAGGGCTACATGGCGGAGTGGTTCAGTCTGTTGGGCGCGGCTCCTGAGAACCCATCCTACAACGACCTATTCTCTATGATTGATACCAAAGCTGCTGACGGATTCATTCAGCACTGTCTGTTCATGGCCGGGTTTGACTTGGTCAAACAGTTCAAGAGTCACACCATCCTTGGCACCGGCGGCGCAAACATGATGGGCCTGGGGATGCTTTGGAACAAGGATACATTGAATGGCCTTCCTGCTGATATTCAGCAGCTAATCTTGGACTCGGGGAGAGAGGTGTATCTGGACGCTATTCTGGAGGCCAACGCCGGGGATGTTGAGAAGTGGGAGACCGCAATCGCCGAGAGCGGAAATCTGGTGACCACGCTGACGCCCGAGGAGATCAAACCGTGGCAGGATGTACTCCAACCGGTGTATCAGAGTTGGATTGATGGCGCTCCGGATCCGGCAGTTGCGCAGAGCATGTTCGACAGGCTGATGGAACTGACCGGCAACTGACCAGCGACCACACACAGAGACAAACCGTCTTGATCTAACTGAGAAAGCCCCGGACAGGGAGGGTGAATCCTGTGAATCACCATATCGCGGGAGTCCTCTTCTCACACAGGCCAGACGAGTGAAATACTAAGGCGAAATCCCCTTCTTGAGAGAGGAGGGGCTTTCGCCTTTTTTAGACGAGGAACACATGAAAATAGTCTACTTAATCGCTAAGTACCTGCAGTATGTGGCCGCAGCCGCCCTTGTCCTTCTCATGATGCTTCAGGTGGTCAACATGGTAGGCAGGGTGCTGTTCAGTTCGCCGCTTCCAGGAGCCACCGATCTTGGTTCATACACACTGCTGGTGGTCGTCGCTATGGGGTTGGGATGGGCCGCCCTCGAGGGCAGGCACATCAAGGTGGGCTTGTTTATGGACCGACTGCCGTGGAAGGTGCAGTTTGTCATCGACAGCATCATGCTATTAGTAGTTCTTTGCGTGGTGGTCTACGTAGCCTACCTGAACATACTGGCCGGGGCCACATGGCCCCCGCGCGTGTCATCGGTCCTCCGGGTGCCGCTCAACCCCCTGCGGATCCTTCTAGGCGTGGGCTTCAGCGTGCTCAGTCTGTGCACAGTGGTTGTGATGATTGATCACTTCCGGAGTTGGACCAAAAGGGGGCGTCATGAGTCCTGAGCTTATCGGCGCCATCGGACTCGTGATCATGCTGGCCCTGATCTTCCTGCGGATGTGGATAGGCATAGCGATGCTGGTGGTCGGTTTCGCCGGATACGTGATTCTACGAGGCTACGAACCCGCAGCTGGAATGGTGGCCACGGTTGCGTTTGGGCAGGCCACCATGTACTCGTTGACCACTGTTCCCCTCTTCATCTTCATGGGGCAGATCATCTTCAATGCAAATATCGGCCGCGACCTGTATGTAGCCGCATACAGATGGCTGGGGCACCGGCGCGGAGGTCTGGTCCTTGCCACGGTTCCAGCATGTGCTCTGTTCGGAGCGATCACCGGGGTTCCTACACCGGCATCGGTGACCATGGCCAAGGTCGCTCTGCCGGAGATGAAGAAGTACGGCTACAACGAATCATTTGCCACCGGTCCGATTGTGTCTGCCGCCACGCTGGCTGTGCTCATTCCCCCCAGCATCCCCATGATTATCTACGGGATTTTGACCGAGACCAACGTTAGCCAGTTGTTCATGGCGGGGATCCTACCCGGTATCCTCATCGCGGCGCTCTTCATGATCACCATCGTGGTTATGACCAGATTCAATCCAAAGCTGGGGCCCGCGGGACCCAAGGCCAGCTGGCGGGAGAGGGCGGGGTCGTTCAAGTTGATCTGGCCAACCGTTATCCTCTTCGTGCTGGTGCTGGGAGGCATCTACGCGGGTGTGGTCACTCCGACGGAAGCCGGTGGACTCGGCGCTTTTGTTGCGATTGTCATCGCCGTTGCCATGAGACGGCTCAGTATCCGTGGCTTTCTCGACGCCCTGCTAGAGGCCTGCGGTCTTACGGCCATGATCCTGCTGCTCATTATTGGGGCGCAGATACTAGGGAGATTCTTGGCCGTCAGCGGGCTGCCGAAACTGCTTGCCGAGACGTTGGTTACTCTGGAGCTTCCCCATTGGGGGGTCTTTGCGTGTTTGATCATATTGTATGTGATTCTGGGCATGCTTCTTGACGTGATGTCCGCGATTATCATCACCATGCCTGTCATATTCCCGGCTATCGCGGCAATGGGATACGATGCCTTCTGGTTTGGTGTGGTTGTAATGCTGGTAGTGCAGATGGGTGTAATCACGCCCCCGGTCGGCTTGGACGTCTTCGTCCTCAGTGGCGCCACCGGCGTCCCTGTGTGGACGATATTTCGGGGAGTCTTGCCGTTCGTAGTGGCAATCTTGGTCGGTGTTGTGATCCTTCTGGCATTTCCGTTCATTGCGACGATTGTACCTTTGACCATGTAAGACGCGTTCGCCTACGAGGTCGTAGAACGAAGCCATGGAGGCGAGACAGAAACCGGACCGGTCGATGACATGGTTCATCCGGTTCTGGGGCTGCGGCTTGCCGCACCTGATGTAACTATGACTTCGTTCCACGAAGGTTCGGAACGTGGTCCAGAAATCGACCTGCGTCTGGTGTGACTCCGTGAGTCCGCGCCCGGTGGAGTCCATGCGCGCTGGCGGTGTGCTGATCTTGTGTGCAGAAGCTCCGGGGAAGGACAAGAGAAGAGGTCATGGCATGCCACATCACCCCTACGAAAGGGGGCACACCATGACCCAAGACAAGAGCAAAGCTGCCGATGTCACAGCAGAGGACTGCCGCTCGGAAGGGACCGATTCCTTTCTCGTGCGCCACCGATTCCAGCACCAGCCTCAGCGTCTCGCCCAGGAGCGCGAGATTCTCCAGCCCTGCGAGCCACGGAGTGAAATCCGCAGCCTCGGTCGATCAAGCTGTGCGCAGGTCCACCTTCTCCAGCCATCCCGGTCCGGAGAGTGATCAGCTCATTGCCGATCCCCCGCGTAGAGCCGCGGTGAGGTGACAGCGGAGCAGCTCGGCGCGTTGTTCGACGGAGAGCCTTCGTGGAGGTGGCTCGGTCCTTCCGGACGAGACGGTTCAGGCATCAGCGCGTCCGTCTTCGGCTCACCCCACTGGTGGTTTGTAGTCATAGGCGTCGAAGGGGATCGGCTCAGTGGTGATCTTCATGCCATCACGGTCGCGTGTGATGATGATCCACTTCAGCCAGTTCTCGTTGTCCGTCTGCGGGTAGTCCTCGCGCAGATGGAAGCCACGGCTTTCCTTCCGCTCCAACGACGCACGATAGAACAGCTCAGCCCCGATAACCATCGAACGCGCATCAACACACTTCGAGAGCTCGTGGTAGTCCTCAGCTGCCATCTCCGGAAGCATCGCCTTGGCCTTGTCGACCCACCCAAGCGCCTCGGTCATACGCGCCTCGCTCTTGACCATCACGTAGTCGACCGGCGCCATAGCCTCCTGCACAGTGTGAATGATCTCTCGGCCGCTCACTCCGCCTTTCCTCTGCAAGGGCGCGAAGGTTTCCTCCCTAATCCGTTCGACTTCGGCCACGTCAACCGTAGTCGCGGTGCCCGATGCGAGGATAGCTCGCGCGTGCGTGGCTGCTCCCGGGCCGCCCTTGCTGCCCAGGAAGAGTGCATTCATGAGCCCGGTTCCGTGGATCTTGGCCGGAGGAGTTGGGACGGCGCCCGCTCGGGCACTGCCCTCTCCCGCCGCATCGCCCACCGCAAAGAGACCGGGGATCGTAGTCTCTGCTTGGTTGTTGATGCGGATGCAGGACAGTTCCGATATTACTCCGGGCACCACCTGGAACACCTGGTTCTGGAATGGGTAACCAGCCACTTCCTGGTTATGCGTATAGCGCCGCAGACCCTCAGGGTGGTACTTGAAGAACTCGCTGCCACCCCCGCGGGCGTTGAACTCGTTCATGTCCATGACCACTGGACCGTTGCCGGCGATGGTCTCCTGGTACCAGGCGTTTGCTGCGTGGGGATCATAGGAGGTGTGGAAGCCGGGACGCCACTTCTGGCTGATGTTCTCGCCCTTGGCATACAGATGGTCGTGGCCGATGTGGGCTCCCCCGTGCATACCGTAGTAAAGGGTCTTGCCGTCCTCGTCCACCCGGGCAAAATCGCCCATGTTCGCGAACTCGGCGTTCCGCATCTGGGCCCCAGCCCGGAAAGCCATGGCCTGGCCAATGCCCGTACTGCACCAGATCGGGGTAATATCGAAATTCTGCGACCCACAGGCCAGGATGACCGACTTGGCGTTGAAGATGTGGAACGAGCCGTCGACGATACTGAACCCGCACGCGCCGGCCATACGACCGCCATCCTTCAGCAGATCCACGATCACAATACGATCGATGAAGGAGACGCCCTGCTTCTTGGCGTACGCGGACATGGCCAGGCACATGTCCGGGTCGATACCGCCCGTGACGAAGGGGAAGGGCCACTGCGCGACCTCTATCCCACCGTTCTCGTCGCGCTTGTATTCCACGCCCCACACGGTGGCATGCTCCACCAGTCGGCGACTGTTGTAGGCGAAGTCGCGCAGCATGTGTTGGTCATTCAGGAAGAAGCCGATCTCGTTCAGGTTGAACTTGACGAAGTCCTCCGGGTCATTGTCTTTCGATACATAGCTGATGAGCCCGGCCGTGCGGGACGCCTTTCCCGCCCAGCCCTTGCTGGCGCGTGCCTTGTCCACAATCAGGACGTCCAACTGGGGATCGGTCTCTTTGGCGGTAATCGCAGCCGTCAGACCCGAGAGTGCACCACCCACGATGAGGATGTCGGTCGAGTGAACCGTGCCCAGCATTGCTAGATCCGTCATTGCCGCCCCCTCATGGTTGAAAGGTAGCTGGGGTAGTACTTCTTGCTCCAGTCCGGGACAACTTCGAGCGCCTTCTCGGGGCAGGCCGCCTCGCAGATGCAGCAGACTTGGCAGTCGAGGGGGTATTTCGCATACGGCTTCTGATTCTCCTCATCCCATTCGATCACGTTGGTGAAGCAGACCTCGGTGCACGTCTTGCACTGCGTGCAGGCCTCCTCGTTCACCTTGAGTTCCTTCAGCATGTTTCACGCACCTTTCGCGCAATTGAGTGCCCCCCGTATCCCGCCCCCGCCACTTTCACCCTAGCCGTCGGCCCAGCTGGCCCGCTCCCCATGACAGCGATGTTCGTGTTCATCGTGTCTGCGTAACTCCTCCCTCGTACGTTCTGGTCTTATTACTACGGCTCATCAGACTTCTTCTTGGCAACGCTTGTCATCGACGCGACCGACTCGGCTGTGGGGGGCTTCGGCGGCTTCAGACGACTCAGGTAGTCCACCAATGGCTTGAGCTCAGCCCAGCGGGCGCTAATGTCTACCCGGCCTTCATACGCAGCCTCAATGGCCAGATAGATGGCCGTCATGGCCCTCATCATGTCTTGGGGGGTGTACTTCTCATCCCAGGAGACACGCATCAGCACCGCGTGCAAAGCCCCGAGTAGCGCGTAGGACGTCAGTTCATCAGAGAAGAGCAGGGGCGTCCCTGGGCCAGCGCGGAGCCGACGCAGATCGTCGGCCACCGGCTCGAGCATGCACTCGTAAGTTTCGCGGATGAGGCTGCGTACCTCACTGTTTGGGTCCAGCGATTCTGCCTGGGCCAGTGCCTGCAGGTCAGGAACAAGGGTCTGCACCCCTACTCCGGCATAGAGCCGCCAGGCAAATCCGACGCCGGGATCGGCCTCCTCGCCGGCACGCGGCTCCACATATGCCCTCATCCACTGGTAGAAAACGTTGTAGCAGGCAACGAAGAGGTGATGCTTGGTCGGGAAGAAGCTGTAAAGCTGCTGCGGCGTGATTCCGAGGGCCTGTACAATGTCGCCAATGCGGGTGCCCTTGTACCCCCTCTCAGCAAACTGCCGGGCTGCCTCTTCAAGAATAGTGTCTCGCCGCCGCTTCTGCTGATCATCCGCCAGGTCAACCTTCTCACGTCCCGCAGCCGTCAGCTGAGTGGCCAGATGACTCTTCATTTGCTCGAGGGTGAGACCTCGTTCCTTGAACATCCTGATACGTTCTAGCAGCTCAACGTGCTGGCTCCCGTAGATAGCGCGGGTAGCACTTGCTTTCTGGGCTTTGGGCAAGAGACCCCGGCGGATGTAGAAGTAGATCACTTCACGGCGAAACCCGCTCAGTTGTTCGAGCTCAGATATGCTCAGAACCCGTCTGTCGCTCACGCTCAGGCCTCGCTGGTTAAAATAGAGGTGAAAACTGAATTATTAAATATGTTTCTCCCACTATCAAGAGAGACGCCAATCTGCGGGCACAACTGATACGAAAAGACAGCGTCGAACGCGTTCTCCACGCCCCGGCAGAGCCGTGCCTGCCCGGTCTGCGTAGAGTTGGGGTTTGGCGGGAACAGCGGGCCGATCGTCCACCAAGAGGCGATGGTGATGAGCTCCGGCAGCGGAACCAGACTGGAATCCTAAGACTTGATCCGGAACAAGTCCACCTCGGTTATCACCTCCGTTGGCCCCGGTGACCCGGACGGTGAGGCTCGAGGGCTCCGCCACTTCTAGATCTGCTTGGTGGCCAGCGCCTCGTCTCGGGCGTCCTCAAGAAACATGATCAGCTGTTCGACATAGTCAGGGTGCACGGTGACACACGCAGGGTCTTCGCACTCTTGACCCTGCTCGATGGTGATCGTTCCCGTTTCATTGACGTAGACCTTCGTCCGGTCCCGGCGCTCCATGGTGTCCGCCACCTTCATGTCGATGCTCCCGCCTTTCTGAGCATTCGATAGTCTCTTGTGGGTACGTCGCCGAAGCATACGCTCCAGGTCCGCCCGTTTCCAGCTGGACTGCCCCCAGCCGGAGGGAGGGGTGCTTCTCGTTCCGGAGCGCAAACAGCTTCGGTATCCACGATAGGGCTCAAGGGGCCTGCCGCGCGGGCCGATGGAGAATAAGAGCGAGCTTTCGGACAGGGAAGGCTGTGAGCGATCTGGGCCCTGCAGACACCAAGATACTGATTGCAGATGACGACCCGAGCG
>Ga0209612_1002150_pt1 | contig 14708 bp, 9 predicted proteins | sample BioC12SIPDNA_FD_185746 | JGI IMG/M metagenome (GOLD analysis project Ga0209612, IMG submission 185746) | Anaerobic biogas reactor microbial communites from Washington, USA - Biogas_R1_B C12 SIP DNA (SPAdes) (version 2) | ecosystem: Engineered > Bioreactor > Anaerobic > Unclassified | place...
GTAGCTGCCACCGGCGACGGTGAAACCCGTGAGCACGCTTTCGGCGGTCTCGCCGTCGGCGAACGTCACGACCGGACCAGGGCCCGCCAGGACGGTTGCCGCCCGAACGGCAGGGTCCTCCGGAGCGACGGACGTCAGCGTCACGCTCTTGCCGGCAAAGCGGAGTTTCTCCTTGTACAGTCCCGGCTCGATGAGGATCACGTCGCCGTTCTCGGCCGCGGCAATCGCATGTTGAATGTAGTCATGGCGGCCGCCCGACGTGGCGTTCTCGATCGGCCCGTCCTGCAACGTGTAACCGAAATCGAGACGAACGCCGGATATTCCATAGTTCTGGGCCCACGAGAGCGTCGAACCGCTAACATCGGGACCCCCGCCCCACGGGTAACTCGGGAGGTTGAATTGTACGATGCCGTACTCTCGCGTCACACAGCAGGTCCGGATGTTGCCACTCCAGTTGTCGCCCTCCAGATAAACGATCGTCGAGCCGTCGACCTCCGCCTGCAACTGCCAACCGCCACTGACCGCAACCTCGAATTCACGCACGTTCTGGGGGTCCGAGATGTCGGCGCCGTAGATGTCGCCGATATCGTTGCGCTCGTCGGTCCACACGACCAGGTTCCCGGAGACCGAGGGATCGTACTGCCGCTCGGGCGCCGTGCAGATCGGGAAGATCCTGATGTCGCTCAGATCGGAGATGTCGGCGCCGTAGATGTCGCCGTCGGCCTCCCATACGACGATATCACCGCAGATATCGACGAATCCCTCATGCGCCTCGGTGTAGTTGTCGTAGGGGTATGGCACGCCGTGCCCGACCTCTTCGGCAATGGTGAAGTACACCGGATGGGCGCGGTCCGTGACGTCGGCGCCGCAGATGTCGTACACGGCTTCGGCATAGCGCGTCTGGTTTGACGTCTCCACGTCGCGATGCCGCAGCCAGACAACCTTGCTGCCGGAGATCGCGGGATAGCCGTAGGACTCGGTCTGCGTGCCCCGCCGAAGGGGCATGCTGTCGCCCGTAGCCGTGTCTGCGAGATACACACTCGTGCAGATGGGATTGTAGTACGACCCGTTGCCGCTGATCCAGACGACGAGACTACCGTCGATCTTCGGCTTGGTGTTCACTGTCCCGGCCCTGAACGTGCGGAAGATGCCCGTCTGCGTATCGGCACAGAAGATCTCCCATTGAGAAGGGTTGTAGTCTTCGCTGCCGACGTAGGCCACATGGGTCCCGGATACGGCGGGATAGAAGAAGTATCCACCCGAATCCTGTGCGATTGTGAACGGCACGGCGTTCACGGTGAAGGGCGCCGCCTCAATCTTTACGACATCCGGCTCGCTGTCGATGAAGCCATCGTTGACGACCAGCTCGAAGCGAAAAACGCCAGCCTGCTGGCAGAGAAAGTAGGGCGTTGACGAATCGGCCAGAAACAGTTCGACCGGCGGCCCTTCGACTTGCGTCCACGTGTAGGTCAGCTCATCCGGCGGGTCCGTATCCTGCGACCGGGCGCCGTCCAGACGAATCCCTCCCGGCATTGCCCACAGCTTGTCCGGCCCGGCGTTCGCCACGGGACGCTCGTTGCCCACCACGACCAGCACCGTATCGGGGGCGCTGGCGTACTGGCCGTCGGCGACGACCAGTGAGAATGTGTACCATCCTTCAGCCGGCGGCGTGAAGGCCGGTTGCGTTGCCGCCGCGTCGTCCAGCGTCACTTCAGCGCCCGACGTCTGCGTCCACGTAAACGCCGTGGGCCCTTGCGGATCAGAGAAGTAGCTGCCCGTCCCGTCCAGCACCACCGGTTCGGGGGCCAGGATGTGGCGATCGGCGCCGGCGTGGGCGAGCGGCTTGACGTAGCCGATGTACTCGTCGGCCCCGATGTCCACACGCATCGCGTACACGCGCGGGTCGCCGTCGAGGTCGGTCCCGCTCGGAGGCGGGACGAAATCCGGGTCCCCGGCGCTGATGCACGGAGAGCCGGCATCGAGACGATACCGCGTGCTCCAGGAACTGAGGAAGACCGGGTCGGCGGAGATGTTGCCATTGCGTCCGGTCCACTCGGCCTGGCCTCCATAGATCGCCTCATTCGTGCGCGGGTCCCGCGTGACGAAGTCGACCGGGGTGTTGCCCCAGACGTTGTTATAGCGGATCACGTCACCGCCCGCGTAGGTCCAGTACAATCCACCGCCCGATCCGGCGCTGGCAATGATGTTGTTCGCGACCGTCAGCCGGGTATAGTCGTACTGAAACGATGCGTAGACATTGCCGCCCAGACCGTATTCGGGCTCCTTGTCGCAGTCGTTGCCCACAATCGTGTTGTTCAGGAGCGAACCGGCGTAGATATAGATGCCGCCGCCATTGACGGCGGAGTTGTCGTAGATGAGGTTGTCGGTGACCGTAGCGTAGCCGCCGGCGTAGATCCCGCCACCGGTCTCGGCGGCATTGTTGTAGATCACGTTGTGCGTGATGGTCGCCGAGCCGGAGCAGTAGATCCCGCCCCCGTCGGACCACTCGTATCGGTAGGTGTAATAGCGAGCCCCTCCGACATTCACCTCCCCCTCTTCCTCGAGGTAGGGCGCGACATTGTTGGTAATGACGTTTCGCGTGATGGTCGGCGAGGCCCCCATGCACAGAATACCACCGCCGTAGGAGTAGCTGTAGGAATAGTCGGGACTGACATAGGAGTAGATCAACGTACCGACCCCGCCGGTGATGGTGAACCCCGTCAGGACCGCCCGGGACGTCTCGCCGTTCTGGAAGCTCACGACGCTGCCCTCTCCCTGGGCGTGCAGAATCGTATACCCAACGATTCGCGGATCGTTCGGGTCCGTGCTGGTGACGACGATGTTCTTGCCGTTGAAATCGATCGTCTGGTAGTAAAGACCGGGCGCGACGATCACAGTGTCGCCGTCGTCACTGGCGTCGATCGCGTCCTGGATGATGGAATAGTCGCCGGGCACGTGGCGGATCGCCGCACCCGCGGCACCGCTCACCAGGACCATCAACACGGAAGTCACCATAGACAGGTATCTCATAATCTGACCTTTCCCTCGCTCAATACATCGCACGGCTCTGAAAGGGCTGACAGTAGGCAGGCTGTCACCTCCACACATTCTTGCCGCCATTCTACACCAAATCCGCTCCCGGGGCAAGCCCATATGCCTGCCCAAACGGCCTCTCGACGAATGTCCATCTGTGTGATGAAACCGTCCTTTGGACAGACCTTGAACTCCTCTCGGACCGCCGCCCGGAGTCTTTCCCCTCCTCTTTGACGTCGCTGGGCCGCCTTTGTTACATCTTTTTCGCGTTTTCTGCCCCGGTCAGACAGCCATCGACGCGCCCGGCCCCGTCGGATTCCAGTTGAAAACAAGCCTGACCTGGGCATAATGGCTTCCCAACGACGCCAACTGCATGGATTTTGGGGATACGACGATGACATGGCACCTCCAACGGACCACGCTTTCACTGCTTCTGGGCGTTCTGCTGCTGTCGGCGAGTTGCTCTCCTTCGGCCTGGCATTCGGGCGGCAAACACAGTGAGACATCCGCGTTCGATAACCGACTCGGGGCCGTTATGGAATCAGGCACAAGCATCCCCGTGGCCTATGACGTGGACGTCCTCGTGGTCGGCGGCAGTTCGGGAGGCGTCGCGGCCGCCGCAGCCGCCGCACAGAACGGGGCCCGCGTTTTCCTGGCCGCCCCCAGACCCTACCTGGGAGAAGACCTCTGCGCGACATATCGCCTCTGGCTGGAACCCGGCGAGGAGCCTCGCTCGGATCTGGCCCGGGCCCTCTTCGCCGAACCGCAAGCGGCCCGACAGATGGAGAACGCACTCACCTTTGCCTACGAAGCGGACATCCCCTCGTCGCCTCGCCACAAAGACACCGACCCACCATCGATTCTGACCGACGGCAAGTGGCACAGCGCCGCAACGCAGAGCGTTCAATACGACGGCAACGCCGCCATCACCGCCGATCTGGGCGACGCCCAGCGTCTGCGGCGCGTGCGTATCATGGCCTACCAGCGCAACGGCGACTTCGAGGTCGATTCCGTCACGATTCACGTCAGCCAGGACGGCAAGACCTGGAATCGGGCGGCCGCCATCAAGAACGGCAAGCTCGGCCAGGGTTCCTTTGAGGAATCGCCCATCGAGCTGTCCGCCTGGCTCGACAGCACCGCCCGTTACGTCCGGCTCAGCATCAAGAAGTCCCCGGCGGTCGAGCGAATCCTGTTGGGAGAGATCGTGATCGAAAAACCGGCCGGCCCGAAGCGGTCCTCGCCCGACCGGGTCCCGCCGACTCCCATGCAGGTCAAACGCGTCCTCGACGATACCCTGCTCGACGCGGGCGTCAAGTTCCTCTATGGCTGTTATGCCACCGAGGTGCTGCGAGATGCGAAGGGCAACGTGGCCGGAATCGTGATGAGCAACCGTTCCGGCCGGCAGGCGGTGAAGGCCAAAGTCGTCATCGACGCCACGGACAGGGCCCTGATCGCGCGAATGGCCGGCGCCGCATTCGACCCGTACGCGACGGGCTGGCACACCTTCCAGCGCACAGTGGTCGGCGGCACGATGCGACAGGATGATTACATGGAGGCCCGCCGACTGCCCACACCGGTCCACACCGCCAACGGGCGGACCTACAAGGCCATCGAGTACACCCTGAAGATCCCGATGGAGGACGGTTCATTCGCGTCCTTCGCCAACGCCGAGCAGATCGCCCGGGACAAGACCTGGAGCGCCGGACAGGTGGATTGCTCGGAGACGTTGTTTCAGGTGCCTCCCGACCGTATGAAGGGCAAGGCGAGGGAGTGCTGTACGTGGCCCGGCGCCGACCGAGCCGACCTCAACATGTTCCGACCCGAGCGAGTCGAACGGCTGTTCGTGCTGGGAGGTTGCGCGGACATGGCCCGGTCGGTCGCCGAGAAGCTCGTGCGTCCGCTGGAACTGATCGCCGTGGGCGAGCGAATCGGCCAGGCCGCTGCCGTCGAGGCCCTCGCCCTGCCGATGAGCCAGACGGCCACCGTAACCGGCCAGCGAATGGCACCGTCGGCTCGGGGCGTTGTCCGGGAAGAGATTGCCTGGATGCGGCCCGACCTCCAACATGGCGGCGCAGTGGAGGCCACCGAGCGAGCGATCCCGATCCTGGGCCGTTATGATGTGGTCGTCGTCGGGGGCGGCACGGGCGGCGCTCCGGCGGGGATTTCCGCCGCACGCCAAGGGGCCCGAACGCTGGTTGTCGAGTACCTTCACGGCCTGGGCGGCATCGGAACGATGGGCCTGATCGGCCGATATTACTACGGCTATCGCGAGGGCTTCACCAAGGAGATCGACGAGGGACTGGCCGAACTGGGCGGCCCGGCTGAGGGAATCAGCGGACGGGGAGGCGACTGGGACAGCCAACTGAAGATCGAATGGTACCGCCGCGAGCTGCGAAAGGCCGGGGCCGACATCTGGTACGGCGCGTTCGGTTGCGGCGCATGGGTCGAGGGCCATCAGGTCAAGGGCGTGGTGGTCGCCACGCCGCAGGGCCGGGGCGTTGTCCTGGCGAAGGTGGTGATCGACGCGACCGGCAGCGCCAGCATCGCCGCCGCCGCCGGGGCCGACTGCATCTACACCAGCGCCGAGCACATCGCCATCCAGGGAACCGGCCTGCCCCCCTGGGAGCCGGGCGCTCGATACACCAACACGGATTTCACGTTCATCGACGATCTCGATGCGATCGACGCATGGCGGTCGTTCCTTACCGCTCGCAGGAAGTTCGACAACGCCTACGACCTCGCGCAGATCGTCGACAGCCGTGAGCGAAGGCAGATTGTCGGCGACTTCTTCCTTTGCCCGTCGGACGCCTACCTCGGTCGGACCTTCCCCGACACCATCGTCCGCGCCAACAGCAACTTCGACTCGCACGGCTTCACGATCCACCCGATGTTCCTGCTCAAACCACCCGACCGCGAGGCGTTGCCCTGCGATGTCCCCTACGGCTGTCTGCTGCCCAAGGGTCTCGAAGGCATCCTCGTGACGGGGCTGGGCGTCAGCGCCCATCGCGACGTGATGCCCGTGATCCGCATGCAGCCCGACATTCAGAACCAGGGGTATGCCGCCGGCCTCGCCGCCGTCATGGCGATCCGCGGGAGCGGCAAGCTGCGAGACATCGACATCCGCACGCTCCAGCAGCATCTCGTCGACAAGGGCAACCTGCCCGCCGAGGTGCTCGACCATAAGGACTCGCTGCCGCTGCCCAAGGAGCGGATCGAGCGAGCCGTTGCGTCTCTGACGAACGGTTTCGAGGGCATCGAGATCATCTACGCGCAGCCCGAGGCGGCCCTGCCGCTGCTGCGGCAGGCGTACGACAATGCGACCTCCGACGACGTCAAGCTCACCTACGCGCATATTCTGGGCATCATGGGCGACGAAGCCGGGGCCGCGACGCTGACAGATGCCGTCAGACAGCGGGACTGGGACGAGGGCTGGAAATATACCGGCATGGGCCAGTACGGGATGAGCATGAGTCCGGTGGATAGCCTGATCGTGGCCCTCGGCCGCACCGGACGCAGGGAAGCGCTCGATCCCATCATCGAGAAGATCGCCCAGCTCGGCCCCGATCATGCCCTGTCGCACCACCGGGCCGTGGCGATGGCGCTGGAGGCCCAGCGCGAACCATCGACCGCCAGGGCGCTCGCCGACCTGCTCCGCAAAGACGGCATGACCGGACACGCCTTTACGGACATCCATGCCGTCACGGCAAACATCCCGGCCAGTCCCGTCGATACCTCCACCCGCGAGGTCTCGTTGCGGGAACTGATCCTGGCCCGCGCGCTCTACCGCTGCGGCGACGACAACGGCCTGGGCGAGCGCATCCTGAGAGAGTATGCTCGTGACATGCGCGGCCACTACGCCCGTCACGCATTGGCCATTCTCAATGAACAACCCGGGCGCCGCATGTGAGACGCCCATCGCACCGGACAGATAAACGGAAAGAAACACGCAACCGCTGAAAATGTAAAGGAGGCAACAGATGGCAGGAGAATATCGGTTTTCGTTTGGGCCGTGGAACATTCATGAAGGCGGCGATCCGTTCGGCCCGACGGTCCGGACCACCATCAAGTTCGCCAAGAAGCTCAAGCTCTTCAAGAAGCTCGGCTTCGAGGGCGTGCAGTTCCACGACGACGACGCCGTGCCCGAGATGAACGAACTGGGCCCCAAGGAGATCGTCAAGAAGGCAAAAGAAGTGCGGAAGATGCTGGCCGACGAAGGGTTGGTGGCCGAATTCGTGGCGCCGCGTCTGTGGGAAGACCCGCGCACGATCGACGGCGGCTATACCTCCAACGACCCTGAGTGCCGCAAATATGCACGGGACCGCAGCCGCCGGGCCATCGACATCGCCGCAGCCCTCAAGACCGATCTGATCGTCCTGTGGCTGGCGCGCGAAGGCACGTACATGCGCGAGGCCAAGGACAGCAAGGTCGCGGTGGACCGCCTCGTCAAGGCGATCGACGACATGCTCGCCTACAACAAGGACATCAAGATCGCCATCGAGCCCAAACCCAACGAGCCGATGGACCAGGCCTATATCCCGACCACGGGTCATGCCATGGCGCTGGGCTACCTGACCAAGGACGCCGGCCGCGTCGGCGTGAACATCGAGACCGCCCACGCGATTCTGGCCGGCCTCGATCCGTCGGACGAGATGGGCTTTGCCCTGGCCTACGACAAGCTCTACACGGTGCACCTGAACGACCAGAACGGCCTGAAGTTCGACGAGGACAAGAGCTTCGGCTCGGTCAACCTGCGCCGGGCGTTCAACCAGGTTCGCATCCTCGACAAATACGACTACGGCAAGAAAGGCGAGTTCGTCGGCCTCGATGTCAAGGCGGTGCGGACACAGAAGCAGAAGGTCGCGACGAAGCACCTCAGCAACAGCCGGACGATCTTTCTGCGGCTGGTCGAGCTGGCCCGAAGCCTCGACGAAAGCCACGTCGAAAGCCTGATCGCCGAACGCGACTACGAAGAGCTGGACCTGCTCATCATGAACCACCTGCTCGGCAAGTGAGCCGGCCGAACCCTGAACGAGAGGAACCATGAGTAACGACAAAGTGGTTTTGAGTCTCGGCGCCCATCCGGACGACGCCGAGTTTATGTGCGCCGGAACCCTGGCCCTGCTTCGCGAGCGGGGCTGGCAGGTCCACATCGCAACATTCACGCCGGGCGATTGTGGCACCGTTGAGTACAGCCGCGAGGAAATCAGCCGGATTCGCAAGAGCGAGGCAGCCAAGGCGGCCAGCCTGCTCGACGGTCAGTATCACTGCCTCGAATGCGACGACGCCTTCATCACGTACGATCGACCGACCCTGGTCAAAGCAATCGCTCTGATACGCAAGGTCCGGCCGAAGATCGTCTTCACGCTGAGTCCATCGGACTACATGGTCGATCACGAGATGTCCAGCAAGCTGACGCAGTCGGCATGCTTCTGCTGCGGCATCGTCAACATCGACACGCCCGGCGCCGAGCCCTTCGAGCCGATCCCCCATCTCTATTACGCCGATCCGGTTGAAGGCAAGGACAAGTTCGGCGTCGAGGTCACGCCGGGTACGACCGTGGACACGAGCGGCGTCATCGATATCAAGGCGAGAATGCTCGCTTGCCACGAGAGCCAGCGAAACTGGCTGCTGGCCCATCACGGCATCGACGAGTACACCGACCAGATGAAGAAGCTCGGCCGTAAGCGCGGCGCCGACATCGGCGTCGAGTTCGCCGAGGGGTTCCGCCAGCACCTGGGGCACGCGTATCCCCAGGACAACCTCCTCAAGGCCGAGCTGGGCGATCTGGTTCACACACGATAGGGGAACGATCATGGGCAGAAAACAAAGCCTCCTGGCCCCGGACTGGTGGGACTACACGACGCTCGACAACGCGATCCTCAACGACGCCGCCAGGCTCACCGCCAAAGACATGGCGGGCCTGAGCCGGGAAGGATTTCGGGTCGTCTTCTACGAGACACTCGAAGACTTCTACCTGGCCGAGGCCCTCGAATACGTCACCGCCTGGAAACAGGCGACGCCGGACAATCCCGTCGGCGTCTGTGGACCGATCGGACCGACGGAGCAGTTGCCGCTTGTCGCAAGGCTCGTCAATGAGCTGCGACTGAAACTCCGCGACGCACACTTTTGGGGCATGGACGAGTGGTACATGAACGGTTCCGAGGTACCCGAAACGCATCCGCTGTCATTTGCCAAGGCGGACAAGGAGCTGTGCTTCAATCGGATCCGGCCCGAACTGAAGATGCCCGAGACCAACCTGCACTTTCCCAAGGCTGATACCTCGGCGTATATCCAGAGCTGGGACGGCATCCGATGCGCCGTCATGCAGGGCGGCCAGGGCGACATCAAGCACTGGGCCTTCAACGATCCCGTTCGCAGGCAAGGCCCGTACGAAGACCGCCCGCCGACACCACAGGAGTACCGGCAACTGACCACCCGCATCGTGGATCTGCATCCGGTGACCGTGATGCAGAACGCACGCACGAGCGGCGGCGGGGTCGTAACGAGCGTCCCAACCCAGGCGATCACCGTGGGCCCCGTCCAGACGTGGAAGGCCGAGAAGGTCTCGATCTGGCAGGCGGGCACGCACGACAACCCGTTCGGGATGCGCCTGACCACGCTGATGATCGCCAGGAAGCTCCCCGACAGCGCCGTGCCCATGTCGCTGCTGGCCAACCACCCGAACGTGCAATTCAATTTCTACCGGCCCGCCATCGGCACATGCGAAGCCGAGATGCACTGAGGCCAGACAGCAGAAGGAGATACCATTGATGGCTGTGGACGTTCTGATCCTTAACACGGCGGTCGCGGACCTGCGCCGGGCCGATTTCGAATTCGCCGACCGGCTCGTGGGCAAAGGCGGCCTGGCCAAGTGCGAGACCGAGGACATGCCCGACTACTCCCAGGAGCAGATCAAGCAGTGGATTGACGAAGGCAGCGCCACCGCGGGCGGGCCGGGCAACACCGCCCCGCTGATTGCTCGGACCGGCCTGAAGGTCGCCGTCGGCGTCAACCTCGGCAAAGGCCACTACGACGGGCTCGACGCGCAGGGCCGATTCTTCCACGACACCCTCGTCGCCAACGACGTCGATATGTCGGCCACACACATCCATCCCAGCCTGCCGACGGGGACGACGTTCATCCACAACCCCAAGGGCGACGACCGGGGCGGCATCGCCTACTTCCCCAACGCCAACAACGACTTCGACTTTGCGATCTTCCAGAAGGCTGTCGAACGGCTCGAACCTCGCGTGGTCTACTACATGTATTCGGGCCTGTCCGACCGGGGCGACGCCAACGAAGGTCGTGACCTGGCCGAGTTCATCCGCTGGTGTCGCAGCCGAGGTGCGCTGACCATCGCCGACAGCCACACGCTAACGGGCGACCCGCATCGACTGATCGCCGAAGGCAGGCCCGTCACCGAGTATCGCCTGCTCGAACCGCTCCTGCCGGAGCTGGACGTGTTTTTCACCTCCTCGGACGAGGCGAAGCTGATCGAGAACACACTGGGCGAGCCGCGCAAATGGACCCAGTTTGACGAGAGCCGCAATAACACCCATTTCCTCGAGTTCCTCACGAAGAGATACTGGCACAATGACGGGCGAACGCGCCTCTTCGGCGTAACCGTCAGCAACGGCGCCTATGAAGTGCACCACTGCCCCGACGGCCGAACCGACGGACCGACCAAGATCACGTCGCGGTTCCTCAGCGGCGAGGTCATCGACCTCGTCGGCGCCGGCGATTCGTTCCGAGCCGGGCTGATTACCTATCTTGCGAAAAACCTCGACGCATTTCGGGCCGGCGACATCGATTTTGCCCAGGCCGTACAGGTGGGCAACCTCTTCGCGTCGCTGTTCATCAAGGCCCCACTCGACGACCGCTACGCCAACATCAAATCATATGACAAGATGCTCCGCGTCCTGCAAACCGACAAGAATTTCGACAGCTTCGAAGCCCTGCGACAGGCGCTGAATTGATTGGGAGTGAATTGAGATGGCACAGAAGAAGACGTCGTTCGACTGGCAGGACAGAGTGGGCAATCCCGCGCAGGTGGGCGGGATCGAGACCAGCGTTCTGGACAACGGACTGGGCAAAGGCACGCGAATCGCGTGGATCAATACGGGAGCCGGGCTGCGATACAAGGTGGTGATCGATCGGGCGCTGGACATCGTGGACGCGTTCCACAACCAGCACAGCCTCGCCTGGCTCAGCCACGCCGGCGTGACCGCCCCGCGCCCGGACGCCAACGAAGGCATCGAATGGCTCTGGCCGTTCGGCGGTGGCCTGCTGACGACCTGCGGCCTAAGCCACGTCGGGGGGCCGGAGGACGATGAATCGGGCCGGCGCGGTCTGCACGGGCGGATCAGCAACACCCCGGCCGAGATCGAATCGGTCGTCCAGCCTGACCTGCGAACCGGCAAGCTCGACATGAGCATCACAGCGGTGGTGAAGGAATACCGCGTCTTCGGCCCGACCCTGCAACTGCGACGGACCATCTCCAGCACGCTGGGCCAGCCCGCGATCCGTATCCACGACGTGGTGACAAACATGGGCAATACGCCGACGCCGCACATGCTGCTGTACCACTGCAACTACGGCTGGCCCCTGGTCGACGAGGGCACGCAGATCGTCTGGAAAGGCGCGTGGCGGTCGCGCGGCATGGATATGGACAACGCGATCTTCAACGACCAGAACGATTTCCGCGTGTGCCGCAAGCCGCTGGAAGCCCATCGCGGCGGCGGCGAGGCCTGCGGGTTCATCGACGTGGCCGCCGACAAGAGCGGCCTGTGCACCATCGGCCTGCACAACAAGAAGCTCGGCCTGGCGGTGGCGACTCGCTACAAGAAGACGCAGTTCCCCTGCATGGCCAACTGGCAGCACTGGGGCCCGGGCGAGTACGTCACCGGGCTGGAGCCGGGCACGAATTTCCCGATCGGTCAAAGTGCCGCCCGCAAGCAGAAGAAGCTGATCCATCTGGCCCCCGGCAGGAGCCGGACCTACGACTTGGAAATCCGCGTGCTCACAAAAGACGCGGACATCAACGCCTTCCTCAAGACAGCCGGGCAGTAAGATGACCGATCACATTCTCGTGGGTTTCGGATTCGGGCCGATCCAGAGCGGCCTGTTCGCCAAGGAGGCCTTTCAGAGCGGCCGATTCTCGCGGATCGCCGTTGCAGAAATTGATCGAGCCCTGGTCCACGCCGTTCGGGCCAATCGTGGAACGTACCACGTCAACGTTGCTCGGGCCGACCGAATCGAAACACAACGAATCGACAACGTCGAACTGTTCGACCCGACGGATACGAAAGACAACGAGGCCCTTCGCGCCGCGATGGCTCAGGCGACGGAGATCTGCACCTGCCTGCCGTCGGTGAATTTCTTCACCTCGAGTGGCACCAACAGTGTCGCCGCGATGATCGCCGACGGCCTGGCCCGCAGAGGAGAAGAACCCGCCATCGTCTACGCGGCGGAAAACAACAACCACGCCGCCGAGATCCTGCAGAACGCCGTCGCAGAGCGTCTGAGCGGTTCATTGCCGAAGCGGGTGCAATTTCTCAACACGGTGATCGGCAAGATGAGCCGGGTAGTGACCGATCCGGCCGAGATTGCCGCGCTGAACCTGACGCCCATCGTCCCGGGGATCGACCGGGCGTTCCTCGTCGAGGAGTTCAGCCACATTCTCGTCAGCCGGACCACCATTCCAGGTTTCCGACCCGGCATCGACGTGTTCGTCGAGAAGGACGATCTGCTGCCCTTCGAAGAGGCCAAGCTCTACGGCCACAACGCCATCCACGCACTGCTGGGCTTCCTGGGCGCGCTGAAGGGCTGCGGCGCAATGACGGAACTGGGCGATGACAAGGCCATCATGCAGACGGCTCGTCGGGCCTTCATTGCAGAGTCCGGCGGCGCTCTGATCGCCAGGTATGCGTCGCTTGGCGACAAGCTGTTCACCGAGGCCGGCTATCAGCGATACGCCGACGATCTGCTCGGGCGAATCACCAATCCGTTTCTGGCCGACACCACGACGCGCGCCGCCCGCGATATCCTTCGCAAGCTCGGCGCCACCGACCGCATTTTCGGGACCATGTCCCTGGCGTTCGAATACCACATCCGACCGGACAACATGGCCACGGGCGCACTGGCGGGCGTCGCCATGCTTCTGGACAATGCAGCTCAGTACGACGTCCCCAGTGAATTCCACGGAATGGACTGGCAACGGCTCGACCGAGTCGGCCTCGACCGCCTGCTGCGATGGGTCTGGAAGGACGAGGAACCGCCGTTCGGCCGCGAGCTGATCGACTGTACATGGCAGGCCAAAGACCGGCTTGCCGAACTGGTCCGGCCATGAGCGACGAGAGACGATCCCCTGCCAATGCATATTTGTATGCGATGGTGGCGGTGTTGTTCTGGGCGACATCGGCGTCGGCCTTCAAACTCTCTCTGCGTCACGTGGGGGTCCTGTCGCTGCTGTTTATCGCCTCGGCCACGTCGACCTTCGCTTTCGGCATCTATCTGCTCGCGACGAAGAGGCTTGCTCTGCTCAAGGCGTTCACCCGAAAGGACTACCTGTGGTCGGCTGGCCTGGGATTCCTGAATCCGTTCTTGTATTACGTCGTTCTGTTCAAAGCCTATTCCCTGCTGCCCGCCCAGGAGGCCCAGCCGATCAACTTCGTCTGGCCGCTGACGCTGGTGTTGCTGTCGATCCCCCTTCTCGGCCAGCGCATCCGATTCGCCAGCATCCTGGCCATTCTCATCAGCTTCACCGGCGTCGTGGTCATCGCCACGCGTGCCACTGGACCGGCCGACATCCTCCGCTTTCGTTTCAGCAACAGCACCGGCGTCCTCCTGGCCCTGAGCACGACGATCGTCTGGGCCCTGTTCTGGATTCTCAATGCCAAAGACCGCTGCGACGAGGCGGTGCGGCTCTTCGTAAACTTCGCCTTCGCCACAGGATACATCCTCATCGCCCTGCTGCTCGCCGGCCGGCTCCCGATGGCCCCGTGGCAAGGCCTCGTTGGCGGCGTTTACGTCGGCCTCTTCGAGATGGGGATCACCTTCCTCGCCTGGCTCAAGGCCCTCAAGGCCGCCCCGACCACCGCGCACGTCGTCAACCTGATCTACCTGGTCCCCTTCCTGTCGCTGCTGGTCATCGCCCTGGTGCTTGGCGAGACGATCCTGCCCTCGACCGTCATCGGCCTGGTTTGCATCGTCGCCGGCATCCTCGCACAAAAGCGCTGGGCGTGAGCGAGAATCCCCTCTCCGACCAAAAACACTCCTCAGAGAGACTTGTCAATCAGAACCGACTATGGTATTATAGGGTATACAGGAAGACATGGAAGTTCCCCAAAGGCGGGCTCGTGGAACGCGCGAGGCCAACGGCCCGGATGCCCTGAAATGCTCAAAAAAGCGGCCCATAGCGGCTCTAAACGGGCGATTGGAGTGTTTTCGGACCGAACGAAACACGCCCCAAGGCTGTTTCTACGGCCATGGAGCGGCACTTTGGGGCGTCCCAATCCAGGAGTCGCGACAGAAAATGGCCGATAGGAAGGCATCGGAGGGTGATTTAGTCGGATGGTTGGGATCAGGCATATGATAACGGAAGAAAAGCTGTCGCTGTTTGAGGGGTGGGCCACGGCGTCGGGTGTTGTTGTCTTACTCATCGCGACGATGGTGGG
>Ga0209612_1002157_pt1 | contig 14682 bp, 9 predicted proteins | sample BioC12SIPDNA_FD_185746 | JGI IMG/M metagenome (GOLD analysis project Ga0209612, IMG submission 185746) | Anaerobic biogas reactor microbial communites from Washington, USA - Biogas_R1_B C12 SIP DNA (SPAdes) (version 2) | ecosystem: Engineered > Bioreactor > Anaerobic > Unclassified | place...
TGGACTGGAAACACCTGCAGCGCTTGGAGCGGCTGGGAAAGGTAGTGCAAGAAGGGGACAACTACTACCTTTCTCCCGGGCAACGCAGTGTATTGCAGTCGTTGGGGTAGGGTGGCAACCTCACTCGAAAAGCTAAGACTACATCAGTTTAAAAGAGTAGATACAACGTAATAAATGAACGTAAGGACGAGCTTCGGTTCGTCCTTACGTCTTTTCAAGTTCTCAATAATCTAACACTAGCTAGGGTTACTAGATCAGATTAAACAAGTAGGTATGTTTTAATAATGGGATATTTTTATCTGCGACGGAACAATATGTCGACAATAGAAAATAATGGAACACAATAGCTATGATGGGTTAGAATAGAAATATAACGAAACGGAGGTTATTAATGGGAAATGGGAAGGATCCAAGTGAAAAATGGCTAAGAAACTAATCGCTCACGTTAGACAAAAAGAGGATGGATCTTGGGACGAGCCTCAATTGCTAATAGACCACTTGACTGGTACGGCGAGATTATCAGCAGAGTTCGCAAGTAAATTTGAGTCAGAATCATGGGGAAAAGCTGCAGGGCTAGCTCATGATGTAGGCAAAAGCAGGGAGCTATGGCAGCAATACCTGACAGCGCAAAGTGGCTATTCTGAAGACGCTCATATGGAAAACAAGCCAGGCAAAGTACCCCATGCGATTTACGGAGCGAAGCTCGTTGAAGAAGAGTTTGGCAAAGTATGGGGGAGGTTCTTGTCTTATTGTATCGCCGGTCATCATACAGGAATACCTGACTGGTCACCAGCATTAGGTGCAGGACAAGCTTCTCTTGAATTCCGACTATCCCAATTAACCGACATTAGTGACATCGACAAAACTGTTACCGATAACCTGAAACCTGCGAAGCCTGACTCACAACCTTGGAGGTTCAGCCGAAGTTTAGATTTATCGTTATGGATAAGGATGTTGTATTCCTGTTTGGTTGATGCCGACTTTTTGGATACCGAGTTGTACATGGATCAAACTAAGGCAATCCTTCGTGGGGGATACTGTTCGATGGAAGAACTACTAAACAGGTTTAACTGTTATATCGAACAGTTAGATGCAAATGCTGAGACCACGATGGTAAATGAAATCCGGCGAAGTATTCGAACCAAGTGCGTACAAATGGCCGAGGAAGAACCAGGAATCTTTTCACTTTCAGTACCCACCGGTGGGGGTAAAACATTATCCAGTCTTGCTTTTGCACTTCATCATGCCGTCAAGCACAACCTAAATCGTATTATTTATGTAATCCCTTACACCAGCATTATTGAACAGAACGCTGACGTGTTCCGCGCAGCAGTTGGTACTGACCAAGTTGTGGAACACCATTCCAACTTGGAGGAAAATGACTCGACTCCTAAATCGAGGTTGGCTTCTGAAAACTGGGATGCTCCCATCATAGTAACTACCTCTGTGCAATTTTGTGAATCATTATTTGCTGCAAAACCCGGTCGTTGCCGCAAGCTTCACAATATTGTGCGTTCAGTAGTTGTTTTAGATGAAGCTCAATTAATTCCAGTTGATTATCTAACTCCTATTCTGGAAACCATGCAGTTATTGGTAGATCATTACCAGGTTAGCTTTGTGATCTCAACAGCAACTCAGCCTGCTTTTAGGGAACGCCATGTAGGCGGCCAGCTATTCCCGGGACTAAAAAACATTAAAGAAATGATGGGTAATGACGAAGAGGTAGCAGCACTTTACCGCTCATTAAAAAGATATGATGTGCAATTACCTGCTGACTTACATACCCCATCAAGTTGGGAAGAAATTGCGGAGCAGTTACAAAATTACGATCAAGTTCTGTGCGTTGTTTCCGACCGTAAAAGCTGCCGTGAACTGCACAGTATGATGCCTAAAGGCACCTTTCATCTATCAGCTTTGATGTGTGGTCAGCATCGCAGTGAAGTTATTAAGCTAATCAAACAAAGATTAAAGGATAAAGAACCGGTAAGAGTTATCAGCACTCAGTTGGTTGAAGCAGGTGTTGACTTAGATTTTCCGGTAGTATACAGAGCTTTTGCAGGATTAGATTCCATTGCTCAGGCGGCAGGACGCTGCAACCGGGAGGGCAAATTGCCTGAACTGGGCAGAGTTGTAGTATTTGTACCCCCCAGGCCGGCACCCATGGGTATGTTGCGAAAGGCCGCTCAGACTACAGCTAGTATTGTTGTTAAGGATTATGAAGACCCATTAAGCCATGAATTGTTTACCAAATACTTTGAGGAGTTATACTGGAAAGCTAATTCGTTAGATAAAGAGGGGATTTGTCAGTTACTCGACCCACAAGTAAACGATCCACAAGAGTGCAGTATTTATTTCCGAACGGCGGCTGAAAGATTTCGCCTCATCGACCAATCGACCCATGGGATTTTAATTCCTTACGGAGTCGGGCGGAAATATATTGAAGAACTAAAGACAGTTGGACCGAGCCGCGCACTAATGCGTAAACTGCAGAGATATTTAGTGAATGTTTATGATCATGAATTTAACCAGTTGCTGAAAAGGGGGGCGATAGTTGAAGTAAGTCCTGACATTTTTGCCCTTATGTCAGATGCTGACTACTCTGAGGAAGTTGGCCTTATGGTGAACCCGCAATTTGATCCTGACAAATTTATTTTATAGGAAAGGAGATGATGAATTGTCTAGTTGGTGCTTAGAAGTATGGGGGGAATACGCATGTTTTACCCGACCGGAAATGAAGGTAGAAAGGGTTAGCTATGATGTTATAACCCCCTCGGCAGCTCGAGCTATATTTGAGGCTATTTTGTGGAAACCTGCTATCCGGTGGAATGTGACCAAAATAGAGGTCATAAACCCAATTAAATGGATCTCCGTGCGCCGCAATGAAGTAGGAAAGGTTATACCTGCTCCAACAGCCAAACAGATGTCCGGGGTGCTGGGTGCTCCGATGGGTATCTTCATCGAAGATAAACGGCAGCAACGTGCCGGCTTATTTCTAAGAGATGTAAGATATCGCATTCATGGCTTCTTCGATTTTATACCACCAGAAGCAAGAAAGAAAAACTATTCGATATTACCAGAACTCTGGGCAGATCAACAAGAGCCTGCAGAAATTGCCAAAATGGACGAAACCCCAGCCAAGTATGCTGCCATGTTTAAGAGGCGAGCCAAGAAGGGACAATGTTTTCACCGGCCTTACCTGGGGTGCCGGGAATTTGCCTGTGACTTTCGGCTGGTCGATCCCGATGAAGATCAGATTGCTCCAATCAACGAAACTCGGGATTTAGGATACATGTTGTACGATATGGACTTTGAACACGATGCCAACAACCCTAAGCCGTTGTTTTTCCGAGCCCAACTGGTTCAAGGAGTGATTAACACCGACCGGAGGGAGGTGGATATCAGAGGATGATATTACAAGCATTGAAAGAGTACTATGACCGGAAAGCTGTAGATCCGGATAGTGATATTGCTCCAATTGGATGGGAATATAAAGCAATACCGTTCATTGTAGTTCTTAATAGTTTCGGAAATTTAGTTCAAATTGAGGATACTCGAGAATCGGAAGGAACAAAGAAGAAAGCAAAGGTATTTTGTGTTCCGAGATCTGAGAACAAAACGAGTAATATCAAAGCAAATTTACTTTGGGAGAAAGCAGAATACATTTTTGCTGGTATTGATGCCCAAAAAGATGAGAAAAGATTGCAGCAAGAGAGAGAAGCTTTTTCATCTAGGCTAGAGAATCAGTTGGGCGAGTTTAAGCATATACAGGTATTGCTCTCTTTCCTTAAGGAGGTAAAGAGTGAGAGATTAGCACAAGAAGCTTGTTGGGGGGAGATTAAAGAGAAAAACCCTTATTTAACCTTTAGATTTCATGATGAAATGACACCGCTCTTTCTTCGTCCGGATATTCTCAAAAAAATTAACGAAATCAAATCAAATCAACTAACAGGTGTTGCTAATGGTAATAAAACTGGGGTATGTCTTATCACCGGAGAGCCGTGCGTTATTTCTAGAACTCACAGTAAAACTTTTATAAATAGAAAGAATAATAGCCTTGTTAGTTTTCAAAAAGATAGTGGTTATGATTCTTATGGTAAAAAACAGGGGTTTAATGCTCCTATATCAAAAACGTCAGAATTTGCTTATGTAACAGCATTAAACACGCTATTGAAATCTCCGCGACAAAGGTTTTTCATCGGTGATGGGACATATGTTTGTTGGTCAGCCGATAAAACTAATTTTGAGACTGAATTTGCAATGATTTTTGATGATCCAATTGCACAAGACAATCCCGATCTTTATTCTGAAAAAGTAAAAGCTCTACTGAACTCAATTAAAACTGGAGCATTTCAAGCAGACGAAGGCTTCCAACGTTTTTATGTTTTAGGTTTGTCACCTGGTGGAGGTACAAGGATATCAGTAAGGTTTTGGGACTCAAGAACGATTAGTGAATATGCTACAAATATTCAGCGATATTTTGATGATTTGTCAATTGATAAACCGAAGAAGTATCCTAAATACTTTGCTCTAAATCGTTTGTTGGTTAGCGTTGCTCAACAAGGTGACAAAGAGAAATTACCACCCAAATTAGCAGGAGAAGTGGTACGTTCTATTATTTGCGGAATACCCTATCCTGAAAGCTTGTTACAAGCTTCACTTCGTAGAATACAGTCAGGTATAAAAAAACGATTAAGGGATGGCAGACAAATTACTGAGCGAGTAACACCAGAAATTGCTGCTCTATTAAAAGCATATCTCAATCGATACTATCAATTCTACCCAATTAAGGATTATAGGGAGGTTTATATGAGCCTAGACACTAATCATACATCAATTGGTTATAACCTAGGACGATTATTTGCTACTTTAGAACATGTACAGGTAAAAGCAAACCCTAAAATTAACACTACCATTAGGGATCGTTATTTTGGGGCAGCCTGTACAACACCAGTTACAGTATTTGCAACACTTTTACGCCTTAAGAACCACCATCTTACTAAACTCAACAGAGGGCAATTTATATTCTTTGAAAAGCTGTTAAACGAGATTATGGAGAAAATTAGTGAGTTCCCCCCATATCTGAATTTACACGAACAGGGGTTATTTGCAATTGGTTATTATCATCAAAGGAACAAGTTCTTTAGTAATAACTAGTGGACAATAATATATGCTTGAAAGGAAGTTGAAAATATGGGTAATGAGATAAAGAACCGCTATGATTTTGTGTTTTTCTTCGATGTTAAGGATGGCAATCCCAATGGGGACCCAGATGCAGGAAATTTACCACGGATTGATGCTGAAACTGGACATGGTCTGGTCACTGATGTTTGTATTAAAAGAAAAATAAGAAACTACGTCGGGCTAATTAAGGAGTTTAAGGAACCATATGACATTTATATAAAAGAAAAAGCTGTCTTAGGCAGAGCTCATGTGAAAGCTTTCACTGAATTAGGGATAACCCTAGGAGAGGAAACCCGTAATGAGATTCCCAAAGAATTGGTTGACGACTTCTATAGCTTGGATTACTTACCAGATGGATTAACTTTGGATGAATATGATGAAAAAACGTTTCTTATTGTTTCTCCTGATGCAGATGTCAAGTTAATAAAAGCAGAAATTAAAGAAATTCAAACTACAAAGGCAATGCAAAAATTTATCAATCAAGTACTGTCAAATGTTAAAGCTCGCAAACCAACCTCAGAAGAGATGGATGATGGAAGGCAATGGATGTGCAGTCAGTATTATGATATTAGAACCTTTGGAGCCGTAATGGCATTGAAATCGGCTCCTAATTGCGGTCAAGTTCGTGGTCCAGTGCAGTTAACCTTCGCCCGTTCAGTGGATCCGATTGTTACGCTAGAGTACAGTATCACGCGAATGGCAGTAGCCACTGAAGCCGAGGCCGAAAAGCAAGGTGGCGACAATCGTACTATGGGGCGGAAATTTACTGTTCCATATGGATTATATCGTGCCCATGGTTTTGTCTCCGCTCCCCTAGCTGAACAAACTGGTTTTTCCAAAGATGACTTAAATTTATTGTGGGAAGCGTTGGACAATATGTTCGAACATGACCGTTCAGCTGCTAGAGGCTTGATGGGAACACGTAAGGTAATTGTTTTTGAACACTCATCCAAGATGGGTAATGCCCCTGTTCAAAAATTATTCGATACTATTTCAGTAAAGAGAATTGATGAAAAAAAGCCGGCAAGAGACTTCAGCGATTATGAGATAATAATTGCCAAGGACAAGATCCCCGAAGGTGTCAAACTGATTGAGAGATAGCTTTATGGGACACATATATACCGAAGATGAACTTCTCCCCATATCTGGTTTACAGCATATAGCCTTTTGCGAGCGGCAGTGGGCTTTAATACACATTGAACAGCAATGGGAAGAAAACCAACGTACAGCTGAAGGCAGGGTAATTCATGAACGAGTTCATGACCCCGATTATAAAGCACATAAACCAGGTGTAATAGTGGTGAGAAGTATGCAATTACAATCCCTGCGTCTACGCTTATTCGGAGAAGCTGATGTCGTGGAATTTATACCACAGCAGAAGCCACCCGGAATTGCATTATCAAATGCACCTGGTATCTACCTGCCTCGACCGGTTGAATACAAGCGTGGAAAAACTAAGCAGGGAGATTATGACCGAATCCAACTATGCGCTCAAGCTATGTGTCTCGAAGAAATGACAAACTGCCATCTTAGTGAAGGAGATCTTTATTACGCTGAGACAAGAAGGCGAGAAAAGGTTCAGTTGAATGATGAATTAAGGTCAAATGTAATTGAACTTTCTGAGCGAATGCATCGATTACACCAGGAAGGTGTGACCCCTAAACCGGATATGAAAATGAATGTTTGTAGAACCTGCTCCTTGAAGAATAAATGTCTACCGGGTATCCGGTTGCAAACCAGCGGTAAGGAGTATTGGGCTGAAATGCTAAAAGACATTTCTACTCAACAGGGTAACTGAGGTGAGTTATTGAGAAAATTATTAAATACTTTGTATGTGACCAACCCAGAATCTTACCTGGCCAGAGAAGGGGAAAACGTACTTGTTAGGGTAGATGATAACACTGTTTTTCGCATTCCGTGCCACAATCTCGAAGCTATAGTATATTTCGGCTATCCTGGAGCTAGCCCATCATTGCTGGGGTTATGCGCAGAGAGGGGTATCACTGTGAGTTTCTTAACGGAGCACGGAAGGTTTCTGGCCCGAGTTGAAGGACCACAAAGCGGGAATGTATTATTGCGGCGTCGGCAATACCGCCTAGCCGATGAAGAAAATCAAGCACCTTTATTAGCCAAATATTTTATAGCTGCGAAAATAATTAACAGTCGAGCCGTACTGCTGCGGGGGCGTCGTGATCATCCCGAAATAGTTGAAGACAACTTTGAGCAAGCTATCGTCTTCATGGGCAAGATGGCGAAGAAGGTCTTTGAAAGCAACAACTTAGGAGATGTTCGTGGTATAGAAGGTGAAACGGCTCAGAGATACTTTGAACAAATTGATCACTTGATACTTGAAGATAAAAGCGAATTCTTTATGAAGGGACGTAGCCGGCGACCCCCGTTAGATAAATTTAATGCTTTGCTCTCACTTTTCTATACCTTACTTGTACACGAGTGTCGTTCAGCACTGGAAACCGTTGGCCTTGACCCGGCAGTTGGCTTCCTTCATAGAGACCGTCCAGGACGGCCAAGTTTAGCGTTAGACCTAATGGAAGAACTTAGAGCTTACCTTGGAGATAGAATGGCACTTTCTTTAATCAATCGTAAACAGATTTGTAAGGATGACTTTGTAGTAAACCCTAATGGAGCAGTGTACTTAAAAAAGGATGCGAGGAAGAGTGTTCTAGCAGCCTGGCAGAAACGCAAACAAGAGGAGATAGTGCATCCATATTTAAATGAGAAAATATTAGTAGGTTTGCTCCCATACACTCAGGCACTTTTGCTAGCCAGGTTTTTACGCGGTGATATCGACGCCTATCCAGCTTTTGTCTGGAAATAGAGGTGATTCGCAATGATGGTTCTCATTACTTACGATGTAAGTACCGTTGATCCGGAAGGAGCCAAACGATTGAGAAAAGTAGCAAAAAAATGTGTCGATTATGGACAAAGAGTTCAGAATTCAGTTTTTGAATGTTTATTAGAACCGGCTCAATTCGTTAAACTGAGGAATGATTTGGAGTCAATCATAGACAAAAACCAAGATAGCCTTCGATATTATTTCTTAGGCTCTAATTGGAAACGTAGAGTAGAACACGTAGGCGCGAAATCCTGTTATGATCCGGAAGGGCCACTGGTTTTGTAGCGCGAACCAGAAGTGATTGGATAACCCTTAGTTTATTCGCGACGTTGCGTTGGTGGGGCTTCGCACATAGTATTTGATTTTGTGACATATGTTTGTTAGTTGTCTAAACAGTGTTCGCGCCAAGTGTATTCCAACACTGCTATGTATCGATGCCCTCTTCGGATGCTGTCGCACCCCTCGCGGGTGCGTGGATTGAAACCTCTTAAAGACATCACGGATGTAATTGGTCGATAGTCGCACCCCTCGCGGGTGCGTGGATTGAAACCAACAACCTCGCGGGCCGTTCAAACCAGACCACGTCGCACCCCTCGCGGGTGCGTGGATTGAAACACATCTTCTGTTGTGCTTCTCCCGCTTCGGCTTGTCGCACCCCTCGCGGGTGCGTGGATTGAAACACGTCGGCCTGCTCCAGCTTCGCACTGATAAACGTCGCACCCCTCGCGGGTGCGTGGATTGAAACGACCGTCCGATAGCCATACATCGAAAAATCAGGGGTCGCACCCCTCGCGGGTGCGTGGATTGAAACAATTTCCCAATTCAAATACCCTAGATCGCCGTCGTGTCGCACCCCTCGCGGGTGCGTGGATTGAAACACTACTTCACCGCACTAAAGCGTTTGACACGTCATGTCGCACCCCTCGCGGGTGCGTGGATTGAAACACTACTTCACCGCACTAAAGCGTTTGACACGTCAGTCGCACCCCTCGCGGGTGCGTGGATTGAAACCTCAATGTACTCGTGAAAGTCTCCGAAGTCTCCGGTCGCACCCCTCGCGGGTGCGTGGATTGAAACACGCAATTGGGCCTCCTGCAAAGCCCAGAATCCGGTCGCACCCCTCGCGGGTGCGTGGATTGAAACAAAAACATTGTCCTTCGTGACCTCGCCCAACTGCGTCGCACCCCTCGCGGGTGCGTGGATTGAAACTGCCTAGATCGTTTAATTTTGGTGCGATAATAGAAGGTCGCACCCCTCGCGGGTGCGTGGATTGAAACGCCAGGATTTCCTGACGCTTCTTGACGGGACCATGTCGCACCCCTCGCGGGTGCGTGGATTGAAACTTTATTCCTCGTTATGCGAGTCCCCAGGGATCATGTCGCACCCCTCGCGGGTGCGTGGATTGAAACATTCTACCCCGACCAAGGGGGGTTTATCAATGACGTCGCACCCCTCGCGGGTGCGTGGATTGAAACCCACTTATCGCCGAATAAATCAGCCGGGGAATTATGTCGCACCCCTCGCGGGTGCGTGGATTGAAACCTTGAGAGAGAAAGGCTGTTTGCGCGTATCGAAAATCAGTCGCACCCCTCGCGGGTGCGTGGATTGAAACCTTTGGAGTATCCCGCATGGGTCATAATTGTTGCGTCGCACCCCTCGCGGGTGCGTGGATTGAAACTAAATGCAAAGAACGAAGTGCCAAATATAGAAGGATCGTCGCACCCCTCGCGGGTGCGTGGATTGAAACATAGGGACAGCAATGTCCAGGGGATAGGGTCGCGTCGCACCCCTCGCGGGTGCGTGGATTGAAACCAACCCCATAAACTCACTACCAAAATTCCATATAGTCGCACCCCTCGCGGGTGCGTGGATTGAAACATGTAGAATAGTTATAGTAGAGTTTATGAAAAGAGTCGCACCCCTCGCGGGTGCGTGGATTGAAACATATGCATCTAATACTGATGCACTGAATTATGCCGTCGCACCCCTCGCGGGTGCGTGGATTGAAACGGATATTTGCATCCTGACGCAGATAGCGACGATTTGTCGCACCCCTCGCGGGTGCGTGGATTGAAACTTACTGAAACCTATAAGTCCACTACAGAGGATTAAGTCGCACCCCTCGCGGGTGCGTGGATTGAAACTAAATGCAAAGAACGAAGTGCCAAATATAGAAGGATCGTCGCACCCCTCGCGGGTGCGTGGATTGAAACATAGGGACAGCAATGTCCAGGGGATAGGGTCGCGTCGCACCCCTCGCGGGTGCGTGGATTGAAACCAACCCCATAAACTCACTACCAAAATTCCATATAGTCGCACCCCTCGCGGGTGCGTGGATTGAAACATGTAGAATAGTTATAGTAGAGTTTATGAAAAGAGTCGCACCCCTCGCGGGTGCGTGGATTGAAACGGATATTTGCATCCTGACGCAGATAGCGACGATTTGTCGCACCCCTCGCGGGTGCGTGGATTGAAACTTACTGAAACCTATAAGTCCACTACAGAGGATTAAGTCGCACCCCTCGCGGGTGCGTGGATTGAAACGGATGGTGTTCAGTTGGAAATATTCAATCGAAAGAGTCGCACCCCTCGCGGGTGCGTGGATTGAAACTGGGTATGTGGCTCTTTTCATGGGGGGTGAAGCGTCGCACCCCTCGCGGGTGCGTGGATTGAAACGTAGATATAGTCTATTAATGACTTGGCATTGTTGTCGCACCCCTCGCGGGTGCGTGGATTGAAACCATGCCCTTTTGTTCCATCGTTCTTATCAGGTGCAAGTCGCACCCCTCGCGGGTGCGTGGATTGAAACGGCAAAGCGGATTCAAGTTGAAATAGGCGATACCAGTCGCACCCCTCGCGGGTGCGTGGATTGAAACCTTGATTTTTTCGGCCAGTGCTTGTGGCCGGACTGATGTCGCACCCCTCGCGGGTGCGTGGATTGAAACGGCCTATTGAAACCCTGTTCGGCAAAACGTTGTATGTCGCACCCCTCGCGGGTGCGTGGATTGAAACATGTCTATAAACCTCCTTTTGATTTCCATTATTCGTCGCACCCCTCGCGGGTGCGTGGATTGAAACTGCCCTTGCACCATGTAACGTTACGTGCTATACGTCGCACCCCTCGCGGGTGCGTGGATTGAAACTTGAGAGAGAAAGGCTATTTGCGCGTATCGAAAAGTCGCACCCCTCGCGGGTGCGTGGATTGAAACGCGCCATTAGCTGTTACCCTCACCACTTTTATGCTGTCGCACCCCTCGCGGGTGCGTGGATTGAAACGACTAGATGGGTTTTTTGAGTCAGAATTAATCCCCGTCGCACCCCTCGCGGGTGCGTGGATTGAAACATTTTGCTTGCCTAAATACGTTAAGCCGCTTTTAACGTCGCACCCCTCGCGGGTGCGTGGATTGAAACTTTTCAAGCATCTTAACGATGGCCTCGATCTCCGGTCGCACCCCTCGCGGGTGCGTGGATTGAAACCTTGCGTGCTGCGTATTCGTTGGCAAGTCTACTATCGTCGCACCCCTCGCGGGTGCGTGGATTGAAACCGCATGATGTGAGGCCGCTGGAAGGATCCACGCAGTCGCACCCCTCGCGGGTGCGTGGATTGAAACCCCGATATAGATATAGACAACCTCACAGGTGGCAGTCGCACCCCTCGCGGGTGCGTGGATTGAAACAGACATACCTGCTCAATATCTTAAATTGGTTAGGTCGCACCCCTCGCGGGTGCGTGGATTGAAACATGTGATCGTCCTCCTTTTGTTTGGTAGGTCTTAAGTCGCACCCCTCGCGGGTGCGTGGATTGAAACATTAGCAGCCTTTTTGTCATTAAACGTGAATAAATCGTCGCACCCCTCGCGGGTGCGTGGATTGAAACTGCTGGCCGTACACCATGTAAACGCAGTAATCACCGTCGCACCCCTCGCGGGTGCGTGGATTGAAACTAACCGAATGCAACAGCATGGCTGGGAAGTGAAGTCGCACCCCTCGCGGGTGCGTGGATTGAAACAAAGCTCTGCCAGCGATTTTTTATGCTCTAAAGTGTCGCACCCCTCGCGGGTGCGTGGATTGAAACCCCCGAGGAGGCCACTGCCCAAGCGTTGCTTTGGTCGCACCCCTCGCGGGTGCGTGGATTGAAACTATTGTAATTGCCCCGCCATCTTTGCCGGTTGCCTCGTCGCACCCCTCGCGGGTGCGTGGATTGAAACTTGAACTTTGTACCAGGTATCTGCATCAATGATGGGTCGCACCCCTCGCGGGTGCGTGGATTGAAACTGTTTTGGTTTAACCGGCCTGTCACTAAGACGCGGTCGCACCCCTCGCGGGTGCGTGGATTGAAACTAAGATGTCCTTGGGTATTGGGATCTGGTGATTAGGTCGCACCCCTCGCGGGTGCGTGGATTGAAACAAATACTTCATAAGGTTTGTTTTCCATGCCCAGATGTCGCACCCCTCGCGGGTGCGTGGATTGAAACTTGTGTTACATGCCCGGATATAAGAGTAGTATCGCGTCGCACCCCTCGCGGGTGCGTGGATTGAAACGAATACAAAGATGGAAACCTTTATATGATGGAAAGTCGCACCCCTCGCGGGTGCGTGGATTGAAACTTGATCTGATCGAGTTAGATCTGACTGCCGACTTGGTCGCACCCCTCGCGGGTGCGTGGATTGAAACGTATCTCCTCCCACTCAGCATCTGACATTTTGACGTCGCACCCCTCGCGGGTGCGTGGATTGAAACAAGCCTCCTTAATATGGGTATATCTCCAACTCAAGTCGCACCCCTCGCGGGTGCGTGGATTGAAACACGCTTGGCGTGGGATAGGGAAAAAAATTAGTAATCGTCGCACCCCTCGCGGGTGCGTGGATTGAAACACGTACCAAGGCTCTGATTTTAAGCTAGTCATACGAGTCGCACCCCTCGCGGGTGCGTGGATTGAAACGTGGCAGCAGGATTGATATATTCGTAACCGATTATCGTCGCACCCTACACGGGTGCGTGGATTGAAACCGGTAGGGTGCGGCGCAGTAATAGTAATCTTAATGTCGCACCCTACACGGGTGCGTGGATTGAATCGATAATCCAGCTTACTCAGGGTCGGCTCCATAGAGTTGCGTCCTTCACAGAAGCATTCAGCGCTGCCAAGGATTTGCAGCATATCTACCTATATAGATCCTATCAGCAGCTATCGATTAGGTAATAAGGATGGGGACGAAGTATATGAAATCGTAACTGATCAACTGGTCATTGGGGTTGCTCATGTGCATACTCTGGCCCACTTGCAAACCGTCTATAGGCTGGAACAGGGGAAGTATCAAGAGGTTGAGATCAGGCTTCAGGTAAACTGACTAGCTTAGGCGACCACGGTTCAGCAGCCAACCGCGTAATCACAGGTAGCTAGAATTGGCCTGTCAGCACTTCCAGACAATTTTGGCTGGGTTGGGCTCGTCTTCAACTGACACGGATTGCAGAGCGTCAAGCATGCGCCAGCACTCGTCGGCGGCACACTGCTCCAGCGCCTTCCAGGAAGCATTTTTTCCGAGGGTGTCATAGGCAACCGCTAGAGCGCCATATAGAGCAAGACCTATACAGTGCCTGGCAGAGTGAATAGTCGACGCACACTGGCCTATCGCCCTGGCGGCGGCTTGTGCCACAGGGTTGGTATCTGCCTCGCGGGCAGCAGCGTGGCATTCAAGTATGCTTGTTTTAGCTTGGGGCAGTTTGATTGATCCCGATAGCCATTCTCGGGCGGCGTGCAGAGCATTTTGTGGACGCTGATCCTCTGGGTAGTGCTTGTTCCACAGGGGTAATATACTTTGCTCGGCATAATCAACTGCCCAATGTGCCAGCGTTGACTTACTCTGGGTTTCAATCAATTTCATAAGCGCCTGAATATAGGGGGCATTCCAGTCACTTAGCATCTTGCGGGCTTTAGGCATAGCCTTCCTCCGATTAATGGTGATTTCCCGTTTCATAGCACCACTTGGCTATCTCGGCGATAAGCGGGAGCGGGAGTGGCTTGTTGTAGGGAAACTGCACTGTGCCTTTGCTTTAGCAATATGTGTTGGCTATATAATGGGATAGTTTCTGAGCAGGTCGAGAGCAGCGGCTTCTGTAAGTGGTTTACTGATCAGGTATCCTTGTATTCTGTCACAACCGTACTTCAGCAGATATTGTCTCTGTCTTTCATATTCCACGCCTTCAGCTATGACATCGTGGCCTAATTTGTGGGCCATGGCGATAATATCGCTTGTTATTGCTTCCTCATCCTTGAGCAGTAGGAGCTTGTCTATGAAATATTTATCGATTTTAAGGCAATTGAGGTTCAATTCTCTTTCCCGTGCCAGAGAGGAATAGCCTGTACCAAAGTCGTCTATCGCGATCTTAATTCCCAAACTTTTCAGCTCACCAAGAATACTGTTTATTTCCTGATAGTTGGAAGCAAATACTGATTCAGTAACCTCCAGCCCAATATTGGCTGGATCAACCCGCCTTTCATTTATCATCTCCAACAGATATTGTGTGAAATCATCCCGCAGTAGTTGAATAGCAGAAATATTGATGGATACTCCCACTGAATCATATCCATTCTCCTTCAGCTTGTTTAAGAAATTGAAGGCTTGCAGGATGATTTTTTTGCCCAAGG
>Ga0209612_1002168_pt1 | contig 14625 bp, 9 predicted proteins | sample BioC12SIPDNA_FD_185746 | JGI IMG/M metagenome (GOLD analysis project Ga0209612, IMG submission 185746) | Anaerobic biogas reactor microbial communites from Washington, USA - Biogas_R1_B C12 SIP DNA (SPAdes) (version 2) | ecosystem: Engineered > Bioreactor > Anaerobic > Unclassified | place...
GGCTGGTGTTGAACATGGCTCCACGCTGGCGAGCAGCGTGGTGGCCGAAGACGTCGCGCGGGGCACGCCGGCTGGTGTTGAACATGGCTCCACGCTGGCGAGCAGCGTGGTGGCCGAAGACGTCGCGCGGGGCACGCCGGCTGGTGTTGAACATGGCTCCACGCTGCCGAGCAGCGTAGTGGCCGAAGATCGCGGGGGGGCACGCCGGCTGGTGTTGAACATGGCTCCACGCTGGCGAGCAGCGTGGTGGCCGAGGAGGTCAAACGGTGGGAGCGTGTCGAAGGTGCGGCGCGTGCGGCGCTACGAGGAGACCGCCGCACGCTCGACGACCATGTTTCGCAGTACCTTGTAGTCGGTTTTTCCCGTGCCCAGGACCGGGAGCGACTCTACATGCACGACCTCGTCCAGCCGCATCACGCCGCGGAAGCCGGCTTGGGCCAGCACTGCGTTGGCCTCGCGGAGGGGGAGATCGACGACGCTGAACAGGACAATCCAGCGGCCGCCGGGCGTCTCCACGCCCTCGACGGCCACCTGCGGCCCGGACTCGGTCGGCGGATAGCGATCCTGGAACGGCTCCTCCAGCGCGGGCAGCGAGACCATTTCGCCGCCTGCCTTCAGGAACCGTTTCAGCCGCCCGCGGAAGTGCAGATATCCGTCCGCGTCCACCTGCACCAAATCGCCGGTGACGTACCAGCGCTGGCCCGAAACGTCCAGAAACGGTTCCGGCCCGTTGTAGTTCAGGTATCCGCTGAAAATCGACGGCCCGCGGACCAGGAGCAGGCCGGTGGTTTCCGGGCCCAGCAGACAATGGGATTCCGGATCGACCACGCACACCTCCACGCCGTCCAGCGGCGGACCGACCGTGCCCGGCTTGATCCATCCAGGCCGGTTGCCGGCCACCACCGGCGAACATTCCGTAATCCCGTAGCCCTCCAGGATCGTGGCTTCGGGAGCCAGTTGCCGGATGCGGGCAAACACCGACTCCGGACACTTCTCCGCCCCGGTCACGATCGTCCGCACCGAACGGAAATCGTCGGCCGACGCGACGGCCAGCATGTAGCTCAGGAACGTGGGCGTCGTGACCAGCAGCGTGGCCCGATAGCTGGCAATCACTCGCACCAGTCCGACGGCGTCGGTCGGGTCCGGATGATACACCACGCGGAATCCGCCCAGAATCGGCGCCAAGACCGTGGCCATCAGGCCGAAACTGTGGAAGGGGGGCAGGAAGCCGAGCATGACGTGATTGCGGCCGGGCCCCAGGATCTTCAGGGCAGCGCGAATGTTGCACACCAAATTCCCGTGGCTCAGCGGCACGGCCTTGGGAGTGCTTTCCGAGCCCGACGTGAACAGCACGACGGCCGGGGCGTCCACCTGGGGTTGCGGCAGGCGTTTCAGCAGCCGGCCCGGCAGCAGGACGGTCGTCGCCAGCGTGGCCAGCAGTTGCAGCTTGCCGGTCGCCGCCCGCAGGTCTTCCAGATACACGTACTCGACGCCGGCGATGTGGATTCCCAGCCGGTCGATCAGCTTGCGCGACGTGACCACGCGGCGGATGCCAAGCGTCTTGACGGCATGCGCCAGATTGGCCGGGCCGGTGGTCCAATTGAGCATGGCCGGCAGTTTGCCCGCCAGGTGCAATGCGAGAAAGACCACGCCGGCCGCCACCGACGCTGGCAGCAGCACGCCCACGCTGTCGCCGGGCAGTTCCCTTAGCCGTCCGCTCAGCACCTGGGTGCCGACCAGTAGTCGCCGGTAGGTGAGCGCGCCGGAGATGCGGTCGGCGACCGCCAGTTCGCGTGGATTGGCCAGGGCTCGGCGCACAAACGCCTCAGCCAGCGTCTCGGCCAGGATGTCGTTGGGGCCGCTGCGTTCGGGGGCTCGCCGCCACGCTTCCGGCGCCGCCACGGCGTCACCGCCCGGACGGGTCTGCAGGCCGGCCGCCAGCGCCCACAACTGGCCCAGCGTCTCGGCGACCTGGTCCGAGCGAAAGCCGAACCGGTCTTCGATCGCCAGGGCGATATCCATTCGCTCCAGGCTGTCCAGGCCGAGTTCTTCCAGCGTCGTATCGGCCGCGGCCTCGTCTTCCGTCAGCGGGCGTTTGAGGTGCTCGGCGACGATCTCGTTGACCGCTTGCACCGTGGCCGGTTTGATCCGACTCACGTCGATTTCGCCGGCGCTGCGCAGTTCGGGGTAGCGGTGGGTGCGCGGCCCGAACAGGAAATGCGCGGGCACGAAGGCCGGCGGTTCAGGCCCGCCCTGGTTGTACCAGTCTTCCAAGTGCCGGTTGAGCGCGTCACGGTTGGCTTCGGGCAACGTCCCCCGCGCCACGACCTGGACCGTCATCGTAACTTTGCGGCGGGGCGCGAAAAACAGCAAGTTGCCCAGCATCCAGCCGACGGTTTGCAGCGACAGGCGGCCCAAGTGCGGACGCCGGCCCTGGAAGGCGAACGTAAACCGGCTGCCCCACACGCCGCGGGTCCGCACCAGCACCACGTTGGCCTGCGGGCAACGCGCCAGGACTTCGGCGGCGGTGCGCGCCGCCCCTAACTCCTCGCGCTCACCCCGCTGCGTACGCCCCGACGGGTAAATCAGGAAACTCTCGCCCCGTTCCAGCCCGGCCACGATCGTGTCGATCATCACCAGCGTCTGCTGCCGCGCGTTGTGACTGTGCTTGGCCAACTCCGGCACTTCCAAAGCGTCGACCAGACGCATCAGCGGATACAGCAGCCGGATCCGGTAGATGCTGGCCGTCACCACCGGCCGCAGGTGGAGCGCGCCCTGCAAGTGGCTCAACACCAGCGGCGGATCGATGTAGCCCGGATGATTGGGCATCACCAGCGTCGGCCCGCGCAGCTGCCGAAGCCCCTCCAATCCGCTCACCTCCACCCGGTACCGCAGACGCAAGGCGCACCGCGCCAGCCGCCAGAACAGAACTCGCAGTAATCGAAGCATCATGCTGCTCGCAACGCTCGAAGATCCCCGGATTCAAGGCCCCCAACCGCTGCGCGTTCGCGGGCGGTTTCGAGTCCGAAGTATAACAGTTCAGACAAGCCGTGTCTCCCGCTGGAATTCGTCTTCACTCATCTCGAACGCAGGCACGCCGCAGTCGCCTAATCGCGGCAGGAACAGCGTCCTGAGAATGCCTGCCATTCTTGCTGCCGCGCCGGAAGACAAGCGTTTCATCTCGAACAGCTTCACCGCCGCCAGCCCGCGCAGTTCGTCTCCGGCTTCCGGCGGCGGAACATGGAGCGTGGAAGGCGACTCGTCGGGAATCAGAAGCAGAATCTGCGACATCCAGGCCTCTTCCTCGTTTGCGGTTTGCGTCCATGCTGAATGCACCATCGTCGATGTTCGGTGGAAGCGGTAGCGTGAGATGCGCAGTTCTGCTCTGAGTGGCCCTTCCTGCCGCGATCCGTGGCGCTACCCACGGGGAACTGCAACTTCGGCTGAGTGAAGCTCTGCCCGCCGGATTCGCAGCAGTGCCTGGATGGGATATACTGCGGCGGTTTTCAGCGTCTTCCGCCGTCGTCACTGCGGTCACATGTCCCCAGGAGATTGAAACGATGATGAGTGTTGGCTGGTTGACGGGCAGAGGCCTTCGAGCCCTAGGCAGATTCCAAGTCGTGTTGGCTGCGGCGATTGGCGGCTTGACCTTGCAGGCCCTGGCCGGTGAGCCGGCGGGACGGGCTGGCGACAGCGCCGAGCACGTGGGCCGGCAGGCGGACGGGCGGACGGTGTTGCCGGTGAACCAGGTGGTCACGCCGCTGGGAACGCAGGTGGAACTGCCGGGGCTGCGGCCGCAGACGCTGGCTTTGTCGCCGGACGGGCGACTGCTGGCGGTGTCCGGAAAGACGTCGGAAGTGGTGATCCTGGATCCGGCGACCGGGGCCGTCAGTCAGCGTGTGGCGATTCGGCCGGGAAGCGGGACGAAGACGCCGGGCGCTGTGATCCCGAATATCATCGAACCGCGGGCCAAAGGGCAAGTAAGCTATACGGGACTGATCTTCTCGCCGGACGGCGAGCGGCTGCTGCTGAGCAACGTGGACGGCGACCTCAAGGTCTTCGACGTGGCGGCGGACGGGACAGTGAGCGTGGCCCGCAGCATCCCGCTGCCCCCTGCCGGCGCGCCCCGGCGCAAGGAAGAAATTCCGTCCGGCCTGGCCTGCTCGGCGGACGGCCAGCGGATCTACGTGTGCGGCAATCTGTCGAACGCGCTGCTGGAACTGGACGCGAGTTCCGGCCAGGTGCTCCGCACGTGGGAGGTCGGCGTCGCGCCGTACGACGTGGTGCTGCTCGGCGGCCGCGCGTACGTGTCGAATTGGGGAGGCCGCCGACCGGGGCCGGGCGATCTGACGGGGCCGGCGGGCCGCGGCACCGTGGTGCGGGTCGATCCGGAACGCCACATCGCCTGCGAGGGAAGCGTCACGGTGATCGATCTGACGACGGGCCAGAAGACCGAAATCCTCGCGGGACTGCACTCCAGCGCGCTGGCTGTCTCGCCGGATGGAAAATACCTCGTGTGCGCCAATGCCGCAGCGGATACGCTGAGCGTGATCGACACGGCCGTTGGCGCGGTGGTGGAAACCGTGTGGGTGAAACCGTCGCCCAGCGACCTGTTCGGGGCCTCGCCCAACGCCCTGGCGTTCGCTCCCGACGGCCGCACGCTGTACGTCGCCAACGGGACTCAAAACGCGATCGCCGTGGTCCGGTTCGAGCCGGAGGACAAGGAGTCGAAACTGCTGGGCCTGATCCCCGTCGGCTGGTTTCCCGGAGCAATTGTCTACGATGCGGCGCGGCGGCAGTTGGTCGTCGCGAACATCAAGGGGCACCAGCTCCAGCCGGTGGCCACCAGGCCGGACGCCGCGCCGGCGGGGACGAGCGGCTTCAATACGCACCAGTACCACGGATCGGTGTCGCTGGTGCCGCTGCCCGCGGCCGCCGACTTGCCGCGGCTGTCGCAGACGGTCTGGGACAACCTCCGCCGCGAGCGGATCCGCGCGTCGCTGCTGCCGCCGCGGCCGGACCAGCCGCCCCGCGCGGTGCCCGAACGGATCGGCGAGCCGAGCCTGATCCGGCACGTGGTGTACGTGATCAAGGAAAACCGCACCTACGATCAGGTGCTGGGCGATATGGCGGAGGGCAACGGCGACCCGCAGCTGTGCATCTTCGGCGAGCGGATCACGCCCAACCAGCACAAGCTGGCCCGCGAGTTCGTGCTGTTGGACAACACCTACTGCGCCGGCATCCTGAGCGCCGACGGCCACCAGTGGAGCATGACCGCGTTCGGCACCGACTACCTGGAAAAATCGTTCGCCGGCTGGCCGCGCAGTTATCCGGACGGCATGGACGACGACGACGCCGACGCGCTGGCCTACTCGCCGGCCGGCTTCCTCTGGGACAACGCCTTGCGGCACAAGGTCAGCTTGCGGAATTACGGCGAGTTCATGATCCCCCGCTTCCGCTGGCGCGATCCGGCCCGGTCGGGCAAACCCGACTTTTTGGCTTGTTACCGGACGTGGAAAGAGGGCAGCGGCGAGGTGATCTTTGGGTGCGAGCCCGCCGTGGCGACGTTGCGATCCTTCTCGCCCGCGGCCTACGTGGGTTGGGCGATGGAGGTGCCCGACCAGTACCGGGCCGATTTCATTCTGCGGGAGTTGCGCGAGTTCGAGACGCGGGGCGAGTTCCCGCAGTTGGTCATCATTTGCCTGCCCAACGATCACACCAGCGGCACCCGACGCGGCTGTCCCACGCCGGCGGCGACGGTGGCCGATAACGACTTGGCCTTGGGCCGCATCGTCGAGGGCCTGAGCCGCTCGAAGTTCTGGCCGCAGATGGCGATCCTGGCCATCGAGGACGATCCGCAAAACGGCTGGGACCACGTCAGCGGCTATCGGACCACCGCCTATGTCGCCAGTCCCTACGCGCGGCGGCGGGCGGTGGTCAGCACGCAATACAATACGACCAGTCTGCTGCGCACAATCGAACAGATCCTCGGCCTGCCGCCAATGAACCAGTTCGACGCCAGCGCCGAGCCGCTGCGGGACTGTTTTACCGACACGCCCGACTTGACGCCCTTCACGGCCCTGCCCACCAACATCCCTCTGGACCAGATGAACGGGGATCCGCAGACGCTGCGGAACCTGCAGTTGCGAGCCGACGCACTGGCCTGTGAACAGATGAATTTCGAGCAAGTGGACCGCGCGCCGGAAGACGCGCTGAACCGCGTCCTCTGGCGAGCTCAGCGCGGCACCGCCGAGCCGTATCCGGAATGGGCCGTGCATCTGGTGGAGGACGACGATTGACCGGTACGAGACCGATTTGGAGTTGGAAGGCGGCGGTTCCAATCCGCATGCACGTTCACGTGCCGAACTGCCGTCAAGCGGAAGGCGTGCGGTGTTGTCTCATTCCGGCCCCCTTTCGTTTTCCCCGTCCCAACTTCACAATCCATGCGGAATCGAGTTTCGCAATTCGAAGGAGACTCCCATGCAGATCTCACGCCGCCGCATTGTCGCGATGCTTCCGGCACTGGGGCTGGCTCCCGCGCTGTTGGCAGCCGAGGAGCCTGATTGGGCAGAGTTGAACCTGTCGTCTGCCGAGACCGCTGAGTTGCAGCGCCGTGCACAGAAGGTGATTGGCGATGCGCGCGTGTTGCTGGAATTGCCCCTGGGCGACTGTCCGCCGGCTCTCGGCTACCGCCCCCAGGTGATCCAGACGCCCGGCTTTGGCGATCTCGGGCGCGCTGGCCCAGCGTCCCAGCGTCCGTTGCCGTCCACGCCCGCGGACCTGTGCTCGCTGTCCATCGCGGACGCCGCTGAACTCCTGCGGCGGCGGTCCATCGGTCCGGTGGAACTGACTCGGGCGCACCTGGAGCGAATTGAACGGCTGGACTCGCACCTGCGGACCTTGATTACCCTTTCGGCCGAGCGGGCGATGGCGGAGGCGAAAATCGCTGCGGACGACATCGCGCGGGGACACTACCGCGGCCCGCTGCACGGGATTCCGATCAGCATCAAAGACTGCATCGCCACAGCCGGCATCCGCACGACCTACGCGTGTCGCGCGTTTGCGGATTCGGTACCCGGACAGGACGCGACGGTGGTCAGGCGGTTGCGAGAAGCCGGCGCGGTGCTGCTGGGCAAAGCCAACCTGTTCGAGATGTGCTGGGTCGGAACCAGCGAGGACGGCGACTTCAAACCGGCCCGGAATCCGTGGAATTCCAAGTACCCGACAGGCGGCTCCAGCACGGGATCGGCGGTGGGCGTGGTGGCCGGATTGGCGATGGGCTCGGTCGGCTCGGACTCCGGCGGTTCCATCCGAAATCCCGCCTCCTACTGCGGCGCGACGGGGCTGATGCCGACCTACGGCCGAGTGAGCCGCGGGGGAGTCTCGGAGTTTGCCCACAGCCTGGGCAGCATCGGACCGCTGGCCCGGTCGGCGGAGGACGCCGCCATCCTGCTAGCCGCGCTGGCGGGACATGACGCCGCCGACCCGCTCAGCAGTCCGTTGTCGGTGCCCAACTATCCGGAACTGATCGCGCGCAGCATCCGGGGATTGCGGATCGGCCTCTGCCCGTCCTACCTGGAGGCGGCCGGCGTGGACGTCGAGGTGATGGCCGCGCTGGAATCGGCGCTGGAAGTCTTTCGCTCGCTCGGCGCGACCGTCCGCGACGTGCACATCCCCCATCTGCCGTACGCCCGCGCCACCGTCTGGACAATCCTGTTGTCCGAGGGACTCCTGACCCATTTCGATCTGCTGTGCAAACAGCGCGACCGGATCAGCGAGCGGCTGTTCCAGGGCCTTGCCGTCGGCATGTTCCTGTCCGCGCAGGATTACTTGCGGGCCCAGCAGGCCCGCACGCTGATCGCCCGGCAGATGCAGCAAGCGTTCGAGACGGTGGACATCCTGCTGATGCCGTCCAACCCGGCCACCGCGGCCCCCGGAACCTATCGTTCCGCGCCGACCGACCCCAAGATTGCGCGGGGAGGTGAATCGTACTCGACGCCGTCCAACCTGTACGGGAACCCTGCCGTCTCGCTGCCGTCCGGATTCAACCGCCTGGGACTGCCCATGGCCATCCAACTCAGCGGACGCCCGTTCGACGAAGCGACCGTGCTGACCGCGGCCCATCAGTTTCAGCTGGCTACCGACTGGCACCGCCGCAGACCGAACCTGGGCGCGTGAGGCAGAACCAGCCTGCTGGCAAAGTCTCGACACGCTGCACCCGGCTTGGGGTCAATCGCTGAGGGGGGTCAGGCTTACAGAATTCAATTTTGGCCGAGCACAGTGTTACCACCGGTCTGGCGCCACGGTCGGCCAAAATTGAATCGTTGCCGGGGTCAGGCTTACAGAATTCAATTTTGGCCGAGCAGAGTGTTACCACCGGTTTGGCGCCACGGTCGGCCAAAATTGAATTCTGTAAGCCTGACCCCAATCCGTTCAGAATTCAATTCTGGCGGAGCAGAGTGTTACCATCGGTCTGGCGCCACGGTCGGCCAAAATTGAATCGTTGCCCTCAATCCGTTCGTCCTATTTCGCTTTGGCTGCCAGCGACAGGCACACCAGTTCTTTGTCGTTGCGGGCGAACAGGCAGCGTTGGGCAAACGCGGGGTGGCTCCACCAGACGTTCCGGCCGAAGGCTACGCCGGTCGGCTCGATGATCTTCGCGCGGCAGATCTCGTCGTATTTCTCCGGCGTCAGCCGGGCGATGATCAACTCGCCCGTTTCGCTGGGCAGGAAGAAACGGTCGCCGTGCTTGACCAGAAACGCGCAGGCGGAGTGAGTCGGCCGGCCGGTCGGCGCCGTTGCGGCGTAAGTCGTCCACAGCTGTTCGCCCGTCGCCAGTCGGACGCAACGCAGTTCGCCCTTGCCGTCCACGCCGTACAAGTAGTCGCCTTCCAGAAACGGCGTGACCATCACCGGCCCGATGCCTCGGCCCCTGGCGCCCCGCCAAACGACCTCGGCCGCAGGCTGATCCGCGCCCAGTCTGAGCAGCGCCGACTTGTTCACGATGCCGCCGGCAAACAGGTACGATCCCAACTGCCGCGGCGTGGCGATGCCCATCGCATAGTTTGCGTCCAAGGGCACGGACCACAACAGGCTACCCGTTTCCGGATCCAGCCCGTTGATCGCCTCGGCATGCCAGATCACCAGCTGCCGCTTGCCGCCGGCCGAGATCATCGTCGGCGGACAATAGGCCTGTTCTTTGGCCGACAGGGCCCGCCACAGCTCCTTGCCCGTGCGTTTGTCGAACGCCACCGCGACACTGCCCTCGCCGCCGACCACGCAAAACAACCGCTCGCCTTCGACCAGAGGATGGCCGCAGCAGCCCCACATCGGCGTGACGGCCTGATAGTCGCGAAGGAAATTGCGGGACCAGATCGGCGAGCCGTCGTCCGTCCTCAAGCAACGCAGATCGCCTTCGGCGCCCAGCGTGTAAACGCGGTCGCCGTCCACGGTGGGCGAACAGCGGGGGCCGGCCGGGAACGAAATTCCGTACGGACAATCGTATTCGTGTTTCCACAGCAACCGGCCGTCGGCGGCCGACAAGCAGAGGACGCGCTCTCGGCCCAGCAGCTTGCTGCGGGTGTTGGGATCCGGCGTCCGGTCGCCGGACGTGGCGTAGTCCGTGACGTAGACTCGCCCGGCGGCGACGGCCGGTCCCGCGTAGCCGCCAGCGACCGGCGTCCGCCACTTGACCGGCGGCCCGGCGTCTGGAAACCTCTCCACAATCCCCGTTTCGCGCCACACACTGTCGCGTCGCGGCCCCAGCCACTGCGGCCAGTCGTCCGCGGGACAAGTCCCGACGCCGAGAAACAGCAAGCACACAGCGGCCAGATGGCCGGAAAGCTTGATGGTCATGGCAGCTCCTTTTCCCTTTCTTTTTCCTTTCCTGTCCTCAGTTTTCTCGTAGCACGGTTGTCCGCGCCCAGCGGTTCACCTCGGATCGTTGGACAACGCTGCACGGCTTGGAGATCCATGCTACCAAGGGTCGCAGCCTGGAACCGCAAAGAATTATCGCGGTTTTCACGACACCGGGCAATCTGATACTCGCCCTCGTTCTTGCCGGCCTTTTTGGAGGCGGGCATGCGCCGGCTGGGTCCTGGTCGGACGGAGAAGTGGAACCGGCTTTGGTTGCGGACACGGGCCGCGCTGGTAAACTGGTACCGCATCGGTCCCAAGCAGAGCATGCCGATTCAGGAGCCACACGATGAGTCGTTCGTTCCCGCGATGGTTGTCCAGCCTGTTGGCCGCCGCAGTGACGGCTGAGTTGGCTGTTCTGACGAGCGGCGTGCAGACGCCGGCGCAGGCCGCGGAGCCGTCCAGGCTGACGGTCCGCAAACTGGGCGATCCGGGGCCGTTGGAGATCGTCGACGGCAACTCGCCCGTGCTGCGGTACAACTACCAATGGGTGCCGGAGCCGGCGGAGGTGAAGGATCGCATCAGCGCGGCGAGCCGCAAATACGCTGTGGCCCGCTCCGATTATATCCATCCGCTGTACGGTCCCCGGGGCGAGGTGCTGACGGAGGATTGGAGTCCCGATCACCCGCACCACCGCGGCATCTACTGGGCCTGGCCCGAAGTGGACTGGCGCGGCCAGCGCGGCGACTTGCACGCGCTGCAGTTGGTGTTCGCCCGCCCCACGGGCAACGTCCAGATCGAGGAGGGAACGGACTTTGCGCAAATCGCCGCGGAAAACGAATGGCGGTGGGAGGACCGCACGCCCGTGGTGCGCGAACAGGCGGTCATTCGCGCCGGGCGGCAGACCGCCGCCGGCCGCGCGATCGACTTGCAGTTCCGCTTCACCGCCCTGCAGGACGAGGTCCAGATCGCCCGCCGCGGCGCCAGTCACTACGGCGGCCTGAACGTCCGGCTCTCCGCGGCCCAGGACCAACAAATCGAGACCGCCGCGGATCCGGCGGACGCATCGCCGCGCCGCGCGTGGGCCCAACGCACCGGGACGCCTGCCGGCGGGCCAAGCGTAGTGGGGTTCACCATCCTGCAACACGCACGGAATCCCGACTACCCCGGCGACTGGGTGCAGTATCCCAATCTGTCCTGGATCCAGCCCACGTTCCCCGCGGTCAACACGCGGTGGACGCTCACCCCGGATCGGCCGCTGGTCCTGCGATACCGGTTGTGGATTCACGTCGGCAAACAGACGCCGGAGACAATCCAAGGCTGGTGGGACGCCTACCAGGCGGAAACCGCAGCGGAAAAGTGAGCCTTGTTGCATGCAAGGCGGCGCGGCGGCCGCGACGCCAACGCGGCAAGCGTGCGCCGCCAAACCCCAACTGGCGATGGTGCAGTCATGGGGCAAGACCCAAAACGGAAATCCTGGGACTACGACCTGTCCAGCGGCACGAGGCGAGGCGCCGATGTACGAGGCCTTTGAACACACGGCGGATATCGGGCTGAGGGTCCGGGCCGAGGACCGGGCGACGCTGTTTGTCGAGGCCGCGCGGGCGTTGTTCTCGCTGCTGATCCTGAACCCCGGCGACGTCCGGGCAAGCGAACAGCGGAGTTACGAGATCGCGGGCGAGCAGGACGATTATCTTCTGTTCGACTGGCTGAACGAGTTGTTGTACACTTTCGAGACCGAGCATCTGCTGATGTCCCAGTTTCAGGTCGATTTGACCCGGCAGGGACTGCGGGCGGCGTGCGGCGGCGAACCGCTGGACCGCGCGCGGCATCAGCTGGATCACGAGGTCAAGGCGATCACGTATCACGGCCTGAAGGTGGAGCCGTCCGGCAGCGGCTGGATGGCGGAAGTCATTGTGGACATCTAGCGACGGTTGATCGCATGACGCTGCAACCAGACAGGGAAGAGATCGAAGGCCCCGAAGACGGCTCGGCACAGGGCTCGGCACAGGGCTCGCCGCAGCGGCCTCGGCGGCCCGGCCTGGGCCGGCTCGCGCGGCTGTGCCTGAAAGAGTTGCGCGAGATCCTACGCGACCGGCGGACGATTGTCACGCTGGTGTTGATGCCGTTGCTGGTCTATCCGTTGCTCAGCCTGGGCTTCCAGCGATTGCTGCTCACTTCGCTGGGCGCCGCCGGACAGTTGACTTGCGTGGTGGCGGTCACCCCGGAAGCGGAAGGCGAGCACGTGCAGCGGTTCCTGACGCTGGGCGACGCGCTACTCCGCCAGACGCAACCGCCGGCCCAGCCGGTCCAGAAACCGTCCGGGCGGAAAGGGCCGAGGCCGTTGTCGACGCGCGTGCCGGAACCGCGCATTCAATGGGTTGCGGGGGCGAACTTGGAACAGGAGGTCGTGTCGGGCTCGGTCGACCTGGCGATCCTGGTGCAGCGCGAATCCGTTGCCGGAGTCCGCGGCGATCGCGCGTCGTCGTTGCGTTGCGAACTCATTTCCCGCGAAGGCTCGACCGTCAGCAAGGCGGCGTTGGATTACGTCCAGGACCGCTTGCGAGCGGTCAACGAGCGCTATGTGCGCAAGCAATTGGAACTGGCAGGGCAAGGCGTGCGGTATCCCGTCCAGACCGCCAGTCGCATCGTGCGCGGAACCGGCGCGGCCTTTTCGCTGACCACCCTGATCCCGCTGGTTCTGATCCTGATGACCATGACCGGGGCCGTTTATCCGGCCATCGACTTGACGGCCGGCGAGCGGGAGCGGGGCACCCTGGAGGCGCTCATGGCGGCTCCCGTTCCGCGGCTCGAATTGCTGGCCGCCAAGTACGTGGCGGTGGTGACCGTGGCGCTGCTGACGGCCAGTGCCAATCTGCTGGCGATGACGATCACCCTGGTCACGACGGGGTTGGGAAAGGTCCTGTTTGGCGACGCGGGGTTGCCGCCCTGGGTGCTGGTCGAAGTGCTGGCGCTGCTGGTTTTGTTCGCCGGTTTTTTCTCGGCCGTCCTGCTGGCACTGACCAGTTTCGCCCGCAGTTTCAAGGAAGCGCAAGCCTACCTGATTCCCGTCATGCTGCTGTCCTTGGCCCCCGGACTGATCAGCCTGATGCCGGGCGTGGAGTTCAACGGACTGTTGGCAGTGACGCCGCTGGTGAACATCGTCCTGTTGGCCCGCGGGCTGTTTGACGGCACGGCGGATCCTACGTTGGCCGCCGTGGCAGTGCTGGCGACGGCCTTGTACGCCGTGGCCGCCATCGGCCTGGCGGCCCGCGTGTTCGGGACCGATGCCATTCTGTATGGCAGCGAGGCCAGTTGGTCGGACCTGTTCCGGCGGCCCGCCGGCGCGGCGCGGGTGCCGCGCGTCTCGAGCGCGATGCTATGCCTGGCGTTGCTGTTCCCCTGCTACTTCCTCGTCGCCGGCTTGCTGGCCCAGATGCCCTACGATTCGCCTTCGACTCTGCTGATCTTGAACGGCGTGGCGACCGCCGTCTTGTTTGCCGGTTTTCCGACGGCGGCGGCGATGGTGCAGCGACTGCCGTTACGCGAGACGTTTCGCCTGAACGCCGCCCGCCTCCCGGCCTGGGCGGGAGCCGTCATGCTGGGCCTGTGCCTGTGGCCGCTGGCGCACGAGATTTACCTGCTGAACGAACTCATCGGACTGGCCACGCTGAGCCAGGAGCGGATCGAGTTGGCTCACCAACTGCTGGCCAGTTGGCGCGAAGTGTCCCCGTGGGTGATCGTCGCAGCGCTGGCCGCAGCTCCCGCCGTGTGTGAGGAATTGCTTTTTCGCGGCTACCTGTTGCGGGCCTTGCTGGCCGCGACTTCCGAACGCCATTCGATCGTCCTCTCCGCGGTGCTGTTCGGCGGTTTTCACGTAGTGGCCACGGACGCCCTGGCCACCGAACGTCTGCTGCCCAGCACGTTTTTGGGACTGATTCTGGGCTGGGTCGCCTGGCGGACGGCGAGCGTCGTGCCCGGCATGGTGCTGCACGCCTGCCATAACGGCTTGCTGCTGATGCTGGCCTACTACCGCGACGAACTGGCCGCGCGGGGTTGGGGCCTGCAGGAACAATCGCACATGCCGCTCGCGTGGCTGGCCGTCGCGGCCACCGGGCTGATCGTCGGCTTGTCGCTGCTCTGGATGGGAGCCAGCGGCGCGGGGAGGACGAGTGAAAAAGTGCCAAAGTGAAAGAGTCGAAAAGCCGGGAAGTCGATCAGGCAAAAGGGCGAAAGGGGAAAAGGGGAAAGGGGAAAAGCTGAAAGGGGGCCAAGAGGCGGCAAGGAGCGTTCGAGAAATAACTGTCCAGTGTCTATTGCCGACCATCCCAGCAACGGTGGCCGAAATAACTTCCCGGACTTTGGCCACCACGCTGCTTGCCAGCGTGGAGCCATGTTCAGCACCAGCCGTCGGCCCGCCCCACGCTTCCTTCGGCCACCACGCTGCTTGCCAGCGTGGAGCCATGTTCAGCACCAGCCGTCGGCCCGCCCCACGTTTCCTTCGGCCACCACGCTGCTTGCCAGCGTGGAGCCATGTTCAGCACCAGCCGACGCCCCGCCCCGCGACCTCTTCGGCCACCACGCTGCTTGCCGGCGTGGAGCCATGTTCAAAGCCAGCCGTCGGCCCGCTCACTGCGTCCACCGTCTTGAACACCGCTCCACGCTGGCAAGCAGCGTGGTGGCGAAGCAGCCGATTTCGTGCAGATATCTGGTCTTGAACACCGCTCCACGCTGGCAAGCAGCGTGGTGGCGAAGCAGCCGATTTCGTGC
>Ga0209612_1002180_pt1 | contig 14574 bp, 9 predicted proteins | sample BioC12SIPDNA_FD_185746 | JGI IMG/M metagenome (GOLD analysis project Ga0209612, IMG submission 185746) | Anaerobic biogas reactor microbial communites from Washington, USA - Biogas_R1_B C12 SIP DNA (SPAdes) (version 2) | ecosystem: Engineered > Bioreactor > Anaerobic > Unclassified | place...
CCTGCCTGCTCGTTGAGGTGCTGGGCGAGCCGCTCGCACAGCCCGCGGCTGTTCACGAAGATGAGGGTGGTCCGATGCGCCCGCACCAGCTCGAGCAGCCTCGGATACACGGCCGGCCAGATGCCGTACTGGCTGGTGGTCTCGGCTTCCTCGGCGAGCATCAGCGAGCCCGACGGACGACCGGATGGAAGCGTCACATACCCGCCGTCCTCCGTTTCGACGACGGGACGCGTCATGTCTTCGACGGGCACTACGACCTGCAGATCGAGATCCGGCGGAACATGCGCATCCACGATGGACACGGCCCGGTCGCCGCCCAGAAAGCGAGCGATCTCCTCAGCCGGGCGTGCGGTTGCCGAGAGCCCGATGCGTTGAGGATCGTCATCGCAGAGTGCGGCCAGGCGCTCCAGGGAAAGGGCCAGGTGCGCGCCGCGCTTCGTCGCGGCCATAGCGTGTATCTCGTCAACGATGATCCAACGCACCGTGCGCAGGTTCTCTCGCGCCTGCGAGCCGAGCAGCAGGAAGAGCGATTCCGGCGTGGTGACCAGGATCTCCGCGGGATCGCGCAACTGACGCCGGCGGTCCTGCGACGGCGTGTCACCGGTCCGCACGTCGACGCGTGGCAGCCGCAGCTCGGTACCGCTGCCCGCCGCGGCCTGCGCGATCCCGGCCAGGGGCGCGCGCAGGTTTCGCTCGATGTCGTAGACCAGCGCCTTCAGCGGGGAGACGTAGACCACGCGAGTGCCCGGTCCGGCGACCGACTCGGGGTCGGATCCACCGTCAGACCCCCCGTTGTGCGCCAACCGGTCCAGGGCGTACAAGAAGGCGGCGAGCGTCTTGCCGCTCCCCGTGGGCGCGATCAGCAGCGCGTGCTCGCCCGCGTCAATGCGGGCCCAGCCGAGTCGCTGTACCTCGGTGGGCGCCGCGAACGCGTTAGTGAACCACTGCTGGGTGGCGAGGCCGAAGAATTCCATGCTGCAAAGATACCCTGTACAGCCTGTCGGGGAATCAGCGGGCCGGCTCCGTGCGCTCGCTGCTGAGCGCAGACGCACTGTCCTGACGGGCGTGCAATCCGTGGCGGGTGGGTATCACCCTGGCACGTCACGCTGACAGCGCCTCGAGACTGCTGCATAGGTCTCGACAGCAAAGGGAGGGGGATCACATGAGCTTACGATCCCTAAGCTCGGCGATCGCCGGGCTCGCTCTCATCGCGGTCATCGCATCGGTCTTCGCGATTTCCACAGCGGCCGCCGCCTCACAGCCCGCGGAAGCGACCTTCCTCTATGTCTCTGCCAACCGGGTCATGGAGTACGACGCCGCCGCCGGCACATCGACCGCTCTCGAATACATCGACACGGGGACTCCTATCGTGCCCGCGCGCGCCCTCGGCGGCGCGGCGCTCTCCTGGTCGGTCCGCACGTTGACGGGACCGCTCAAGACTTACGTGAGTGAGACCTTCAGCAACCCCGGCAAGACCACCACGCACGTAATCACCGCCGACTTCTACTCCTTCCCCAGGCTCTCTCCCGACGGCACCAAGTTTCTCTACATAGCCGAGGAACCCGATCCGCAGGGTGGACTCACCAGCAATCTGCACGTCCGGCGGGTCGTCGATGGAGTAGAGCTCTTCTCCATACCGAACGTCGATGCCGGCGATTGGTCGCCTGACGGCAAGAAAGTGGTGTTCGCCAGCTATCCTCGGGCCCGCTTCGACCCCGACCTCGTCGCCATGTACACATATGACGTGGCCACAGCCGTCGAGACCAGGCTACCCGCAGTACGTATCGCGCGCGTGGGCGAGATAAACACCTACTCGCCGCGGTGGTCACCGAGCGGAGACTGGATCGCCTACCAGCGCCACAACCAGGACACCGTGGACATCATGCTCACCGATCCGGTCGGCTCCACCACCCGGATACTGGCCACCAGGCCCTTCGAGCGGACCGGTATGGGGATGGAATGGGTGCGCATGTCCGACGGGACCGAGCGTCTGTTCGTCGACACTCTGGAGCCCGGCGAATCCCCCTACGTCATCGTGGAGGTCCCGGGACCGGATTCGACTGGGTCGGGCGCAAGGATCGTGCACGGCGCGCTGTTCGGACAGGCACAGCCCGACTTCACCGACGTCACGCCCGCTCATCCGTTCTACCGCCAGATCCGCGACCTCGCCGCCCTGAGGATCATCAGGGGATTCGATGACGGGTCGGTCGGCCCGGAGAAGTTGGTCACGCGCCAGCAGTTCGCCAAGATGATCGTGAAGACGCTCGCCCTGCCGGTGACCGGCAACGAGAAGTCTCCCTTCACCGACGTGGCAGGCGGGTTGGACCAGACCGACCCGCTCTATCCCGACAAGTACGTGGCCGTGTGCGCCACCGCCGGCATCACTCAGGGCACGAGCGACCCGACCAAGTTCTCCCCGTACGCCAACATCACCCGGGCCCAGCTCATCACCATGGTCGCTCGGTCGACCGGGCTGCCCGAGCCGCCGGCCGGTTACACCCCGCCCTTCGGCCAATTCTCCGCCGACCACTACCCATGGGCGCGCAGGGCGATGCACGCCGGGCTGCTGGAAGGGCTCCCCGGGATAGGGCCGAGCTACGACTTCTGGCAGCGGGCCACCCGGGCTGAGGTCTGCGTACTCCTGTGGAACCTGCTGCAGCGGTGACTCATGAAGGAGTCTCAGGAAGAGCCCTAGGCAAGAGAGCCGGTCCAGAATCGCCAACCAAGACACTGTCGGCGTAGCTAGACATCCGGGGCGATGAAGTCGCGGACAGCCCGGCAAACCTCGGCAGGTCGCTCGGCCTGCGCGTTGTGCCCAGCACGCTCGATGATCTCGAGCCGTGCATTGGGAATCCTCGCCGCGAGCTGGGCCTGATGCTCGGGAGGGAATTGGAAGTCGTCGCGTCCCGCCATCACCAGCGTCGGTATCTCGATAGCACCGAGGCGATCCATGGCAGTCCAGCCTCTCAGTAGACTGCCGGCCCCGAAGATGAGCGCCTCCGGCCGCGCCTTCACCCGCCGCTCTCGGGCCAGTTCGAGCAGCACGCGCGGCGAGCGGGGATGGCGGTAGTAGGCCCCGCCAAATCTCACCATCAAGGCTGGGACCATCTCCTTGGGTTCGATCTGGCCGTTGAAGAACCGCCGAGCCAGCGCCACCGTTCCCGGTCGATAGCCGCGTTTGGCGAGGATCTCCGGCGCGTTCTGCTGCTGCCAATAGCTGTCGCCCCCCGCGTCGACAAGCACGAGGTGAGACAGACTGTCCGGATAGCGCAGGGCGTACTCGATAGCGACCATGCCACCGAAGGAATGGCCGAGCACCGCCCAGCGTTCGAACCCCAGCCTTTGGCGCAGCGCGTCAGCATCGCCCGTCAGATTCTCCCAACTCATGGATGTGACTGGCGGCCCCTCTGACCGTCCGTTGCAGCGATGGTCGTAGAAGACGAGTGTGAACTGGTCGGACAGCCGCCGGAACGGCAACATCGACCAGTGATCCGCCCCAGGGCCGCCATGCATGAGCACCAACGGGTGTCCGCGCCCGAGCACTTCGACGAACAGGGAGACGTCTCGAATCGGAAGCAGTGTGGGCAACGTGCCACCTGGTGCTGTCATACCTCATCACCTCGCTTCGAATGTGTGTTGGCATTACGGTCGGCCGACGGTTAAGCTGTGAAGACCCTGCGAAGACACGATGGTCCAGACACCACGTCGTGGCACGGTACCGAAACATAGAATGAAGTCTAGTCCAGTGCGGGCAAAGGAGAAACGGCGTGGGCTCAAACCGAGCGTCCAGACGATGCCTACTACTCTTCGCGTTTCTTCTTCTCATCGTAGCTCTCACCTTCGCTGCCGGCGGCAGCGTTTTGGCCGCTCCGGCCACCATCTATGTCAATGCGGCCGCCGCCGGCGCGGACACAGGGACGAGTTGGGCGGATGCGTATCAGGACCTTCAGGACGCATTGGCAACCGCCGCCTCGGGGGACCAGATATGGGTGGCGACGGGGACGTACTGGCCCACGCCCGGCACCGATCGCACGGTCTCATTTGAGCTCAAGAGCGAGGTGGCTCTCTACGGAGGCTTCCCGGCGAGCGGCGACCCCGAGTGGGTCGATCGCGATTGGGTCGCGAACGAGACGATCCTTTCAGGCGACCTCGTAACGGAGGGTGACACGTCCGACAACTCCTACCGGGTGGTCGTATGCGTGAACCACACTGGAGCCGTTCTCGATGGCTTCACCATTACCGGTGGGAACGCCGATGGCCCCTTGACCTTGTCCCCTCCCTCCCCGGCTCCCGTTGATCGCTATGACTGCGGGGCTGGAGTCTATTCTGAAGGCAACGCCACCTTCAGACATCTGGTCATCGAGAGTAACCAGACACGTACGGGAACAGACAACGCGGACAGCCGGCTTGGTGGCGGCGGCATGATGCTCTACTACTCAACCGCGGTCCTCGATGACGTCACTTTCCGCAATAACTCCGTCACTCGGGTGAGTCCATTGTCTGCGACTGGCTGTGGAGGCGGTTTGCTGATTGCCGGCGCCTTCGCGCCCGCCCTTCATCTCGTCACCTTCGCCAATAACCAGGCCGAGGGGCATGGCGGCGGCCTTTACGTTCGCGATGGCTCGGCCGTCCTCGACGATGTCGTGTTCGAGGAGAATCGGGCAACACATGGAGGAGGCATCTACTTCTACACAGGCGGCGCAACGGTGAAGAATGCTGTCTTCAAGAACAACGAGGCAGTGAGTCAGGGCGGCGCCATCAAGGTGGACGGTCAAAACGTGAGCGACACCACGACACTGGCCAACTGCTTGTTCGCCGGCAACTACTGCAGTGAGAATTCTGTCACGTTGGGAGGCGCCCTCAACGTGGCCGCCTACAACGTGGAGGTCAGTAACTCCACCTTCACTCAGAACAGCGCTTACGCAGGAGGCGCCGTTGCCGTCCTCCCTGACCACGACCCGCACCTCACTCTCACGAACTCCATCCTTTTGGGGAAACACCGCGACAATTCCCACCCATGAGGACGTTTACGGCAGCAACCGAGCTGAGCTCAGCTACTGCATCTACGACCCGACGAAATCATCCGCGGTAACCGGCGGCGTCACCAATTTGAACGCAGAACCTCTCTTCGTGGGCGCGGGCGACTATAGCCTCTCGCCCACATCTCCCGCGATCGATGCCGGGGATAACTCGGCCGTGCCCGCCGGTATCACGACCGACCTGGCCGGCAAGTCCCGCATCATCAATGGGCGGGTGGATATGGGAGCCTACGAGTACGGTGAGGCCCCGGCCATTACCAGCGCCGACAGCACCACCTTCATCGCGGGCACCTTCGGCTCCTTCCCAATAACTGCGACGGGCTGGCCCGTCCCAGCCATCAGCATAGCCGGAGCGCCCCACGGGATCACCTTCACCGACAACGGCGACGGCACGGCCACTTTCAGCGGCGCCCCCGTGGCCAACACCGGCGGCATTTGGACGTTCACCGTCACAGCTGCGAACGGGGTATCGCCCGATGCTACCCAGACCTTGACGGTCACGATCAACGAGGCCCCGGTCATGAAAAGTGCGACCGAGGCGACCTTCACCACGGGCACTGCCGGCTCGTTCTACATCGTGGCTTGGGGCGCACCCATTCCGTCTCTCAGCTATACCGGCACTCTTCCTTCGGGCGTCGTCTTCACCACCTATCCCAACGGCATCGCCAGCCTCAGCGGCACCCCGGCCGCCGGCACCGGCGGCATCTACCCACTCAGTATCAAGGCTGTGAACGGGATATCGCCCGATGCCAGCCAGAGCTTCACCCTAACCGTGATTGAAAGCAACCGGGCGCCCACGGACATCAGCCTCTCCAGCACGAGCCTGCCCGAAAATGCCGGCCCGAACGCCCTGGTGGGCACGCTCTCCGGCACCGATCCCGACGTTGGTGACTCCCTCACCTTCAGCCTGCCTGCCGCCACCGACGACAACACCCTCTTCAACATCAGCGGCACCGAACTACGAGCCAACGCATCCTTCGATTACGAGGCCAAGTCCAGCTACACCATAACCGTGCGCGTCACCGATGCGGGCGGCCTCAGCTACGACGAGCAGTTCGTGATCAGTGTGACCGACGTCAACCAGGCCCCCACCATCACCAGCAACGGCAGCGGAGCTACCGCCTCTGTCGCCATCGACGAGGGCACCACCTTCGTGACTACGGTCACCGCCGCCGACCCTAACGGTGATGCGCTGACCTACAGCATCGCGGGCGGCGTCGACGCCGCGCTCTTCACCATCGACCCGGCCCGCGGAACGCTCAGATTCCTGCACGCTCCCGATTTCTACGGCCCCGAAGACGCTGATCACGACAACGTCTATGAAGTGACGGTCAGGGTGACAGACGACGGAGCCCCGGCTCTTGCCGATACCCAGACGCTCAGTGTCACGGTGCTACGGGTGCAGCCGCCAGTCCCCGTTGAGCACTCCCCGCACATCACCAGTAACGGGGGCGGCGACGCCGCCTACATCTCCGTACCGGAGAACACCACAGCCGTGACTACGGTCACCGGCGTCGATCCGGATGGCGACAGCCTCACCTACGGCGTCTTCGGTGGACCCGATGCGGCCATGTTCGGCATCAGTGCCTCGACTGGCGTACTCAGCTTCCTCAGCGCTCCCGATTACGAGCATCCGGCCGACGCCGACCGCAACAACGTCTACTTGGTGACGGTCCTAGTCTCGGACGGCTCCTTCAGGGACGTCCAGGCGATCTCCGTCACCGTCACCAACGTGGACGAACAGGCTCCGCCCGTCTCGAACCGCTGGACCGACATCACCGACGACCAGTGGCAGACCATCTACGGCGTCACCGCCGCCGAGATCGACCGCGTGGCCGACGGCGGCGCCGACGGCGCCTTCCGCCCCAACGCCCTCATTACCCGGGCCCAGTTCACCAAGATGGTGGTTGACGGCCTCGGTATCGCGAAAGCGGTTTACGGCCCGCCGATCTTCATGGATGTACCGGCCGGACACGTGTTCTTCCCGTGGATCCAAGGGGGAGCGCAGGCCGGCTTGCTGAGCGGCTTCGCGGGCAACAGCTACCGTCCGGAGCAGCCGATCACCCGACAGCAGGCAAACACCATCCTCGGGCGGTACCTCTCGGCCAAGGAGCTTGCGGACCGCGGCTTCATTCAGGGAAGCCGAGCGACTTACCCGACGCTCGCCGACTGGTACGCCGCCGAGGGAGCCGCGGTTCTCGCACCCTTCGCTGATAGATCCCTGCTGGCCGCGGTTCATGCCCCGCAGACCGCCTATCTGGTCTATCACCAGGTGGTGCAGGGAAGCGTCGGCGGCACCGGCCTCCATCTCATGCCTCTGTCGAATCTAACCCGGGCCCAAGCCGCGGTGATGATAGTCAGACTAGGACAGGACATCCCGTAAAGATCGGTCCTGGCTCCAAGGAGCCGGGGGGCGCGCTGGCTGAGTAGTCCTGGATGAAGTCGTCTTGACTATCCTCGGGCCGCACGGTTGTCCGTCGCCGAGGCCTGGGAAGAACCAGCATCGCGGCGCTTTGATGGCCGCAGCTTTCTCAGCAGGGCAGGAATACCGTAACCGATGAACGACGCCCCCGCACCCACACCGATGACGGCAGCCACTCGGATGAGAACATCGCCAGCATCCATGACTCACATCCTTTCCCGTCGGCCATCGAATCTGAGCCGATCGAGGCGCTCTTGCACAACACGCGTGGTACTCTCGTATGATGATTCTGATAGAGAAAACGCTATATTGCAAGTAAAAGTGTTTCTCTAGGTAATACTTCTATGCGCTGGTACTGCCGATTACGCCGGTCCGAACATCCGCCAGGGTAGACGCTGCCGCGCGACTGAGGCGTCGCTTCAACTGCGCCGCTGCGAGACGTTTGCTAGACTCGCAGAGCCAAGAGTGATGGCCGGCAAGACGCTACTCGGAGGCAAGCGGTGGTAAGACGTGGATCCCAGGTCGAACGGCTATCGATCACGCTACCCAGTGAGGATATCGAGACTCTGCGCGAACTAGCGAGGCTCACCGGACGCCCGATCTCCCACATCGTTGAGCAGTTCTGCAAGCCAGAACTAGAAGTCGCGCGCCAGCTCCTCTCTCTGCACCGAGCACACGACCCACTCTTGTGGGATACGGTCGGACGACTCATGAAGGAGCCTCATGTCAAAGACCCAGAGGAGTCTCCGGAAGAGCACTAGGCCAGAGGACCAGTGCAGCATCGCCGACCATAACACCGTGGGTGTGCCCGAATGCTGCCTCATGCCTGCGCTCAGCAACCCGGCCGCAATCGCCCTGAGGCCGTACTGAGCCCGACAGCTAGATATCTTGAGACAAAGATTGGCCGTCGAGGTCAGGCATGGATACGACGGTTCGGCCTAGCCCAGATGGGGTACCGACAAGAGAGACAACCACAAACGCCAACAATGTGCGATCGCGCCGAGGAGAAGACCAGTGGACTCACTCGACAAGGACTACGCTGCGGGGCTCTTCTGGGCCTCTGAACCCCCCTGCCTCTCGCTCTACCAGCCGACTCACCGGCACCGTCCGGCAAACCAGCAGGATCCCATCAGGTTCGGGAACCTCGTGAAGACGCTGGAGGAATCGCTGCTGCGGAAGTATCCGAAGCGTGAGAGCAAGACGCTTCTGGACCCCTTCCGGGCGTTGGCGGAAGACCGCGACTTCTGGGAACACACCCTCGACGGCCTGGCGGTCCTCGGCGCGCAAGGCTTCTTCCGAGTCTACAAACTCCCCCGACCGGTGCCCGAATTGGCCGTTGTGGCCGATAGTTTCCATACGAGGCCGCTGCTGCGCATGCTTCAGTCGGCCGACCGCTATCAAGTCCTCGGCCTGAGCCGGCAGGGCATCAGGCTCTTTGAGGGAGACCGCGACGCCTTGGATGAGATCGATCCGGCCCCAGGCGTCCCGCAGACGATCACCGAGGCGCTGGGGGCAGAATTGACCGAGCCACACCAGACCGTCGCCTCGTACGGCGGCGCCGGTGGGCCGCGCTCGGCGATGCACCACGGCCATGGTGGCAAGGACGCCGAAGTGGACATCGACGCGGAACGCTTCTTCCGCGCCGTCGACCGCGGGGTCCTGGAGTACCACTCGCGGCCATCGTCCGTTCCGTTGATCTTGGCGACGTTGCCGGAACATCGTCAGCTGTTCCATCAGGTCAGCCATAACCCGTTCCTCATGGACGAAGGCATCGACATCCACCCGGACGCCCTGCCTGCGGACGAACTCCGTCAGCGTGCCTGGCAGGTCGTCGAGCCTCACTACCTGGAACGGCTGGCCACACTTGTTGAGGAGTTCGGTACAGCAAAGGCCAAGGATCTCGGCGAGGAGGATGTGCTGCACGTCGCCAAGGCGGTCGTCGCCGGGCGGGTCGCGACTCTACTTATCGAAGCCGACCGCCGGATTCCCGGCCGTATCGACGCCGAGACCGGCGACATCGAGTTCGAGGACTCGGCAGACCCGGAGGTCGATGAGGTGCTCGACGACTTGGGGGAGTCGACCTTGAAGATGGGCGGGCACGTCGTGATCGTCCCCGCCGAACGGATGCCGACCGACACAGGGATAGCCGCGATCTACCGTTACTGAGCGGAGGCGAATCCCGGATGTCATCCGTCACTCTTGCGTCTCTCTTCGACGGCCAGACCGTGAGCAGCAAGCTCGTGATATCGGCGCTCACAGTAGTGGTCGCTGTTCTCATCATCGTCGGGATGCGGTTCCTGTTTAGCTGGCGTATCGAGGATCCGGCGGTGAGATACCACTCCCGCAAGATCGCCCGCTACGCGATCGTCATCCTGGCGCTCATCGCGCTGGGGTTCGTCTGGCGTCCGTTCGCGGGGCAACTCGGACTGGTGATCGGATTGCTGGGAGCGGGTCTGGCGTTCGCCCTGCAGGAGGTCATCGGTGCTGTAGCGGGTTGGACGAACATCGTTTCCGGAGGGATGTACCGGGTGGGCGACCGCATCGAGATCGCCGGCGTGCGGGGAGATGTCATCGACATCACGCTGCTGCGTACGAAGCTGATGGAGATCGGTTCGCCGACAGACAGCGGTACCTGGGTGAAGGGAAGACAGTACACGGGCCGGATCGTGACGGTGTCCAACAAGAAGACGTTCACCGATCCGGTGTTCAACTTCTCCGCCACCTTCGAGTTCATATGGGAGGAACTCACCATTCCCATCTCCCATGACTCCGACTGGATCTTGGCCGAGAAGATCATGCTGGAGGAGGCGCGGGCGGTCTCTCGCTCAGAGGGCGCCCAGGAGGCGATGGAACTCATGCTCAAGCGATACCCGGTGCCGCGGGTCGAGGTGGAGCCGCATGTCTTCGTGCGGGCAACCGACAACTGGATGGAGTTGGCGGCGCGTTTCATCGTGCCCGTGCGGACGTCCAGATCGGTCAAGGACGGCCTCTTCCGTCGCATCACGCGGCGGCTCGATGAGGCCGGTGTCGAGATCGCGTCCGAGACCATCGACGCAACCGTTCGCGGGCCGCGGGACGGCGACGGTTCCGGGAAGACTTCGTGAGAGCGGTGGTGTAGACAGTATTCGAGTCACCGCTCCACGCGTCATTCCTGGCCCGGCGGCTCGTACGGACAGGCCGTGGAACGCCAGCCGGTGAAACCACCCAGCATCACGGTCGACTGAAGGCCCCTTCCCCGCGCCAGTACGCTCGCCGCCATGCCCGAGCGCACCCCGCTCCCGCAGAAGATGTAGATGTTGCGGTCGGACGGTACTTCATCCAACCGTTCCTCAAGCTCCTGCAGGGGGATATTGTGGGCGTTGTGGATCTCACCCTGGGTGGCGAGCTCGCCCGGGCGGCGAACATCCAGCAGCCAGCCGGAGGGGTCTTCATCCAGAGAAGTACAGGCGTCCCGGACAGGCATGGTGAGCGTTCGCTCGGCCTCCAGGGCCGCGGTGTGCCAGGCTATCATCCCTCCCGCCAGATACGCGTCGACCCGGTCCACCCCGAGTCGGTGAAGCAGTGTGACGGTATGGTCCAGCTGCCACGGCTCGCAGACCAGCAGCACCGGACGATCATAGGACAGGAACCAGCCCGCGTAAGCGAAGAACCCCTCGGGATGAAGGGAAAGCGCGCCGGGGACATGCGAAGTGGCGAAGGACGTCGTTGGGCGGGCGTCGACTACCTGGGCCTGGGAAATGAGACGGGCGAAGTCGCCGGGAGACAGTGCGGCCGGCTCGCGAAGATCACCCATCGGCTGGGCCCCATGAGTATTCAGGTGGCGCATGGTCTCCAGGTAGGGCGGAAGCCGGTCGGGGGCTGCGGCAGCCACGAAATCCGCCTCATCCATCGACAGCTTGGGATTCGTCCGCCGCTCGAGGCCCAGTGTAGTCAGTGGCCTGTCCGCGATCGCGGCGCCGCAGACTGACCCGACCCCGTGGGCCGGCATGACTACGACGTCGTCGGGCAGCGGGCCCAGCCCGTTCATGAGGGAGGCATGGAGCGCGCGCGCCATATCGGGAGCGCGCTCGGGGCCGAATAGGTCGGTACGCCCCACTTCCCCGGCGAAGAGCGTGTCGCCCGTGAACAACACCCAAGGCCCGCCTTGGCTCTCCTCCAGCAGAAAGCAGGTACTGCCCGGCGTATGGCCGGGTGTACGGACGGCGCGCAAAACGTGGGATCCCACGACCCACTCCTGCCCCTCGCTCAAAGCCGAGGCATACCCCTCCACCCCGTCTTCAGCGGAGCGCCAGACAGTGGCCCCCGTCCGTCCGGCCAACTCCTTGGAGCCCGAGACGAAATCCTCGTGACGGTGGGTCTCCAAGATGTCTGCGATATGAAATCCCTCCGAAGCGGCGATATCAAGGTAGACATCAACATCGCGCTGGGGGTCGATGACCAGGCCCGAGGAACCATCGGCCACCACGTAGGAGTAATGCGGATAGCCAGGGCTTTCGATGCGCCGCAGCAGCATGATCTCACTCCTGTTCGATTCGAACTTTCGTCTGCACGTCTATACCCCGAGACCGTCGCCCCGAATCGGCTGTGTCGTGGGCGGCGCCAACGAGCCCCTACTCGCCGGTGGCGAGGTCGATGACCTCCAGCCGGTTATCGCCCTGGACCATGACGGCCAGTCCCGGCCGGAGCTTCTGTTCGCGGAACCAGCGGCGGGCGATATTGTGCCAATTGCTCATGGGCAGACGCACAGCTTCTGGAACGAAGACCGGATAGACCCCGCGTGAGAACTGGAGGCGCCGGCAGGTTTCCTCAAACGGACTGAAAGCCACGATCCACGCCTCGGGACGCAGACGTGCGATGGTGCGAGCTGCGGTGCCGGTCTCGGTGGGAACGATGATGTAGCGGGCATCGAGCCGCTCGGCTGTAGTCGTGGCTTCCTCGGCGAGCACTCCTCGCACCGTGGTGGCATTCATGGGTGGACGATATGTTCCGGGGAGGTGGCGTTCAGTCAAGTCGGCCACCCGGCTCATCACTGTCACCGCCTCCACAGGGTATCTGCCTATGGCGGTCTCCTCTGAAAGCATGACACAGTCGGTGCCGTCGAGGATGGCGTTGGACACGTCGGCTACTTCGGCTCGGCTGGGGCGACGGTGGATGGTCATCGACTCCAGCATCTGTGTGGCGGTGATGACCGGCTTGCCGACTGCGTTCGCCCGAGCGATCAGGAGTTTCTGGGCGACGGTGATCCGTTCGATCGGTATGTCCACACCAAGATCTCCACGGGCCACCATGATGGCGTCGGAGACCTCGAGGATCGTGTCGATACGTTCGACCGCCTGAGCCCGCTCGATCTTTGCCACTATGAATGGGTCGAAACCCAGGGTGGCCGCAGCCTCGCGCACGGCGCTGATGTCCTGAGGTCCCTGCACGAAAGAGATCCCTATGGCTTCGATGCCCTCTGAGAGTGCGAAGGCAAGCAGTTCGTGGTCTCGGCTGGTGAAGGTTGAAATGCCTAGATCGATGCCGGGGAGAGCAACACCGTCACGCGACCGAAGTAGGCCTCCCACCAGGACCCGGGCCAACCTGCGACCGGGACGGGCGTTCTTGTCTGGAGCAACCACTCGCAACCGGATGAGGCCGTCGTCGAGGAAGATGTCATCGCCGGCTTTCAGGGCATCGGGGAATGACGGCAGCGTGAGAGGGAGCTCGAGCATACGGGGCGTTGGCATCCGTGCCGCGGCTTCGGGCATGGGAGATTCGGGCTCATCGAGGGCCAGAAGTCTCACCGTTTGACCCTGTTTGAGTTCGATCTGGTCTGAGGCCAGCCGGCCCACGCGCAATTTCGGGCCGGGTAGATCGGCCAAGAGCGTGACACCAAGCCCAACTCGTGCCGCTGCCGACCGGATGGCCACGATGGTGGCCCGGTGGCTCTCGAAGTCGCCGTGGGCAAGATTGAGGCGGGCGACGTCCATTCCGTCGCGGATCATACGTTCAAGCGTGCCTCTCGCCTGCGATGCCGGCCCTATGGTGCAGACGATACGAGTCTTGTGTCGAGGGAGGAGCGCCATCACTCATCACTCCTAAACGTCTTGTTGGCATAGGTAATCACGTATCGGCTGCAATAGAGAAGTCCTTTGGCCGGAATGTGCCGGTGGATGCTGATTAGGAGTACAGAACTGCGTGTGTGGGTAGACAAAGACCTGACCGATTCAGCCCATCGCCGCGGACGCCGAGGCTGTTGTGGGTGAGAGACGTGATCTGCAGGCAGAGTCGAGCGACGAGCTTGGAGGAGCGCCACTATGAAGGACGACAAGTACAAGCACACAACCACAGATGCTGGAATCCCAGTGTCGAGCCAGGAGCACTCGCTCACCGTGGGACCTGACGGTCCCATCGTGCTCCACGATCACTATCTGGTGGAGCAGATGGCCGCCTTCAACCGGGAGATGATCCCTGACCGCCAGCCACATGCGAAGGGTTCAGGAGCCTTCGGGCACTTCGAAGTGACCCAGGACGTGAGCGCCTATACCAAGGCGGCCCTGTTTCAGCCGGGCGCGAAAACCGAGGCACTGGCCCGGTTCTCCACCGTCGCAGGTGAGAGCGGCAGCCCCGACACCTGGCGCGACGTGCGTGGTTTCGCCCTCAAGTTCTACACCACCGAGGGCAACTACGACATGGTGGGCAACAACACGCCGGTGTTCTTCATCCGGGACCCCATGAAGTTCCACCACTTCATCCACTCGCAGAAGCGGCGCGCCGATAGCGGCCTGCGCGACAACGACATGCAATGGGACTTCTGGACTCTGTCCCCCGAGTCGGCGCATCAGGTCACCATCCTCATGAGCGACCGCGGTATCCCCAAGAGCTACCGCCACATGAACGGCTACACGAGCCACACCTACATGTGGGTGAACGCCAAGGGCGAACGTTTCTGGGTGAAGTACCACTTCAAGACCGACCAGGGTATCGAGTTCCTGACCCAGGAAGAGGGCGACCGTATCGCGGGCCAGGACGCCGACTACCACCGCCGCGATCTGTTCGAGGCCATCGCTGCGGGCGAATACCCCAGCTGGACGCTCAAGGTGCAGATCATGCCCTTCGAGGAAGCAGCCACCT
>Ga0209612_1002215_pt1 | contig 14408 bp, 6 predicted proteins | sample BioC12SIPDNA_FD_185746 | JGI IMG/M metagenome (GOLD analysis project Ga0209612, IMG submission 185746) | Anaerobic biogas reactor microbial communites from Washington, USA - Biogas_R1_B C12 SIP DNA (SPAdes) (version 2) | ecosystem: Engineered > Bioreactor > Anaerobic > Unclassified | place...
ACAGATGCAGGCCCACCCCGGTCAGGTAGGCGCGGGCCAACTCAAAGTGAACGTTGAGGGCGACATAGATAACATGCAGAGGCGAGTGTTGGGCGAAAAAGCCGTAGATGGCCATGACCATAACAATGCCCAAACAGAACCACACGCCGGCAATGACGGATCGCGCGATGTTTGTCTTTGCGGTGCTGGCGCTGTTGATTTTCAGTTTTGCACTGGATTTGCGCGGGGCGTTGGCGCAGACCGCTGCGCCAGGTGTGCTGTGGGCGACCATCGCGTTCGCCGGGACGCTGGGCCTGAGCCGCTCGATGGCGCGCGAGCAGCAAACCGGCGGCATCGAGGGGCTGCTGTTAGCGCCCATAGATCGTGCGGCGATTTTCTTCGGCAAGGCACTGGGGAACCTAGCGCTCATGCTCGCTGTGGAAATTGTGCTGATCCCGCTGGCGACGGTGATGTTCGACGTGGCTTTCCTGCGCGGCGGCGTGCTGCTGACGGTGCTTCTGGGGACGGTGGCGTATGCCGCCGTCGGCACCTTGCTGGCGGCCATCGCCGTGCATACCCGCGCCCGCGAGGTCATGCTGCCGATCCTGCTTTTGCCGTTGCTGATACCATTGCTCATCACTGCCGTCAAGGCGACCGGTGTGCTGCTCGAGGGGGCAACCTGGGCCGAGATCGGCGGGTGGGGCCAGATTTTGGTGGTCTACAACCTGCTCATCATCGCGGTGGCGTTGCTCACGTTTGGCTATGTGATCGAGGAATAGTCAACAGGTTTGACGGAGGAAACGGTTTTTTGGAGACGGTATGAGAAGAAAGAGCCTGGTAGATAGCATATTGATTGTTCTAAGCGTTGCCGTGTTTCTCGTCGCGCTTGGCATGGTCTTTTTCTATGCGCCGCGCGAAGCGACGATGGGTGAAGTGCAGCGCATCTTCTACTTTCATGTAGCTTCGGCCTGGGTGGGTTTTTTCGGCTTTTTCGTGACTTTTGTGGGCGGCGTTGGCTATCTCGCCACCCACAATTGCCGCTGGGACATCCTGGCCTTCTCGTCGGCGGAAGTGGGGTTGGTGTACATCTCGATGACGTTGGTCACGGGGATGCTGTGGGCCAAACCAGCGTGGGGGACGTATTGGACGTGGGAGCCGCGCCTGACCATCTCGGCGGTGCAATGGTTGTTGTACGTGGCCTACGTGATGCTGCGTGGATCGGTGCTTAGTCCGGAGCGTGAGGCGCGCTTCGCAGCCGTGTATGGCATCGCCGCATTCGTCACCGTGCCGCTCTCGTGGTTCGCCATTCGCTGGTGGCGCACCATCCATCCTCAGGTTATCTCTAGCGAGGGGATGGCGCTTGCTCCCCGGATGATCCACACGTTGTTCGTTTCTATCGCGGCGTTTACACTGGTGTACTTTGCGTTGTTGCGGCAGCGCATCGCGTTGGAGCAGAGCAGGGACCATCTAGCGGCTTTGCGTTTGCATGACGAAGCTGCCACATCGTAAGTTTTCACGCGTGTTTCAGGAGGAAGACGATGCCCATTTATCTACTCGTTGCCTATATCATTTTCTGTGTGACGCCGCTCGGTCTGGCCTTTTCTATCGCTGCGCGGCGGCGTAAGGTTGAACGCGAGATTGCTGCTCTCGAATGAGTTTTCATTGTGTTTGACAAAATCATTTTCCTCCGTTAGAATTAAGTTAACCCCTTAACAGACCGCACCCGACTCACGATAAGGTCTGTGGCAGAAGATTTTCCCGCGCTAACGTCCCATGGATGGGGACGCAAAGTACGGGAACTTTCTAAATCCTTCAAGAACAGAGAAAATGCTTGTGCTGATACATACCATATCAGTACGAAAATTTCTATCTGTGGCTATGTGACTGTTTGGAAGGAGGGAAAACATGTCCACCAAACTCACGATAAAACTCCTGCACCGAGCGGTGTATCTTCTTCAGGTTGCAATAACAGTTTTGATCGTTCTCGGTCAGATCGCGCCTTCCGGTGTGGCTATCGCCAAATCCCTCCGACCTTCCCTGCCTGAGCCATCCCCCGCGATACCGGTCATAGAGCCGCCGTATGATTGGAGCCGGGGCCTATTTGAGACGTGGGAGAGCTATTTCGCACGTATTGCCGAGCGGGACGAGCAACGGCTCAGAACGGCGTTGATCACCGTCGTCCAGGAAATTTTGAACGGTTCGGCAGAGTATCAAACGGATGAAGAACTATATCGACGGATAGCGTATTACGTCAGCGATGAATACATTATGTCGTTGATCGATGCGCTGAGTTCGCCAGGATTGGGATGGCAATCGCCGGCCCCACGTGTGCATGTTGCTGATCCGGGGATGCGGGCCCAACATCCGCGACAAAACGCCACTCCCGCCTCAGTTCCGGTCGATCATACCCCAGCGCCATCGAACGCTACTCCGGACACCCCTCGTGTGTCCGACACGTCTTCTTCTGCGAACCGAGGCGCATCCAAGGTCCTGTACAAACTCGTGAGCGACGTATTGCCCGAAACTGCATCGCACACCAGAGAAGCCCCATTGCCAACAGAACCGCAGCCTACAGCGGCATTGCACAGGTCTAAACTTCACGCCGCGTTGCCTGAACCTGCACCACAGCCGGGGAAGAGCCAGTTCTCGATACTGAGCCCGGTTTCCACCGTGAACGCCGGGGTCATTCCCGTCACCGCCGACGTGATCACGAGCGGGATGGGCATCACGCGGGCCTCCGGCAGTCTGGTGTTGGGCGACTACTTTCCCCTCTCCGGTGACGTCACCTGGAACAGCACGGTTCTCACCGGCACCGGTATCCTGACCATGAGCACACCGGTCACGCAGGTGGCCTTGTTCGACGCCGGCTATTTCACGGTCTCGACCGCCAGTGGGATCATTGTTCCTGGCGATAGCGACATCTCTGTCTTCCAGATTGAGCAAGTGTCCGGTTTCGATGCTTTCTCCGTGACCGTCTCGGCCATCGACCTGGCACAAGGAACGGTCACCGGTACGGCTAACATCACGCTGACGACGCCGGGCGTTTATGCCGTAAGCGGCGGTCAGGTGACTGCCGCCGTCTCATTCGTGATGCTGGCCACGCCCACCGGCATCCAGTACACCGGCAGTGTGGAAAGTTTGACGCTCATCGTTGGAGGAATGACCTTTCAAGCCGACGGGGTGAGCTTGTCCGATGAAGGCATAGGGGCCGCCGCCGTTACCCTGACGGCCCCGGCGCTGTTTGGCAGTGCTTCGGCGTCGGTCAACGATTTGCTCATTTCGCCTTCCGGCGTCAGCCTGGGCGGCGCCGGCATCGCCTTTAATCTGCCGGACCTGGCCTATGGCGACGGTAGCAAACTCAAGCTGACCAACAACCGCGCCACGCTCGGCTACGCTCAAGGGGATTACGAGTTCACGATCACCAGCACGCTCGCCATCAGCCTGCCGGCCAATGTCCAAAATATCTCGGCTACCGTCAAGTTGGCTTACGTCGATGGAGAAAGTCAACTGACAGGCAGCCTGGACAATCTGAGTCTGACCGTGGCCGGATCGACGCTGGCGATGCGTGACTTGGCGTTCGACAACAGCGGTGTGTCGGTGGTCAGTGCGACGCTGACACTGCCGCCAAGTCTGGGCAGTGCGAGCGCTACGATCAGCGCTACGAGCGTCACCAGCGCGGGGTTGTCCTTCGCGCAGGCGCAGATTACATTGCCCGACATCAACATCGGCGATGGCAAGCTGGTCGTCAGCGACATCGCGGCGACGCTGACCTCAGAGGAGACGGGCTATGCTTTCGATGCCGAGGGAACGTTGAATGTGACCTTGCCCGGCACCAGCGCGCAGGCGGATTTTGCCTTCGCGCTCAATCCCCAAGGGGAGGCCAGTGGGCAAGTCGCCAGCCTGAATCTGATTGTGGCCGGATCGACGCTGGCGATGCGTGACCTGGCGTTCGACAACAGCGGTGTGTCGGTGGTCAGTGCGACGCTGACACTGCCGCCAAGCCTGGGCAGTGCGAGCGCTACGATCAGCGCTACGAGCGTCACCAGCGCGGGATTATCCTTCGCGCAGGCGCAGATCAACCTGCCCGACATCAACATCGGTGATGGCAAGCTGGTCGTCAGTAACATCGCGGCGACGCTGACCTCAGAGGAGACGGGCTATGCTTTCGATGCCGAGGGGACGTTGAACGTGACCTTGCCCGGTACCAGTGCTCAGGCGGATCTGGCCTTTTCCATCGATCCGCAAGGCCAGGCCAGCGGTCTCGTGAGCAGTCTGAATCTTACCGTAGCTGGCGCCACTCTGGTGATGCAAAACATGGCCTTCGACAACAGTGGGGTATCCGTTGCCAGCGCCACACTGACCTTGCCTGCCAGTTTGGGCAGCGCTAGTGCGACGATCAGCGGAACCAGCATTACCAGCGCGGGGCTGACTTTCGCCCAAGCGCAGATTGACTTCCCGGACATCAGGTTTGGCAGCGGCGACACCGTCAAAGTGTCGGGGGCGAAGGCCCTGTTGAAAACGACCAACGAGCGGTACGGATTTGACGCCCAGGGGACGTTGTACATCAACCTGCCGGGGAATCCCGAACAGCGCATCGCCCTGGCGTTTTCGATGGACCCGGATGGCAGCCTCCGAGCGACGATCGTCGAGTTGGAGTTGACCCTGGCCGGTTGTCGGTTAACCATTCAAAACATGTCCCTCGGCAACGATGGCCTTACCGGCCAAAACGTGGCCTTGACGTTGCCCTCCAGCCTGGGCGGAGCAACCGGCGCGGTGTCTGGGTTGCGGATTACCGCAGATGGTATGAGTTTTGATCAGGTCAGTATCACTTTGCCCAACATCAAATTTGGGGATGGCAGCAAGGTGATGATCAAAAACCTGACGGCAACGCTGACCATGGCGAGCGGCAGCTACGCATTGAACGTGAGCGGCACGCTCGCCTTGCGCCTGCCCGACAACAACCAGGATATTTCGATCACGGCGAGCATGGATTCGAATGGTAATTTGAGCGCCAGCATCCCTGGGGAGGTGACGCTCAACATCGCCTCAGCCACGTTGAAGCTTTCAGGGGTCACGTTGAACAATAGCGGCTTGACGGTCGCCACGGCCAGTTTGAAATTGCCGAACCTCCTGGGCGGCGTCGAGGGCGCTTTGACGGATGTTCGGATTACCGAAAATGGGCTTTCTATTGGCGGGGGCGCGGCAACGGTGGCCTTCCCCAACTTCAGCGTGGGCGGCGCTTCGACCAACCTCCGGGTGACGAACGCCCGGCTCCAGGTCGTGTTTGTGAGCAACGGCGCGACCTCTTCCTACAAGTTGACCTTGAGTGGCACGGTCGGCATCAGCGTGGGCGGGCAAAGCGCCAGCACCACTGGCACCATTTCCATCGACAACCACGGCCATCTCAGCGGATCGGTCAGCAGCTTCAGCCTCAACATCGCCGGGTTGTCGTTGTCGGCCAGCGCAATCCAGTTTTCGAACGATGGCGGACTCTCGATCCAGTCGGCCTCGCTCAACCTTCCGGCGGCCTTCGGTGGCGCAAGCGTTTTATTGCAGAATGTGACGATTTCCACGTCCGGGAACTTGAGCATTGGCGGCGGTTCATTCACACTGCCGACGATCAACGTGGGCGGTTTCCAATTGCAGTTGAACGGTTCGTTGCTCAAAGTCGGCAACGACTATCAAATCTCGGCCAACGGCACCGTTGCTATCCCCGGCTTTGGTGCGGCGCTGGGCTGCAGCGGCATCCAGGTCGGGGTCGTGCTCTATGCCACCGAGACAGGCCAGACCGTGATGGAGATCGATTCGTTGGATGTGACATCTCCTGTTGTATACCGGGCGCCGGTACCACCTGAGGTGCTTGCCATCACAGGTTACAGCCTCAAGTTCCAGGAAGCCACCCTGGGGATGACCGGTTGTCGCATCCCCGTGGCCTCGACGGGCGTGTACATCACCGCGCTCTCCGGGCGGGTGACGTTCGACGCAGACAGCACTCAGATCAATGTGGGCCTGTCGTTGGAGGCCGGGCCGAGGCTGTTCGGAATGGCGGCGATCAGCGGCGATCTGGACACGACGCTCACCGTGGATCCGTTCAACCTTGCGCTGTTGGGCACGATCAAGCTCTTCACCATCCAGGTTGGCGGCGCGGATGCCACTCTGACTTCCAATAGCTTCAGCGCCAACCTGTGGATCGACATGGTCTATCTGAAGGGCAACCTGGCGGTCAACGCCTGGAGCGACTATCGCGGTTTCCATCTTACCGGCAGCGCCCAGATGACTTTGTCACTCGACAAGGGCGTCATTGGCAGTTATTGTGTGCCGGTGCCACATTGCAGCACGCACTGGGTAAGCGGGCAAACGTGTTGGGGTAGTGGCTGGTGGAGAACGTGTATCAGTTGGTCGTATCCGGTGGTGACGTGCTGGTTCGAGGACTCCTGTGTCGATATTCCCCCGGTAAACATCGCCTACTCGGTCGGGGTGGACGTGGGCGAGTTCAGCAACGGCGCATGGGGCTTCAAGGGGTATGTGAGCATTCTGGGCACGAATTACGGCTTCTATATCGATAGCCGGAAAACACTCACCTTTGGGAACGTCGATTCGTACCGCCTGGTCACGCCGGCCACGGTTCTCCGAGCGCAGCAAGCCGCCGAGATGCGCGCTGCCGGCGTCGAGTTGCCAGGTGATCTGGCGGCGCTCGACTACGTCACCCTCAACGCCCTCGGCGAGATCGTCGTCGATGTGCCGGTCACGCAGACCACCGAAGCCGTCTTTAGCCTGACGCGCTTGGGGGATGCACCCACGTTGACCTTGCTCGCGCCGGATGGCACGCCCATCTCGCCGAATAGCTTGCCGGACGGCGTCACGTACCAGGAGTTTGTGACGTACACCCTCAAGGACAGCCTGACGCCCTCGATGACGCTAAGTCTGTTGGCCGGCGAATCGCAGGCTCAGACGGTTGACGGCGACGGTCTGCGTTTGAGCCTGTGTGCCCCGCAAACGCCCGCCAACGGTCAGGCAACGCCCGTCGGCTCCATCCCCGTGCCGGAACGCATTGCGCGCACCCTCGGCGACGAATGGGACGGGGTCGCTATCCAACTGCCGACCGCAATGACCGAAGGCGAAGAGGCTGTCGCCCAGTTGCGCTTTGTGCACGCGTGGCCCGACGCAGGCGCGGTCGACGTGTGGGTCGATGGCGACCCCTACGCCGGAGGATTGGGACGGTACGCGCTGTCACGCTACACGGCGCTAGGTGTGGGCGAACACGTCATCCAGGTGACGCCGGCGGGGATCACGACCACTGTGCTCTTGAGCACGACCGTCGCTTTGGCAGAATACACGGATTACAGCCTCGTCCTGACCGGCGAATACGACTATTGGTTGTTGGTGGATGAAAACCGGCCGTTGCCTCAGGATCACGCCTTGCTGCGGCTCGTCAACGTTGCGCCCGGCGCTCCAGCGGTCGACCTGACCGACCCGGAGGGCGGCTACCTGACCGGCAACGTGCCGTTCGAAGCGGCCGGTCCCTACGTCGAGTTGAGCGGTGGACGGCGCGACGTGCAGGTGCGGCTGGCCGATCAATCTACAGTTCTGGTCGACACCAGCGCCCTGACCCTGACGCGGGGCAGCATCTACAGCGTCTTCCTGGTGGGGACGGAGAGCATCACGCCCGGGTTGCAGCTTGTCGCCAGCCACGATGCCGCGCCACCCGCTCAGGTGCGCTTCGTGAACGCTGTAGCCGGCGGAGACGCTTTGGACGTATTGCACATCTGGCCGGGTGTGACAACGCAGTCCAGCCTGGTTTGGGACAGTATCCCATACAGCCAGACCACAGCCTACGCGAGCGTTCCCGGCGAGTCGGCGCACCTCATCGTCACCCCGGCGGGCATCAGCACCACGCACCTGATCAGCCTGACAGTGAGCCTGGAAGAAGGCGAGGCCTACACCCTGATCGCTGCCGGATGGCCGGGTAGTGTCAGCCCGATCTGGCTGCACGACGACAATCGTTCATCTGCGTTGGTTGCGGCGGCAGACGGCGAGATGGCAAGCGGGCAAGGCAACAACCGTCTCCCAGCGCTGGGACAGGCGCATCTGCGGCTGGTCGCGCTGTCGCCGGATGCTCCGGCGGTAGACCTGGCCGTGCAAGGCGGGCCAGTCTTGCTCGAAAGCGTGGCTTACGGGTCCGCCAGCGACTACATCTCGCTTGCAGGCGGCGACTATGACCTGGAGATACGCCAGGCAGGCAGCGCAACGGTGCTGGTATCCTTGCCGAGCGCGGTGTTGACCGAAGGCTATGTGTACAGCGTGTTCCTGTTGGGGGCGTCGGGCGACCAACGCGCGATGCTGAACACCGACATCGCCACCGACAAGAGCACTCAGGTGATGTACCAGATCGCGCAGGCGCAGGTAGGCACGTGGCAGGCGATTCTGGGCGGCGACATCACGCCCGACACGATCTACGTCTTCAAGGCGCTGGGTACGGTTCCCGCGCCCAAACTGAACGATGTGAGCGTGACATTGCGCGACGCAATCACGGTGGAGGTGACATGGCGCTTGACCTCGCCCCAGGCCGACACCCGGATCAGTATTTTCGCCAATCCCGGCCCGATCACGACCACTGCCGTCGTCACCAACAGTGACGGCGTGCCGGAGACCGTCGAGATCCCCTACTACGCCGGGCGGCGTCTGGCGGATCGGTTGGGCGGCGTGGACGACACGTGGGTGAACGGTTCACTCCAGACCCACACGGTAAACTTGCTTAGCAACCTGCCCAGCGGGACGTATCACATCTGGATCGAGGTTGTGGACGGGCGCAATCCGCCCACACGGCTTTACATCCCCGATCCCATCGAAGTTGTCCTGCCCTGGGAGGACACGTGGCATGCCGGTTTGGCGGCAGTGTCCCACTACCGCGCGTTGGAAGTGACGTGGCAGGATCACGTCAGCGCCGATGTCGATCAGTATGTCCTGTATGCCAGCGACCCATCCACCCAGACTATGCAGTACGAACTGGGGGACGTGCATCATTTCACACTCATGGGATTGGACCCGGCGCTGACCTATACACTGTGGATCGACGCCATCGACACCCGGACTGGCCGCATTGCCCACTCCGAGCAGATCACGGCCTGGCCACGCAGCGCGCCCTTTAGCCTGAGCGTAGACCCGCCGGGCCTCACCCTGTCCAATGGAGAAAGTCGCACGATCACGGTGACGCTCCGCACCGCGTTGCCCGACTATCCTGATATCGTGCGTTTGCATAACGTGGACGAAGAGGCCCTGTGGGTGGATGGTGTGGATATGTACGTCACCTTTGCCCAGGATACCATCACGCCCACTCAAGCCGGAGCGGTCGTGACCGGGACTGTGTTTGCGCCCAAGGCGGCGGCCAGCGGCTCCTGGTCAGAGGGCATCCTGGCGATGGGCGGCGGCGACCAGCGTTACGTGCACCTGCCGGTGACCGTCACCAATCCGACCATTGATCTGCGCGTCACACCGGATCACGTCGTTTTGGGCGAGGCGGAAAGCGTTAGCGTAACCTTGGATGTTCTGCATTTCCAGAATCACACAGACCCGGTCGAACTCTACGTCGAGGGACCGGAAGACCTGCTGTACACGTTGAACCAGGGCGGACCGGCAGCACAATCTACCATCATTCTGCCGGGACGATCCGCCGTGCTGTGGATCACCGACACGCAACGCGCATTTAGCACCGGCAACGGCGTGATCGAGCTGTGGGCAGTCTCGCCCCAGGGCAGCGACTACCAACGTGTCCATTACCAAATCGCCAAGCCGGACTTCCGCGTCGAACGCCCACCGGACAGACCCGTCGGGCGCATCAACATTTTAGTCGGTGAAAGCATAACGCTGCCTTTTGAGTCACGGGTGCTAAACGGCTGGACGCAACCGCTGACGGTCACGTACCTTCAACACACCGTGATCCCTTCGACGACGGTGCGCCTCTATGCGGATGATGGTACCCTGCTGGACACGCACGCGCCGATCACCCCACCGCTCTCGATGTATTTGCAGGTCGACTCGACGCCGGATACGCCGCTTTCGACGCAAGGCTACGCCCTGGAGGTGTGCGGAACCAACGTCAGATCCGACTGCGCGCAGTATGACGTCGGGGTGTACGCGCCCGGTGCGATCTTCACCGACCTGTTCGCCTACCTCGACAAGCGCGTCCAGGCCGGCGACTTGATCACCTACACCTGGCACGTGGGCAACGAGGGACCGTTGGCGGTAACCAACGTGACGATGAAAATCACCTTGCCGCCCTCGACGACGTTGTTCTCCGTTGGGCAAGGGGCGTGTGTACTTGAGGACGAGGAAATCGTGTGCGACCTCGGCATTGTCCCGCGCCAGAGCCGGTCTGTCATCGAGGCCACGCTGCGCGCCGCTCCCGGCACGAACATCAATCTGGTGTCACTCGAGGGGCCCTGCTCTCTCACGGCTGACCAGGAAGACCTCGATCGCGGCGATACTGAATTGTGCGTTGACCCCCTTCCGCAACAGGATTACGACCTGGCGGTGAGCCTGTCGTCCGCAGCGGATCAGGTTTTTGCCGGCCAAAGCCTGGTCTACACGATCACCGTGAGCAACGCCGGTCCAGGTCCGGCGTCGCAGGTAAACGTGAAAAGTTCCTTACCGTGGGATGTAACCCTGGAGGCGCTCGATCCCAGGTGCTTACCCTACCTCACGGACGTGTTCTGCAACCTGGATTCGCTGGCTGCCGGCGAGATAGCGACGTTCCAACTGAGCACGCGCCTTCCCTCGAACATCGGCGGGATACTCGTCAACGCTGCCAGGGTGTCCTCGTTGAGCGGTCCTCTCGACCCGGTCCAGGGCTTCGACACGAACCTCGACAACAACTATGCGACGCTCTACACGCACGTTCGGGAAGGCGAATCGCCTCAACCGCCGGGTTATCCTGTTTACCTGCCGTTGGTGTTGCGCGATATGTAAAGGGATAGCCAAAAGGGGAAATCGACATGAAAACTAGATACCTCCGCATCATTTTCGTTGTCCTGGCGCTGCTGCTAAACAACGCCGCCGTCTCCAGCGCATACAAAGCCGCCGATTTCTTGCCGGAGGCGGGAGAGGAGCCGGGAGCGCAGCAGGCTGCAATCGCCTCTGATCTGGCGTGGGATATCCAGTGCGTGGACTGCCCACACAGCTTCGCCAACCTGGACGATCGCAGCCTGCGCCTGGACGCCGGTGGTCGTCCGCATGTCGCCTACGGTGGACGTCACCTGTATTACGCCTGGTATGACGGCGCAACCTGGCACACAGAGGTCGTCGATGACGCCGACCAGGTGGGTGAGTACAGCTCCCTGGCGTTAGACGATGCTGGCTATCCGCACATCAGCTATTACGACACTTACAATGCCGTCCTCAAGTACGCGGTGTGGTACGGCAGCGCGTGGCTCATTCAAACGGTCGATGAAGACGGGTACGTGGGCCAAGAGACTTCACTGGCGCTGGACGATGCTGGTCATCCACACATCAGCTACTACGACAGCGACTACGGCACGCTCAAATACGCGACATGGGATGGCGAGGATTGGCTCATCCAGACCGTTGACGACGCGGCGGATGTGGGCTGGGACACCTCCCTGGCGGTAGACGGCGATGGCTACCCGCACATCAGCTACTACGACGGCGACAACGGCGACCTCAAATACGCCGCGTGGGATGGCAGCGACTGGCTCATCCAAACCGTCGATAGCGACGGGTACGTAGGCTGGGATAGCTCACTGGCGCTGGATGACGCCGGACATCCACACATCAGCTACAGCGACGTCACCGGCGGCGATCTCAAATACGCCGTGTGGGATGGCAGTGATTGGCTCATTCAGACCGTCGATAGCTCCGGGTACGTCGGTGAGTATAGCTCACTGGCGCTGGACGACGACGGCTTTCCCCACATCAGTTATCACGACGACACCAACACTCGCCTCAAATACGCGCGGTGGGACGGCAGCGCCTGGCTTATTCAGACCATCGATAGTGCCGGGGAGGGAGGCCGGTTCACGTCTCTCGCCCTGGATGCGACCGGTAATCCGCACATCAGCCATTGTAACCAGATGAACACAGCCCTGTACGACCTCAACTATGCGCGGTGGGATGGCGCGGCCTGGCTTGCTCAGACCGTCGATAAGGCCGAGGATGTGGGTCAATACGCCTCGTTGGCCCTGGATGCGGACGACAGGCCGCGCATCAGCTACTACGAGAGCCTTGCCGGCGATCTCAAATACGCCCAGGGGGATGAATCACCGTGGCTCGTTCAAACCGTGGATAGCGCCGGGGATGTAGGGCGCTACAGCTCCCTGGCGCTGGATGGCGACGGCCTGCCGCACCTCAGCTACGCCGCTGTGACCGGCGCTGATACATACAATCTCAAATACGCGCGTTGGACCGGCGACGCCTGGCTCCTCCAGACCGTGGATAGCTCCGGGGCGGTGGGGCAGTCCACTTCCCTGGCGCTGGACGCGGACGGCTATCCGCACATCAGCTACATTTGGCTCGACTTTTACCTCCGGTACGCCTGGTGGGACGGTCAGGCCTGGCACACGCAAATCGTCGATGCCGCCGGGCGCGCGGGCGATGCGAGTTCCCTAGCGCTGGATGGAGACGACTATCCGCACATCAGTTACTTTGACGGCATCAACGGCGATCTGAAGTACGCGCATTGGGATGGTAGCGCCTGGCTCATTCAGGTTATTGATCGCGTCGACTGGCAGGATGAATCCTGTTCTCTGGCGCTGGACAATGCCGGTCACCCGCACATCAGCTATTACGACGGGATCAATGCCGATCTCAAGTACGCGCATTGGGACGGCAGCGCGTGGCTCATCCAGATCATCGATAGTACCGGAGACGTGGGCAAGTTCAGTTCTCTGGCGTTGGATGGCGCCGATCGCCCACACATCAGCTACTACAACGACACGCGCGATGATCTCAAATACGCGTGGCGAGACGGCAGCACCTGGTCTGTGCAAACTGTCGATAGCGTGGGACGGGTGGGGCAGTATGCTTCCCTGGCGCTAGACAGCACCGGCCAACCCCACATCAGCTACTACGACGCTTTCCCCAATTTCAGCCTCAAGTACGCCCACGGGACTTTTGCTGTACCGGATGCCGTCGCCATCACCGGTCCTGAGTTGGGATACATCAATGCTCCTTACAGTTTTGCCGCGACCGTCAGTCCGGCCACAGCGAACGCTCCCCTTACGTATGCCTGGGAACCTGTGCCCGACGCGGGGCAGGGGACCAGTGTCGTCACTTATACCTGGAACACGCCCGGTTTCAAAGCCGTTGATGTCGCAGCGGCGTATGCCGGTGGCATGGTGACGGACACGCACACCATTCTCATTCGCACACCCGTCTCGCCGACACACGCGCTCATCAGCGGCCCGGCGACGGGCGAGGTTGACACGCCGTACACATTCACCGCCACCGTTACCTCGACCTTGGGCACGGCCTTTATACCGCTCACTTACGTTTGGGTGGCCGGCGGACAAGCTGGTCCTATCACACACACGATGTGTACTATAACCGACACGGTTACATTCACCTGGACAAGGCCGGGAACCTGGGCCATCACGGTCACGGCAGTGAATGAGGTCCATTCGGCCAGCGATATACGCCATATTGATATCGAGACGCGTATCTATTTGCCGTTGGTGCTCCGTGAAGGGTAGCCGCGAGCGACTGCATTATCCCGGCCCATTTGGAGTCGTCTCAACGACTATTCATATACAGGGAAATAATGCCAGGGTTAGCGGCCCGCAAAACTCAGATTGAATACTGGAGGTGTGTTGTGAAGAAAATCAAGCGCTGGCTGAGAAGCAGGACAGGTGTGGCTGTGGTGATTTCCTTTTTAGTCATCGTCGTGCTGCTTGCCGTTGCCGGCTCCATACTGGGCTGGTGGTCACTGCCGACGCAGCAGATGACGGGCACAGCCGGCGGTGGGCCTGAGGTAACGTTAGTTTCGTTCAGCGCCGCAGGTGAGCGTGGTCGAGCCGTGCTCAGATGGAAAACTAGAGCAGAACGCAACTGCCAGGGCTTCCATCTGTATCGGGCGGAGAGTGGGACAAGCTCGTTTGTGCAGATCAACAGCAGCATGATCGCCGGCAAGCCACCCGCGGGGGGCAGCTATCGTTTCAACGATATGACTGTGGTAGCCGGTAGTACTTACGATTACCGTCTGTTCGCCGTGGGGCAGCCAGGTCAACAGGTATTGCTCCAGTCTGTTACGGCAGAAATCCCATAGGCCGCTCACTATAACTTGAAATCAAATCAACACCGGATATAATGACGACTGTGCTGCAATCGGACGGTCGATCTTTTCAATCCCGCCGGGTAGCAAAGGAGTCACGATGCAACAAGGGAATCCAATCCGGGTATTGATTGTGGACGACCACGCT
>Ga0209612_1002237_pt1 | contig 14297 bp, 11 predicted proteins | sample BioC12SIPDNA_FD_185746 | JGI IMG/M metagenome (GOLD analysis project Ga0209612, IMG submission 185746) | Anaerobic biogas reactor microbial communites from Washington, USA - Biogas_R1_B C12 SIP DNA (SPAdes) (version 2) | ecosystem: Engineered > Bioreactor > Anaerobic > Unclassified | place...
AGAATCTCTTTTCCTTCAGGGGCTTTGAGGTTGAGAGTGATGCTCTCCTTATTACGATTCAGGCTCATGAAATAGGCGCTCTCGCCATTTTTATAAGGACCATAAGCCCGTGAGTCGTCTCCCTTCCCGGGTTGCTCAACTTTGATGATTTCGGCACCAAGGTCTGCCAGAACCATCGTGGCGTAAGGTCCCGCTAAAACACGGGTGAGGTCCAGTACTTTAATGTCAGATAACGCGCCCATTTCTATTCCTCCAATGAACTTTTTACTCGCAAGAACTCAGAATTCCCTTACAAGAAGGAATTCTGAGTTCTTCTACTTTAGAATCTACTCTGCTTCGTCGATAGCAATACAGCGACAGAAAGCGCTTTCGCCATATTGGAATTTCCAGGGCAGAGTACCCAAAATCAAGCGCTTGTTGAGCACTTTATCGATTTCGCCACCAATGTTTTCGGCGTGGATGCATTCCCAGGGTTTGGGGAAAAGCATGACGTGCATAGCCTGATAGGTATCCGGCCAGTGATAGATTTCGTCCAGAGCTTTGCCGTAGCGTTCTTTCATGAATTTGTCACAGGCTAAAGCTTCAGCAGGCTCCCAATCACGGATCTTGGTATTCATGGGGTGATCAGCGGAACCGCAGTCGACGGCCAGGTGCTTGATCTTCATGTCTCTGCAAAATTCGACGAAATCCATGGAAGGACCGGGATGACGCAGCATATAACGGCGCTCGTCAGCTTCGGGTTGATCAAAGCCATAACGGTGATAGCCTGTGTTGATGTAGAGAATGTCACCAGTTTTGACTTCAACGCGATCCATGATGTCCTGAGGGGTGTAGATTGACCAGTCTTCAGCAATGTCAGACAAGTCAACCACCACGCCTGGACCCATGAGTTTATCCATCTCAAGCGAGGCAATGTCACGCCCGGGAGTATCGAAATGCAGTGGACCATCCAGGTGAGTACCGACATGGTTTGAAGTGGTGATCAGCATGCCATTAGCGCCATTTGGGCTAAGGCGTTTGAAGAATTTGACCTGCAGTGGCTCATAGGTCGGCCAGGGTGGTGAGAGATGACTTGTGTTTTGTGTTAAATCGTAAACTTTCATTTTGTCCCAATTTTTAATCATTTTTCCTCCAAAAATTTATTCCTCTAAAAGACCTTCGTCTTCCAAGAGGTTAACATACGCTTCCAAAGCTTGTTCAAAGCATGCCATCGGTGGGCGCACAATACCCGCGCCAACCTGACCGACACCGGCTTCTTTATGAGCAATGCCAGTATTAATGATCGGTAAGACCTGTGTTTCAATCACCTTACGAATATCAATACCAGTTGGCGAACCGCGGAAATTCATCGGTGGCAACTTGTAGGCACGGCTTTCTTCAGTGGTGATCTCATACATGCTGGTGGTATATCTTACCGCGTCTTTGGGTGTGCCACCCACAAATTGCACAATCGCCGGGGCAGTTGCCATGGAAAAACCACCAATGCCAAGCGTCTCCGTGATACAGGAATCGCCGACATCCGGGTTGGCATCTTCCATCGAGAAACCGGGGAAGTACAATCCGTCAATGATTTCGGCTGGGGCTGTAAACCAGCGCTCACCAAGCGCGGCCACACGAATTCCGAATTCTGTGCCGTTGCGTGCCATGGTGTACACGATGGTTGAGTGCTTCACTTTGCCAACGGGCTCCAAGGTGGCTTTTGCGGCCGGCATGGAAAGATTTAAGAAGGTGTGATCATTGCTGTGTAAAAATTCCAATACAGCAATTTTTTCTTCATTGCTGAAAGAAGTCTTCAAGATGCTGGGGGCAATCTCCCGGATAAACAACGAGGTTGCGGCCTTGTTGCGGTTGTGAACCTCATCACCCATCTGGACTGCCTGCGCGATCATGGTTTTCAGGTCGATTGGACCGTGAATTTCAATGGTTTCTTTCAAGACAGGATAAAGCACAGTCTCCATCCACTGCAAGTGCTTGATCACTTCTGGTCCGTAAGCGCCCATACGCAAAACCTTGCCCAGACCTTCGTTCAAGGTGCAATAGGCCTTATTGCCGTAAGCTGTATTTTCAATAATCCAGACCGGCATCCTGGGGGTCACAATGCCCGCCATAGGGCCTACCGCGTCGTGGTGATGACAGGGATCAAAGCGGAGTTTGCCCGAGGCCGCGTATTCTGCTGCCTCTTCGGGGCTTGAGGCTAAACCCTCGTACATCAGTCCCGCCATCACGCCGCCCCTTAATGGCCCAGACATCTTTTCCCATGTGATCGGGGGACCCGCGTGCAGAAACAGGTCTTCTTCCATTCCTGGAATGACCTCTTTCGCCAGACCCAAGCCGACCAGGGTCGGTTGTCCACTCTGAATGATTTCCAGAGCTTCTTTATTTGCTTTTTCGATTATTTCTATCAATGTCTCACTCCTTTCAATCTATAGTTTTTTAACTTTGTTTATCTTGCTCAGCAGGTTAAGCATGTTTTTCTTACCACCTGCTTTTGGTTTCCAATTTACATGGACGCTTTTGACTCCCTGGGTTTTTAAGTCACTATGAAATGACTTTAATCCAAGATTTATTACTTCGAGATCCTGACCAAAGAGATCCTTGATTGACATCTTAAACTCCTTTCACCATCCGCTGCATGATCCTGTCAGTCAGACGGGTAGCCTGCGCGTTGGAAGGCATAACCAGAATGCCTTCAGCTTCAAGGCTTGCAACCGATTTGTTCAGATCCTGGCTGTCCAGATCCGTTCCACACACCGATGCGATCACCACCACGTCCCTGCCTTTTTTGGATAATTGCTGGCGGATTTCACGTACAGAGTCAGCCACAGCTCCTGCTGGGTCTTTGTGGGACCCAAACCCGAGCACAACATCTACCAGGATGATAGCTGTCTGCTCGTCCACGTGTGATTTGAAAAAATCCGTCCGGGTCTGAGGATCGATCATTGGGTGCGGCCGGCCACGAGTGAATTGGTCTTCGCCAAGATCCACACAGATGTGACCGCGACCTTCCGGCAAGTTCTCAATCGCCAATTCGGGAGAGAGGGGGATATTGGAATAAATCTGGTAATTTTGACCCAAAATCTTCATCGCCTCATCCGCCAGTGTGCCACCGGTGAAGAAAGCTCTCAATTCAGTTTGGTCGCTGCTCAACTTTGCAAGCTCTCTTTCAACCATCTCAGTGATTTCTTCTTCAGGCAGCGAAAAACCTGCAAAGTCTTTAAACTCTTGTCCCTTGAGGACTTTGACCGCTTTCTGAGCGGCATCTTCAAGGCTGATACAGGGGATTGCTCCCACGGCCTCGATGGCTGTTCTGTCTCCACCGATAAAATCGATCACTACTGGTTTTGGGCTGTTTTTTGCGATTGCGTAAATTTTTTCAGCTACAGAAGCATCCGGCGGTTTGGAAATTAATACAACTACTTCTGTCTCAGGGTCAGCAATTAACGATTCAAAAGCCTGGATCATCATCAGGCCGCCGATTTGTTCCTTGAGGTCGCGCCCTCCGGTGCCAATAACCTGTGAAAGGCCTTCACCAAGCTTGTGAACTTGTACGGTGACTTCCTGGGTTCCAGTGCCTGATGCTCCAACCACGCCAATCTTTCCCCGTCTGACGGCATTGGCAAAGCAAAGAGGTATACCATTGATGATCGCCGTTCCGCAATCAGGACCCATCATCAGCAGCCCTTTTTCCACCGCTTTTTGCTTGAGACGCAGTTCTTCTTCCACCGACACATTGTCAGAAAACAACATGACATGCAGCCCGGCCTCCAGCGCTTCATCAACCTCGGACGCCGCGTATTGTCCCGGCACTGATACCAGCACGATATTGGCTCCGGGCATGGATTGGATGGCAGAACTTAGTGAAGGTGGATTGTAATCTTCATCATCGGACTCAGTTTTTTTATTCAGCAAGTCATTGAAGGCTTCTTCAATCTCTTGCATCGATACCTGCGCTTCGTCAATTTTTGCGGCGATGAAAAGGTCATTAGCTGTCAAGGTGTCTAATTCTCCCTCGGCCAGACCCAGATCTTTTGCCATGTCCAGGTTAAGTTCTGTTCCCATCCCCACCAGTACGTCTTCGACACCATCTAACTTCTGCAACTCTCTGGTTATCACCATGAGAGTTACGGAGTCATAGTAGGCATTTCTTTTTACAATTGTTTGTAGGCTCATATACTTGGCACAGATTGCAGTCGCACTGACTCAACCCATGCTTGCTCTCCTTCCTTTGTATACTCCATCATAACAGTTCGATACCAGTCCAAGGCGCAGACCAGGCCAAGCAAAAAATCTCCGCCTGAGGTTGCCCCGTGTCGTATTACGCGGCTAGCTAATTTTTCCAAATCGCTCTTTTCATTGAACAAACAAGCCTGGATAAGATCTTGATGACTCCTGGAAGTTTTCCCATCCCCGGCATGCCGGAGCATATTGGCACTGATCAGGGTGCTGCGTTCTTTCGCCTTGCTTGCAATGGCTTGATTGAACTCCCGGACCCATGGGAAACGTCCTGGGATTAACTCGTCAGCGATTTTGAAAATGATCAGGTAAGCCGCCAGAAAATCGTCACAAGCGGGTGTAGAGCCCATGCCAAAGCCAATTAAGTGATCGGCAAGCTCCAAAGCTCTTTCCCATTCGGAAGTTTGAATTGCGATCGTGAAGGCTTCAAGATCATCAGCGATATAACGGCTGTAGAGGTTATCCTTCACCATAGTGGAATTGGTTGAACAGCGCATCAGTCGGGGCAAAAGGGGCAGCAAACCCAAGGCTGGCTGATTCAGAAGCCAATTACTCAATTCTAGATTCAGTTGGTCAAGTTCCTCGATTGGCCGGGGAGTCAAGTGCATCCAGGATCTGGTTTGCCAAACTTGCGCCTCTCGCAGATTGACTGCAAAGACTCCCTTTACTGTTGTTACCCGGTCCACATCCAAAACAAGCTTATCGCCTGGTTTTAGGTATTGCCTAAAACTGACCCTGCTATCAACAAGCAGCCCCATTGGCGTGATGTCATCCTGGTTGGTCAGTGTGATCAACTCCTCCCCTTCAATCAGAAAATTCACGGCATGGGGGAAAACTGAATGAACAAGAGCTGGATGCTCCGGATGATCCTCCAGGAAGTCAACCAGGTCATCAGCTACTAAAATCGCGTTCATCTCTTTGATCAACATTTTAACCAATTAACTCACGAATCTTGAGTGCGAATTGGATTGAAAAGGCCGTTTCAGGATCTTTCAGGTCAATTTTTAGGGCATCCCGGATCCGATTGATACGGTAAACAACGGTGTTATAGTGAGTATATTGAACTTCGGAGACTTTTCGCAAATTGCCGCCATATTCAAAATAGGTCTGGATCGTCTCCAGCAATTTTGCGTCATGCTCTTCATCATATTTTAGAATGGGCTCAAGCACCTCGTCAGCGTAATTCAATAAGTCAAAGCGAATTTCAGGTACACCCAATAGACGAGCAATACCCATTTCTTCGAAGAAACCATAACGCTCCTTATTTTCCTTCGGATTGCTCTGCAGGATTCGTACGGCATGTTGAGCCTCACGCAGGCTTTCGCTGAGCTTGTCATAACCGGGATATGCCCGCCCAATACCCAGGAAAAAATGTTCTTCAACTTTCAGATCCCTGGCAATCTCCAAAAGCGAATAGACGAAGGACCTGGTTTGCGCGGCACGTGTTTCTGAATTCAGGTTTTGATCAAACTCCAGTAAAAAAATAATTTCATTGAGCTTGCTGGCCCAAATAAAACGTGAAGAAGCCTTTCTTTGCAAATAACTGAGGATGCCTGTCAGGATAAGGCTGGTTTCCTGGATCCTGCGGCTCTGTAAATAGGACGAACGCGCAGTGTCTTCATAATTCAGCCTCAATACCAGACATTGGTGATGCGCGGTAGGATCGAATCCGTAATACTCAGCATCCAAAATTGCCCTGGCTTGCGATTCAAGCTTACTGCTCAGCAATTGTTCCAAAAAGTTCGTCCGGTGTACATTTTCATGCTGGGTAACAGTCAATTTGTTCACAATATGCAGCGCGATCAGAGAGCTGGCTGATTCAATTGAAAACAGGTCGCCCAGATCGATATTGTCATTAATGTCCCAGATGTAGATGTAACCGTAGAGATTCTCTTCAAAAAATATCGGCAGGCTGAAGCGCTTTACTTTTCCGCCATCAATTTGATCATAACTTGTCTGAATTTCCATGGATCCGGGCTCAACCAGGATACTTGAGTTGTTGAGCGTGGCTGGAACCAAATGCTCAAGGATCGTTTTCCATCCTTGATCTTCGGTATGGAACACAAAACTCTTATGCACCTGATCAGATATCATCACCGGGGCATGCAATAGCCGGCTTATCAGTTCAGCAAACTCCTCTATATCCCCATTTTGGAGCATAATATCTCTGATTTGATTGTTGAAGTCGTTGATTTTTTCCAGCAGGCGGGTCTGTTCACCGATGATGTAAGTAAATATTTGTTTCAACAAATCACCATGAGACACTTCTGGAGGGATTTTAATGATCGGAAACGCCAGCTTATTCGCGGTCTCAATGACACTGTCCGGCAGTTCATTGATGTAGCGTTTCATTTTTATGCCCATCCCGCAGACGCCTTTCTCAGAAAGTTTGGGCAGAAGAGTATTGAAGGCTTCAACGTTGTCAGAAATTGAGTAAGCAGTTGTCAGTAAAAATTCACCCGGTCTGACCCAATCAACAATATCGGGAACTTCCATGACGTTAACAGAGGTGATTTCGCAGTTCAAGCCTTCGGCGCCAGCGATCACTTCCGCGCCGGCCAGCAGTTTGACGTTGAGGATGTCACACAAACAAACTTTTAGTGATTTCAGCATAACTTGTTTCTCATCCTATTCATATTGTACCGAAAAAACGTCCCAATTTCATTATTATGTTATTACAATTAGAGAGCAATATATAGGGATAACGCTGTTAATTAACCACAATGATGACAACAAGATGAGAAAATAATGTTTTTTTCAATCAATCAAATCAATGGACCGTGTACAATTAAGATATGTTGGAATTAAACATCACTTCTTATCACCATGCTCTACTTGAGGGGCAAATCACAACCGAAAAGTTAGTTGAGTTTTACCTTGATCGAATCCAACGTTATGACAACACCCTTTCAAGTATCATCGCTGTCAACCCTGCTGCAATAGGGTTGGCAAGAGCATGTGACCAGACCCTGCGTTCAACAGGTAAGTTGCGTGGAAGTTTGCATGGCGTGCCAGTCCTGCTCAAGGACAATATTGAAACCGCGGATATGCCCACGACTGCCGGCAGTTTGAGCCTGCAGGGTTTTTCTACTGGTAAAGACGCGGACCTGGTGAAACGCCTGAAAGCTGCCGGAGCTATCATCCTGGCCAAGACAAATTTGCACGAGTTCGCCATTTGGGGTGAATCCATCAGCTCGATCAAAGGTCAAACTTATAATCCATACGACCTGACCCGCACTCCGGGAGGGTCGAGTGGCGGTACTGGTGCTGCCCTGGCAGCCAATTTTGGCTTGGTAGGAATCGGCACAGACACAATCAACTCCATCCGCTCTCCCTCCAGCGCCAACAACCTGGTTGGGGTCCGACCAACGCTTGGCTTGGTGAGTAATGATGGCATCGTGCCCTATTCTCTGACCCAGGATACAGCCGGACCAATGGCGCGCAGCATCGATGATGCCGCTGCTGTATTGAAGGTGATTTCTGTCCGGGAGCTGTCACCATCCAAGAGCTTGGGCAGCCCCAGAATTGGCCTGCTCAAATCCTTTTTTGGTGCTGAACCCGTCAACCAGGAAGTCAACCAGGTGATGGCCAGGGTCACAGAAGAATTGGGCAGTATGGGCGCTGAAATCATCCTGATTGATGACCTGATCCAGATCAGTGACCTGGTCTCGAATATCAGTGTGCACTTGTTTGAGCTCAAAGCTCACCTGAACAATTATCTCCAGTCAGTCCAGGCTCCCTATGCCAGCATTGATGCCATATTAGAAAGCGGCTTGCACCACCCTGGCATCAAAGACAACCTGATATACGCCAACCAGCTTGACATAACAGCACCTGACTATGCTGAACGCCTGAGAAAACGCGCCCAACTCCAAAAACAGATCGACTCTCTCTTTGCAAGTCATGAGCTTGACGCATTGATTTTCCCCCACCAGCAACAGTTGGTCTGCCGGGTCGGTGAGTCCCAACTGCAACGCAATGGAGCCCTTTCCGCTATCACCGGTTACCCTTCGCTTTGTTTGCCAGCCGGTTTCTCCACTCCCACAGACCAGGCTCCCATTGGCGTGCCAATCGGTTTTGAGCTCTTTGGGCTGCCAGGCAGTGAATGCGAATTGATTGAAATCGCCAGGGAGTATGAACAGCAATTCCCAAAACGCCAGCCGCCGGTTGAGGATAATTGGTTGTGATTAATCCCAAATCGATGAAATTTTTTGTCCAGATAATTGTTATTTTTAACAAACGGAAGAATTAATCGCATATGTTAGAATAAAAACTAATTCAGAACATAGTAGATCGCTATAGATATCTAAATCAAATACCATCAATCAAAAGCGAGGCAAAGCAAGGATTATGGTAAAAAAGGAGGCTTTTAATGATAAGTAGGTTTACATACCTCAAGCCCCACAACCTCAACGAAGCAGTACAAATTCTCGATAAGGAAGAAAAATCTTTTGTCCTGGCAGGTGGCACTGATTTGATGATTCTGCTGCGCAGAAATCTGATCAACGCCGAGCATATTGTGGACATCAAAGCGATCCCTGAGACAGCTGCTTTTGAATATGTTGATGGTGCCGGTTTAACCATCGGCGCTTCTGTGGTGGTGAATCAAGTGGTCGACTCGGAAGTTGTCAGAAGCAAATATCCTGCGCTCAATCAAGCGGCAGCGACTCTGGCATCTTACCAACTGCGCAATCGTGCTACAGTGGTCGGAAACATCTGCAATGCGTCCCCCGGGGCGGATCTACCCCCCGCATTGTTGGTTTACGACGCAGTCGTCAACATTGCTGGACCCCAAGGAACCCGACAAGCCAAGTTGAATGAGTTCTTTACTGGCGTAAAACGCACAGTACTGCAGCGGGGCGAGTTGGTGGTTTCAGTGCAATTGCCTGAACCTGGTGCGGGAGATAAGAGCATTTACTTGCGCCAGGCACGCCTGAGAGGGCATGATCTTGCCACGGTTGGTGTTGCCAGCCGGATCAAACCAGATGGAAAAGTTGCCATCGGCATCTGCGCGGTGGCTCCAACCCCACTGCGGCTTTTCGCGCTCGAAGATATGATCAATGAGCGAGGGCTTTCTCAGGAAAGCGTCGAATGGGCTGCAGAAGAGATCAAACAACACATCCATCCTATTACGGATGTGCGTTCCTCAGCACTCTACCGCCTGCAAATGGCATCTGTCTTGCTGAAACGCGGTCTGCTCAATCTTATTGCTAAGGAGGAATAGGCATGGACAACAATAAAGATTGTTCAATCTATACCGAGCATGTTGAATCAAACAAACGGAAAGTAACACTAAGCCTGACAGTCAATGGTCGCCAGGTGGTTCGCGATGTTGACCCAAGCATGACTTTGCTTCACTTCTTGCGTGACAATTTGCAATTGTTTGGCACAAAAGAAGCCTGCGGTGAAGGGGAATGCGGCGCTTGCACAGTGATCATGAACGGTAAAGCCGTGACCTCATGTATCATCCTGGCGGTCGAAGCCGAAGGTGCCGAGATCACTACGGTTGAAGGTCTGGCACAGGATGGAAAACTCTCCATCCTACAAGAAGAGTTTATCAGCCAGGACGCCCTGCAGTGCGGTTTTTGCACCCCCGGCTTCCTGATGTCAACCCGTGCTCTGCTGGATAACAATCCGAATCCGACGGACGAGGAGATTATTGAAGTTCTGAGCGGAAATCTGTGCCGCTGTACCGGCTACATTCCGATTATGAAAGCCGTAAAGCGCGCGGCAGAACGTGAACGAAAGGAGTTGAACCGCTAATGGACGAGAATAAATACCAATCAAAGTATAAGCGGGTTGGTCAGGCTTATGACCGCAAAGATGCTCGCGAAAAAGTAACCGGACAAGCGGTTTACACCTATGACATGGAGCTTCCTGGTATGCTCTATGCCAGGTGTCTTCTCTCCCCATACGCTCGCGCCAAGATCATCTCCATCGATACCAGCAAAGCCAAAGCTTTGCCGGGTGTCAGAGCTGTTCTGACTGGTGAAGACTCTGACATTTTAGTCGGTCTTTACATGCAGGATAAACGCGTCCTGGCCAAAGGTGAAACTTTCTATCAAGGCGATGTGGTTGCCGCTGTGGCAGCTGAAGATGAAGAGACCGCTGAAAAAGCTATTTCCCTGCTGGATGTGGTTTATGAACCGCTGGTGCCTGTTCACGATGTTGACCAGGCCCTTGAAGGGAAAATTTTGGTCCACGAGGACATCAATGATCTCAAACATTACGTTGGTGTTTTCTTCCCCCAGAAAGATTCAAACATCGCCAGTTTGAACAGGAGTAAGAAAGGTGACCTGGATAAGGCTTTCGCCGAGTCGGACATGGTAGTTCAAAACGAATTCTCACTCCCAGCCGTAGCTCATGTTCCTATGGAAACCCATGTGGCTATCGTTCAGGCTGACCCTTACTCAAATAAGATCAAAATCTGGGCATCCGCTCAATCGCCCTTCGCCATCCGCCAAATCATGGCAGATAGCTTTAGTGTTTCTGAATCGGATATCGAAGTTCATATCCCTTACGTTGGTGGAGGTTTTGGTGGTAAAGCTGGTATTCACCTTGAACCGCTTGCCACCTTACTTTCGAGAGCGGCTGGTGGTCTTCCAGTAAAGGTACGAGCCACGCGTGAACAAGAGTTCAATCAATTGCCCACCCGCGCGGGCATGCGCGGACGCATCAAAACTGGTGTAAACAAGGACGGTAAGATCAACGCGGTTCAGGCTGTCTATGACTGGGACAGTGGCGCCTATGCTGACTATGCGGTCAATGTTGGAAAAACTGCTGTCTACTCAGGTATGGGACCTTACGCGGTTGATAATGCTAGCATCGACTCAAGAACCATTTACACCAACAAGGTTTTTAGCACGGCTTATCGCGGTTTCGGGCACCTTGAAACGCACTGGTCAATCGAACGCCAGATCGACATTCTTTCACAAAAACTGGGTATCGATCCCTACGAATTCCGCATGATGAATTTGCTTGAACCTGGCAAACACACCATTAGTGGTGAGTTGGTCACGGAGAGTACCGGCAGCGTAAAGCAATGTTTAACAGCCGCAGTCAAAGAAATCGGTTGGACAGGTCGCAAAACCGAAGAAGAACGCCAACGCGAATGGAAAACCGGTAAGGTGCGCGGTAAAGGTTTTGCCGTGCTGCAAAAAGCCCCGGCCATGCCTGCCAACACAGCTTCTTCAGCCATCATGCAAATGAACGGCGATGGCCATGTCAGAATGATGATCGGTGGCGTGGATATTGGTCAGGGTGCCAACACGGCCATGGCCCAAATCGCAGCCCAGGCACTGGACCTTCCCATCGAACACATCGATGTCATGACAGAAATTGACACCCGGGCTAACCCATATGACTGGAACACAGTGGCATCCAAGTTGACCTTCATGTGTGGTAATGCTGTGATTAAAGCCAGCCATGAATTACTTCGGAAAATGAAAGAAGTAGCTGCCCAGGCGCTCAAAACAGACCCGGAATACCTGGCACACGCCAATGGGGAGATTTATCATATCCATAATCCCCAACGGCGATTATCTTACAAACAGATCGCCCTTGGGTATATGTATCCTAATGGAACCAGCATTGGTGGCGCATTAATGGCGACCGGCACGTATATTGCCGATGGCCTGACTAATCTTGATCCGGTAACTGGTCAGGGCGCACCTGCGTTGACGTGGACTTTTGGCGCCCACGCGGTGGAAATTGAAGTTGACGTGGAGACAGGCAATATTGAAGTACTCAAAATAGCATCTGCTTTTGATGTTGGTCAGGTCATTAATGAAAAACTCATTTATGGTCAGGTCTGCGGTGGCGTGATGCAAGGTTTGGGGTCCGCGATTCTGGAAGGTTACAAATTCAGCGATGATGTAAGGCTGATGAATCCTTCCTTTACTGATAACAAGATCCCAACCATGAAAGATATGCCTAAGGAAATTGTTCCAATCTACATTGAGAATCCTCAACTTAATGGGCCTTATGGCGCACGTGGTATCGCTGAACATACAATGATCTCCGTTCCTTCAGCCATAGGCAACGCTGTCTATGATGCCCTGGGGATCAACTTCCACGTTCTGCCACTTTCACCAGAAGCTATTTCACTGGGTATCACCAGCGGAAAGAAGGCAATCTTATGCACCGATGTCGATTGTCTTCCTGGTCGTAGTTGAGTTTGTGGACTGAGACATTAACATCACTTGGTATCTCCTGTAATCGCCTTGCGCTAACTGAGCGCAAGGCAGCAGGAGGAAAGGAGAGAAAAGCATCGAAAAAAGGATAAGTGGACCGAATAATAGTTGAATATTCATATTATCAATAAAAAGGAGAAAGAATGAGTTGGTTTACTAAATCAGATAGTACCGTGGGTTACCTTCCGGATGAGACCCCACCATTCTGGAAGTTATTACTCTACGCAATTCAGCAAGTTATTGTTATGTTCCCTGCTACGATCACCGTAGCTCTCATCACCAAATTCCATATTTCAACCACCATTTTTGCCAGCGGTTTCGCAACCCTTTGTTTCATCCTGGTTACTAAAGGCAAAATCCCCCTGTATTATGGCTCCAGTTTCTCGTACATCGGAGCTATCGTCGGTTTGGTTGGCGCAGATTACTTGCAGAGTGTAGCAATCCTTCCAGATGAGTGGATTTCAATCGTGACCTTCGGTATCGTCATGTCCGGTTTGATTTCGATTGCTGCTGGTTTTCTGGTCAACAAACTTGGGAAGGATGTGATTGATAAAGTCCTTCCTGCCTCAATTACAGGTCCAATTGCCATGGTTATCGGTTTGACTTTGGCTGGCAATGCTATGGCTGATGCAGCCCCTGCAGTCGCCGGTCCTGGTTTCATCAATAACCTGCCCTGGATCGTTTCATTGGTCACCTTGATTGCGACCATCATCTTCTCGGTTTATCTCAAGGGCTTCCTCTCCCAACTGCCACTCTTCCTTGGAATGTTGGTTGGTGCAGCTGTCGCCGGTATTCTAACCGTCGCGACTGGGAATGACCTTTTCCGCCAGCTGCCCGAAGCAGTTGCCAGTCAGGGCATTTTTGCTGTGCCGCACTTCACTGTTCCCACGGTTTACTGGCCAGCCGCGCTCGCCATTATGCCTGTTGCCCTTGCGACAATTCCAGAATCTACCGCGCACATCTATCAATTGGATGTTTACGTGAACGATCTGGCAAACAAACTTGGCAGCAAGAAAAAATATGACCTTGCGAGTCGACTTGGCAACAACTTGATTGGTGATGGTGTTGGTGACATGGTTGCCGGTTTCATGGGTGGTCCTGCTGGAACCAACTATGGTGAAAATATCAGTGCCATGGCAATTACCCGGGTGTTCTCGGTGCCGGTTCTGATCACTGCCGCGATCATCGCCATGATCATCGCCTGCTTCACCCCCTTGGTGAAAGCCATCTATTCCATCCCCTTAAGTGTTATCGGCGGATTGGAAATCTACCTCTTTGGCGCCATCGCTGCCCAGGGTATCGCTATCATGATCGACAAAAAGGTTGATATGTTCAGCGCCAAGAATATCGCTGTCATCGCCACCATTTCTGTCATCGCCATTGGTGGTCAATATTACTTCGGCGGCATGATCCCATTCTTCGGAATGCAACTGCCCGCCCTGGCAACAGCCGCTATCTTTGGTATCCTTCTGAATGCCATGTTGAGCATTGGCAAAACCAAAGATCCATTTGAAGAAGTTCAGGAACCGAAAGCTTAATACTTAAACGTTTACTACAAGGAAAAGAGTTGGGCTTGTACCAACTCTTTTTTAACACTCACAATCTTGACGAGACCAATTTTATCTCAGAAGCAGAAGACATTTGAATTGCTCAACGAACAGACCCTCCCAAAGATGAGAGGGTCTGTATTTCAACCAGGTAAATCTCAGTCCATCAAACGTTTTTCGCCTTCCAAAGCGCGAATACCTGTGACATTCTGGGAGACTTCGATCACGCCTTTGTACTGCCCGGCTTCATCGCGCAGGGCAAAGTAGCGGATGTGCACAAATAGCCCCTGTGACTGGATCCAGAATTCAGCCACATCATTTACAC
>Ga0209612_1002243_pt1 | contig 14259 bp, 13 predicted proteins | sample BioC12SIPDNA_FD_185746 | JGI IMG/M metagenome (GOLD analysis project Ga0209612, IMG submission 185746) | Anaerobic biogas reactor microbial communites from Washington, USA - Biogas_R1_B C12 SIP DNA (SPAdes) (version 2) | ecosystem: Engineered > Bioreactor > Anaerobic > Unclassified | place...
CGCGAAGCCGCGAAGTTCGGTTGCTGGGCGGCAGAGTCCCCTTCGCGTTCTTCGCGTCTTCGCGTGAGGTGGCGATCGCTCGCCCCGCATCAGGACCCGCAACATAAGGTGAAACGGTCCACTAGTGGACTATTTCACCTTAACTTGCGGGTACGTCGGAGCGATCGCCAGCCTCTCGTGGAAAGCCACGCGGGAGCATTCATGGGGCAGAACGAGAGGCTGCACACATGAAAACAGCCTGCTCACCCCGGACAGTGGACCGTGGTGGCTATCATCCTGGGGGTGGGGGACAGGAGAGAGTGGTCTCCCCCTCGCCGCACAACCCGAACCCGAGGCACGAGGGAACAGAGCAGGAGAGCCTCCCGTTCGTCAACCCCGGGGAGGTCTTCGTGGGAAATTAAGGTGAAATGCTCTGCTACCCGATAATCTCCTGCACCCGCCCGACCTGTCCGTCCCTGAGCCGGACCTTGATCCCGTGAGGGTGGAAGGACGAGTTTGTCAGGATCTCAGCAACAACGCCCCTGGTGCGCTTTCCTGTCCGCTGATCCCGTTTGAGCACGATATCCACCGTCATGCCGGGGTGGATGGCGGCCCGGTTCTGTCCGTTCATGGTCATCGCGAGATGGCTCGCCGGGTCACTCCTCCCCGGCATCCCCGTTCGGGCCCGGGACGGCGGTCTTCATCTGTGGGAAGAGGAGCACTTCCTTGATGGATTCATTGCCGGTGAGGAGCATCACCAGGCGGTCGATGCCGATGCCGACGCCCCCGGTGGGGGGCATCCCGTAGCCGAGCGCGTTGATGAAGTCGTAGTCGATCATCTGTGCCTCAAGGTCGCCCCGGCGACGCCTGGCATCCTGCTCTTCGAGCCTGGCCTTCTGGTCAAGCGGGTCGTTCAGCTCCGAGAAGCCATTTGCCATCTCCATCCCGGCGATGAAGAGCTCGAACCGCTCAGTCAGTCCCTCCTTCTCCCGGTGCTTCTTTGCAAGCGGCGAGTTCTCGATGGGGAAATCATAGACGAATGTTGGCTGGATGAGGTGTTCCTCACCGAAGTGCTCGAAGAAGAGCGCCAGGAACTCTCCCCAGGTCGTGGCGTCCTCGTAGCCCTCGACGTCGTGTTCCCGGGCGAACGCACGGAGTTCATCGACCGTGTGAGCGCGGACGTCGATCCCGGCATACTCCTGCACCGCTTCCTCCATGGTGAGGCGGCGCCAGGGGCGGGTAACGTCCAGTTCGTGCCCCGCAAACGAGAGCGTGGAACCTCCATGCACCTCCTCCACCAGGTGCGCCATGATCTCCTCGGTGAGGTCCATCATGTCGTTGTAGTCCTGGTAGGCCTCATAGATCTCCACCATGGAGAACTCTGGGTTGTGGTTGGTGTCGATGTCCTCGTTCCTGAAGTTCTTGGCTATCTCGAAGACCTTCTCAAAACCGCCGACGACCAGGCGCTTGAGGTAGAGTTCCGGCGCAATCCTGAGGTAGAGTTTCTGGTCGAGGTAGTTATGGTAGGTGGTGAACGGCCGGGCGTTTGCGCCGCCGTAGATCGGCTGCAGGGTCGGGGTCTCGAACTCCAGGTAGTCCCGCTCGAAGAGGAACTGCCGCAGGAGCGATATGATCCTGCTCCGGGTCCGGAACGTCTCGCGGCTCTCCTCGTTCATGATCAGGTCGAGGTAGCGCTGCCGGTAACGTGTCTCGATGTTCTTGAGCCCGTGGAACTTCTCAGGGAGGGGGCAGACCGATTTTGCGAGGAGTTCGAACCGGTCGACCCAGATGGTGATCTCCCCCATCTTTGTCCGGAAGACGTGGCCGACGACGCCGATGATGTCCCCGGCGTCGATGTACTGCCTGAAGAGGTTGAACTCCTCTTCTCCAAGGTCGTTCTTCCTGAGGTAGAGCTGTATCCTGCCGTCCGAGTCACCGATGTCAGCGAATATCGTTTTGCCGTGTTGGCGGACCACGTAGACCCGGCCCGCGGTGCTGACCTCATCAGCGCTCTTCTCGTGTCCGATATCGGAGAACCGTTCCTTGATCTCGTCGATGGTATCGGTGCGTTCAAATTTATAGGGGTATACCGTCACCCCGCGCTCCAGCAGATCCTGTATCTTATCGATCTTTGTTGTATCAAAACAGAGATGATCCATATCACTCATAGTGTAAACAGCTCCATTCGTCCTGCAGCCCCCTCTTCGCCTCAAAAACCCGGGTTTGCCAATTCTCCGGGTTAGCAGGGCTGCACCCTCACTGGTAAATCCTATATACAGTTCCCCTCCGGAGCTATTAATCTTTGATGGAGAGCGGATTGGCGTGCTGCAAGCGGGCGGGCCGGTGGTTCCCTATACCCTGTCAGGAGGGCGTGCGGGTGATGGGCCGGACCGGCGGGCGGCGTGCGTGACGTGCGGTCCGGATAGCCGGCGCCGGCAACCATGCCGACAGAACCACATGCCGTCCACGCGCAGACGGCGGGGGCCGGCTATCCGTGATCTGCCGGCAAAACGCAATGTATAAAATGATAATACGAGATATCGTCAATAGTTTGGGCATGGTGCAGGAGACGGGAAGACAGGAGGCGGTAGAGAGGCTCGCCGCCGTCATCAGCGAATGCAGGAAGTGTCCTCTCTGGGAGAACACCCATCATGCGGTCCCCGGGGAAGGTGATGCCGGGGCCCGCCTCATGCTCATCGGCGAGGCGCCGGGTAAGCAGGAAGACCTCTCCGGGAGGCCGTTTGTGGGACGCGCCGGGAAGTTGCTCGAAGACCTTCTTGCGGGGATCGATCTATCGCGGGACGAGGTCTTCATCGCAAACATCGTCAAGCACCGGCCGCCCGGGAACCGCGACCCCCGGGACGAGGAGATCCGTACCTGCACCCCTTATCTTGAAGAGCAGATCCGGGTCATCGGGCCGGAGGTGATCGTAACACTGGGCCGGCACTCAAGCAGGTACATCCTCTCGTACCTGTCCGTAGAGTTCGACCGGATCACAGATATCCGGGGGACCGTCTACTCATGCTCCCTCTTCGGCCACCCGGTCCGCCTCATCCCCACCCTCCACCCTGCCGCCGCGCTCTACAACCCGGCGTACCGGGAGGCCCTGGAAGAGGATTTCCGGATCGTCGGGCGCGAACTCGCGAAGGCCGGTGGATCGCCTGCAGAGGGCTGAACGGTTCAATGGCAAAAGAGAAGTCGTACGGGGCGGTCGTCTTCCGGCGGAATAGGGGTCTTCAGTATCTCATCCTGCAGTACGGGGCTGGGCACTGGGACCTGGTGAAGGGGCACGGTGAACGCGGCGAGAGCGAGAAGGAGACGGTGCTCCGCGAACTGGAGGAGGAGACCGGGATCACCCGGGCCACGTTTATCCCCGGGTTTCGTGAGGAGATCCACTACTTCTTCCAGCGCCGGGGGCGCACGGTCTATAAGGAGGTCGTCTACTACCTGGTCAAGACCCCTGAAGAAGAGGTGAGGCTCTCGGACGAGCATGTCGCCTACCAGTGGCTCCCATACGATGAGGCGATAGGGGCGATCACCTTCGCGAACTCAAAACGAGTGGTCGGGCAGGCGCACGAGCATTTGGCGGCGCGACGGAGCCGGAAGAGCGGGTGACTACTGCGGAGCCTGTGCGTGCCGGGGGTGAGATCTGCGGGTCTTGCCCTGCGCGGGGAGGGAACGCGCCCCCTCCCCACCCCCCGTGGCGAAGAGCCACCACGGTCCACTGCGTGAGGATTGCCCGGAGAATGGCTGTTTTCATTCGCGCGCAGCCTCTGTAATTACTACCTCTCTTCGCGCGAGATGCCGGAGGGATGAAATCCGGGTTGGCGATGAGCTTCGGGATTACCTAATCCTATCTGCCCTCACATCTTCCTCTCCTCCGGGAGTCCGCTCATCTCCTTCCCGAGGAAGTAACTCACGACCGTCCTGATGGTGACGAGCGACCCGAGGATGATCAGGTCCTGAAACGTCGGTTCGAGGATCGTCTTCAGGAGATCGGCGGCGACGAAGAACTCAAGACCTATCAGGATGCGTGTGGTAAACGTCCCCCTGATGTCGGGGTAACTCCGTATCCTGATGCGTGTCTCCCGCGCCAGGAGCTCGATGATCGCGATTATTGCTCCATAGATGATAAAGAGCGCCCCGAACGCCCCGAACACCGTCCCGGCAATCCCGATAGCGGTCTCAAGCAGCATGCCCGGCGGGCGTATTGGTCACGGTGGGGATATACATTACCTGGGCTGCCTCACGCGAAGTGCGCGAAGCCGCGAATACTGCCTCCCCTTCGCGTGCGATGGCGTTCGACCCCCCGTGCCGGGATCCGCAAAATAAGGTGAAATGGTCATCCCTGGCCGGGTTCCCGGGGCGCCTGCACCCGGGTCAGTCTCTCTCCGGGGTCAGCGGCACGACAACATGGAACCCGTTGTACCGCTCGACCGCCACCGGAACACCGTAGACCGCCTCGATGGTCTCCGCCGTCACGACCTCGGGGCCCCCGGCCGCGTGAATGACGCCGTCTTTTAAGAAGATGAACCGGTCGGCGTAGCGGAGCGCCATGTTCAGGTCGTGCATCGTCATCACCGCGGCGACATCGTGAGCCGCCACCACGCTTCTCACGATCTCGAGGATATCGATCTGGTTCCTGAGATCGAGGCTGCTCGTCGGTTCGTCCAGGAGGAGCACCCGGGGCTCCTGGACCAGCGCCCGGGCGATACTCACCTTCTGGAGTTCTCCGCCGCTCATCTCGTCGATATACCGGAGCGAGAGATCCTCGAGATGGAGCATCCTGATCGCCGCCTCGACGGTCCTGAGGTCCGCCTCCGAGACGTTCCACTGGATATGCGGCCGCCGGCCGAGGAGGATCGCATCAAACGCGGTCATCCGGCCTGCCTCGGACCGCTGCGGCACGTAGCCCATCCTCCGGGCGATCTCCATCCGGTCCGCGGTGAGGAGGTCCAGATCCTCGACGATGATCGAGCCTGCCTTTGGCCGCAGGATGGCGTTCATGCACTTCAAGAGTGTCGTCTTCCCAACACCGTTCGGCCCGAGGATCGCGAGGATCTGGTGAGGACGGAGATCAAACGTGATCTCCTGGATGACCGGGGTGCTCCGGTAGGTGAACGCCACACCGTCGACATCGAGGATCATCGCCGGTACCCCCGTAAGAGCAGGTAGATGAAGGTCGGTGCGCCCAGGAACGCCGTGAGCACGGCAACCGGGAGGACATAGGGTGCCACGATGATCCTGGCGACGGTGTCCGAGGCGAGGAGGAGGATCCCGCCCATCACGCAGGAGCCCGGGATCAGGAACCGCTGGTCGTCGCCGATGAGCCTCCTCACCATGTGCGGACAGACGAGCCCCACAAAGCCGATGACCCCGAGGAACGAGACGATCACAGCGGAGACAAGCGCCGCGACGACCATCCCGATGTTGCGCACCGCCTCGACGTTGACGCCGAGTCCCTTTGCGGTCTCATCGCCGGCATCGATTGCGTTGTAGTTCCAGCGGTTCGCGACGAAGTAGAGGGTGGCCCCCGCAACGACGAGGGCCATGAGCCCGAGTTCCTGCCAGCCGGCCCGGCTGACGTCGCCGAAGGTCCAGAAGACGACCGCGGCGAGCTGGGTGTCGTCGGCGAAGTACTGGAGGAACATCGTTCCTGCCGTGAAGAGGGAGGAGATGGCGACGCCGGCGAGCACCATCACTTCGGGGGATGCGCCGCGCACCCGGGAGATGAGCAGGATCACCGCGGTGGCGATAAGACAGAAGATGAACGCCACGATCGTCGTCAGGTAGGGGTTGTTCAGGGTGAAGGCGTCGGCAACCGTTGAATGCATCTGCCCGGTGCCGAGGAGGATGACCGAGACGGCTGCCCCGAAGGCACCGGCGTTCGATATGCCGAGCGTGAACGGGGATCCGAGCGGGTTTCTGAGGATCGACTGCATGGCGACACCTGCCACCGAGAGCCCGATCCCGGCGACGATCGCGGCAAGCGCCTGTGGGAGGCGAATGTTCCAGACGATCCGGTCAGTGCTGGAGAGTTCTTCAGCGGGGATCGCGGTGGAGTAAAGAAGCGCGGAGATCCGGTCGATTGTGCCACCTACGATGGAGAGAAAGACGTCGTACGGGGGGACGCCGGCCGCACCGACCGAGATGGATACGACCAGGAGGATAAAGAGGAGGATGATCCCCCCGAGGATCCAGAGGTACTTGTGCCGCACGTATCCCAGGTAGTCTTTGGGGATGACCCCGTCTGCAAAATGCACTTCTTCACACCCTCCTGCTGAACGCGCACTGTCCCTGTGTCATCTCCTCTATTACAGCGGAATCTCCGCGAACCCGAGGTTCCTGTACTGGCTGTTCAGGTCACCAAAGACCGGTTTGCCGATGAAGAAGGTGTAGATCTCATCTGCCTTCTTGATAGGGTCGACATCAGTGAACCGGTCTGGATACAGGGTCTTCCCGACGAAGTAGGCGTCGGCAAGCACGGTCTCGTAGTTCGTGTTGTAGTAGTTGTACGGGAGGACGCCGTAGACCCGGCCTTCCTTCGCTGCAGAGAGGCCCGAGAGCGCGGCGTCGTTCTTCAGTTCGCCGACTGCCCCGTCCCCATCCATCTGGAGGGTGCCGACGTCGACGAAGATGTACTCAGGATCCCAGTCGACGAGCGCCTCTTTTGCGACATCGGCGTGAGCCGTGCCGAGTCCGGTTGCGACATTCTTCGCGTGCACCCAGAGGAACGGCGGGTAAGCCGGTTCGGTGGAGATGATCCCGTGAGCGCCCGCCATCGAGACGCCGCCGACGTAGACTCTCTTCTGCTCGGCTTCGGGGATATCACCGGTCCGGCGCTCAAGGTCGGCCATGGTATCCTCGATGTAAGCGATCACCTCTTCGGCCCGGTCCTGCTTCCCGAGGACCTGCCCCATCGTACGGAGACCCCCGTACATCTCAGCCTTCTCGGCGTCGTTCCGGAGCGACCCGTACGGGAACGCCACGACCGGGATGCCGGTCTTCTCCTGGAGCTTGTCGGCCTCGGCGGCACTGGTCCCGTATGCCGTTCCGGTTGAACCGGTCTTGAAGATGAGTTGCGGGTTTATCGCGATGATCTTCTCGGGGTCGTCCTTACCCCTGAACTCGCCGATCAGCGGGAGGTCCTTGAACTGTGACCCGTAGGCGAGGGCATAGGGGCGGCCTTCTATCGCACTATCCCTCTTTTCGATATCATCGACACCGATGACGAGGTCCTGTGCCTGCATGTAGACGAGGTAGCGGAGACAGCCTGAACCTGAGCAGACGACGCTCTCAGGGGATGACGGGACGGTGACGGTCCTGCCGAACCCGTCGGTGACCGGGGCTGCCTGGCCACCCTGGGTGACGGTAGTGCCCTGTTCGGTGCCGGTGCATCCGGCGGCGAGCATGAGCACAATGAGGGCCGTCAGCAGCGCGGCCGTGAGCGATCTGGTGTATCTATCCGATGTCATACTACTAACTATAGTCGTAGCACCAATTATTATACTTGACGAAAGAGGACCTATCTGGTGCCACGGAATATGTATCCGTAATACGTATGCGGATGCCAGGGTTGACCCTTGTGAATTTACCCGAAGGGCTGGTCACCTGGACGGTTTTCAGTCTCTCTCGTGCGCAGAAACCGGAGCCACCCCTCCGGGCCGGATAACTCTTATGAGTGATCGGCTCAATTCCAGGATGAGACGTCGATCATGTTAACCCCTGCACAACCGTTCTCGTGAGTGAGGAATAGAGATGCCGGAGAGGATGTTAACCGAATCAGAGGGATACTACCTGCTGCACGCGTGCGGGATACCGGTACCCCCTCACAAGGTGGTCACGAGTGCCGGCGATGCACGGGCGGCCGCCGGGCTGATAGGCTACCCTGTCGTTATGAAGGTCATCTCCCCGGAGATCGTCCATAAAAGCGACGTTGGGGGGGTTATCACCGGGATCGAGGGGCCGGACGATGTTGATGCGGCCTACCATACCATCATGCGGAACGCCGCTCTCCATGCCCCGGAGGCAGAGGTCACCGGTATCATCGTGGAGAAGCAGATGCCGGGAGGGCTTGAGGTGCTGGTCGGCGGGAAGACCGACCCGTCGTTTGGCAAAGTCATAACGTTTGGTCTCGGGGGAAAACTCGTTGAACTCCTGCAGGATGTCTCTATCAGGGTGCTCCCCGTCACCGAGGACGATATCAGGGCGATGGTCCGGGAGATCGAGGGGTACCGGCTCATCCGGGGGTACCGTGGGGAGCCCCCGAAGGACGAGGAGGCGCTCGTCCGGGTCATCGGGAAGATGGCCCGCCGGTTCGCCGAAGACCCGGGGATCCGGGAGTTTGACCTCAACCCGGTCATCGTCTACGAGGAAGGTGCCAGCGTCGTCGATGCAAGGATCATCGTGGGGGACACCCCCGGGGCCGGGGCCGCCCGCCTCAGCATCAGGGTGCCCCCGGAGATCTTCTATCCCCGCTCCATCGCCGTCATCGGCGCATCAGCAAGCCCGAACAAGGTGGGCTACTCCATCCTCAGGAACCTGCTCTCCTTCCCCGGCGACCTCTATCCGGTCAACCCAGCCCGGAAAGAACTCTTCGGCCGGGTGACCTACTCCTCTGTGAAAGATATCCCGGGCCCGGTCGACTGGGCGGTCATCGCCGTGCCGGCCCGGCTCGTCCCGGGTGTGATGGAGGAGTGCGGGGAGAAAGGCATCCGGCTCGCTGTCATCGTCACCGCCGGGTTCCGGGAGATCGGGGGGGAGGGCGCGGTTCTCGAGGAGAGGGTCGTCGATATCGCACGCAGGCATGGGATCAGGATCACCGGCCCGAACTGCCTCGGGATCATGATGCCGCACCAGGGGATCAACGCCACGTTTGACCCGGTATCACCGAGGCCCGGGGATGTGGCGTTTATATCCCAGAGCGGCGCGATCATCACCACCGTCGTCGACTGGAGTCTCCCTGAGGAGTTCGGGTTCTCAAGCGTCATCAGCGTCGGCAACCAGGCGGACCTCGGGTTCGAGCACTACCTCAGGTTTGCCGAGCAGGACCAGGCTACCCGGTCGGTCACCCTCTACATCGAGGAGATCCAGGACGGACGTGGTTTCATGCAGATCGTGAGAGAGGTCGCCGACAGGAAACCGGTGGTGGCGGTGAAGTCAGGGTCGTCCCGGAAGGGGAGGGTTGCAGCGTCGTCGCACACCGGTTCACTCGCCGGGAGTTACGAAGTGTATGTTGCGGCGTTCAGGCAGGCGGGGGTGATCCCGGTCAAAACCCTGCGGGACGCCTTCAACCTGGCTGAACTCCTGGCAAGCGAGGGATACCCGCAGGGGAACCGCGCGATAGCCGTCACCAGCGCGGGGGGGTTTGCTGTCCTCGCCTCCGATTACGCCGAGACGCACGGGATCGATATGGTCGACCTCCCCGAAGATGTGTTTCGTGAACTCAACGCGTTCCTGCCGTCGTGCTGGAACCACGCAAACCCCATGGATATCATCGGGGATGCCGACGCCGCACGGTTCGCCGCTCTCTTTGATGTACTGATCCAGCACCAGGATTTCTGGGATATTGCGTTTGTGATCGCTGTGCCGACCACACTCGCCGATCCGGCGCACATCGCAAACGAGATTGTCCGGTTCTCCCGGAACACGGATAAGATGGTGGTGGGGTGCATGCTTGGTGGCGACAGCATCAGGAGCGGCCTGCGCATCCTCCGGAGTTGCCGGATCCCGAACTTCTCCGAGCTTGAGGATGCGTTCAAAGCGGTGGGGAATATCCTCAATGTCAGGACCGCCCGGCCGGGTGAGCGCCCCCGCCCTCCCGCGGTCGACCGGTGTCCGGGCGGCGGGCGGTAATACCGCTCTTCCCGGGATCCCGGTAATTTTTTATATCTCCCCCCGCATTCCGGCAGACGGGAACGCGAAACCCATTCCCGGGAGATGAGGAGATGCTGTTTGAGAAGATAAAGTCCGATATCCTTGCCCACAACTCATACATCATCGGAGCGGGCGGAGAGGCGGCGGTCATCGATCCGAGGCGCGACTGCCAGGTCTACACGAATATCGCCGAAGCCTGGAACATGAAGATCACGGGGATCTTTGAGACGCACAAAAACGAGGATTATGTCAGTGGCTCCCGGGAACTTGCCCGCCCGACCGGGGCCGAGATCCTCCACGGGAGACGGGAGGAGTTCGGGTTCGGCACCGGTGTCGGCGAAGGGGAGATGTTTGGGCTCGGATCGATCGAACTTGAGGTGCTGGAGACGCCGGGCCACACGCAAGAGAGCATATCCCTCCTGTTGCGTGACCGGTCGGTCTCCAACGATCCGCTGATGGTCTTTACCGGGGATGCGCTCTTTGCCGGGGAGGTCGGGAGGACCGACCTTGCCGGTGAAGACCAGCGAAGAGAGATGTCGGAGATGCTGTATGCGAGCCTGCACGAGAAGATCCTCACCCTCGACGACGGCGTCATCGTCTGCCCCGCCCACGGGGCCGGATCGGTCTGCGGCGGGAATATCGGTGACCGGGAGTACACGACCATCGGTTTTGAAGCGGCGACAAACCGGTTGCTCTCCCTGGAGAAGGAGGAGTTTGTCGAGTATAAAGTGAACGAACGGCTCTATGAGCCGCCGTACTTCGCAAAGATGCGGGAACTCAACAAGTCCGGCCCGCCCTTGATCTACAACCTGCCGCACCTGCGGGCTGTATCAGCACGCGATATCCGCTCCCTCGTAGATCAGGGGGCGCAGATCGTCGATATCAGGTCACCGACAAGTTTTGCCGGCGGGCATATCCCCGGGAGCATCAACATCTGGCGAACCGGTCTCCCTCTCTTCATGGGGTACTTCCTGAATTACGAGGATCCGATCGTCCTGGTCGACGACTTCAACCTGGATCTCGACCACGTGGTGCGCCATTTTGTGCGGCTCGGCTACGATAACATCACCGGGTACCTCGCCGGCGGGTTTCCGGCCTGGTTCAAACAGGGTGAGCGGAGTGAGAGGACCGGGGTCTGGTCGCCCGGCGACCTCGCGGAGAACCTGGACGATCCGTCGGTCTACATCCTTGACGTGCGGAACATCAACCACCGGGACGAGAAGGGCTACATCCGGGGCTCCCACCACATCTACGTCGGGCACCTCGAGGAGCACCTGGACGAGATCCCCCGGGACAAACAGATCGTCGTCCACTGCGATGCCGGGTTCAAGGGGAGCCTTGCGGCAAGTATCCTGCAGAAGCACGGGTTCCGGCACGTCACGAACCTGCTCGGCGGCACCCTCGGCTGGGAGGCGGCGAACTACCCGCTCATCAGGGAGCGAGCCACTCTTGCTGCCGTCCCTGGAGGGGCAACCTGAATGCGGCCGTGGTCTTTGAGGCGGCCCGGGAATACCTCCCGCCCGGAACGTCAACCTCCCATGAGTACTTGAATCACCTCACGGAGGCCGGGGTCGTCGATCTCGTGCCCGGGGATCAGTCTCCGGGATGCTCCCGGAAAGGCTGAACGGATCATTATCCCGGATTCTGCCTGCGATTCGCAATTCCGGCTTTTTTCTCCGGGTTCCACTTTTTTGATAAAGAAACGTTTATATGGGGCCCATTGTTTAATTCAGGACCATTGGGTTAGCCTTTTAACCAACGGTCTCCGAGAATGATGTATGCGCCGGGCAGAGTCCTGGTGCAGGGAGAAAACAAGCATGCAACACGACAGAAGAACCCCGGATGGGGGAGAAATCGAACCGAGAACCAGAGACGGCAGCCCGGACTTGAAGTGCCACCACGCGCTCCGCCAGACTGCCACAGGTACTTCTTCGCCGGAGGAGATAAACGTCACCCTGGTGCCGCTCTTCCTGGTCCCGCAGGCGGTGGCCGGCGCGATCCGACGGCACGGCCGGGCGGTGCGAGCGATCCATGTCCGGAGAACCCGGAACCACCAGTATACCGTCGAGGTCGAGCGGGGGCGGCCATGACGCCGGAATTGGGCACCCTCGCCTGCACCGCGGCGGGCGGGCTTGTTATCGGTGTGGAGGCGGAAGTCTACCGGATTGCGCCTGAAGACGTACGAAGCCTGATCTTTGCGGGCCGGCCGGCCCCGGTGGTCCTCTCACGGGTGCGGCACGTCCGCGGCGTCGTCACGGGCGAAGTGACGATCGAGGGGCACGCGGCGCTGCACCCCGCGGGCCGGGCGGGGTCCAGGGTCGTCCCCCTGGTATCGTTCCGGCGGGTGGCCCGCGGGGAGGCGGCGAGCGCCCCGCTCTTCCCCCTCCTGCCGGAGGTGGGGTTATGATTGATGAGATCCGCCGGGCGGTGGGGGTTCTTGCTCCTGGCGGCGTGGTCGAGGTCCGGGCGCTCGCCGACGGTGCGACGCACTCCGGCTACTTTGATGACCATGAGAGGCTTTCCCGGGCTGTCGAGGCGCTTGACGCCGATCCTGCGGTGGCCGGGATCTATGTTACGCTCAATACGGTGAACCCAGCGCTCCTCGCCCGGCGGGCGAACCGGATCAAGATGCGGCTCTCCCGGAAGGATGCGACGACCGCGGATACCGATATCCTCCGCCGCCGCTGGCTCCCGGTCGACATCGACCCGGTCCGGCCGAGCGGGGTCTCCTCGACTGACGCGGAGCACGCGGCGGCGCTCGACGCTGCGGGGCGGATCGCGGCGTATCTTTCTGAGCAGGGGTTCGGGGACCCGGTCCGGGCCGACTCCGGGAACGGGGCGCACCTGTTGTACCGGGTGGACCTCGCAAACGACGAGGCCGCGACTGAGGTCGTGAAGGGGGTTCTTACGACCCTTGACGCCCTCTTCTCGAACGATGTGATCACCGTCGATACCGCGAACTACAACGCCGCCCGGATCTGGAAACTCTACGGGACGCTCTCCCGGAAGGGGGATTCCACCCCGGAGCGCCCCCACCGGCGGGCGAAGATCCTCTCTATTCCACCGGAGATGGAGATCGTTCCGCTGGAGCGGCTGCAGCACCTCGCAGGAATCCTCCCCCGGGACGAGCCGGCGGCGCGTAGGAAGGGCGGCAGCATCGACCTCGCCCTCTGGCTCGCGGAGCATAACATCGCTGTCCGGTCGACGAGGCCCTGGCAGGGCGGGACCCTCTATGTTCTTGCGGAATGCCCGTTCTCGGGGGCGCACAAGGACGGGGCGTTTGCCATCCAGTTTGCGAACGCCGCGATCTTCGCCGGCTGCCACCACCAAAGCTGCGGTGGGGGAGCCCAACGCTGGCCGGAACTCCGGGCGATGTATGAACCAAAGCCGACCCGGAAGCAGGAGGAGACCCCCACTCCTCCTCCCGACGAGTACCACGACCGTGCCCTCGCAATCCTGCAGCACGGCGACCCGCTTGCCTTCCTCCTCGACACCTTCAACAAGAGCCACGTCGGCGACCGGACCGTCGCGGAGTGCCTCGCGATGTCCATCGCCTCGCAGTCGGTCGAGAACACCCGCGGGCTGCACGTCGCCGTCTCCGGCAACTCAGGGAAGGGGAAGAGCCATGCCTGTACCACGATGCAGAACCTCATCCCGGAGGCCTACAGACTCACCGGCACCGTCTCGGACAAGGCACTCTACTACGACGACGACCTCCAGCCCGGGACCGTCTTCCTCTTTGATGATGCGACGCTCTCTGACGACCTGCAGGAGGTCTTGAAGTCGGCAACCACGTCCTTCCACGAACCGATCATACACCGGACCATCACGGCCGACCGGCAACTCCGGGTCTGCTCGATACCCAAACGGTGCGTCTGGTGGCTCGCGAAGGTCGAGAACCCGGGCGACGACCAGGTGATGAACCGGATGCTGACGGTCTGGATCGATGACTCGGCCGAACAGGACGCACGGGTGCTTGAGCACCTCAAGCGGGTGGAGGCGAGCGGATCGACCAGGGGGGACGACCCGGACGTCCTCACCGCCCGGGCGCTCTGGTCGATCATGAAGCAGCACCGGATCTTCGTCCGGATCCCCTTCGCCCGGCGTATCGAGTTCTCAAACGCCGCAAACCGCCGGAACCCCGCGATGCTCTTTGACCTGATCAAGTGTCACGCGGCGCTGCGGTTCCTGCAGCTCCCCGGGGAGGAGGTGGACGGCGTGATCAGGATCGAGGCGACCCGGCAGGACTTTGACGCGGCGGCACGGCTCTACGGGGCGATCAACCAGGAGGGCTGCGGGCAGGAGTCGAAGATGACCAGGAACGAGGCTGCGGCGCTCGCCACGATTGCGCACATGGGCTGGGAGACGTTCACGATCCGGATGCTGCAGCAGGCGACCGGGCTG
>Ga0209612_1002244_pt1 | contig 14259 bp, 13 predicted proteins | sample BioC12SIPDNA_FD_185746 | JGI IMG/M metagenome (GOLD analysis project Ga0209612, IMG submission 185746) | Anaerobic biogas reactor microbial communites from Washington, USA - Biogas_R1_B C12 SIP DNA (SPAdes) (version 2) | ecosystem: Engineered > Bioreactor > Anaerobic > Unclassified | place...
CCGGGGCGACCGAATCCGCCGAGGGTGATCTGGCGGCGGTAGCGGGCGATCTGCTCGGGGGTCAATGCGTCGGACGGGGTCATTCCAGTCCCACCCACTGCTTCGCCCCGTCGGTCAGTTCCTGTTCCTTCCAGATCGGCACCTCGGCCTTCACCCGGTCGGCCAGGGTGGAGCACGCGGCGAAGGCGTCACCGCGGTGGGCGGCGGCGGCCACCACCGCGAAGGCGACCTCTCCGATGGCCAGGTCGCCGGTGCGGTGCGCGGTCCACAGGCGGGTGGTGGGGTGCGCCTGACTCACCGAGGCCGCCACCTCCCCGATCACGGCGTCCGAGGTCGGGTGGGAGGAGTAGGACAGCGTGGCCACGCGCTGGCCGCCGTCGTGGTCACGGACCACACCCTCGAAGGTCACCAGGGCACCCATGGCGTCGGTGAGGGTGTCGCGCCGGGCCTGCGCCAGGAGGGGTTCGAGCGGCTCGTCGGTGATGAACGCGTCGAGGACCACGCCGGTCTGGTCCGCGACGTAGGCGGGATCGGCAGGCGCCCGGTCCGCGGCGTGGTCGTGCCCGGTCCGTGCCCCGGCCAGCTGGTCGAGGAGGTGGGTGAGCAGGGGCTGGAGCACCTCGCAGCCGTCGCGGACACCGCCGGTGGAGCCCGGCAGGGTCATGACGAAGGTGTGTCCGACGATGCCGGCGACCGCGCGGGAGACCACGGCGGTGGGGGTGTGCTCCATGCCGCGGGCGAAGAAGGCGTGGACGATGCCGGGCAGCTCGCTGTCCAGGTGCGGGGTGACGGCGTCGACGGTGCGGTCGTCCGGGGTGACGCCGGTGCCGCCGGAGGTGAGTACCACGTCCGGGCGTTCACCGGTGAGGATGCGGTCGATGGTGGCGGGCATGTCGGCGTCGGGGACGACGAGGGCGTCGGGGGTGGTGAAGCCCAGCTCACGAAGGAAGGAGACGGCGATCGGGCCGGAACGGTCCGTGTACTCTCCGGCGGCCGCGCGGGTGGAGGCGACGATGACGAGTCCGGTGCGGGTCATGGGGATCCGGGTCTCCTTAATCGAACGGGTAGACGGTGACGTGCTGCCCGGCGGGCAGACCGCCGGCGGGGATGCGGATGAGGCAGTCGGCGCCGAGGGCCTGGGCCAGCAGGTGGGAACCCGCGCCGCCGACGGGGGCGGCCTGCCCGCCGGTGTGGCGGCCGCGGAGGAACTGGTCCCGGCCGGGCAGCCCCGGGGCGTCCTCTGCGAGGACGGCCACCACCGGGGCGGGGGCGGTGCCCAGCAGCGGGGCGACGAAGAGGCGGAAGCTGACCAGGGTGGACACCGGGTTGCCGGGTAGACAGATGACGGGGATCCCGTGGAACCGGGCCAGTCCCTGCGGCCCGCCGGGCTGCTGGTCCACGTGTCCGAACCAGCCGTCGGAGCCGAGGACCTGCCGGACGACCTCGAACTGGCCGGCGGAGATGCCGCCGGAGGTGATGATGGCCGTCGGGCCCAGGCGTTCGGCCACCGCCGCCAGCTCGGCGGCCAGGCGCGCCGGGTCATCGTCGGTGCGGATGTGGGCGGCGACCTCGATGCCCGCCCGGGCACACAGCGCGGCGAGCATCGGGCCGTTGGAGTCGGGGATCGCGGCGGCTCCGGCGCCGTGTCCGGTGCCGATCTCCGCCCCGCCGGTGCAGATGATCACCCGGTGTCGTTCGACGACGGTGACCTCGGTGATGTCCTGGCCAGCGAGGACGCCGACGGCGACGGGGCTGATCCGGTCGCCGGCGCGCAGCAGCGGATCGCCGGCCCGGATGTCACTGCCGGCGGGCCGGATGTACTGACCCGGCTGCACGGCGGCGGTAATCTCGATCCGCTCACCGGCCCCGGGGAACCGGTCCGGGCGGCAGGCCTCGACGGGCACGACTGCGGCCGTGCCGCGCGGGATCTTCGCCCCCGTCATGATGGGGGCGACCTGTCCGGTGAGACCGTCCGGGTAGAGCTGGTCCGGGTCGGTGCCGGCGGGCAGGGTCTTCCCCACGGTGAACGTCCCCGGGGTGGCGGCGACGTGCGCGTCGCTCAGGGCGTAACCGTCCATCTGGGAGTTGTCGAAGCGCGGCGAATCGACGTCGGCGGTGACGGGGACGGCGAGGGTGCGCCCGGCGGCGTCGGCAAGCGGGACGCGGACCTGCCCGCGGGCGGGAACGGCCCTCGCAATCGCGGCGGTGTGCTCCTCAGGGGTACGCATGAACGCCATGGTAGTGGCATGCTGGGGGCCGTGGAGATCCATTATTTCGCCGCCGCCCGCGCCGCCGCCGGAACCGGGCAGGAGACCGTCGACCCTGCTGCCACTCTCGGCGAGCTTCTCGACGCCCGCGCGGCCCACCACCGCGGCACCACCGACGCCGGCATGACCCTCGGTGAGGTGTTCGAGCGCTGCACCTTCCTCGTCGACGGCCGCAACTGCCCCCGCGAGACCCCGCTGGCCGGCGTGCAGCGCGTCGACGTCCTCCCGCCCTTCGCCGGCGGTTAGCGTCGCAGGCCCACCGAGCCGAGCACGAGATTTATCACCCACGTGGCCACCGCCATGATGAGCGCACCGACCAGCGCCGCGCTGAAACCGTCGACCGCCAGGCCGAGGCCGAGTACGCCAGACAACCACCCCGCCACCATGAGCAGGATCGCGTTGATCACCAGCGCGAACAGCCCCAGCGTGAGCACGGTGACCGGGGCGCCCAGGCCGTGGAGGATCGGGCCGAGGAACGCGTTGACCAGGACGAACACCGCGGCCACGTAGATGAACGCCCAGGGATCGTCCGCCGGGGTGACCGTCACCCCGGGCACGATGCGGGTGACGAAGAACAACGCGATCGCCGTGACCACGATGTTGAGGGCGAAACGGATCAGCCCGGTCACAGCCCCGCCTCCCGCCAGGCGGCGAGCAGCCGGTCGGCCTCGGATGCCGTGGTGACCGTGACGCGCACCCCCTCCGGGAACGCCCGCACCAGCACGCCGTGTTCGGCGAGACGGGCGGCGAGCTCAGCCGGGGTGGCGCCCAGCCGTCCGGTGAGATCCTCGGCCGGCAGCCACACGAAGTTCGCCTGGGAGGGGCGGGTGCCCAGGGCCTCGGCGACCCGGTCCCGCTCGGCCACGGTCTCCTCGGTGCGCTCGAGCAGTTCATCGGCCGCCGCCAATGAGGCCACCGCACCGGCCTGCGCAACCGAACTGACGGCGAAGGGGATGGCCAGTTTGTTCAGTGCGGCGATGATCTCCGGGGCGCCGAACGCGTACCCGACCCGCACCCCGGCCAGACCGTAGGCCTTGGAGAAGGTCCGCAGGCCCACGACGTTGGGGTGGCGGGTGATCGCCTCGGTGGCCAGGACGGTGTCCCCGGCCCGGTTGTACTCGACGTACGCCTCATCCAGGCCGACGATGACCTCCGCCGGCACCTGCGCCATGAACGAGTCGAACTCCTCCTGCGAGATCGTGGTGCCCGAGGGGTTGTTCGGGTTGCACAGGAAGATCAACCGGGTGCGGTCGGTGATCGCCGCGGCCATCGCGTCGAGGTCGTGGGCGTCGTCGGCGGTGAGCGGAATCGCCACCGGGGTCGCCCCGACGGCGCGAGCGAAGATGGGGTAGGCCTCGAAGCTGCGCCACGCGAAGATCACCTCATCGCCCGGGGTCGCGGTGATCTGCACCAGCTGCTGGCACAGGGCCGAGGAACCACAGCCGACGGCCACCTGGTCGACGTCGACGTCGAGGTGCTCCGCCAGCGCCGCCCGCAGATCCTCCGCACTCATGTCCGGGTACCGGTTCGCCCCGGCCGCCGCCCGGGACATCGCCTCCACGGCCGCGGCCAGCGGCGGGGTGGTCACCTCGTTGGAGGACAGTTTCAGGCCGTCCGGCTGACGCTGACCGGGGACGTAGGCGGGGATATCGGCGAGATCAGGGCGAATCATGGGCTTGAGTGTATAGCGGTTTGATCGACAGCCCGGGGCCCAGGTAGGATTCGCTGAGGTTCACCAGGCATGCCCTCCGAGGCTGCCGGAGAGCCGGGAGACGTGCCAGAGTGGCCGAATGGGACTCACTGCTAATGAGTTGCCTGCTTAACGGCGGGCCGGAGGTTCGAATCCTCTCGTCTCCGCCGCCGGATCCCACGCGGAACCGGCACCGCGCCCGTAGCTCAACGGATAGAGCATCTGACTACGGATCAGAAGGTTGGGGGTTCGAATCCCTCCGGGCGCACCAACAGGCGACCACCTCCGGGTGGTCGCCTTTCTACTGCCCCGAGCTTGTCGACGCCCCGTTCGACACCACCGGAGGTCATGTCCGGGCCGAGCTCTACCGTGTGTTCATGACCACCACACACCATGTCGGCGACCCCTGCTGGATGGAGCTCGCCTCCCCGGACCCGGCCGCCGCCGAAGAATTCTACGGGCCCCTGTTCGGTTGGGAGTTCGCCGACGTCAATGGCCGGGACGGCTACCGGCTGATCACCAGCGAAGGGCGCCCGGTCGGGGGCCTCCGGCCGGCGAATGAGCGAGCGAAAGGGTGGCTGCCGTACCTCAAGGTCCGCGACCTGAGGGGGACGCTGATCCGCGTGCTCGACGAGGAGGACCAGCTGATGGTTGCGCCGGCTCAGGTGGGTGCCCTCGGGGTGACGGCGGTCATCGGCGTGCAGGGCGTGATCGGCCTGTGGCAGCCGGGGACGGTGCCGGGTGCCTGCTGGGACGACGGGCCGGGCACCCCGGCGTGGGTGGACCTGTCCACCTTCGACGTCGCCGAGACCGAACGTTTCTACCGGCGACAGCTCCGGTGGCGGATCAGCACCCGGTATGAGCCGGTGGTGACCATGGGTGGCCCGCCGTTCTACGCGGCCACCAACCGGGCCAGCATCACCGAGGAGGTGTCCTGCATGCGGGACGAGCATCCCCGGTGGGCGGACATCCACATCCGGGTGGCGGACGTGGAGGACATGACGGACCGGGCACGCGCGCTCGGCGGCACCGTGGAGCTGGAACCCTGGGACACACCGGCCGGGCGCGTCCAGGTGATCACCGACCCGCAGGGGTGCGAGCCGAGTCTGCTGTCCGGGGCACCTACCGACCCGGTGGGGATCTGGGGGTCGGGGCAGCCCGTCGGGTAGTGTGGCCTGGGAAAAGGGAGGGCCCATGAGTGAGGTCATCGACCGTCTCGAGCACATCATCCGCTCGGAGAAGGAGATCCGGCCGGAGCGCGCCGAGGAACTGTCGGACCTGTTGGACGAGGCGCCGATCAAGGATGTCGTCGCGTTGGTGGAGCGTTCGCCTGCGACCCGGGCGGCGCTCATCCTGCGGCTGCTGTCACGCCGGCGGTCGATCGGGGTGTTCGACGCGCTCGATTCCGCCCACCAGGCCGACCTCATCGACGCGCTGGGGGACACGGCAGTCTATGAGTTCTTCGCGGAGCTGGACCCGGATGACCGGGTGTCCCTGCTCGACGAGCTGCCGGCCGAGATCGCGGAGCGGCTGCTCAAGGCCCTGGAGGATGAGGAACGTGACATCACGGGCGTGGTCCTCGGCTATCCGAAGGGGTCCATCGGCCGGCGGATGTCACCGGAGGTGGCGCACATCTACCGGGACATGACCGTCGACGAGGTGCTGGCGAAGCTGAAGGACGTCGCCGGGGACGTGGAGACTATCTACACGCTGCCGGTGATCACCGAGGACCGGGTGCTGGTGGGGGTGACGTCTCTGCGTGCGCTGTTCACGGCGGCGGGGGAGGAGGGCGTCGATACGCTCATGAACACCCCGGTGTACGCGGGTGCGCAGGATGACGCGGAGGAGACGGCGCGCTGGTTCCTGGCGTTGGATCTGCTGGCGATGCCGGTGGTGGACGACTCGGACCGGTTGGTGGGGATCCTCACCGTCGATGACGCGATGGACATCGTCGAGGACGCCGATTCGGAGGACACGGCCCGCTCGGGTGCGTCCGAGCCGCTGCAGCAGCCGTACCTGTCGACGCCGCTGCTCAAGGTCGTGCGTTCGCGCATCGTCTGGTTGCTGGTGCTGGCGGTGTCGGCGCTGTTGACGGTGCAGGTCCTGGACACGTTCGAGGACACGCTCGCCGCCGCGGTGGTGCTGAGCCTGTTCATCCCGCTGCTCACCGGTACCGGCGGCAACACCGGCAACCAGGCCGCGACGACCGTCACCCGGGCGATCGCGCTCGGCGATGTCCGGGGGCGTGACGTCGCCCAGGTCGCCTGGCGGGAGCTGCGGGTCGGCGTGGTCCTCGGCTCACTGCTGGGGACGTTGGGTTTCGGGCTGGCGACGGTGGTCTACGGACTGCCGATCGGCATCGTCATCGGGTCGACGCTGCTGGCGGTGTGCATGATGTCGGCGACGGTGGGTGGGGTCATGCCGATCATCGCCAAGAAACTCGGTGCGGACCCGGCGGTGTTCTCCAACCCGTTCATCTCGACGTTCTGTGACGCGACGGGCCTCATCGTCTACTTCCTCATCGCCAAGGCCGTTCTGGGGCTCTGACCAGGGGGTAGATATGATCTTTCGGCTACGGCGATGCCGCCCCCGTTACGGGGTGGCAAAAGGGCGGAGTCCGGGAGGTCGGTGCAGGTGAAGGCGTCGAAGCGGGCGCACGTAGGCGATCTCACGTCCGGGACGGCGTGATTCATTCTTGATGGCCAGGGTCCCGTAAGTAACATCACAGCCGATCACCCCATCCCATTTAGCAGAAGGATCGTGCACGCGACATGAGCACTCCTCAGACACACGAGAGCACCGCCGTCACCGAAGGCGATGACACCGAGGTCCGCGACGCCCGCGAATGGCACCGCCAGGCATTCGGCATCATCCTCGGCCTCGCACTCGCCGCCCTCGTCTACTTCATCTTCCCCTCGGACGCGGCGGAGACCGTCCTCGAGTCCGCCGGCGCCGACCCGGAGGTCGAGTACAGCCACCAGGCCATGCGCATCGTGGCCGCGACCACCGTCCTCATGGCCGCCTGGTGGATGACCGAGGCCATCCCGCTGGCCGCCACCGCCCTCGTCCCCATCGCGGTGTTCCCCCTCGCCGGGGTCGCCTCCTTCTCCGACGTCGGCTCGCCGTACGCCAGCTCCACCATCTTCCTGTTCATGGGCGGATTCCTGCTGGCCCTGGGGCTGCAGCGCTGGAACGTCCACCGTCGGATGGCACTCGGCGTGGTCATGGCCGTGGGCACCAGCCCGAAGCGCCTGATCCTCGGCTTCATGATCGCCACCGGCTTCCTGTCCATGTGGGTGTCCAACACCGCGACCGCCGTGGTCATGCTCCCCATCGGCCTGTCCGTCCTGCAGCTGACAGCTGGCCTCGTCGGGGGCATGCGGCACCAGAAGAAGTTCGCCACCGCCCTCATGCTGGCGATCGCCTACTCCGCCTCCATCGGCTCCCTGGGCACCCTCATCGGCACCCCGCCGAACGCGCTGCTGGCCGGTTACATGACGGAGGCCCACGGCATCGTCATCGGCTTCGGACAGTGGATGATGGTCGGCGTCCCCGTCGCCGTCGTGTTCACCGTCATCGCCTGGCTCGTGCTGATCACCGTGTTCAAGCCCGAGATGGATGAGATCCCCGGTGGGCGTGAGCTCATCCGCGAGGAGATCCGGAAGATGGGCAAGTGGACCACCCCGCAAATCCTCGTCACCACCATCTTCGTCCTCGCCGCCCTGTCCTGGGTCTTCATTCCGCTCATCATGGGCTGGACCGGCTCCGAGCTGGGGTACAACGACGCGATCGTCGGCATCATCGCCGGCCTGCTCATGTTCACCGTCCCCGCGGACGGCCGGACCGGTGTGCGGCTGCTGGACTGGAAGACCGCCAACGAGCTGCCCTGGGACGTCCTGCTCCTCTTCGGTGGCGGCCTGTCCCTGTCCGCCATGTTCACCGCCACCGGCCTGTCCCTGTGGATCGGTGAGAAGGCGAAGAACCTCGAGGTCCTCCCGATCTTCCTGCTCATGGGTGCGGTTGCCCTCCTGGTCCTCGTGCTCACCGAGTTCACCTCGAACACCGCCACGGCAGCGACCTTCCTGCCCATCATGGGTGGCGTCGCCGTCGGCATCGGCCTCACCGGTGAGACCGAGATGAACGTCCTGCTGCTCACCATCCCGGTCGCCCTGTCCGCCACCTGTGCGTTCATGCTCCCGGTGGCCACCCCGCCGAACGCCATCGCCTTCGGCTCCGGCTACGTCAAGATCGGCGACATGATTAAGGGCGGCATCTGGCTCAACCTCATCGCCGTCGTCCTCATCACCCTGGCCGCCTACTTCATCGCCGTTCCGGTCTTCGGATTGGTGGTTTAAGCAGCGGTTTTGTGTGTCGCTGACAGCGGGGGTAGAGTAACTTCTCGTTGCACAGCGACACGCTGAGCGGCCAGCGCCCGTAGCTCAACGGATAGAGCATCTGACTACGGATCAGAAGGTTGGGGGTTCGAATCCCTCCGGGCGCACAGAGAACAACCGCGGTTCCCCTTGACGGGGAGCCGCGGTTTCTGGTTGGAGGGGGGTTGCGGGGCCGGTCCGGTCACAACATCTCGCACAATTGTCCGCTTCCGGGGCAACATCCCTGGTGGGAGCGGAGAGGCCGGCAGATGTTGTGACAGCTACCGGGTCAGCCCCGGTCCGGCCCGTCCCAGCCCCGAACGATCTAGAAGATCTCGATCCGCCCACCCAGGGATTCGGCGTGCCGGAGCTGCGTGATCCAGCCGTCGGTGCCGGGGTGCAGGCGCAGGAGGGGCCGGGAGGAGATCTTGACGGGGGAGACGGATTCGGCCCGTGCCCCGTGGCGGGCCTCGAAGCGGACGCGGGCGGCGTAACCGGCGTCGGCGAGGGCGGAGAGGTCGGGATCGGGCTTGGCGAGGGTGTCGCGGGCGTCGTGAAGCATCTCGAGTGCCTCGTCGAGGGCGGCGACGACGGCGCCCGAGTTGGTCTCGCACATCGCCTGGACGAGGGCGGGCTGGGTGCCGGCCACCCGGGTGGAGTCGCGGAAGCTGCTGGCGGCCAGGGACTGGGCCAGGGCGCCGCCGTTGTCGCCGACGACGGCGAGGACCTCCGCGAAGACGTGCACGAGGTGGGAGACGCGGGCGACGGCGGCGTCATGGGTGTCCACGCGGGCGGGGATGGCCTCGGCGCCGACGGTGATGATGAGGTGGACCACCTCGGTCCACAGGTCGATCCAGGACTGGTCGGCGTCGGGGGCGTGGTCGTAGGTGATCACCCAGGCGGCGCGGCGGAACAGTCCGGTGTGGGAGGCCTCCCAGCCGCTGTCGGCGGTGCCGGCCATGGGGTGGCCGCCGACGTAGCGGTCGGCCATGCCGCGTTCCTGGACCAGCTGCCACACCTTGGCCTTGACGGAGACGACGTCGGTGAAGCCGCAGTCGGGGGCGAACTCGGCGATCGCGTCGAGGAGACCGGGGATGGCGGGGGTCGCCAGGACGATGAGGGCGTTGTCGTCGGCGGCGCGTCGCAGGGTCGCCTCGAGGTCGGAGATGGCGTCGAAACCTTCCCCGGCGGCGGCGCGCGCGCCGGAGGGGGAGCGGTTGTAGCCGAAGACGGGGTGGTCGGCGGCTGCGAGATCGCGCAGGAGGGAGCCGCCGATGAGGCCGAGGCCGAGGATGCAGACAGGTCGCTTGAGGGCAGTCGAGGTCACCTGACAAGTGTGGCACAGGCCGACTACGCTCACCGATATGGAACACGAGGAGTACGGCCAGAGTTTCGCCGTCACCGTCACCCGTTCGGAGGGGCAGTGGCAGGTGCGTCCGTTCGACGATGACTTCTCCTCCTTGTCCACGTCGATCAGGGCGGTCCGCGGGCTGCGCAGTGAGGGCCCGGCTTTCGCGCTGCTGTGCGTGGAGGACGAGTACTTCGTCATCGTCCGCCCCACACCCAACGGTGTCCAGCTGCTGCTCTCGGACGCGACGATGGCGGTGGACGATGATTTCGCCGCCCAGGTCCTCGGCGAGCTGGACGCCGATGTCCCGGACCTGGACCCGGATGAGCTCGATGACGTGGACGGCTGGCCGGACGGGGACTTCGATCTTCTCGCCGATCTCGGGATCAGTGAGGAGGTGCTCGGCGTGCTCGTCGACGACACCGAGCCGTACCCCTCCGAGCTCCTGCTGCGCATCGCGGACGAGCTCGGGTTCGCGGATGAGCTGGCGGAGGCCGCCGACCTCGATGACTGAGTCGCTGCCCCGCGAGGCCGGTCTGGTGCTGGCGGAGGAGCGGATGCGCCGGGCGCTCGAGGTCGCGCGCACCACCCCGCCCGGTGACATCCCGGTCGGTGCCGTGATCTACGCACCCGATGGGCGGGAGCTGGGGTGGGGGACGAATCGTCGCGAAGCGGACGCGGATCCCACGGCCCACGCCGAGATGGAGGCCATCCGCCGCGCCGTCCGCACCTACGGGGACGCGTGGCGGCTGACGGACTGCACGCTGGTGGTCACGCTCGAGCCGTGCACGATGTGCGCCGGCGCCATCCTCGGCGCCCGCGTCGGCGAGCTCGTCTTCGGTGCGTGGGAGCCGAAGACCGGCGCCTGCGGCTCGCTTATCGACGCCGTCCGTACCCCACGCCAGCTCCACCACCTCGCCGTCCGTGGGGGAGTGCTCGAGTCCGAGTGCGCGGCGCTGCTCGCGGAATTCTTCGCCGGACTGAGATAGGGGCGGAGATAAGGGTGTCTGCACGTTTCCGGGAACGCCTGTAGGCTGGGTCACAGCAACTGACCGACCGATGCAGAAGGCGAGACACACCATGGGTGATTTCAAGAACAAGGCAGAGGAACTCGGCGGCAAGGCCAAGGAGGGCCTGGGCAAGGCCACCGGCAACGAGCGCCTCGAGGACGAGGGCCGCGCCGACCAGACCAAGGCCGACGCCAAGCAGGCCGCCAATGAGGCCGGCGACGCCGTCAAGGACGCCGGCAACAAGGTCCTCGGCTCCGTGCAGGACGACAAGCGCTAATTTGGTCGCCACTGACACGCTCCGTTAGAGTTGTCCGCGGTGGCGTGTCCGAGCGGCCGAAGGTGATCGCCTCGAAAGCGATTGTTGGGTAACCCCCAACCGCGGGTTCAAATCCCGCCGCCACCGCCAGCAGAGGATCCCTGGTACTCACCCGAGTACCAGGGATTTTCGCATTCCCGAACTCTCGGTAGACTGGCGGGAGTTTTCTCCCCGTCCTCCCTTAGGAAGCCAATCAATCGTGGCAAAGTTTCTGTTCAAGCTCGGGCGCTGGTCCTTCCATAGGAAGTGGATCGTCATCGTCCTGTGGCTGGCCGTCCTCGGCGGCATGGCCGGCGCTGCCGTGGCCTTCCAGAAGCCGTTCTCCAACCAGTTCAGCATCGGCGGCACCCCGTCGATCAACTCGCTGTACACCCTGCAGGAGAATTTCCCCGATGCCGGTAACCCGGCGAACGCGGCCTCGGTCAACGTCGTCTTCGTCGCCCCCGACGGCCAGACGCTTGCGGAACCGCAGAACTCGGCGGCGATCGACACGGTCGTCTCCGCCATCGAGGACAACCTCGACGACATCACCGGCACCGAACGCTTCGGCAACCCGGTCGAGGTGTCCCCGGCCCTGCAGGCCGGCGTCATCGAGCAGATGACCTCCCAGGGCCTGCCGGAGGAGACGGCCCGGGCGGACGCGGAGAACCTCAAGATGCTCTCCGACGACGGACGCATCGGCTACACCACCTTCACCTTCGACGTCGAGTCCTCGATGGACGTGACGCAGGAGCACCGGGACATCGTCAACAACGCCATGGATCTCGGCCGTGAGCAGGGCATCCAGGTCGAGGCCGGCGGTGCCGGCTTCGGTGACCCGATCGAGGTCAAGACCTCCAGCGAGATCATCGGCCTGGGTGTCGCGTTCCTCGTGCTCATCGCCACGTTCGGCTCCGTCATCGCCGCCGGCCTGCCGGTGATCACCGCCGTCATCGGCGTGGGCATCGGCGCCCTGGCGATCATCGTCGCCACCGCGTTTGTCGAGCTCAACAACATCACCCCGGTGCTGGCGGTGATGATCGGCCTGGCCGTGGGCATCGACTACGCCCTGTTCATCCTCTCCCGCTACCGGGCCGAACGCCGGCGCATGCCCGCCGACGAGGCCGCCGGCATGGCGGTGGGCACCGCCGGATCCGCGGTCGTGTTCGCGGGCGCGACGGTGATCATCGCCCTCGCGGCGCTGACGATCGTCAACATCGAGTTCCTCACTGCCATGGGTCTGTCCGCCGCCTTCACCGTCCTCGTGGCCGTGCTCATCGCGCTCACCTTCATCCCGGCCCTGCTCGGTGTCCTCGGCGACCGGGTGTTCAAGGCCCGCATCCCGGGCCTGTCCGGCAACCCGGTGCGCGGCGGCGGGAAGCGTCGCCGCGGACGCACCATGGGCAACCGCTGGGTCAGCTTCGTCCGGAAGGCTCCCGGCCTCGTCATGGCGGTGGTCGTCCTCGGCCTGGGAGCCATGTCCGCGCCGGTGCTCGACATGGAGCTGTCGCTGCCGTCGGACTCCACCTCCAACCTCGACACCACCCAGCGCAAGTCCGCCGACCTCATGGCCGAGGGCTTCGGTGAGGGCGTCAACGCCCCCTTCCTGGTCATCGTCGACGCCCACGAGGTCAACCCCGATTCCGCCGCCCTCGAACCGCTGGTGCGCGCCCAGACCGACCTGGCCGAGCAGGCCGGCGAGGCCGTCGACCCACAGAACGCCGCGACCATGAGCTCCTTCCTCTACACCGTCGGGCAGCTGCAGACCGTCGGCGGCGTCAAGCACGCCCAGCTCATCGCCGTCAACGACGACGCCACCGCCGCCCAGATCCTGGTCACCCCCACCACCGGGCCGGACGACCAGTTCACCACCGAGGTTTCCCACGCCCTGCGCGAACAGGGCGAGCAGATCTCCGACGCCACCGGCGTCGACGTCGGCATGACCGGCCTGACCGCCGTCCAGATGGACATCACCGAACGCCTCGCCGGTGCCATGCCGGTGTACCTGGCCATCGTCGTCGGCCTGGCCATCTTCCTCCTGCTCGGGGTGTTCCGCTCCGTGCTCGTCCCCCTCGTCGCCGGCCTGGGCTTCCTGCTCTCCGTCGGCGCCGCCTTCGGCCTCACCGTCCTGGTCTGGCAGGAAGGCCTGTGGGACCTGGTCAACACCCCGGCCCCCCTCATCTCCTTCATGCCGATCTTCCTCATCGGCGTCACCTTCGGCCTGGCCATGGACTACCAGGTATTCCTGGTCACCCGCATGCGCGAGCACTACATCTCCCTCAAGGAACAGGCTGCGGCCGACCCCGGTGCGCCACGGAAGATCTCGCGTCTCGACGCCGTCGACGAGTCCACCATCGTCGGCTTCACCCGCGGCGCCCGCGTGGTCACCGCCGCCGCCCTCATCATGATCGCGGTGTTCATCGCCTTCATCGACCAGCCCCTGCCGTTCATCCAGATCTTCGGCTTCGCCCTCGGCGTCGGCGTCTTCTTCGACGCCTTCTTCGTCCGCATGTCCCTCGTCCCGGCCACCATGTTCCTCATGGGTGGCGCCACCTGGTGGATCCCCCGCTGGCTCGACCGCCTCATCCCCCGGATGGACATCGAGGGCACCGAACTGGAGAAGGAGTGGGAGGCCCGCCACGCCGCCGAGACCGCGCACCGTGAGGAAATGGAGAAAGTGAGTTCATGAGTCAGGACCTGAGTTTCGAGGTGGGCACCGAGCTGGGCTCCGCCCCCGGCCGCCACGGTCGCACCGGTGTCATCCACACCCCGCACGGCGACATCCGCACCCCCGCCTTCATCCCCGTGGCCACCAAGGCGACCGTGAAGACCCTGACCCCGGAGCAGATCCGCTCCACCGGCGCCCAGGCCATCCTCTCCAACGCCTACCACCTCTACCTCCAGCCCGGATCCGACATCGTCGACGAGGCCGGCGGCGTGGGCCGATTCGAGAACTGGTCCGGCCCCACCTACACCGACTCCGGCGGCTTCCAGGTCATGAGCCAGGGCGTGGGCTTCCAGAAGACCCTCTCCATGGAGGCCGCCGAAGGCCAGCACCATACCCACCGCAAACCCAACCTCGCCCGGGTGGACGAGGACGGCGTCGACTTCACCAGCTTCCGCGACGGCTCCAAGCACCGCTTCACCCCGGAGATCTCCATGCAGATCCAGCACCAGCTCGGCGCCGACATCATCTTCGCCTTCGACGAGCTGACCACCCTCATGGACACCCGCGCCTACCAGGAGTCCAGTGTGCAGCGCAACCACCGCTGGGCG
>Ga0209612_1002284_pt1 | contig 14148 bp, 5 predicted proteins | sample BioC12SIPDNA_FD_185746 | JGI IMG/M metagenome (GOLD analysis project Ga0209612, IMG submission 185746) | Anaerobic biogas reactor microbial communites from Washington, USA - Biogas_R1_B C12 SIP DNA (SPAdes) (version 2) | ecosystem: Engineered > Bioreactor > Anaerobic > Unclassified | place...
GCGAAGAGCGCACCCACGCCGTAGATCGCCACGATCTCGTCGGAGCCCAGCACTTCGCAGAAGGGGGCCTGCGGATAGTCGAGGTCGCCGCCGTCCGGCAGCAGCGACACGCCGGCGAAGGCGTGGCGGTGCTCGAAGATGAAGGCTTCGACCGACTCCCATTCGCCGTCCTTGACCGAGATGGTGTTCGAGACGTTGTGGCTGAGCCAGGGCTGCACGCACAGCTCGGGGCGCTTGCCGGCGTCGATCCAATTCTCCTTGGTCAGCTTGACCTTGCGCAGCAGCTCCACGGCGTCGACATCGCGCTTGGTCAGCGAGTCGGGGCTGGCCTGCACGCAGAAGGTGAGCACGACGTCGGTGCCGTTGGGGTTCCAGACCGACTTCTCGACCGCCTTGGGATTCTGCGCGCGGAAGAAATCGACGAGCAGCTCGTCCTCGTTCGCCTGCGCGCGGCGGAAGTAGCGCTTGGCGTGGTGGGGATGGATGCCCGACGAGGTGCCGAGGATGCTGCTCGTGGTGCCGGCCGGCTTGACGCAGGTGGCGCGGGCTGCCGGGTTGATGCCGATGCGCTTGGCCACCTGGGCGTTGACCTCGAGGATGAAGGTGGCCATCTCGCGCTGCAGGCCGGCGTCGAACGACACGGCGGGGTGCTCCATCATGCCGGTCATCGAGATGCCCAGCAGCGCTTCACGCTTGGCGATGCGCGTGCTGGCCTCGCCGAGATAGCCGAAGTCGGTGTAGTCGGCCTGCAGCGTGCCGAGGATCGCGGCGGCCTGGCAGGCGATCCGGAACTTCTCCTTGTCGTCCACGATCCCCATGTTGATTTCACAGAGGTTGCAGAAGGCGAAGCCCGACACGCCGTCGATCTGCGGATAGAGGCCGATCTCGCCGCACGGATTGAAGGTCATGTCCAGATGGTCGGTCCAGACGAAGCCCGGCTCGCCGAATTCTTTGACCGACTTCATGAGCTTGGTAAACTGCTCGCGCGGGGTTTGGTTGCGCAGCAGCACGGCGGAATTGTTGGAGCGGGCGCGCTGCGGGTTCTCTGTGAACCAGTTACCCGTCTTGGCGGTCGCCATCAGGTCATCTTCCGGCGAGAAGAGGCAGATCGTGGCGCTGCGGCGCACGCCGCCCGAGAGCACGGCGTCGGAGGCGTGCATGAGGATGTCGTAGGCATCGACCGACCGCAGGCGCGTGTGGCCTTCGGCCAGGCGCTTGTCGAGCAGCCCGCGGATCATCTCCAGGCTGCGGCGCAGCGGCTCCGGCCCCGGCGCGCGGCCCATGCCGGAAGAGATCGGGCGCCCTTTGGGGCGGATCTGCGTATAGTCGAACTGCACGGTCGCTCCCGCGTACTCCGGGAAAGGCTGGCGCGTGGAGAAATAACTGGAAAGCAGCACGCCCAGCGCGTCGGCCCATCCCTCGATCGTGTCCGGCACCGTGAAAGTGACGTTCGCGCAGCCGGGTTTGGCGATGCCAGGCAGCTTGGCGATGTGGTGCGTCTGCACCGAGAAACCCACGCCGCAGCCGCACAGCAGCAGCCAAAGCGCCTCCTGGAAGAAACGCGGGCGGTCGCAGTACGAGGTGGTGCAGTTGTAGATGCGCGCGTGCTTGCGCAGGATCGGCTCGCCGCCGAACTGCATCGCCCGCTGGCTGCCCAGCACCATCCGCCGCTTCATCGCCTGCTCGCAGACCTGCAGCAGATCCTCGACGTCGATCCCCTTCGCCGCAAAATGCCGGCGGTGCATGTCGATCACGCGCTCGACCGCCTCGGGGAAGGTTTCGCGCCGCATCTTTTCGGGGATGTACCGGCTGTATTTCGAGGTGAACACATAGTTCTTCAACGCTTCAATGCTCATGGTGCTTCCTTTGCGTGCGGGAAAGGTAAAAAAGTGACACGGCGGTCTGCGGGGGCACGCATCTCCTCCCGTGAAAACCCTCTGGCTGGCCGGTATCCTCACGCCTTACACCTTCCGGGGAACCCCGGGTCTGACGTTGGACGAAAAAAAGACAACCTCGTGAAACGTGTCTATATATAGTAGTTCGCATAGGTGATGTCCACCATATTTTGTGTTTTTTCATAACCTGTTGTCCATCAACGGAATCCGGAAGGCCATTTTCGGCTTCCTTCGCGGCGGGCAGCGGCGTAACATGGCCGCATGACGCAAAATCCCCCGCCCGGCAGGCCCCGCGGTCGGCTCGCGCCCAGTCCCACCGGCGCGCTGCACCTCGGCAACGCCCGCACCTTCATGATCGCGTGGCTGAGCGTGCGCAGCCGCGGGGGCTCGCTGCTGCTGCGCATGGAGGATCTCGACCATCCCAAAAACAAGTCCGGCGCGGCCGCCGCGGCACTCGACGACCTGCGCTGGCTCGGCCTGGACTGGGACGAGGGGCCGGATATCGGCGGCCCGCACGCGCCCTACACGCAGACGCAACGGCGGACCCGTTACGCCCGCGCCCTGGAGACGCTGCGCGCGCGCGGCCTCGCCTACCCCTGCGTCTGCTCGCGGCGCGACGTCGAGTCCGGTCAGTCCGCGCCCCACTCTGAGGACGGTCTCTTCTATCCCGGCCTCTGCCGCGGCCGCTTCGCGGACTATGAGGCCGCCCGACGCGCGCTGCCGCCCGGCCGCCTGCCGGCCTGGCGCTTCCGCGTGCCGGAGGGCGAAAACGTGCGCTTCGAGGACGGTTTTCACGGCCCCTGCGCGCAGGAGGTCGCCGCGCTCAGCGGCGACTTCGTGCTCGCGCGCGACCCGGACGGCGCGGGCTACATGCTCGCCGTGGTCGTGGACGACGCCGCAATGGGCGTCACCGAGGTCGTACGCGGCGACGATCTGCTGCCCGCCACCCCGCGCCAGCTCCTGCTCTACCGTGCGCTGGATCTTGCGCCGCCCGCCTTTATCCATGTGCCGCTGGTCGTGAGCGAGGAGGGGCGGCGCCTCGCCAAACGCCACGGCGACACCCGCATCGGCGCCCTGCGTGCGGCGGGCCTCGCCCCGGAACAGGTCATCGGCCTGCTCGCGTGGTGGTGCGGCTGGGCCGCGTGGGGCGAACGGCTCACGCTGCGCGAGCTGCTGCCGCGCTTCGATCTCGCTACGCTGCGGCGCGAGCCCGCCGTGCTCACGAAGCAGGTCAAGGCGGCCATGAAGATTCAGGATTGAAGCTCTCGGCCGTCGGGCCCTCCAAATATCCGGCCGGAGCGTGCGGCCCCGGCGGACGTGAGCCTGTCCGAGAGCACCTTCCGGCGCAGGGCAAAATAAACGTTCTTGTTGACAAGCTCTGTCGGCAGGCCTAAACTCTAAGCTGTTTAATTTACGGAACGGTGTCCTAGGTATATCGAGGTCATCAGGGCGCAGAGAGCGAGGTGTCATATGAGCGACGTGTCGTCGGTTTCGCGCAGGCGTCTGCACCTTTGGACCACAGTTTTCGTTTTGGCCACAAGTGTCATGGCAATGGTTGGTTTGCTCGCCTATCAAGCAGACCGTGTGCAGATTTTGGAGAACCGGGCCAGAGAGTTGACGTCTGTCGGCACCCTGAAAGCGGCAGAGATCGCGGCGTGGCGACGTGAGCGTCTGGCTGATGTCATCCGTTTCACGCGCGGACCGACTCTGATCCGGGCGATCGAAAGGGAGAACCCTGCGGATGTGCGGCTGATGCTTTCTGTCAACCGCAAAGGCGGTATTTATGATGATGTGCTGCTGGTCGCCTCGAGCGGGAAGATTTTAGGTTCCGCACTCGCTCCGCCGCCTCACCTGCCCGCAGAGACGACACGCGCCGTCACACAGGCCTTTGCTTCTCGCCAACCGGTTCTTTCAGATTTTTACATGGACGAGGCCGGTTCGGCGCACATCGACGCCGTGGCAACCGTTTCGGGCGCGACTCAGGCAGAGTGCGTCTTGGTCCTGCGGTGCAATGCGTCAGAACGTTTGTACCCGCTCATCAAGGCGTGGCCGGGCTCAAGCACAAGCGCGGAGTCTGTGCTGGTCCGCCGCGACGGCGACCAAGTGGCCTACCTGAGTTGCCTGCGCCACCAGAGCCACAAAGCCATGTCGTTGAAACGTCCGCTGTCGGAGGCCCATCTGCCAGCCGTACAGGCGATCTTGGGACGCCAAGGTGTTTTTTCGGGATCCGACTATCGAGGGGTTCGCGTCTTGGCCGATCTGCGTCCCATCCCCGAGTCTGACTGGTTCGTGGTCACTAAGGTCGATGCGGCGGAACTGCTCGGATCCGTTCGTGAACGCGCGTTGGCCATCGCGGGCATGGTCCTGCTGGGTATCCTGCTGGCGGCCGTCACCACCGCCTTGGGGTTCCGTCATCGCCAAGCCTCGCTCTATCGTTCACTGTACAACGCGCAGCGGGAACAGTTCATGGCCAACGCGCAGTATCGCACGATCCTCTACAGCATTGGGGACGCCGTGATCACGTCAGACAGCACGGGGTGTGTCGTGCAGATGAATCCGGCGGCCGAAGCCCTGACGGGATGGAACGAAGCCGACGCGAAAGGGTTGCCGCTGGACAAGGTCTTCCGCATCATTAACGAAACCACGCGCGAGGCCGTTTCTTCCCTGGCGCAAAAGGTCTTGCGGGAAGGCCGTGTGACCGACCTTGCCAACCACACCTTGTTGCTCGCGCGTGACGGAAAAGAATATCCGATCGCCGATAGCGCCGCGCCGGTTTTCGACGACCAACATGCGGTAGTCGGGGTGGTGCTGGTCTTCAAAGACCAAACCGTGGAACGCGCCGCGCAAAGGGCGCTGGCCGACAGCGAACGCCACCTCAAGGCCTTGATCGCGCATGTGCCGGGTGTCGTTTTCCGCTGCGGCATGGATTCGTATTGGACCATGCAGTACCTCTCCGCGAACTGCCGGGAACTCACCGGGTATGATCCGGAAACCTTAATCGACAACGGCAAGCTCTCCTATTATGACCTGATCCATCCCGATGACCGCCAAAAGGTATGGGACACCATCAACGCGCAGATCAAGCGCGGCGCACCATACACGATCGAATACCGTATCATCACGGCGGACGGGACCGTCAAATGGGTTTGGGAAAGCGGCTCGGCGGCAGGCGACGATGCGGAGGGTACGAATAGCCTGGAGGGCGTGATTCATGATATCACCGCACGTCGAATGGCGGCAGAACAGGAAGCCGAACTCACGGCTCAGATTCAACAGACCCAGCGACTTGAGGCCCTTGGCAGAATGGCGGGCGGTGTGGCCCATGACTTCAACAACGCGCTCACGGTGATTATCGGAAATGCGGAGTGGCTGCAGGATTCCGCGGAAATGGACGAGGATCGCCAAAAGGCGATTCAAGCGATCCTGCAGGCCGGCCACCATGCAGCCGGCCTCGTCAACCGCCTGCTGGGGTTCGCCGCCAGGCAGACCTCTCTGCCGCGTGCCATCCAACTTGATGAGACGGTCAGCGGACTATTAGAAACCCTCGAGCATATCTTGGGGCCGCGCATCCGGTTGACGCTTCAGTCTGGCGCGCCGCCGTGGCCGGTGATGATGGATCCCGACCAAATGACCCAGATCTTGGTCTATCTGGCCGAAAACGCCCACGATGCCATCACCGATGAAGGGGCCGTCACGGTGGCGATCGAGAACATGCACATCGACGGCCCCGTCGGCGACACTGCCGGCGGCGCCCTCCCCGGCGACTACGTGTGCCTCTCTTTTCGCGATACCGGATGCGGCATGGATGACGAAACCCAGGCTCAGATTTTCGATCCTTTCTTCTCAACCAAGTCCAGCGCTCCGGACACGGGCATGGGATTGGCGATCATTTACGGTATCGTCAAACAAAATCGAGGTTTCATTCGGCTCGCCAGTCAACCTGACAGCGGCACCTGTTTCTTCATCTACCTGCCCCGGCACGGCCAGCCGGCGCCGACTGTGCCCGGCAGCAATGGCGAACCTACCGCCCCCGCAATGCCGCCTGTCCAGCAGGAGCAAACCACGATCTTGCTTGCGGAAGATGAGCCGGCCCTGCTGAATCTGACCGAAAGGCTCCTTACCGGTATGGGGTACTCTGTCCTTGCCGCCCAGCACCCGAATGAAGCGCTGCGGATGGCGCGCGACTTCAAGGGAGACATCGCGCTGTTGTTGACCGATGTGATCATGCCGACCATGAACGGCGCGGTTCTGTGCGAGACACTACTCCGTGAACGCCCGACCCTGAGGCGTCTCTTCATGTCCGGCTATACCGCAGACGTGATTGCGCAACAGGGCGTCCTGCCCGCAAACACACCCTTCCTGCAAAAACCATTCACCCGCGACCAGCTCAGCGCCAAGGTTCGCGAGGCGCTCGGCAAACAGGATGCCTAATCGAAGAGCGAATGTCATGCCTCTGTACGAATTCTATTGTGCGCCTTGTCACAGGATCTTCACATTCCGCTCGGCGCGGGTTGACACCTCGACCGTGCCGCTCTGCCCGAAATGCGGGTATCGCCTTAAGCGCGAGGTCTCAGCGTTCGCCCACATCGTGCGCGGCGCATCGAAAGCCGCCGAGTCCGACGGCAATCCGGAGGCGGAGGAGCCGATGGCCGGACGGATGGAACAGGCGGCCGCGCGTCTGGGTGAGCGCCTGCAGGCCTTGGAGGACGACAACGCCGACCCGCGTGACGCGGTGCGCGTCATGCGCGAACTGGCTGATGCGGGAGGGCTACGCTTCAATACAGAAGTCCGCGAAGCCATGGCGCGGATCGAAGCCGGCGAAGATCCCGAACGGATCGACGAACAGTTCAGCGAGGTCTTCGACACGGACAACCCCTTTGAAGCCGGAGACGCGCAAGACGGGAGGACATCGGCCCGCAACTGGCTGCGCCGACTGCGCGGCCCGACGCGCGACCCGCAGTGGCACGACCTGACCCATTCCGTGGATTAGGGTTCGGCCAGTTCGAGCCGCAGCCGATAGAAGCGCGCGGGTTCCACGCCCGGGCCGCTGGCGGTGTCGAGCAGATAGAGCGACGTGCCGTCCCACTGCCAATTCAGCGGGGAGTCGCTGCCGGAGTCGAAGAGCACGCGCGCCCACGCGCCGGTCAGCGAGGCCGACGATTCGACGAGATACCGGAGGTCGCGTTTGCCGGGGTCGAAGCGGAACTGATAGAGCGGGCGCCCGCCCTGCAGGGAGAATCGCGGCAGGCCAGAGGCGGCAGGCTCGCCGACCGCGAGGTTGAAGGCGTAGAGCCAAAGGTTGGGCACCGCGCCGGGCACAGCGATTGCCGAAGGAGCCGTCAGCGCCTGGGCGTCGGGGCCGGTGGGCGCGGGGAAGGCACGCAGCAGCCATTCGCCGTAGGTCACCGGCAAGCCGTCGGCGCGCACCTCCATGACCAGCCCCTGGCGCGGGCCGTCGCCGAAGTCGGCCGCCTCGGGCATGGCAGTGACGGTCAGGCCCAGTGCGCCGCTGTACGGCGCGTAAAAGCGGCCCGCGAACTGGATGTCGCCGCCGTCGTCGGGCTGGAAGAAGCGCACCGTCGCGCCGGCCAGAAAACCGCCCAGCTCTTGGCCGCACTCGACGAAGAAGCCGCCGCGCAAGGTGTCGCCGGCCGCGAGCGACGGCACATCGAGGTAGATGTCGATGACCGGCGGCACGCCGCCCGGCCGGATCGAAAGCAGCCGCAGCACGGCGTTGCCGCTGGCTGTCATCTGATGATACACGGGCGCGGCGGCGCTGAATACGAACGCATAGTTCAAGCCGATTGCGGCGGGCGCGGTCAGGACCGTTTTGTCCAAAGCGACGGTGCCGGCCCCGCGCAACGGCCCCACTCGCCCGGTTCCCGTGAGGGTGGCGCCCGCGGCGACCTCCAGCGGCGAGATGAGGCGTCCGTGCACGGTCAGCGTCCCGTTGCTGACGCACGCGGGCTGATAGTAATCGCGGTGGTTGGCGTAGAGGGTCAGGTTGCCGCCGCCGGTCTTGACGAAGCTGTGCGGACCGAGCACGACACCGGTGAGGTGCAGCGTGTTGCGGGCATTCTCGACGTGCAGCGCCGACGGGCCGGCCATCACGAGGCGGTTGGTGATCAGCGCCGCGCTGTCGTTCGACTCCGGCTCAAACCGCAGGCCGCCTTCGATGCCGAGGCCCGGGACGGCGGGCAGGTCGCCGCCGCGCCCGCGGCTGTTGAGCATGAGGTCGCCGCCGAAGTTATAAACGCGCGGTTCGCCGGCGGTGCTGGCCGAAGCGAGGCGGATCTGTCCGCCGGCGTTGACCGTCACCGCGCTCCGCTCGGGCGTGGCGTTTGCCGTGATTTGCAGCACGCCCTGATTGACCACGGTGGGGCCGGCGTAGGTTTTGCCGTCGCCGGTGAATGCGGCCCGTCCGACGCCCTCTTTCGTCAATCCGCCGGGGCCGCTCCACGCCTCTTTCAGGCGCAGCGCGCCGTAGAGGGCGTTGCCGGTCGGCGCGGCGACGGTGACCGTCAGGTTGGTGCCGAGCACTACGCCGGCGGTGATCTCCAGTTCGCCGTAGCCGTCGCCGCTGCCGGAGACGGTGATGTGGGCGGCGGCGTTAGTGGTCATGAAGGTCAGCACATTGGTGGTACCGCTGTCGCTGATCTTGTTGCGGTATGGCGAGCTGCCCAGCTCGAGGGTCAGGCCGCCGACGGTGACCGGCGCCCGCAGGTTGGCTTCGCGGTTGGCGGTTACGGGAGGCGGGATCAGGGCTTCGGCTCCGACGCCGTCGGGATAAGGCTGCGGGAAGGTGCTCCAGTTATCGGCGACGGTCCAGTCGGCGTTGCCCGGAGGCACGAAAAACGGCACGCGCAGCGGCACGGTGAAGACCGCCTCCTGCAGCGGGCTCCACTCGCCGCCCGCGCTGAGCACGCGCGCTTTGAGCGTCGCGGTGGCCGGAAACTGCATGGGGCCGGCGTAGGGCGTGCCGGCCGGGGCGCCGCCCAGAGCGCGCGGGTCGGCGCCGTTGGAGGTCCAGTACACGGTGCCGCCGCCGTTGGGGTTTGAGATCGCGATCCAGGTGTTGGTCGCGACCTCGCCGCCGTGCTGGCTGAATTCCGGCGCGAGTGTGGCGGGCCAGAGCCCGTGCCGCACGAGCTGGGCGAAGAAGGTGTTGCGGCGCGTGTCGGGAACGATCCAGGCGTTGTAGAAGGTTTCGTTCATGGAGGCTTTGATGGCCTCGCGCATGATCGGGTTGATCAGGTCGCGCAGCGCCGTGTAGGTCGCCTGCATGCTCTCGCGTGTGAGGCAGCCGCCGTGGAAAAGGTGCTTTTGCACGCGATCAGCTAAGCGCAGGCGGAACTCGGGGGACGAGCGCAGCCGCGTGTAGAACGTGCGGATGTCTTTCGGCGCGTTGGCTGCGGTTGCGGCGGCATCGCCGATGTCGATGCGCACGGTTCCCGTATCACTGCCGACGCCATCGCCGTCGCGGTCGCCGATGAAGCTGTCGTAGGTGGCGGGGTTGCGGCTGTCGGCGCCGAAACATCCCTCGGCGTCCCACATGTAGAAGCGCCAGCGGCCTTGCGGGGCGCGCTCGCGCGCCGCCACCCAGTTGTTGTTGGGCCAGTCCCACATGGCCGCGTAGGCGTTGCACAGCACGTAGTCGGCGATGTTGTCGACATCCACGTACTCCTGGGCTGCGGCATAGGTGGCGGGCACCGTCAGGTCGTGGGTGCGCAGAAACGTGATGGTGTTGTTCCAGTGGATCGAGTCGCCGCTGGCGAAAGCGCCCACCTGCACCACGTCCCAGAGCGCGGCGCTGCCGTGCTGCTGCTGCATGAAGGCTTCGCGCAGATGTTCGCAGAGGTTGTAGTAGCCCTTCCACACGCTGTTGAGGTAGAGTGAGACGAAGGTGCCGCGCGACCCCTTCTGGCCGGTTCCGATGAAGATGCGGCGCATCAGCTCGTCCTTGATGAACGGGTTGGAGACGTCGTTTTTGCCGGCGCGCAGGCGCATGTCCTCGAACAGCGTCACGCGGCTCTCCGGGAAGAAGGCGTAGTTCTGGGGCGACTCACCCAGCTCTCTGCGGAAGTAGTAGTTGAACGAGGGCTTGTTCTTGAAATCGGTGGTCGAAAAACTGGCTGAGGGAGCTGCGGTCAGCCGGTAGCGCGGCCGGGCGTGGCCGCTGCCGGAGAGGCGCAGGCCGACCTCGGTGCGCAGCGCCACGCCGCTGGTCGGGTAGTACTCGAAGCCGGCCGGACGCTCGGAGTGACGACCGTTCTGCATCGGCATGTTGAAGGCGTTCATGTCGCCGAGGTTGACCCACATGTCACTCACGTAGCTGCCGCCTTTAATGGCCATGATCCCCTCGCCGTTGGCCGGGCCGCCGCTCGCATTGGGCCCGTAGAAAGTCAGCACGGGGTCTCCGGAGAAGCAGAGCGTCGGCAAGGTCTGGCGTGCCGTGGACTGCGCGATGAGAAACGTGTGCGTGACGGTGTCGGAAGGGATCTCGCCGTTTTTGAAGCAACGGGCGCGAACGGTGGTCGCGGCGGTCAGCGTGATCGGCGCGCTGTAGCCGGTGCCGACCGTTTCGCTGGGAACCCGGCCGTCGGTGGTGTAGCGGATGACGGCCGCCGGATCGGGCGAGGCGAGCTGCAACGGGAACGAGGCTGCGTGGAATCCGCCGAGGTGGCTGAAGACCGGCGGCGGAGTGATGGCCGAGAAGGTCGCGCCGGCATTCGCCGCGCCGGGCGTGGCCGTGTCGCCGTACACATAAGAGCCGAATAAAGTCCGGGCATAAACATAGAATGCGTGCTGCCGGGGATAAGCCGGCGCGATTGCGCTGGCCACCGCGCCGACGGCGTCGACCAGGCCGACATACTCGCCCTCTTTGCCGAGCTTGAAATTGGTGTGCAGGTAGGTCGCGCCGTCGGGCGGGCCGATGTTGAAGCCGGTGGCCATCACGATCAGATAGCCTCCCGCCGGGATGCTGCTGCCCGCCGGGAAATACCATTTGCGCGGCTTCTCGGCGTCGTCGGTCAGCGACCAGCCGGTCAGGTTGACGGTCTCGGCGCCGGTGTTGTACAGCTCGATCCAGTCGCTCTCCGAGTCGGGCGTATCCTCGTCGAGGTCGGTCTCGTCCTCCCCGTCGCCGGACGGGGCCTGCGGCTCGCGCGTGCCGACAAAGAAGCGGCCGGTGTCGGTGGGGCGCGCGAGCGTGCGCGGGGTCGCGCCGGTCGTGGCGAGCGTGGCGCGTCCGATCAGGTCGGAGCTGGTCACGCCGCTGTTGTGGATCTGAAGGGCGAGCACATTGTCGCCGCCCGCCAGCAGGGTGTTGGCGGCGCCGAGGGTCACCACCTCCACAGCGCCGCCGTCCTCGCTGGCGCTGTGGCCGGCACTGGCCAGAGCGGTGCAGGGGGTGATCGTGTTCGCGGTACCCACATTGCGGCGGGCCACCTCGCGGCCGTTGAGATAGACGATGATGCCGTCGTCATAGTCGAGCGTGAGCTGGAGCGGCTCGGTGGAGGCGGCCTCAGCCGGCGTGGCGCTGAACAGCGTGCGTACATAGAGCGAAGGCGTGATGCCGTACATCACGCTCTGCAGGTTCGTGCCGAGCACCAGGCCGCCGGAGGTCGCGCGCTCATAGCCGAAGGCGCCGTTAGCCTCGGGCCACGCGGAGTCGTTGTAGCCCAGCGTCGCCCACGTCGCTGTCTGCGGCAGACCGTTGACGATACCGTAATCGATGAGCCCGCCCGAGGGCTCGGCCACGCCGGCGAAGTAGCGCCAGACGGTCGTGTTCGTGACCAGGCTGACGACCGGCGTGCCGGCGATCCGCAGGTCCGCCATGGAGAGGAAGTCGCCGCTGGTGACGGCTTTGTTGTGGGTCTGGATGCAGAGCCGGTTCGTGCCGGCGCGCAGGCGCGTGCTGGCGGCGCCCAGATCGATGACCGTGGCCGGCGCGCCGGGGAAGTTGGTGTTGAACGCGGTCTGGTCGCGGTAGGCGTACATGCCGGCGTTGCCCATGTTTCGGCGGGCCACCTCCACGCCGTTCAGGAAGGCGATGAACCCGTCGTTGAAGCGCGTCACGAGTTCCAGCCGGCCGGTCGAGGCCGCTTGGCCGGTGGTGACGGGGAAGGCCTTGCGCAGATAGAGCGAGGGCACCTTGTTCTGGATGAGGCCGGAGACGTTCAGTCCGAGCGTGACGCCGCTGAAAGAACCGAAGCCGAACGGGCCTTTCGACTCTTTCCACAGGTTATCGTCAAACGCATCCGCATACCAGGGCGGCGTGGTCCCCGGCACGGGGTAAGCGCCCGCCGTCCGCTTCAACTGCCGGTCTGAATTGGCGGCCGAAATCTCGTTGATCACGACCTGCCCGAGCAGCGGGCACGCCGCGCATGCCAAAAGGAAAAAGAAAAACAGGGTTCGGGCCTGAACGCGCGGGGCCGCCTTCACGCCCGACAAGGTTCGCCGTCGCTCTGAACAGTCACTCATAGCCACCCTTTGCATGACGGACTGTGTGGAAACACCGTCCTTCCGTGCGTCAAGTATATCCCTGCGACAAGGGTCAAGTCAACGTGCCCGGCATTTTTTGTGGCCAGTCGAAGCGCAAAACGCAAAATAAAACGCACGCTACCGGAAGAAAGGGGGAATATTTTATTGTTTATCGTCCCTCCGTCAAAACGCGGCCGGTCCCTCGCGCAGCACACCGTCCTCCATCTCCAGCGTGCGGTCAAACACATCCAGCGAACGGTGGTCGTGCGTCACGACCAACACACCCGCGCCCTGCTCATGCGCCACCTGCCTGAACAGCTCCATCACCTGCCGGCCGCGCTGGCTGTCCAACGCCGCCGTCGGTTCGTCCGCCAGCACCAGGCTCGGCCGGTTGGCCAAGGCGCGCGCCACCGCCACGCGCTGTTGCTGCCCGCCTGAGAGCATGGCCGGCAGATTGGCCGCGCGCGCCCCCACGCCCAGATAGTCGAGCAGCTCGCGCGCCCGCCGACGCGCCTCGCGCGCCGGCACATCATTGATTTCCATCGCGATCCGCACATTCTCTTCGGCGCTCAGGAACGGAATCAGGTTGGCCTTCTGAAACACAAAGCCGAGATGCCGCCGCCGGAACACGCGCAGATCGACACGTGCCCGATCGGCCTCCAGCACCAGCTCGCCGCCGATCCAGATGCGGCCGCGCGTCGGCGGATTGATGAGGCCCACCGCCGTCAGCAGGGTGGATTTCCCCGCACCGCTCGGCCCGAGCAGCGCGACCACTTCGCCTCGCGCCACGCGCACCGTCACGTCGTTGAGCGCCACGACCTCGGTGTTGCCCGAACCGTAGATCTTGGTCAGATTCAAAGCCTCGATAGCCAAGGGCTCCTGATCGCGCGCGCTCATGACAGCACCTTGTTGGGTTCGACGCTCAACGCCTTGGCGATCCCGATGAGGCTCGCGACCACCGAGATCGCCGCCACCACGCCGGCCAGCAGCAATAGGTCCGGCGGCTCGATCACCACCCGCCGCGGAAAGCGCGGAAAGGCGAAGGTCCCCAGCCAGTAGGCCAGTCCGTAACCCAGTGCGCCGATCAGCAGCGCCTGCTGCAGGATCAGCCCGATGATCACCCGGTTGCGCGCGCCGATCAGTTTGAGCAGCGCGATATCGTGGATCTTGTCCAAGGTCAGCGTGTAGATGATCAGCGCCATGATGATCGTAGAGATGATCACCAGCAACGCGCGGAACAGCCCCAGTTGACGCCGAGCCTTATCGACCATCCCGGAGAGCAGCAGGTCAATCTGCTGCCGCCGCGTGTACACCGTGACGTCCGTCCAGGCCGCGAACGTATCCATAACGCTTCCGGCCGCAAGCCCCGGCCGTAATGAGACCATCACCGCGCTCACCTGCGGCGGCCCCAGCGCCGGGATCTCCGCCGTCGCGCCGGCACTGCGCTCCAGCAGCAGCGGGTTGAGCCGGCCGAGGTCGCGCCCACCGACACGCGCGCGACGCGACGCCCGCTCCAGCCGAGTCGCCTCGCCGGGCACGTCAAACTGGATCGCCTGCGCGTCGCTGACCGTGAAGAAAGCCATGCCGTCTCCCCCTGATCCGACCATGCCCTGCGTCAACCCCACCACACGATACAGGTCCTTGCCCAGCGGCACTTCCGTGCCCAGCGGCAGCCCGAGCGAGCGGTCGGCGACCATTTCGTAGTGGGCGTGCCGCAGCGCGCGCCCGGCCGAGAGCGGAATCCAATCGCCCGCATCCTCCGGCCACGCCA
>Ga0209612_1002292_pt1 | contig 14097 bp, 14 predicted proteins | sample BioC12SIPDNA_FD_185746 | JGI IMG/M metagenome (GOLD analysis project Ga0209612, IMG submission 185746) | Anaerobic biogas reactor microbial communites from Washington, USA - Biogas_R1_B C12 SIP DNA (SPAdes) (version 2) | ecosystem: Engineered > Bioreactor > Anaerobic > Unclassified | place...
GGTCTTGTCCCACGCGGTGCCGGCGTAGGAGTACAGGAAGCGGGTGTGGCCGATCAGGTCCAGTGCGATGTTGGCGAGGGCGATGTCCTCCTCCATCTCCGGCGCACGGGAGATCCACCAGCTCAGACGCTGGCCGAGCATGAGGGCGTCATCGCCCAGCATGGCGGCGTAGGCGGCGACGTCCTCGCTGGCCTTGGCGCCGAGGCCCTGGACGTCCTCGGCGGTGAGGGAGTCACCCTGGGTCTGGCGGGTGGCGGAATCAACGGTTGCGAAGCTGCTCACAGGTGCGGCACCCCTTCAGACTTCTCGTAGTAGGTGGCGTGGCGGTAGTTCTTGCCGGAGGCCGACTCGAAGAAGCCGCCCTTGGAGTCCGGGTCGGAGGCGGTGACGGCCTCGGTGGGGACGACCCACACGGAGGTGCCCTCGTTGCGACGGGTGTACAGGTCGCGTGCGTTACGCAGGGCCATGGTGGCGTCCGGTGCGTGCAGGGAGCCTGCGTGGACGTGGGACAGACCGCGGGAGCTTCGGACGAAGACCTCCCACATGGGCCAGTGCTGCTGGTCAGACATTTCTGATGTGCTCCTTGATGTGTGGGGGCGTGTTAGGCGATGAGCTGGGAGTCGGAGGACTGGTACTTCTCGGCGTAGGCGGCTGCGGCCTCGCGGACCCAGGCACCCTCCTCGAAGGCCTGGCGGCGACGCTGCATGCGCTGGACGTTGCAGGGGCCGGCGCCCTTGATGGCGGAGTAGAACTCGTCCCAGTCGAGCTCGCCGAAGTCGTAGTGGCCGCGCTCCTCGTTCCACTTGAGGTCCGGGTCCTCGAAGTGGAGGCCCAGGGCCTCGGCCTGCGGGACGATCATGTCGACGAAGCGCTGGCGCAGCTCGTCGTTGGAGAAGCGCTTGATCTTCCAGTCCATGGACTGCTTGGAGTTCGGGGAGTCGTTGTCCGGCGGGCCGAACATCTGCAGTGCCGGGCCGTAGAAGCGGTTGATGGCCTCCTGTGCCATCTGCTTCTGCTCCGGGGTGCCGTGGGAGAGCTCGTAGAGGATCTCCCAGCCCTGGCGCTGGTGGAAGGACTCCTCCTTGCAGATGCGGACCATGGCGCGGCCGTAGGGTGCGTAGGACGCACGGCACAGCGGGACCTGGTTCGCGATGGCGGCACCGTCGACGAGCCAGCCGATGGCTCCGATGTCGGCCCAGGTGCGTGCCGGGTAGTTGAAGATCGAGGAGTACTTGGCGCGACCCTCGAGCAGCTGGTCGACGAGCTCGTCGCGGCCGGTCTGCAGGGTCTCGGCGGCCGAGTACAGGTAGAGGCCGTGGCCGGCCTCGTCCTGGACCTTGGCGATGAGGATGGCCTTGCGCTTCAGGGAGGGCGCGCGGGTGATCCAGTTCGCCTCCGGCTGCATGCCGATGATCTCCGAGTGTGCGTGCTGGGAGATCTGACGGGTCAGGGTCTTGCGGTATGCGGCAGGCATCCAGTCGGTGGGCTCGATGCGGGAGTCTTCCGCGATGAGGCGGTCGAAGTTCTCCTGCCCGGCCGCATCGGCGGGGGAGAGGTTTTCGGTGGCGGTGGTCATCGGTGATCCTTCGTTCGGGTGAAGTTCGACAACGGTCTCGTCGGCATTTAATTACCGATCGTTCGGTCAGTATATGGGTGGGGTGTGATCCATGTCAATGGCGTAGATCACTTTCTTTCGGACGGGTGTGGTTTGGCGGGTGTCCGCTGCCCCCGTCAGATCGCCCTGACCACACGGGATGTGCCGCGGAACTCCGCGATGGGCTCGCCGTTGACGGTGAGCGTGACGTCGGTGATCCCGTTGCGTCCCCACACGCGACGCTCGACCGCGTGGCCCTCCACGACGTCGCCCTCGCGGGCGGGTGCGATGTAGTGGATGCCCACCTGGGCCGCGACCGCGATGTTGCCGGTGGAGTTGCAGGCGCCGGCGAACAGGGAGTCGGCGAAGGTGAAGAGGTAGCCGCCCTGGGCGGTGCCGTGGCCGTTGCACATGTCGGGGCGGATCGTGAAGTGGCCCCGGGCCTCGCCGTCGCCGATGTGGGTGATGACCATGCCCAGGCCCGCGGAGGCCAGATCCTCCTCGAACATGGTGCGGACGTGGTCGTACTTGGCTCCCTGGGCGACGCCGGGGGCGAGAAGCTGGGTCATGCTGAACTCCTGTGGGACTGGCGGAATGGTGTCGTCGGCGCAGGTCAGGGGCACGAGTGCCGCCTCCTGCCGCGGAAATACCGCCCGATCGGTCGGTATTGAGCGGTCAGTGTACGTGATACGGGTCACTTTGTGTAGGAAATGCAATACAAGCTCTTTGTATGTGGTCACGTACACTCCCCCGTGCAGCACGGATCTGTTAAGGAGAGACATGTCCACTACCGTCACCCCGACCGGCTCGGGACGGGGTCGCCCCGGTTACGCCCGCGAGGACGTCATCCGCATCGCGGTGGAGGAGTTCAACGCCCGCGGCTACGAGGCGACCTCCATGGGTGCCCTCGCCGAGCGTCTCGGGCTGAGCAAGTCGGCGATCTACCACCACATCGCCTCCAAGGAGGAGATCCTCGTCGAGGCCACGGACAAGGCGCTCGAGGAGCTCACCGCCGTCGTCGAGGGTGCGCTCGCCGAGACCGCCGACCCGGTCGAGCAGCTGCGTCTGCTCATCGGCGGCACCACCCGCGTGCTGTGCGAGTACCCGGCCTACGTCCGGCTGCTGCTGCGCCTGCGCGGCAACACCGACGCTGAGCTCGCGATCATGGCCCGCCGCCGGGTGATCACCCGGGCGCTGGTGGACGTCGTCAAGCGGGCGCAGGAGGAGGGTTCCCTGCGCACCGACCTGGAGGCCGGCGTCGTCGCGCGCCTCATCTTCGGGATGATCAACTCGATCGTGGAGTGGTACAACCCCGAGGGCCGTTACGCGCCGGCGGATCTGGAGTCGATTACCCCCGAAATGGTTTTCACGGGAATCGTCCGGTCGCGGGCATAAACGGGGTGGGGTATCGGGTGGGACGCGGCTCGGGGCCGTGACCTGCGGTTTTCCCTTTTCCGGGGGTAGTGGGGTAGGCGCAATGTGTGTCAGGACCCGAGTTTCTTTGGCGAATGTGTTGCAAGTAACAGGTGTGAGGTTGTAATCTCCACCACATACTTGCTGACCGATTGGTCGGTTAGTAAATGGCATTCACATTTCTGCTAGCCCACGGTCCCGGCCCCCATGCCGGTGTTCGACCGTAGGAAAGGAACACTCCGTGGCTTCCTCGACGGATATCACCTCCACGATCAACGGTCCCCAGACCAGCATCGAGTACGCCTCCCGCGATGAGCTGACCGCTCTGCAGACCGAGCGCATGAAGAACACCCTGCGCCACGCGTACTACAACGTCCCGCACTACCGTCGGGCCTTCGATGAGAAGGGCGTCCACCCGGACGACTTCAAGGAGCTCAAGGACATCTCCCTGTTCCCGTTCACGGACAAGGCCGTCCTCCGTGAGAACTACCCCTTCGGCATGTTCGCGGTCCAGAAGCACCAGATCGCCCGCATCCACGCCTCCTCCGGCACCACCGGCCGTCCCACCGTCGTCGGCTACACCCGCAACGACATCGAGAACTGGTCCAACCTGGTCGCCCGTTCCCTGCGCGCCGGCGGCGTCCGCCCCGGTGACCGCGTCCAGGTGACCTTCGGCTACGGCCTGTTCACCGGTGGCCTGGGTCTGCACTACGGCGTCGAGAAGCTCGGTGCCACCGCCATCCCGATGTCCGGCGGCCAGACCGACAAGCAGCTCGAGATCATGCGTGACTTCGAGCCGGACGCCATCGTCGGCACCCCGTCCTACATGCTCAACGTCCTCGACCGCATGCGCGCCAACGGCATGGACCCGCGCGACTCCTCCATCCGCGTCGGCATCTTCGGCTCCGAGCCGTGGACCGAGGGCATGCGCAAGGACCTCGAGGACGGCTTCGGCATCGACGCCACCGACATCTACGGCCTCTCCGAGGTCATGGGCCCCGGCGTCGCCCAGGAGTGCATCGAGACCAAGGACGGCCTCACCGTCTGGGAGGACCACTTCTACCCGGAGATCCTCGACCCGGAGACCCTGGAGCCGGTGCCGGACGGCGAGCTCGGCGAGCTGGTGATCACCCCGATCACCAAGGAGGCCTTCCCGGTCATCCGCTACCGCACCCACGACCTCACCCGTCTGCTGCCGGGCACCGCCCGCTCCATGCGTCGCCTGGACCGCATCAGCGCCCGCAACGACGACATGATCATCCTCCGTGGCGTCAACTGCTTCCCGACCCAGTTCGAGGAGCTCATCACCATGGACAAGAACCTCCGCCCGCGCTACCAGTGCGTCCTCACCAAGCGGGGCCGCATGGACCACCTGACCCTGGTCGTCGAGCATGCCCCGGGCCGCACCCCGGAGGAGATCAACTACTCGCAGTTCAACCTCCGCAAGCTCATCAAGGACCGCATGGGCGTCACCGTCGACGTCGACGTGGTCGACCAGGTCGACAGCGGCGAAGGCAAGGCCAAGCGCATCGTCGACAACCGCTGACCCCCAGCACCCCCTCTCCCCCTTCCCACAGAAAGCCCACCGCGATGACCAACGACACTCTCGCCTCCGGCGCCACCGGCACGGTCTCCACCACGGATCCGCAGCCGATCACCGCGGAGCACCGCCGTGTCCTCTCCGGCGCCATGGTCGGAACCACGATCGAGTGGTTCGACTTCTTCATCTACGCTCAGGCAGCGGCGCTCATCTTCGCTGCCCAGTACTTCAACCCCGCCTCCAACGAGTCCCCGACGATGGCCCAGATCATCTCCTGGGCGTCCCTGGGCATCTCGTTCCTCTTCCGCCCCCTGGGTGCGATCATCGCCGGCCACCTCGGCGACCGTCTCGGTCGTAAGCCGGTCCTCGTCATCACCCTGCTGGGCATGGGCGGCGCGACCGTGGCCATGGGCCTTCTGCCCACCTACGCGCAGATCGGCATCGCCGCCCCGGTGATCCTGGTCTTCCTGCGTATCCTGCAGGGCCTGTCCGCAGGTGGTGAGTGGGGCGGCGCCGCCCTGCTGGCCGTCGAGCACGCGCCGGTCCACCGCCGCGGCTACTTCGGTGCCTTCCCGCAGGTCGGCGTCCCGGCCGGCATGCTGCTGGCCACCCTGTTCATGCTGGTCCTCTCCGCGACCCTGAGCACCGAGCAGTTCGAGTCCTGGGGCTGGCGTATCCCGTTCGTCTCCTCCCTCGTCCTGATCGTCATCGGCTTCCTCATCCGTCGCCTGGTCGAGGAGTCCCCGGTCTTCTCCGAGCTGGAGGAGCTGAAGAAGAAGTCCTCCGCACCGCTGTCCAAGCTGTTCAAGGAGCACTCCGGCAAGGTCGCCCTGGCCGCCTTCATCTTCGCGGGCGTCAACGCCGCGGGCTACCTGGCCATCGCGTACATCGTCTCCTACGGCACCAAGGTCGTCGGTTACGACCGCACCACCACCCTGGCCGTCACCGCCGCCACGGCGATCTCCTGGATCGTCGCGACGCTGGTCTTCGGTGCTCTGTCCGACACCCTGGGCCGCAAGCAGGTCTTCGCCCTCGGTTACATCGGTTCCATCCTGTGGGCCATCCCGACCTGGCTGCTCGTCGACACCGGCAACGTCGCACTGTTCATCATGGCGATGGTCGTCCTCGGCATCCTGCTCGGTTCCACCTACGGCCCGCAGTCTGCGCTGTACGCCGAGATGTTCCCGGCTGAGGTCCGCCTCTCCGGTGTCTCCATCGGCTACGCCATCGGTTCCATCATCGGTGGTGCCTTCGCCCCGATGATCGCCACGATGCTGCTCGAGGGCACCGGCACCTCCCTCTCCATCGGCATCTACATCGCGGTGGTCTCCCTCATCTCGCTCATCGCGGTCTTCATGGTCCCGAAGGGCATTCAGGGCAAGTCCCTGCACTAGCTCCACCCCGGTCGCAGAAACCGCGTCACCCCTCGTGGGTGGCGCGGTTTTCCGCTTGTCGACGCCCCCGTGACAGCCGTGCCGTCGCCTGCGGCACCGCCTCCGCGATCCGGGAGGCCGAGGTCGGTGCGGGCCCGTCGGGGGTCTGCGCGGACAGCCACGTGGCCACCCCGTGGACCGCCACCGCCTCCACGACGCCGGGCATCCCGGCGCGGGCGATCCACGCCCCCGCGATCCCGGCGAGCACGTCCCCCGAGCCGGGCGTCGCGGCCCAGGAGGAGCCGGCGTCGACGGTGACGATCCGCCCGCCGGTCCACAGGATCGTGCGGCGGCCCTTGAGCAGCACCTCACACCGCAGGTCCTACGCCAGCGCCTGCACCGCCCCGAGGGGGTCGGCGGTGACGTCCGGCAGGCCGCCGACGGCGTCGGCCAGGCGGCGGAACTCGCCGGCGTGCGGGGTGAGCAGGGTGTCCCCCTCCCGCGCCCGCAGCGCGGAGCGCAGCTCCGGGGAGCGGGCGAGGAGGGTGATCGCGTCGGCGTCGACAAGCAGCGGTTCGGGGCGGGCCAGCAGCTCCTCGAGCTCGGACGCGTCCTCGCCGCGGCCGGGTCCGACGACCCACGCCTGCACCCGGCCGGTGTCCGCCACCGTGGCGGAGATGACCACCTCCGGCACCGCCCGGACGACGTCACGCCCCAGCGGGCCGACGTACCGGACCATCGCACTGGTCGCACGCACGGCCCCCAGGGCGGTGAGCACCGCGGCCCCCGGGTACGTCCCCGACCCCGCGCACAGGCCGACCACCCCGCCGCTGTACTTGTCGTCCCCCGCGCCGGGTTCGAGCGGCCCCGACCACTCCGGCGTGTGCGGCGCGTGGAGCGGCAGCGGCCAGTCCCGGGAGGGGGCCAGCGCGCGCAGGACCAGCACATACGGGGAACGGCCCTCGAGCACCTCGCGGGCCAGCGCGTCACCCAGGGAGTCCTCCCCGTTCGCGATGTCGGCCACGAGGATCTCACCGCACGCGTTGCCCACCGCGTGCGCGAGGCGTAGACCACCGAACGTCACGGTGACGTCGGCGGTGACGTGGTGCTCCGGCAGGGCACCGGTGTCGGCGTCCACGCCCGAGGGGACGTCGACCGCCAGGACCGGGATCGCCTCCTCCCGGGCCCGCCGCAGCCAGGCCCCCAGTTCCGGGGAGAGACCGCCCGCGCCGCCGATGCCGAGGACGCCGTCGATGATGAGGTCCCCCGCGGGCTGCGGCGGCAGGTGACGCACGACGACACCGCCGGCCTCCTCGAAGGCCGCCAACGCCCGCTCGTGCACGCGCCCCTCCCGGCCGAGGAGGATCGCGTGGACACCTCGGCCACCGTGGGAGGCCGCGAGCTCCGCCCCCGCGTAGAGCGCGTCACCGCCGTTGCCCCCGGCGCCGACCAGCAGGCGGATCTCCGGCGCCTCCACGTCGCTGAGCAGCGCGTCCGCCGCGACGGCCACCGCGTGGGCCGCCTGGCGCATGAGGTGGTCAGGTTCCGGTTGGGCGTCGAGAAGCACCTGTTCACAGGCACGGATCGTGGCGACCGGATGGGCGAGGCTGCGCGACGTCATGCCCTCAGGCTAGTCACCGTCCTGGCACGAGGGGCACCAGAAGAGATTGCGGCCCTCCAGCACCCGGTGGCACACCGGCGTGCCGCACACGTAGCAGGGCAGCCCGGCGCGGCGGTAGACGTACACCTCGCCGCCGTGGTCGTCCTTCCGGGGCGCCCGCCCCATGGCCTCCGGGGTGTGGATCTCCCGCACCGTGTCGATGCGCCCCGACTCCACCCCCTCCGCCATGAGCCCCACCAGGTCGAGCCAGATGCTGTCGAACTCGGCCTTCGTCAGCTGCGCACCCGGCAGGAACGGGGAGATCCCCAGGCGGAACAGCGTCTCCGCGCGGTAGATGTTGCCCACCCCGGCGAAGAGCCTCTGGTCCATCAGCAGCGAGCCGATCGTGCGCCGCGACCGCCGGATCCGCGGCCACAGGGCCTCCGGGTCGGCGTCGGGACGGATCGGGTCCTCACCCGACCGTGCCCGGATCTGCGCGTACTCCTCCTCCGTGATGAGCCGGCACCACTGCGGCCCCCGCAGATGCGCCGCCACGTCCCCGGCGCGGATCCGCAGCCGGATCTGCCCCGCCTGCTCCCCGGCCGGCTCGAACCGCAGCTGCCCGATGAGCCCCAGGTGGATGTAGACGATGTGCTCCGGGTGGGGTGCGTCGAACTCGATGAACAGATGCTTGCCGACGGCCTCGGCCCGGACGATCCGGTGGCCGTCGAGAAGCGCCGCCTCGGCGGAGAAACGGCCCTGCGGGGACGTGACCTCCAGTGCGTCGCCGGTGAACCCCGCGTTCAACTCACGGGCGAGACGATGGATGACATGACCTTCAGGCATGCCGAACAGTCTAACGGTGGGCTGTCAGCGCAGGTGCGCACCGTCAGGCCAGGTGAGAAGCGTGGAGGAAGCTGCGCAACCCGGGGCGGGTAAGGTCAGTGCAGTCAGATCCACGAACCCAGGGGAACACGCATGCCGCACAGGATCGGATTCGATCGCGAACGTTACATCCAACTGCAGTCGGAGCACATAAACGCCCGCCGCTCGGAGATCGGCGGCAAGCTCTACCTCGAGATGGGCGGCAAGCTCTTCGACGACATGCACGCCTCCCGCGTCCTGCCCGGCTTCACGCCGGACAACAAGATCGCCATGCTCGAGCGGATCAAGGAGGACGTCGAGATCATCGTCTGCCTCAACGCCAAGGACCTCGAACGCCAGAAGGTCCGCGCCGACCTCGGCATCCCGTACGAGGAGGACACCCTCCGCCTCATCGACGTCTTCCGGGAGCGGGGCTTCCTCGTGGAGAACGTCGTGCTCACCCAGCTCACCGACGACAACCCCATCGCCCACGCCTTCATGGAGCGCCTCCAGCGCCTGGGCCTCAAGGTGCACCGCCACCGTGTCATCCCCGGCTACCCGACCGACACCCGCCGCATCGTCTCCGAGCAGGGCTTCGGCGTCAACGACTACGTCGAGACCAGCCGTGACCTGGTGGTCGTCACCGCGCCGGGCCCCGGCTCCGGCAAGCTCGCCACCTGCCTGTCGCAGGTGTACCACGAGTACCAGCGGGGCGTGAAGGCCGGCTACGCCAAGTTCGAGACCTTCCCCATCTGGAACCTCCCCCTCGAGCACCCCGTCAACCTCGCCTACGAGGCCGCCACCGCCGACCTCGACGACATCAACGTCATCGACCCCTTCCACCTCGCCGCCTACGGCCGGCAGGTCACCAGCTACAACCGCGACGTCGAGGTCTTCCCCCTCCTGCGCACCCTCCTGGAGACCCTCGCCGGGGAGAGCCCCTACCAGTCGCCCACCGACATGGGCGTCAACATGGTCGGACACTGCATCTCCGACGACGAGATCTGCCGCGAGGCCTCCCGTCAGGAGATCGTGCGCCGCTACTACAAGGCACTTGTCGACGAACGCCGTGAGGACCTCGACGACGTCGTCTCCTCCCGCATCGGCATGATCATGTCGAAGGCACGCACCACCGTCGAGGACCGCCGCGTGGTCGCCCCCGCCCTGGCCGTCGCCCACCAGACCGGCGAGCCGGGCTCCGCGATCGAACTCGCCGACGGCACCATCATCACCGGCAAGACCACCCCGCTGCTGGGCTGCTCGGCCGGCATGCTGCTCAACGCACTCAAGCACCTCGCCGGCATCGACCGGGAGCTGCACCTGCTCTCCCCCGAGTCGATCGAACCGATCCAGACCCTCAAGACGGAGCACCTCGGCTCCCGCAACCCGCGCCTGCACACCGACGAGGTGCTCATCGCCCTGTCCGTGTCCGCCGCCGGCAGCGACGACGCGCGCCGGGCCCTGGCCGAGCTGAAGAACCTCCGCGGCTGCGAGGTCCACACCACCACCATCCTCGGCTCGGTGGACGAGGACATCTTCCGCAACCTGGGCGTGCTCGTCACCTCCGAGCCAGAGTACTGGCGCAAGTCGCTGTACCGGAAGCGGTAGGGGGTATTCGACTGAGGGCATCAACCGGGTGCGCCGGACCGGCCTCCCGACTGATGCCCCGGCTCAAATACCCCTGATCGGAGGCCACGCCCCGCAGGACTAGACTTTTCCTCGTGGCCATCAGCAAAATCCTCCTCTACTACCGCTTCACCCCGATCGCCGACCCGAAGGCGGTGATGCTCTGGCAGCGCGACCTCTGCGAGTCGCTCGGGCTGCGCGGACGCATCCTCGTCTCGGAGCACGGCATCAACGGCACCGTCGGCGGTGACATCGACGCGTGCAAGAGGTACATCCGCAAGACGCGGGACTACCCGGGCTTCCGGGACATGGAGTTCAAGTGGTCCGAGGGTGGGGCGGAGGACTTCCCGAAGCTGAGCGTGAAGGTCCGCGACGAGATCGTCGCCTTCAACGCGGCCGGGGAGATCAAGGTCGACGAGAACGGCATCATGGGCGGCGGCGTCCACCTCAAGCCGGAGGAGGTCAACGAGCTCGTCGAGTCCCGCGGCGACGACGTCGTCTTCTTCGACGGCCGTAACGCGATGGAGGCGCAGATCGGCAGGTTCCGTGACGCGGTCGTCCCGGACGTCACCACCACGCACGACTTCATCGACGAGCTCGAGTCCGGCAAGTACGACTGGATGAAGGACCGGCCCGTCGTCACGTACTGCACCGGCGGTGTGCGCTGCGAGATCCTCTCCTCCCTCATGCTCAACCGCGGGTTCCGTGAGGTGTACCAGATCGACGGCGGCATCGTCCGCTACGGCGAGAAGTACGGCAACTCGGGCCTGTGGGAGGGGTCGCTGTACGTCTTCGACAAGCGCATGCACATGGAGTTCGGCGAGGACTACACGCAGCTCGGCCACTGCCTCCACTGCGGTGGGCACACGAACAACTTCATCAACTGCCTCAACGAGGACACCTGCCGGAAGCAGGCCCTGGTCTGTGAATCGTGTGCGGCGCAGCCGGCGACCGCGCACTGTGGTCGTCCGGACTGCGCCGAGGTGGCCGCCGGGGTGGCGTCCGGGGCCTAGTTGTTCAGGGCCATGATGAGGATCTGCCAGGTCTGCAGCATCCACATCATGGCGAAGGGGATGAGCACCCAGAACACGCCCATCCACGGGCGCCAGCGGGTGTAGCTGTTGAGCTTGCGCACCATGATGATGGCGCAGCCGATGACGCCGCCCATGGCGAAGGCGCTGGTGACGATGGGCCACCAGATCTGCGCGGAACGGGTGCACAGCCAGGTGGCCTCGCCGGCGTCGCACGCGGGGCCGCCCATCAGGCGGGTGACCAGGGCGAGGATGAGGCCGCCGCCGATGGTCAGCAGCATGGTGCCGAACAGCCACGCGATGGCCTGCCGGGTGGAGCGGCGGTTGCGTTCCTGCTGGAGGATCGGGTCCGTGGAGGAGGCGAGCTCCTCGGCGGTCTTCGGCTCCGGGGGGCGCCGGTTGTGGAAGTCGGCGTCGGCCGTGAGGTCATTCTCCGGGTGATCCAGGAAGTTCCGCCAGTTCAGGCGGCCGGGATCCGGCTGAGAGGGTTCGTTCTCCGGGTGACTCATGGTCTCAACCTTAGACCCCTCGTCAATCCTGTGGCGACGGGTGGATGAACACCGGGACGTGTACGTGCCGCAGGAACTCGGTGGCCGTCGATCCGACGAACACGCGCTCCAGGGTGCCCGGCGGGGTGGAACCGAGGATGAGCAGGTCGCCCTTGCGCCATTTCAGGGCGTCGATGGCACCGGCCCAGCCGTGGCCGGAGCCGATGCCGGACTCGACCTCGACGTCGGGGTGCAGATCCGCGATGACGTCCTGGCTGCGGTCGAGGATGGCGAGGGAGTGTTCGCGCCATTCGTCGATGAGTTCGCGGGAGAAGTCGAGTTTGTCGTGGAACGTCTGGTCGGCGGTGCACGAGGGGGAGAACGCGAGGATGCGCATCCCGACGTCCCAGCTGTCCGCGAGGTTCGCGGCGTAGTGGAGCGAGTGGTCGTTCTCGTCGATCTCGGTCTCGAGGAAGGCGTAGTTCACGCGGGTGACGCCGCGTTTCGACAGGCGCACGGCACGCGGTGCCAGCCCTAGGGGCACGGGGGAGGAGTGCAGCAGCGCATCGGCCGTGGAACCGGCGATGAACCGGCCCTTCGGTGCGGTGGACTCGGATCCGAGGATGATGAGGTGCGCCCCGAAGTCGTCGGCCGCCTCACTGATGAGGACGGACTCGCTCGGTCCGTCGAGGAAGACGGAGTACTCGTCGTCCCAGCAGCGCTTCTCGACGCCCGCGTTGTTCAACGCCCGCTTCACCGCGGTCTCGCAGACCTCGGCCTGCTTGCGGAGCCACTTCTGGTACTTGCCGCCGAGGCGGCTGAAGGAGGACGCCGGCCAGGGGCGGGTCAGGGTGGAGACGACGCGGACCTGCACCTCGGTGGTACGGCTGAGCCAGGCAGCGAGTTCGATGGACTCGGTGCCCGGGGAATCGGGACGCCACGCGACCAGGACTCTGGTGGGGGCGTCATCGGCGGCGATAAAAGTGGATGCCATCAAGTGATCGGGGTGTAGGGGGTGTTTACGTCCCCTATTATCCCTGTTTACCCGTCGTTTGTGTCAATGAGGTCGGCGCCGTAGTTGTCGGCGAGCTTGTTGATGATGTCGGTCAGTTCGCCGACACGGGCGAGGTCGTCCTCGCTGAGGGTGCCGAGCATCTCGGCGAGGTACTTGGTGCGCTCCTCGCCGACGCGCTCCAGTTCGCTCTCCCCGAGGCCGGTGAGCTGCACGCGCACGCCGCGACGGTCGTGCTCGTCGCGGATGCGCTCCACCAGCTCCCGCTGCTCCAGCTGGTGGAGGGCGTTGGAGGCGGTGGGCATGCGGATGCCCTCCTCGCGGGCGATCTGGCTGATCCGCGCGGGGCCGTTGTCCCTGAGCCGGGCCATGATCGACAACTGCGGTCCCGTCAGATCGGACTGTTCGGCAATGCGGAAGTACATGACGTACAGCTTGGTCATTGCCGGACGGATCCGGGCGGCGATGTCCTCAGGGGTCGATGGTGTCATGGTCTCCATAGTAGACACGTTTGCCCCCGAAACCGATCCGCCCGGAAGTCCCGTTCCCGCCTAGTCGTCGGCGCCGATGATGAAGGCCTCGAGCTGTGCGCGGGCGTCCTCGTCGGCCATCTGCACCGGCGGGGACTTCATCAGGTAGGCGGAGGCCGGCAGGACCGGACCGGCGACCTTGCGGTCGAGGGCGATCTTGGCGGCGCGGACGGCGTCGATGATGATGCCGGCGGAGTTCGGGGAGTCCCAGACCTCGAGCTTGTACTCCAGGTTGAGCGGGACCTCACCGAAGGCGGTGCCCTCCAGGCGGACGTAGGCCCACTTGCGGTCGTCGAGCCACTCGACGTAGTCGGAGGGGCCGATGTGGACGTTGCGGTCCTCGGTCTTGCCGGCGATGGGGGACTCCACCAGGTTCGAGGTGACGGCCTGGGTCTTGGAGATCTTCTTGGACTCCAGACGGTCACGGTCGAGCATGTTCTTGAAGTCCATGTTGCCGCCCACGTTGAGCTGCATGGTGCGCTCCAGGCGGACGCCGCGGTCCTCGAAGAGCTTGGCCATCACGCGGTGGGTGATGGTGGCGCCGACCTGGGACTTGATGTCGTCGCCGACGATCGGGAGGCCGGCGTCGATGAACTTCTGGGCCCACTCCGGGTCGGAGGCGATGAACACCGGCAGAGCGTTGACGAAGGCGCAGCCCGCGTCGATGGCGGCCTGGGCGTAGAACTTGTCCGCCTGCTCGGAGCCGACCGGCAGGTAGGAGACGACGACGTCCACCTCGGCGTCGCGAAGCGCCTGGGCGACGTCGACCGGTGCCTCGGAGGACTCCTCGACGGTCTCCTGGTAGTGCTTGCCCAGGCCGTCGAGGGTCGGGCCACGCTGCACGGTCACGCCGGTCGCCGGGACGTCGGCGATCTTGATGGTGCAGTTCGGGGCCGCCACGATGGCGTCCGCGAGGTCGGTGCCCACCTTGGCGGCATCGACGTCGAAGGCGGCGACGAACTCCACGTCGGAGACGTGGTAGTCACCGAACTGGACGTGCATCAGGCCCGGGACCTTCTCATCGGC